>Ga0134128_10010187_pt1 | contig 11267 bp, 4 predicted proteins | sample KB31754_FD_96462 | JGI IMG/M metagenome (GOLD analysis project Ga0134128, IMG submission 96462) | Terrestrial soil microbial communities with excess Nitrogen fertilizer from Kellogg Biological Station, Michigan, USA - KB3-175-4 | ecosystem: Environmental > Terrestrial > Soil > Unclassified ...
CAACGAGCAGCCGCAGTCGCCGCAATTCCGGGGGGCGTGAGGCGGAGGTGGAGGCTTACCAAATGGCGCAAGCATGGCAGCCGCAGTCGCCGCAATTCCGGGGGGCGTGAGGCGGACATTTATCAATCTGTAACCTTTGGGGCGTGCCGGCCGCAGTCGCCGCAATTCCGGGGGGCGTGAGGCGGCACAAACTTTTGGGAACAGGCCGCGCGCGCCACAGCCGCAGTCGCCGCAATTCCGGGGGGCGTGAGGCGGAACGCCTACAAACAATTCATGACGAATTGGCCGGCGGCCGCAGTCGCCGCAATTCCGGGGGGCGTGAGGCGGGGTAACACGATTGAAAAGCTGAAAGGCGTCTTCAGCCGCAGTCGCCGCAATTCAGGGGCCTTTTTACGCTGCCTTCGGCACCTCGGCCTCGTGTGCGATTACCAAAATCTTTCCTTCGGCATCGGCTTTCTGACTTGCCACTTCGTATTCCTCAAGTGAAGGCAACTGTTTCCGGGCCTTCTTCGCATACGCCCGATGCACGGCCTTGGAATTCTGCCCGAGCACGCGCTGCGCGTAGCGCTCGGGATAGCCGGCCTCGGCCGAGCGTTCCGCCCAGCCATAGCGGTAAGAATGCAGAGAGACGTCTTTGATGCCGAGCCCATCACAGCGCTGGCGAAACTCAGTGGCGCGGTCCGCTTCGCGAACGGTAATAAGATACGGGAAGAGCGGCCCCGTGCGCGGACGGCGCAGAATCACCTCCCACGCCTTCGGCCCGATGCGCATGCCGCCGAGATTGCTGGTTTTTTTTCGCGAGTAGGCAAAGGCGTGGCGCTTATAATCAATGTCCTCAGCGTCCAAATGTGCGATGTCGGACTGGGAGCCGCCGAGATGCCAGCACAGCTCGTAAAAATCGCGGCGCTCATCGTAATGGGGATGATCGCTGTTTCGCGAACCTTGGTTGCGTCGTGCCGCGACGTCCTCGGCGGAGATAATCCTTTGATGTTCTTCGGCCGTGATGCCGCGCTTCTCCTTGTGTTTGATTTTTGGAAATTTTTTCTTCGGCAGTACGGGCACCGGCAGCCAACCAAGATCCAGGCAATGATTTTGCAACCGACGCAAATAAACGTTCGTGCTCACGGTGCCGGCGCGCAGCACCGCCAAAAAATCCTCCGCCAGCGTTGTGACCACAACTTTGTCTTTGAGAAAGTGAAGGGCGGGATCTTTGATCGCCGATTTCCAGCGATGGAGCGTCGCACCTTCCTTGTCGAGAATGATGTCCTCCATCACGTCGTTCCAGGTGCGCGTCACCAGTTTGGGATCGACGGCGGAGAGATAGGCCATGCCGATTTTCCGATTCACGAGCGGATTTTTCAGCGCTTCATTTTTGTGCTGAACGAGCCGCTCGGCTTCCTTGCGGTTTTTGGTTTCGAGGCTGGTGCGCGCGCCGGTCTCGGTGTCCTTGCAATAAAAAGTGCCGCCGCGGGTTCCCAACTTCACGACTCGATAACGCTCCTTCATATGTGTATTCAACATGAACGAAGAGCGATTCCGCCCGAAATGGACTCGAACGTGTTTAATCCGGATTCGCCGGAGATTCCGCCGGGTTCTATTTTTGGTGCACGTTTTGGTGCACATTGGGGGTGATTTGAGGGTTTCCGCCCTGCCTCGGCTTCAGGAATACTCGAAAAGATCACAGATCTTTCGAGTGGAGGCGAGGGTCGGAATCGGCCTTTTAGGGCCTGTTTTCTGAGCCATTTCTTGGATTCTCCCGCCGAAACAGGCTTAACCCTGCCGTGGTAGTGTGACACTTTTCGTCCCGATCGGATTGACGCGTTCCCCAATTGTATTTTTGGGAATTAATGTCGGGGTGCTACAGCAATCGTTGGACGGATATTGTAAGGTGGATATTTGACATTTCCGCAGAAGAGACATACGTCATTCATTCGCACACATCCCAATTCAATAGCCTTGATTACCGCGGCGGTACGAGAATTCACTCCGAGAACAGAAAGAATTGTTTTAAGATGGGATTTAACCGTATTGGTCGATATCTTCATTCTTTCTGCGATTTCCTTGTTGGACAACCGGAAACGAGGTGCACCATAACTTCAAATTGTCGCTGCTTCAAAGAGTCGATGGTCATCGGCTCGGCGAAGCGTTCCTTCAACCGCTCATGAATCTTGGGAATCGGCGGGGAAGTACGGTGAATTGGTTGTGGACCGCTCGATCTGTTGGAAGTCGATTTCAACGCGTTCAATAACATGTTAATACTTTTGGGTGAAGTTTTACCCCGGTCTAAGGAGTCGGTAACCTTTCAAAACTAACAGTTGTTGTACAATGCAGGCAGGGTCGGAAAGGGTGCGTTGCACATTCCGCGATCAATTTTTTTAAAACTCTTCGACGATTATTTGCCCGATTGCTCCGAAGGAGCAACTTTAGCCGCATTATGTTTCAGGGCGGCTTCAGTCCGCGACCGCACATGGAGCTTTTCATAATGTGCCCCAAATGAAACGAATCGAATAATCACAATTCCTGTTTACTAGCCGGCGAACCAGGATCTGTTGCTCTCGGAAACCGACCCTTTTGCAGCACGTGCTGATTATCGGACCATCCAGCGCCGAGGCGTGGATTCATATTGCGATGATCCGCACCCAAGTTCGTCAACTGGCTTATCCCGCATGATTCATGATTTTTCAGACACGCCCTAACTTTTGAACACCGCTTGAAACGCCATTTGTTTATCGGCGTTTCGGCGAATCCGTCTTGGCGTCCGATGCGGAATGGCTTTTTATTTTCCAACCGAAGACTGGCCTGACTCTTTATTCGTGACCAGCTCGCTTTCGATCTCTTCCAGCGTTCGCCCCTTGGTTTCCGGCAGCTTGCTCGCGATGAAAACCAGCCCCAGGATGCACACCAAAGCGTAAAGCCAGAATGTCGCCGCCGCACCCAGCTTTGCGTTCAGGATTGGAAACGTATAGGTCAGGATGAAACATGCCAGCCACAACGCTGCCACGGCAATGGCCATCGCCGCGCCGCGAATCCGATTGGGAAAAATCTCCGAAATCACCACCCACGTCACAGGCGCCAGTGACATGGAGTAGCACGCAATGGCCGCCAGTACCAACAACAGCATTGGCAGCCCGGTCACGGCTAAATGATAGCAGAATCCCAACACCACGTACACAATCGCCAGCCCCGCCGAGCCGATCAGCATCAAGGGTCGTCGTCCGCCACGGTCCACGACCCCGAGTGCCACGAACGTGAATGCCAGGTTCACCGAACCGGTCCACGCGATGTTTTTCAAAACCGTCGAAATATCGTATCCGGCGGCTTTGAAAATTTCCTCCGCATAATTGAAGATCACATTAATTCCGCACCATTGCTGGAAAACCGCCAGCACGATACCGAGCACCAGGACTTTGCGCAAGCCGGGCTGCAGCAGTTCGCGAAAATCCACTTTTTCGATTTCGTTAACCAAGGTGGCTTCGATTTCTTTGAGTGCGTTGATGGCGTACGGTTGGCCTCCTACCTTTTCCAGCACCGCGCGCGCCTGTTCGGGCTTTCCGTTTTTCGCTAGCCAGCGTGGGCTCTCGGGCACCAAAAACATTCCCAGAAAAAACAGCGCCGATGGTATGGCCGTCAGCGCGAACATCCAGCGCCAGCCCGATTGTCCGAACCACGAGTTGGCGATGTATTCATTCGTCGCGCCTGGCGGCAGATTGTGGACGAGCGACCAGTTGATCAATTGCGCTCCCAACACGCCGATCACGATGGTGAGTTGATTGATCGAAACGAGCTTGCCACGCATCTGCGCCGGGGCAACCTCGGCAATGTACATGGGTGAGAGATTCGAAGCCAGGCCAATGGCCACACCGCTGAGCATGCGCCAGGCGATGAAAATGGCGAACGTTGGCGCGAGCGCGTTGCCAAGGGAGGTCACGGCGAACAAGAGCGCCGCCAGGATCAGCAGCCGCTTGCGTCCAAACCGATCGCTCAAGGCGCCGGCCACGAGCGCGCCCACGAGGCAGCCGATCAGCGCGCAACTGTTCGCCCAGCCCGACAAGGCGGCGTTATCCGCAATGTGAAAAAAGCGCTCGAAAAACGGTTTGGCGCCCCCGATCACCACCCAATCCCAGCCGAAGAGCAATCCGCCGAGCGCGGCCACGAGCGACACCAGCCAGACGTATCCAGCGTTAAGTTCGCCTTTGAGATTTGAGGCATCCGCTGCCGTTGAGGTTATCATGATTCTGCGTCTGGTTGGAGATGTTCGTCCATGAGATCGGCGGCCTGCGCATGATTCGGATCGCGCCGCAAGACGGTTTTCAAAAGGTCTCTCGCCCGGCTTTTCTCTCCGAATCCGAGCTTTGCTTGCGCTTGCAGGAGGAGAGCGGTTGTTTCCTGCCGACGTTGCAGATCGTCATCGAACAACAGCATCGCCGGGAGTGACGTGGCGAAGTAATTAATCTTTGCTTCGGCTCGTTGCAATTCCAGCGCGTAGGCCAGTAAGTCTCGGAAAAGTTTCCTCGCTTTGGCTTTCCGCCCGAGCTTTTGCCACGCCAGTGCTGAATAGTAGGTCATTTCACTGAACGTGCGCACGCTCATCTCCTGAAAATCGCCTTTGAGCGTCGCGGCGCGGAGCCAATGCTCTTTCGCCTCTGCCTTTTGCCCAAGCGATTCATGGGCGCAGCCGAGCCAGTAATGAATGTCGCTTTGGTTGGCGAGCAAATGTTTCGCCTCGCCGAGATTTAAAGGCGCCTGCAGCGCCGCCTGAAAATGCTCGCGAGCTTTTTCCGGTTTCCCGGAGTTCAAGGCCTGCCGTCCCAGCGCGAGAAGAGTTCGCACGTGTTGGCCGAGCGGACCGCCTTCTCCGCCTTCCCAGGGTTGGAACCTTCGTTTGGACAGGATTTCCATGGCCCTCGCTGGTTGTCCGATCTGATTGTAAAGAGCGCACAGCTCAATGCTGAGATCGTCGCGCTGCCGGACGAGTGCCGCGTGTTCCTCTAATTCCTGCAGGCGTTTCTCTGGTTTTTCACCAAGGCGTTTCCACAATTGATCCCGTTCGTACAGCAACCGCGCGTCCCGCGGATTGGCCTTGAATCCCTTGTCGTACGCAATGCGTGCTTTCGCGGGATTCCTGGAAACATTGAAATAGCCGATTCCAAGGTTTCGCCAGACAACTGAGAATCCCGGGTCCAATTTCGCGCTGCATTCCCAGCACCGAATGGCTTCCTCGTGCCGCCGGCGATCGTAGAGCAGGTTGCCCGAGTAATAAGGCGCTTTCGCGTCCCGGGGATTAGCGCGCATGGCCGCTTCGAGAATCGCAATTTCTTCCAGCCTCGATGGGAAGCAATAATCCGGCGCTGCGGTCGCGGCTTGTTGATAACGGAGGAGCGCTAACTTCTTGTCGCCAACCTTTTCGGTCAACCATCCCAGCGTGTAAAAAATGAGAGGCTGCGCACCCCAGCTTTGGTCGGGGAGTGTTGCCGGGCGGCCATTTTGCAGATTGCCGGGATTAATTGAACCGCGCGTCCGATAACCGTTCAATAAATCAATTGCCTCCAGGTAGAAACCGGCACGGGCTAAATCGTGAGCGATATCCAACGCGGTCTGCGCGTCGCCAGCAATGCTTCCATCTTGCAAATGACGCGTCCACGCGTCGAGCGGGTCGAGGGCGAGTGTCTGCTGAACCAGCGCGGCTGCCTCGGGTGAGTGCTTCAATTTTTGCAAAACCATCACCTTAAGATTCCGTGCCCTAAGATTGTCTGTATTCAACCGCAGGCAGCGGTTCAAATGGTCAAGAGCGCTTTCCCAATTGCTCCGGCGGCAATCCATCTCGGCCAATGCGTGAAAGGCCGCCGATGCCCAAGCTTCGTTCCAGGTCGCCTTGTAAAATGCTGCGTAGGCATTCTCAAATCCGCGAAGCGCTGCCTGGTCATCCGTTTTGGAGTCGAATTGGTAGCGGAGACACAGCCCCAAATTATAGAACGGCTCGCCATTCCGCGGATTCGCGTTCCGGCGCGTCAGGCGTTCAATCGCACGACGAAAACACGTTTCCGCATCGGCGAATTCCCCCCGTCGCAGGTGCCAAATTCCGAGCGCGTTGTTGCAGCGGGAATCCAGCGGGTCACGCCGCAATGCCTCGCGCCAGTATAACGTCGGACACCGGGTCGCGTGCCTATATTGTTCCAAGTGCAGGCCGGTCACGAACAACTCGTCGGCGCTGGCAATGTCCACCGGCGTGGGTGGTTCAGTTGCCGGCGGAGGGACCTTGCCTTTAACGCGAGGTTTGGGTCGATACGAAATGATTTCGGTCCTGTTCATGTTCCGCACCATCAACAGTAAATCGGTTGCGACCGTTTTTTTCGGCAATTGAATTTGCTTAACCACGGGTTGGCCAGGCTTGAGATCGCCGACCGTCGAGAAAACCGTTTTGCCTTTCGTTGAGAGCTCGATTTTTGCATCTGTGAACGTCCGCGTCACGCAGATGCCAAATCGTGCGGTCGGAACCCGATTGCCCGTGATTTGCAGTGAAATGGCCGCGTCAATGTTTGCGTGCTGTGCCGGGCCGATCTTCTGGACTGGGTACCAATATTGGCTCCACGTTTTAGTCTCACCCGGTTGCAGGAAACTGAAGTCAGGTTGGTTATCTGTGTAAACGCCGGCCATGATCTCGATGTATGGCGCGTGCTCGCCGCGCTCGTCCGGGTCAGTCAGGTTGCGATCCCACGCATAGCCGAATTCGTGATTGCCCCAGGTCCACTGCTTCTTGCCCGGCGAAATATGGTGGTTCGCGACGTGAACGATGCCCGCCTCCGCTTTATAGTCGTAGCCGCCGGAGAAGTCCTCTTTGCTTCCCATGCACATGTAGCTGCATGGAGTGGGAATATTGGCGTAAAAGCTTAAATCATTCGGCGCGTAGTTTGGAATGTGCGATGGCCTGCCTTGGTTTGCAGAGTTGGCCACGTGCGGCGGCACGAACTGGCGCGGCGCTCCGCCGGGCGGGATTCCCTTGCGCCCGCGCTCGCCATAATTCACGCCATAGTAAAAACCTTTCGCCAGCGGATACTCACTCGTTGAACGGCGCGCGTGATCGGCGACGTAATAAACGTCGGGCGGAAAAAAGCTCTGGTATGCTTCATGAACTCGCGTCGCTACGTTCGCCCACCAGAGAAACGTCTGCACGACGGGCGTTCGATTGTACGCGCGCACCTTCAGTTCTACCACGGCGCGGCTCGGATGCAAGCAAACGCCATGCATGCCTTTCATGCGGCAAATCGGGTCGTGATCGCTGCACCAGATTGTCTTTGAACCATCCGCGTGTTCCTCCATCTCGAATTCCACGGGCAGGAACGTTGCCGGCCGATGATGCTGTGGCCAATTGAATTCAATTCCGCCGGAAATCCATGGCCCGGCCAAGCCCACCAGGGCAGGCTTGATGACCGATTGATGGTAGATCAAATCGTAGCCGTTGGTTTTGTCCTGAATACGGTGGATGCGCCCGCCGATTTCGGGTAGCACCAGCACGCGCAGGAATTCGTTTTCGATCCACACCGCTTTCCAGGGACAGTCCGTGGGCTTTTCCGCAATGCGATCCGTAAATGGTAGCGGGTAAACCTTGCCGTTGCTGCCTTGATACACGCGCTTCTCCAGGAACATGGGATTCGAGTCGGGCAGGGCTGGCAGATACGTCGGAATGATCACAGCTTCGGTCCAGACCCGCACTTTGGAAGCTGGGCGGTGGGCGGCGTGTGCATTTTTTTTCGGCTCCATCTGCCGATCGGGTTTGCGAATATCCATAAAATTCTTCATTCTCGCACCCACGTTGCGCGGTGAAAACGAGTTGGCATTTCCATAGGAAGGTCGCTGGATGCTACCACGGTTTTCTCGCCGGAGCGACTCGTAACCCGGCCCCGGCGGGACGAGTCCCGCCGATCCAAAGAGCGGACAAATCGGCGCGCTTCAAATCCAGTCGGTCGCGGTCTTCCCAAGGCGATGTCTCCGCAAGTCGTCACTGGCTGTTCAGCACCATGGTGTCGGACTCAAGTCCGGGCGAAGTGGCCGTGACTTTGATCGTGCCGGCTACGACCTTGGACTGGATGAACGCAAGTCCTCGCCCGCGTGCGGCGGCGCGCGACGGGCCCTTGCCGTTGTTCGGGCTGTTCAAATCGCCGTTCTCGATGCCGAGCAACTCCGCCGGGCCGTCCACAGCGAATGTCACTTCCGGCGTGGCGTCCGGCACGCGCACGCCTTCCGCGTCCACGATTTGAAACTCGACCTGGCAGACATCTTTGCCGTCCGCGTGAAGTTCTTTCACGTCGGGCAAAAGCGCAATCCGGCGCGCCGGGCCGGCGGTCTTCAAGGTGAATTCGCATAGCGCCGTGCCGTCAGTCTCGCGGCCGACGGCTTTTAGCGTGCCCGGCTCGAATGGCACCTGCCAGACCAACGCGCCTTGCACCGCGTCGGCGAGGCGGTTGGTGCCAACCGGTTTGTCGTTCAGCATCAGCACAACTTCCGGGCAGGTGGTGTAACAGCGGACGGAAACGGTCGCGTTCGAGGGCCAATTCCAACTCTCAGTCGCGCCGAACCCACCGAATCCGCCGAAGCCGCCACCGCGGCGCCCGGGCGCAAATCCGCCGCCGGCAGAGGCGCAGAGATAAACCATCGGCTTGTCACTCCAGAGACTCTGGCGGAACCAGGCGTTTGGTTTCTTGAACCCGCAAAGGTCAAGCAAGCCGGCACCGTTTCCCCGATTCGGCCAGCGGCCCGCTTCGCCCAAATAGTCAATGCCGGTCCAGAGAAATTGGCCGCCGACGAATTCATTGTCTCGCACTGCCAGCCATTGGCTGAGTCCGCCGTAGTTCTCGCTGCCGTAAATGAACCGCTTCGGATATTTCTGGTGATCGGCGGAGTAATACTGCTCCTGATAATTGTAACCGACCGCGTCGAGCATTTCGCCAAGACCGACGGCGTCCGACATCCGCACCGTGGCCAGCGCCGCCGTCACGGGTCGCGTCAGGTCGAGCTTTTTCACGGCTGCGATGAGTGGCCCGGCACACGTGACGAGGTCTTGCGCGGGCGGATTTTCGGGACGGTAGTTGTTACCGAGAATGGGGTCTGAAAATGGATCGTTGGCGTAATCCACCTCGTTGCCGATGCTCCAGAGTACGATGCATGGATGGTTGCGGTCGCGGCGGACCATGTCGGAAATGTCTGTCACCGACCATTTATCGAACAACTCTGAGTAACCGAACCGGCTCGGTTCACCGTTGTTCCGGCCGGTAATCCATTTGTTCTTTCCCGGCGTGAATTCGTCGAACGCCTCGTCCATCACCAGAAATCCGAGCCGGTCACAAAGATCGAGCAACTCCGGCGCCGGCGGATTGTGGCTGGTGCGAATGGCGTTGACGCCGAGTTCCTTCAAGATTTTCAGGCGCCGTTCGAGCACCTTTTCCGGCACCGCGGCGCCAAGACACCCGGCTTCGTGGTGAATGCAGACGCCTTTGAATTTCATCGAAACGCCGTTGAGGAAGAATCCGTTGTCCGGGTCGAAGCGGAGCGAGCGGATGCCGATTGGCGTGGTTGTGTCGTCCGTGGCCGCAGAGCCTGAAACCAAGTGGCTCCTGACGTCGTACAGCGTCGGCGAATCGGGCGACCACAATTGCGGATTGGGGATTTTGATTTGCTGGATAACGACCTGATTGGTGCCACTGGCGAGTGTGCCCGGCGTGGTGATCTCGGCGACAGAATGGCCATCCGGCGCGATCAGTTCGCTTTGCAGCGAGAAAGGCTGGTCCTGGCCGGTGCCGTTCTCGACGGTGGTTTGGACACGAACCGTCGCCGAAGCTGGAGTGATCTCCGGCGTCGTGACGTAAGTTCCCCAGTGCGCGATGTGCAGCTCGTCCGTGATGCGCAGCCGCACGTTACGATAAATGCCCGAACCGGTGTACCACCGCGAGTCGGCGAATCGCGAATGATCCACACGCACGACCAGCACGTTGTCCCCGTTGAAGCGCACCAGCGGCGTCAGCACGCACTCAAAGCTGGAAAAGCCGTATGGCCGGCCGCCGATGAAATGCCCGTTGATCCAGACCTCGGAATAGTCGTAGATGCCGTCGAACTCGACGGCGACGAGCTTGTTGGTATCCGCCGTGTCGAGCCGGAAATGTTTGCGGTACCAGCCGATGCCGCCGGGCGCGAAGCCGTTGCCGCTGCCGAATTCGGTGCTGAACGGGCCTTCGCTGCTCCAGTCGTGCGGCACGTTGACGGCGCTCCACGCGGAGTCGTTGAACGCGGGCACCATCGCGTTGGCGAAGTCGCCTTTGGTGAATTGCCAATCGGCGTCGAGATCCACGTAGGCTCGCGGGGAAGGCGCCGCGGCGGGGGCGAGCGTGGAGGCCAAAGAGAGCGCGCAGAGGCAAACCAAGAGTGGGCGTAAGGCGAGGTTGGATTTCATAGGACTTGAGTGTTCATTGTCTGAGGGATGGTGCTATCAGGGAATTTCCTTTCGAACGGCTTGGGAGCTGCCGGGTAGCATTCAACGCAATCATGTCAGCTCCGAGGATGGCCATTGGCCGGTCGCATCGCTGTAAGGCTGAAAACTTCATTCAGGGCAGGGTGGCGAGTGGTGCGCCTGGCCGGGCCTCGATTTCCTGCGACACTTCCTTGAATCCCTCGGCCCGGGCCGTGAGCCGGATTTTGCCCGGCTCGCGCGTGGTTTGCAGGATGGCCAGACACATTCCGTAAGCAGTCGAGCGCTGGTCGGACTTGAAACCTTCGTCGGTGCTCATGGAGCCGTTGTCTACACCGATGATCCTGCCGGGGCCGGTCACGCTGAAATGCACCATCGGGTTGCCGGCCGCAGGGGTGCCGGTGACTAGGTGGCCCTGAGCATCGAGAAGTCGGATTACGGCATGGATAACATCGCGCCCGTCGGCATTCGCGGTGTTCTTGTCGACTTGCATTTCCAATGAGGTCGGCCCGCCGGTCGTGTAGATGACGTCGGTCGCCACGGGCTGCCCGCCAATATAGCCGACGGCCTTGAGCGTGCCGGGCTCGTAGGTCACATCCCAACTTAAGTGCATGTCGGAGGTAGCGACCGGCGCGCCGCCCGGACCACCGCGCCGCCCGCCGAAGCCACGCGCGCCAAAGTGGCCGTAGCTGTCCGACATTCCCGGCGTCGGGTACTTGTAGACGCCTTTGTTCGCATACGGTTTGTCATTCACGAATAACTGCACGGAATCGCAGTTGGCGTAGGCATAGACGGTGAGAGTTTGCCCCTC
>Ga0134128_10010188_pt1 | contig 11264 bp, 8 predicted proteins | sample KB31754_FD_96462 | JGI IMG/M metagenome (GOLD analysis project Ga0134128, IMG submission 96462) | Terrestrial soil microbial communities with excess Nitrogen fertilizer from Kellogg Biological Station, Michigan, USA - KB3-175-4 | ecosystem: Environmental > Terrestrial > Soil > Unclassified ...
CCTGCGCCGATGCCGGTCGGTCATCGAGATTGAGAATGCCCGTAACGCCACACATGTTCAGAACCGGGTTGGGACCGAAGCCTTGATGTCAGTCGAGCGCGGCTTTCGCCCGCCGACGCTGTAGACTGGCACGATGGTTTGCCCGCCATTCGATCAACCGCTGCAGGCCTTCCCGCAGATCGACTTCTGTCGTGAAGCCGATCTCCCTGGCCGCCCGCTTGGTGCTGCCGACGCGATTGCGCACCAAAGTCGCCTGGCTGCGCTCCATGTAGCGAATGGGCTGGTTCGACCCGGTGAGTTGCAGGAGCAGCTCGGCGAGCTCTTTCAACGAGGTCCGCTTGCCGGTGCCGACATTGTAGTAACGCCCCACGGCATCCGCGGACATCGCGCAGATGTTGGCGCGCGCGCAATCGAGCACCGACACGAAGTCGAACGCCTCCGAACCGTCACCCAGAATGGTCGGCCCTTCGCCGCGATCAATGGCGTCGAGCATTTTCATGATCACGGCGATGTAGGCGCCCTGATAATCCTGACGTGGCCCGTACACGTTCATGTAGCGCAAGCCGACCACCGGCAGTCCGTAGCGATGACAGAACGCCGTTGCCATCGCTTCGCCCGCGATCTTGGTCGCGCCGTAAAAGTTCTTGTTGTTGAACGGATGATCTTCCGTCATCGGCTCCTCGAGCGCATCGCCATAGACGGAGGCAGAGGACGAATAGACCAGGCGTTTGGTGCCGCTCGCGACGCAGGCTTCGAGCACATTGAACGTGCCACGGATGTTGGTGTCGAACGCTGCACGCGGGAACTCGTGGCATTGCAGCAGCCAGAGCGCGGCAAAGTGAAAGACGCCGTCCATGCCCTTGACGGCGGCGTTCAGCACGTCGGATTGGCAGATGTCGCCACCGGCCTCGAAAATCTTGACCCGCGGATCGCCGATCACCTCGTCGAGATTCTCGAGCGCGCCGCGCGCGAAATTGTCGTAGACGACGATTTCCGCGACGTCGTGGCGGGTGAGCAGCTCGACGGTGTGCGATCCGATGAGGCCGGCGCCGCCGATGACCAGGAATTTCTTGCCGGTGATATCCAATTCTGCCTCGTTGGATTGGCGTCCGCGTCTTGATCTAGGCTTTGACGATGTTGTCGGCCGGCTCGGCGAACTTGCCGCGACAATCGATCACCAGCGGCGCCTCCTTGCGGATCAATTCGTAATCGAACCGGTCGTGGTCGGTCGCGAGCAACGCGCAGTCGAATTGCTGGAGCGTGCTGCGTTCCAACGGCACACTTGACAGATCGAACGAGTGAGCACGCATCTTCGGGAAAGAAGGCACGTGCGGATCACTGTAGGCAACCTTGGCGCCGAGATCGCGCAGCTTTTCCATCAACAGCACGGATGGGGATTCGCGCACGTCGTCGACATTCTTCTTGTAGGCGATACCGAGCACCAGAACAGAACTGCCCTTGATTGACTTGTTCCGCTGATTGAGCGCGAGAGAGAGCTTCGAGACCACGTAATCCGGCATCGACGAATTGATTTCACCGGCAAGCTCGATAAAGCGGGTGTGCATTCCGTATTCGCGCGCTTTCCAGGTCAGGTAGAACGGATCGATCGGTATGCAGTGGCCACCGATCCCCGGGCCAGGATAATAGGGCACAAATCCGAACGGCTTCGTTGCCGCTGCACGGATCACCTCATGGATGTCGATACCCATCTTGTCGGCGACCATCTTCATCTCATTGGCGAGACCAATGTTAACCGAGCGATGGATGTTCTCCAGGAGCTTCGTGAGTTCGGCCGCCTGGGTCGAACTGACCGGAACAACCTTGTCGATCACCTGCCGGTAGAGCGTGATTCCCACTTCCAGGCAGGCCGGCGTGCAACCGCCGCAAACCTTCGGGATCGACCGTGTCGTGAAGTTCGGGTTGCCCGGATCCTCCCGCTCGGGCGAGAACACCAGGAATATGTCGGTGCCGACCTTGAGTCCACGGCTCTCGATGCGCGGCTTCAGCTCCTCCTCAGTGGTGCCGGGATAGGTCGTGCTCTCGAGTGAAAGCACCATGCTCCTATGTAGATACGGCAGCAGCGATTCCGTGGTGTTCAGCACAAAACTAAGGTCGGGCTCGCGGTACCTGTTGAGCGGTGTGGGAACGCACAGGATGAGCGCATCGACTTCGCCGGCACGCGAGAAATCCGCCGTCGGCTCGAAGCCGCGTCCGGTCGCCTTGCTGATGGCGGCGGCCGGAATATGTTCGATGTAGGATTGGCCTGCGCGAAGCGCGTCGACCTTGCTCTGGTCGATATCGAAGCCGATCACCTTATAGCCTACCTCGCTATATCGGAGCATCAGCGGCAGGCCGACATAGCCGAGACCCACGATGCCTATCCTGGCGACCTTTTGGTCAAGCTTTTCGATCAGTTCGGCGTTCATTTTGAGCTCATGACTTATGCGACTTGGCGGCCCGATCATCGGGCTACATCACGTGGTTCGAGGCTTTGAGCAGATTGGCAATCTCGAAGGCTGCCCGTCCCTCTCCGTATTCGGTGATTTCGCGCTGATCCGCGCGCTCCGGTCCCTTCCAGAGCCGGTTCCAACCGTTGGTGATCGTCTCTGTCCACTCGGTCTCGTCGCGCAGCGTGGTGCAGGGCACGCGATGGAAATAGGCTTCCTTCTGTAGCCCGCCGGAGTCGGTATAGACCGCGGCGGCGTGATGAAGGAGCTTCACCATGTCGAGATAGCCGACCGGCTCGATCACCTGCAGGCCGTCCAAGTCGACCCCCATACGCGACGCCGCCTGCCGCGTGCGCGGGTGCAGCGGCAGCACGACCTGAAACTTGCGGGCTTGCGTCCGCAGGAACTGCACGACCGCGCCAAGGTTCTCCGGATCATCGGTGTTCTCGGCGCGGTGCACGGTCGCAACCGCGTAGTGCGTTGGCTTGAGCGCCAGGTCGGACAGGATGCTTGAGCCCGTTTTCGCTTTCTCGATCGCAAACAGGGTTGCGTCGTACATGACGTCGCCCACGTGATGCACGCCCTTCACGACCCCCTCCGCAGCGAGGTTGGCGGTGGCCCCAGCCGTCGGGCAAAGATGGAGCGTCGACAGGTGGTCGGTAACAAGCCGGTTGATCTCTTCCGGCATGCGGCGATTGAATGACCGAAGTCCGGCTTCGACATGCGCGACCGGAATATGCAGCTTGGACGCGGCCAGCGAGCCCGCGAGCGTCGAATTGGTGTCGCCGTACACCACGACCCAGTCCGGTTTCTCCGAAACCAGGATCGGCTCGATCGCCATCAGCATGCGCCCGGTCATATCGCCGTGGCCGCCGCCGTTGATATCCAAATGATGGCGCGGTTTCGGAATGCCCAGTTCGTCAAAAAACACATCGGACATATTGGCATCGAAGTGCTGCCCGGTATGGATCATCACCTCCGACAGCCCGTCGGTCTCGCGAATCGCACGGCTGACGGCGGCGGCCTTGATGAACTGCGGGCGCGCGCCGACGACACTGATGATTTTCTTGGTCATCGGTTATACTTGCCGACATCCTGCACATGGGCGAGGTGATTGCGCATGCAGCCGAAGATGCGTTCGCGATTCTCTTGCGTCCACTCAATGGTTCGCCTCAATCCGTCCTCATGCGCGATGCTTGCGACAAAGCCGAGCCTCTCGCGCGCCTTTGTGGGATTGCCGAAACGCTGTCCCGACCGGTCCCAGTCCCGCGCCGGCGCGAGCGCGATCGGTGTTTTGTTGGCGGTGATCGCGTTGATACGCTTGGCGAGATCGAGAATGCTGGTCTCGACGCCGGAGGCGAGGTTGTAGATTTCCCCGGGATCGCCCGACAGCGCGCAGGCCATCAGGCCTCGCGCCATGTCTTCCACATAGATGAAATCGCGCGATGCCACCCCGCCATTCTCGACCGGCAGAGCTTCGCCGTGCAGCGCCTTCCAGATGAAGGTTGGGGTGACGTTCCGCCACACGGTATGGACGGTGCCGCGCCACCGGCCGGCACCGAGAATTTCGCCCGGCCCATAGACGTTCTGGAACCGAGCCTTTACGAACGGCAATTTATATCGGGAGAAGTAGTAGTTGCCGTACATCTCGCCGATCAGCTTCGAGATCGAGTACGGACTGTCGTGAAACAGCGAAACCGGCGCATCCTCTTTCGTCGCCGTCGCGCCGTCGAACGTCTTCTCGGCCACGGCACAGCCGGCCGCCGCATATACCACTTTGTGTAGCGAACGTATGTCCTTCAGCCGCTCGAACAGCTTCAGACTCGTGAGCGTGTTGTTGGCGTGGTCGGCAAGCGGATCTGCGATCGAGGACTGATTGCCGTGAAAGCAGGCCAGATGAAAGGCGTAGTCCAGATTCTCCGGTAGCGCGGCGAGAACGCCATCGTCGGTGATCGATCTCGGAATGAATTCGACCCGCGGGTCATCCGGCACATTCGAGGCATCCGCCGACAGCAAATTGTCGACTATCACGATTCGTGCCGGCGACTGTTGCAGCAGCGACTTCACCAGGTTTGACCCGACGAATCCGGCGCCGCCGACAACGAGGATGGTCGATCCGTTGAAAGAGTTCATGCTCAGCTCTTGGGTGGCGCCAGATGGCTGTAAACGTCGGTCACGCCATGCGCGTCGTACCACGCAAGGAGCCGACGGATCGTCTCCTCGAACGACACCCTGGCGCGCCAGCCAAGAACCGATTGCGTCCTTGCCGGATCCGGGACGACCGACGGTACATCGTCGTCCCCGACAGGCACCACCTTGACATCGGGATCGGCCGGCAAGCCGAGGTGCGATCGCACCAGATCGTAGATCTCCTTGATCGAGTGGCCGGTACCACTGGAGACGTTGAAGACCCCGGTCGGCGCGTCGTCAGCGATCGCGACGCCCACCGCCGCCAGAAAATCCGCCATATCCAGGAAGTCGCGGCGGGCATCGGTGCAGAAGCAGGCGCTGCCCGCCTTGAGCCGCTTGTAAAATGTCGGGATCGGGCCGATGGCAAGCCGCGGCCCGGTCACGTTTGCGAGCCGCAACGAGACGAACGGCAGTCCGCTCATCGCAAGATACTGCTCGCCCGCGACCTTCGAAATCCCGTAGCTGGTGAAAGGCCGAAGCGGGTGCTCGATCGCGATCGGCGTGCTCTCGGGACGGCCGTAACACAAGACCGTCTGGAAATTGAGGACGCGCCTCACCCCGGCAACGCGCGCGGCTTCGACAACATTGGCAGTGCCTTCCACGTTTGTCGCAATATCCTCGCGCCAATTTGCGGGATCCTTGTAGGATGCCGCCGAGTGGACCACGTGGGTAGGCTTGAACTCGACGAACGCCCGATCAACCAGATCGCGGTCGGCGATCGAGCCCTCGATCAGCGTCAGCTTCGCCAACGCCGGCACGACCTCACGTTTACCCGTTGCGAAATTGTCGATGACGAGGATTTCATGACCTTGCGGTAGCCAGTGCTCGATCAGGTTCGAGCCGAGACAGCCGGCGCCCCCGGTGATAAGGATCCGCATTGGTTCGCCCCGATCAGGTCGTGCGGATTTCCGCACGCGCCTCCTTCAGGTGCGTGTAGCCACCGACCACACCTTCCCTCTCCCAGCGTTCCACCGACATGCGGGCGATGTCATCGAGCGCGGTGAACTCCACCGCGCCGAAATCCCTGAACGTGCGCGCCGGATCAAGCAGGATCGAAGGCGCATCGTCCGGTCCGAGCGGCTTTATTTCCGGCTGCGGATAGTCATTGATCTTCATGGCCCGCACTACGGCGTCGTAGAGTTCCTTGATCGCAACGTCCTTGCCGGACGAGAAATGATAGGTGCCTCGGCCGACGCCGTCCGCGGCTCGCACCACGACGCGGGCCAGATCGCCGGCATAGCAGAAGTCGCGACGCGCCGGCGTGACAAAGCATCTCTGGCCCTTCGACAGGCGGCCGTAGAAGATCGGCAGCGGGCCCGACACGTTTCGTGGCCCGATCACATTGGCCAGGCGGAACGTCACCCATTCGACTCCGGAAAACTGCACGTAGTTTTCCCCGGCCGTCTTCGAGATCGCATAGCTCGAGTTGACGGGATTGATCGGGTGGTCGAGCGGGATGGGTGATTGCAGCGGCTTGGTGCCGTAACAGAGCGCCGTCTGAAAGTAGATCAGGCGGGATACGCCGAAAGCCTTGCAGGCCTTCGCGACATTGGCAGAGCCGACGGCGTTGACCAGCGCGTCGCTGGTCCAGTCCTCCGGGTCCTTGTAGGACGCCGCAGTGTGGATGACGACCTCCGGCCGGAAATCGGAGAATAGCCGGTTGATGGTATCGGCATTGGCGATCGTATCCTCGACCAAAGTGAGGTTATCGTGCTTTGCCAGATTATCCGCCCGCCCGGTCGCGTAATTGTCGATCGCCACGACCTTGTCGCCGCGCGACAGCAGCATGTCGATCACGGTCGACCCGACCTGCCCCGCCCCACCCGTTACGAAAACTTTCATATCACCATCCGGAGTAAGAAGTTGTCACACTAGCCTGCCCTGACCATCGCCTTGAATTCGGCTGCGCGGTCGTGGAAAGTTTGATGCCAGAGCTCGAGGCTGAGCAGCCCCCAGGTCTTTCGGGAAAATCGGGATTGCTCACCAAAGCTCGAAAGAACGACGTCGCTGTTGAAGAACGGCCGGTGTTTCAACCGCTGTTCGGCAAAAATGTCCAGCACAAAGGTTCTCAGGTCGCCGTCGAACCACTCCTTTAGCGGCACAGGGAACCCCATCTTGTCCCGCCGTGCGAGCAAGGGTTTCGGCAGCGTGTCGCGATAGGCGGTCTTCATCAGCTGCTTCATCTGTCCGCCCATGAATTTCACGTCGGCTGGCACCGACGCCAGAAATTCGACGAGCGGATGGTCAAGGAGCGGTACGCGGCTTTCCAGACCGTGCGCCATGCTCATGCGGTCTTCCACATGCAACAGCGCGGGCAACAGGCACTTGAAATCGAAGTGCGTCATCTTGTCGAAATAGGCTTCTTTCCTGACATTGTCCTGGTTGTTGAAGATCGCCCGAAAGGATTCGAAAACCCCCGGCTTGTTCAGCGCGCCCCAATCGACTTCGCCGACCATGTCGGTCGAACGGTCGACCAGCCGGAAATAGCGTTGATCGAGGTCCTCGAACAGGCCCTGGCGCCAGAACTCCTTGATCATGGGCTTGTATTCGCGGAGCAGGCCAAGATTCGGCACGATCGATTCGATCGTGACCACGTAATTGCCGCTGCGGTAATTGCCGTCGATGGCCGCCTTGATGCACTGCTCGAAATAGGCGACCAAATAGCGAGCATAGCCGCCCAAAAGTTCGTCGCCTCCCTGGCCGCCGAGCACCACCTTGAGATATTTCGCAGCCAGCGCCGACACCATATATTGCGGGAACGATCCGGGCCCGGCGACCGGAAAATCCAGGTGATAGATCACGTCGCTGATATGCTTGCGGAAATCCTCGGCCGTGATGTCCACCATGTGAAGGGACATGTCCGCAAGCTCGGTGACCTCGCTCGCAAAGTGGCTCTCGTCATAGCCGGGAAATTCGAGAAAGCGGCCGTGAAACGCGTCCCGGCTACGATGGTCCAGCTTGGCAGCCAGGAGCGCAACCAGGCTGGAGTCGAGCCCCCCCGATACATAGCCGCCGACCGGCACGTCCGATCGCATGTGTACGAGCATCGAGTCGGACAGCAGCTCGACAAAACGCCGCTCGAAATAGCCGGGGCTGTGATCGAAGTCGACGTCGTACTGGACGTCCCAATAGCGCCTGGTGGAGACCGAACCGTTTTCGACGCGAAGCACGTGGCCAGGAAGGAGTGTCGATATGCCCTTGAAGAGCGTCTTCTCGCCGATCGTGTACTGAAACGTCAGGTATTCGCTTAGCGCATCGGCGTCGGTATCGACGTCGTCCAGGAACGGCAGCAGCGCCTTTGCCTCGGAGGCGAAAAAGAGCACGCCATGCTGCACGGCATAATGGAACGGCTTGATGCCGAACCGGTCGCGGGCCACGAACAGCTTCTTCCTCCGCTCGTCCCAGATCGCGAAGGCGAACATGCCGCGCAGATGATCGACGCATCCTTCGCCCCAGCGATCGTAGGCGGCGAGAATGACCTCGGTATCCGAGCTGGACTTGAAGGTCCAGCCTTCCGAGAGCGTTTCCCGAAGCTCGATGAAATTATAGATCTCGCCATTGTAGGAAATGACTGTGCCGTTCGGGCCGTGCATCGGCTGGGCGCCGCTCGGGGTCAGATCGATGATGGCGAGCCGGCGATGGACCAGCCCTACGCGCTGAACATCGTCGTTCCATTGGCCAAATCCGTCCGGCCCGCGATGGGCGATCAACGCCCCCATGGCCTCTAGCGACAGCGTTGCGTTGACCACTGGCCGGCTGGAAAGGGAAACAAAACCCGCGATGCCGCACATGAAACGTTATCAGTCCTCAATAAAGATCGCCCGCGTACCCTTCGCGTGGTCTCTTGGGCGAGTGGTCTATCCGCGTATCCTGCGCGCCTGCGACAGCATCCACCTGCCCAGCACTACGGCAAGCGTATGCAGGAAGTTAGGCACGAACCTGATTTCCTTCAGATCATCGATATGATGCTGGTGCGCACGCACCACGGCGCGGATGAACGCCTCTCGCAGATCCGCGGCCTCCGTTGGTAGAGCCGCGCCGTTGTTGCAATCGGCGAACCTCAGTCCCTTCGTGTCCGCAATGGCCTCGACGCGCGCCAGCATGTCCGCGACGAAATGGCGATAGCGAAACTTCGGATCTTCGACCAGCGCACGGTAACAAGCTTCGATCCGCGCGTCATTTGCCTTGTCGTCCTGCATCTGCTCGAACACCTCTTCGGCATTCGAGCAATCGGGTGCGATGGAGATGTAGTGCTCGCCGGGGCCGAGCGCGCCGGCATATTTGCCCGGCGTGAGTATCTGGCATGACCGCGCAATCGCCGCTTCGAACACGCGCGGCCCGATTGCGGAGTACACGCGCTTCATGTCCTGTCCTGGAAAGCAGGTCATCTCCAGTTCATCGAAGCTCGCCAAGCGATTCCTTTGCAATTGACCTTCCACGCAGTTCCGGATCAAACCCCTCGCATCCAGCAGCGAACTTCCGCTTTCGCATCCCAGCGTGAACTTGCAATTGCCCAGAAACCGCAACCACGCGTCGCCCACAATGACATCGTCGGAATGGGTGGAAATATCCAGCTTCAGGTCGCGGCCGTGCATTCTGGAGCGAAAATTCTCGCCGAGCTCCGCCTTGATCCGGCCGATTCTGCCGAAATAGGCCGGCAAGGCCTTGGCACGGTAGCCCACGTCTATTTTCCGGTCCCGAAAGGGAATATCGAACTTCCGCATCAACGCGACATCGGCATCGTCGATATAGCCGGTCAGCCCCTCGGCGATCTGTGCGCGCTTGCCTGCGCGAGGGTAGAACTCGTCGCGATGCTCGTAACAAACCGAATAGATGAGGTCGACCCTCCAGTCTGCCAGCCAGTTGTCGAGATTCTCGGTGTGATCGTACTCGTCCTGTGGCAGAGCGACCTTGACTGCATCCGATTTCGCCACGAAATCGTATTGATCGAGAATCTGATCGAGCCGCAGCGATTTCGGTTTTGCCCATCTCCAGGCCAGAAAGGTCGTATCGAGAACGATCGCATCGAAGGTCTGGCTGCGGAGACGCGACGTGACCGGCTGCTGCGCGCTGTGCAAAGTGTACTCGTGCTCGGGAGCATACTTGATCAGACAGAACGCATGATTGAGCGAAGCGCGCCGCGCGGACGCAAGATCGTCGATCTCGTGGAGGATCAGAACACGCATGAGCTTCCGGGCTTTTAAAGCGCGAGCAGTGAGCTATGGCGCTAGAAGTCCAGCATTTTCGGCCAAAGTGCGAGGACCTTGTTCTTCAGCCGTCGGCGAGGGTTCTTCGGAATGAGCGATGCGAGAGACAGCACCATCCTGACCGCCGTCAACTTGAGGCGCCGCCGCGTAACCGCATACAGCTTCCTGACAAGCACCCGCGGATTCCGAACGTAAAACAGGAGCTTCCAAAAATAGGCGCCAAACCTTCTGATGACCTGACGTCGCTGATCCCACTTCAAAAGCGCGGCGATGTCCCCCTTCCTGTATGGCGCCTTCCTTGCCGCCATCTCGTCGCGAAACGCGCGATTGATCGTGTCGTCCACCTGGCGAACCATGGCGGCGAAGCTGTTTTCAGGATTGAGCGCCACCTCCTGGAATGCCCTATCCACGATCGCCTGCGCGCGCTCTTGATCGCGCAGCACTTCCACCACTTCAGCCATGTTGGAGTGATCTTTCTTCAACGGGACGTAATGGCGCCAGGGCTTGAGTCTGCCCGAATAGTGGCCATCGTAGAGGATCATCAGCGTCCGCAGCGCCGCGGCCTCGAAGCAGCGCGGCGAGATCACCGAGAGCACGATCCGGCCATCCTCGTCCTTGAAGTATAGGTCGCGCAGAGTTTCAAAGTCCGCGTCGGGATGTACCGCGACGTGCGCGTCCACCTTGCGCTGAATCTCGCCGGTGAAGTCGCAGATGCTCGCACCGCTTTCGGTGCCGAGCACCGCCTTGCAGTTGGAGATAAACTCGATCCACCGTTCGCCATAGAGCCGATCTTCTTCCCGGTTCGAGAAATCGCAGTTGAGCCCATATTGAACCGCGTCCTTTCCGAACCGCTCGGAAATCCGCCATTTCTCCTGTGCGAAGCTGCCGAGCCACGCCGGAACCTTCCTCGCCCTGTAGCCCACATCGAGCGGACGCTGCTCGAGAGGCAGCACGGCGCGCTTGGTCAGATCGAACGGAACGTAGCCTGTCAGTACCGTTTCGCGCAGAACGCCGGGCAAACGTTCCGGAGCGTACACTTGATCGATGATCTCGGGCGGCACCAGCCCAAACAGAATGTGAATTCCCAGATCGCGCATCGCGTCGACCGTATCATCGATCCAGCGATAGTCGTCCTGGACGAATGCCGCCTTGAGTCCCGAAAATCGGCGAATGGCTGTCCGAAGGTTCGGCCCGACATAAGTGTCCATGCAGGCCACGAGCGAATAATGAATGATCACGCCATCGAACCTGTCGAGGTCGATGATCGCGGCCCCATCACCCCTGGAGTTGAAAATCGTGATGGAATGGGTCGAAAATCTCTCCAGACCCAAAATATGATCGATGATGGTCGAGGCTGTGGTCTTCGGGAAATCGCACAGAAGCAGCAATTGCAGCGGGCGTGGCGCCGCTCCTTTCAATC
>Ga0134128_10010189_pt1 | contig 11264 bp, 9 predicted proteins | sample KB31754_FD_96462 | JGI IMG/M metagenome (GOLD analysis project Ga0134128, IMG submission 96462) | Terrestrial soil microbial communities with excess Nitrogen fertilizer from Kellogg Biological Station, Michigan, USA - KB3-175-4 | ecosystem: Environmental > Terrestrial > Soil > Unclassified ...
GAGGAGGAACGTCGTCTCGGAGAGGTTGAACTGCAGCGCGAGCGCCTGCATCGTCGCGTCGTCGAGGCCGCGCGCGTCCTCGAACACCGCGAGCGGGTTTCCGCTGAGCGCCGTGTCTTCGGCAAACACGTTGACGAGACGGAATGCGTACATGGTCCGATTGGTGGTATGCGACATCGATGCGTACAGTGTACGGCTAGCCGGCGACGGGCAGAGGCTCGTCGTGCGGCGCGTCGAGAGCGACCACCGCGCGCGCGAGCGACCTGAACGCCGACTTCGATGTACCGGTTACCGCGGCGACCCTGGCATCGCGATGAAGCACGAAATTGCGCCCGATCGCGCGCGCGTAGAGCGGATCGTAGTGGCGCTCGAGCAGCTCCCGCACCAGGGCCGTCGTATCGCCCGCAGCAACGATCGCCGCCCAGCGCGACCCGGTTTCGCGGCCGTGGAGCGAGGCGAGGCGCGCAACGAGCGCCTGGAGCTGGTCGCGTTCGACGACGAGGTGTGCGTAGTCCTCGGCGAGCATCGCGGCGCGCAGTTCAACCGGCGTCTCGACCCTGATGCACTCCGAGTTTCGCATCGCGACGAGCAGCGCCTCCGGCGTCTGCAGCCGGCCGATCCGCCGGCTTTCGGACTCGACGTAGACCGGGCGCGCAGCGTCGAAGCGCCCGAGCGCATCGACGAGCGCGCTCTCGAATGCCTTCTGCGTCGGTTGCGCTGCCCCCGGAATGTCGCCGAGCAGCGATCCGCGATGGCGGGCGAGGCTCTCGAGATCGAGCACCTGCGTGCCCTCGGCGGCGAGCGCCTCGATGAGACGCGACTTTCCGGATCCGGTGAGCCCGCAGACGACGCGATAACGAAAGCGCTGCGGCAGTTCGCCGAGCATGGCGACGACGTGCCGGCGCCACGCACGGTAGCCGCCTTCGAGCTGGGCGGCGCGAAAGCCGATCTCGCGCAGCACGTGCACGAGCGCGCGGCTGCGCTGGCCGCCGCGCCAGCAATAGACGAGCGGCGCCCATTCCGGCGGACGATCGCGAACATGGGCCTCGACGATGTTCGCGACGTTGCGGGCGACGAGTGCGGCACCGAGCTTGCGCGCTTCGAACGCCGACACCTGGACGTAGAGCGTGCCGACGCGCGCGCGCTCGGTGTCGTCGAGCACCGGGAGGTTGACGGCGCCGGGAAGGTGGTCGAGTGCGAATTCACCGGGTGAGCGAACGTCGATGCGGTCGGCGTAGCCGGCGAGTGCTGCGATCGGCACCTTCGCTTCGGGCCGCGCGGGCGGTCCCGGAGGGAGTGGGGTCAACGCGCCGCCGCCGGAATGCTGCGCGCTCATCGGTTCTTCCGGCCCGCGGCCGCATTGGTGCGCTTGCCGATCAGCGGCAGCAGCGCGGGCCAGACGTTGTCGAGCACGCGCGCCTGCGCCGCAGCGATCGGATGAATGTGATCGGGCTGGAACTGCGACAGGTCCTCGCCGAAGCCCGCGAAGAGCCACGGGACGAGCGCGGCGTTGCGTGCCCGGGCGACCTCGCCATAGATCGCGTCGAAGGCGCGCGCGTACGTTGGTCCGTAGTTGGGCGGCATCTTCATGCCGAGAATCAGTACACGCGCGCGTGCAACCTCGGCGTCGCGCGCCATCGCATCCAGATTGTCGCGCGTGGCAGCAACGTCGCCACCGCGCAGGCCGTCGTTGCCGCCGAGTTCGAGCACCACGATCGTCGGCTGGTACTCGCGCAACAGTGCCGGCAATCGTGCGCGTCCGCCCGCAGTCGTGTCGCCGGAGATCGACGCGTTCACGACGCGCTCGCGGTAACCTTCGGTCTGCAGTCGTGCCGCGAGCAGCGCGACCCAGCCCTGGCCGGCTTCGAGCCCGTAGCCTGCGGAGATCGAGTCACCGACGACGAGAATGACCGGGACAGGATGGTCGGTGCCGAGCGGCGCAGCCGCCGCGACGACAGGTGTTGCCGCGACGACAATCGCCGCGATGACGAATGCGGCGGCCGCGAGTGCCGCGGCGACGAACGCCGCCAGCGTCGCAGGCAGGCGTGCCGACTGCGGTCCGGCGTTCGCTGCGGCGCCCCGATCGAACATGCCGCCCATTGTAGCGACGGCCTTGCGCGCTGCCGCAGCCACGTAGAATCGCGCGCAGTCCGCAACGATGCCTGCAATGTCCCAACCGATCGTGCGTGCCGAGTCGCTCGGCCGCGTCGTACAGAGTGGTGACGCGCCACTGTCGATCCTCGACGACGTCTCGTTCGCGCTCGACGCGGGCGAGCGCGCCGCGATTGTCGGCGCGAGCGGATCCGGCAAGACGACGCTCCTGGGACTGCTCGCGGGCCTCGATCGCCCAAGCTCCGGGGAGGTCTGGCTCGACGGCATCGCGCTCTCGACGCAGGACGAGGACGGCCGCGCGGCGCTGCGCCAGCGCCTGATCGGCTTCGTGTTCCAGTCGTTCCAGCTCCTGTCGGCGCTGACGGCGGAGGAGAACGTCATGCTGCCGCTCGACCTCGCCGGGGTGCGCGATGCCGGCGCCACCGCACGCGGCTGGCTCGATCGCGTCGGCCTCGGTTCGCGCCGGACGCACTACCCGCGGCAGCTCTCGGGGGGCGAACAGCAGCGGGTCGCCATCGCGCGCGCCTTCGCCGGCGGTCCCCGCATCCTGATGGCCGACGAGCCGACCGGCAATCTCGACGCGGCCACCGGCGCGACCGTCGCAGCGTTGATGTTCGACCTCAATCGCGAGGAAGGGACGACGCTCGTACTGGTGACGCACGATACCGAGCTCGCGACGCGTTGCTCGCGTATCCTGTCGCTCGAGTCGGGAAGGCTCGTCGGCGATCGCATTCAGACGATCGGCTGACCCTTCGACGCGCGGCGAAACATCGCGGCGCCGCCCGCGGCTATCGTGGGCGGCATGAATGCACCTCCAGGGACCTCATCGCATTCGGCAACGACGTCCGTCACCGTTGCGTCGCGGAACCATTCGACCGCATGGGCGATCATGGCCGCAAGCGTCGGCTTCGCCGTCGTCCAGCTCGATGTCACGATCGTCAACGTCGCGCTTCCGCGCATTGCCGAGCGGCTCGGCGCATCGGTCGCGATGCTGCAGTGGATCGTCGACGCCTACGCGCTGGCGTTTGCCGCACTGCTGCTGTCGGCGGGTGTGGTCGCCGATCGGGTGGGGGCCCGCCGCGTCTACGTCACCGGGTTTGCGCTGTTCGCGCTCGCTTCTGGAGCATGCGGGCTCGCGTTCGATCCGGCGTCGCTTGTTGCTGCGCGCGCGCTGCAGGGCGCAGGCGCAGCGCTTCTCGTGCCGAGTTCCCTCGCACTGCTCGACCAGGCGACCCGCCACGATGCCGTGCTGCGTTCCCGGGCGGTCGGCTGGTGGACCGCGGCGGGCGGCGTGTCGATCGCTGCCGGCCCCGTCGTCGGAGGGCTGCTGCTCGAGGCATTCGACTGGCGGAGCATCTTCCTCGTCAACCTGCCGTTGTGCGCGATCGGCGCGTACCTGACGCTGGGCCGGCACGAGCGATCGGCAAGCCTCCCGGCATCGCGGCGCTTCGACCCGGTCGGGCAGCTGCTCGCCGTCGTCGCAGTGGGGGCCTTGGTCGCCGCGATCATCGAGGTACCGGTGCTCGGCGTCGGGCATCCGCTGACTGCAGGCTGCCTCGCCGTCGCGCTCGCCTCGGGATGGGGGTTCCGGTTCGCCGAGGTGCGAGTGGCCGATCCGATGCTTCCGCCGGACTTGCTGCGCTCGCCAGGGCTCGCCGCAGCCGTCGCGTTCGGCGTCGTCGTGAACCTCACGTACTATGGAGCGATCTTCGTGCTGAGCCTGTACCTGCAGCAGGTCCTGGGCTACCCGGCGTTCACCGCGGGACTCGCCTTCGTGCCGCTTACCGCGACCTTCATCGTCTCCAACCTCGCGAGCGCGAAGGTCACGGCGCGACACGGACCGCGCGTATCGATGCAGGTCGGCGCATCGATCGGTGCCTTGGGCTTCGCATTGCTCGGTGCTTTCGACCGCCATACTGCGTACGCCGCGATGCTGCCGGCGTTCGTCTTGATTCCTGCCGGGATGGGTCTCGCCGTTCCCGCAATGACGACGGTCGTCCTCTGCGGCGCCGATGCACGGCGCGCGGGCACGTCGTCGGGGGTGCTGAACGCGGCCCGCCAGTTCGGCGGCGCGATCGGCGTCGCGGCATTCGGTGCGCTCGCGACCGGAGGGCCCGACCCTATAATCTCCGGTCTGCACGCTGCCGCCGCGATCGCGGCGCTTCTGCTCGCCGGCGCGGCGGCGACCGCCTGGATCGGCGTCAGGGCGGCGTCGAGCGTGCATCAGGGAATCCCGTCATGATCGAAGCGCCGGAACCCCGATTCGCCCGGATCGCGACGATGATCGGCGACCCCACGCGCGCGCGGATGCTCGGCGCGCTGCTCGGGCGCGAATACATGACCGCCGGCGAGATCGCACACGCGTCGGGAGTCACGCCGCAGACGGCGAGCGCGCACCTCGCGAAGCTTTGCGATGCCGATCTGGTCGTCGCACGCACCCAGGGCAGACACCGCTACTTCCGGCTTACCAACGGCGACGTGGCGCATGCACTGGAAGCTCTTGCGCTGATCGCCGAGCGCGATGCGACCGCCGATCCCGTTGCCGGGAAGTGGTCGCGCGGATCGTATCGGCGGCTGCGCGAGGCGCGCAGCTGTTACGGGCACCTCGCGGGGCGCCTTGGCGTCGCGCTGCACGATGCGCTGATCGGACGGGGTGCGCTGTCGTTCGAAGGCGGAGCGGCACAAGTCACCGAGACCGGACATGACGAGTTGCTGGCGATCGGCGTCGATGCACGCGCGATCGCAGGTGGCCGCAGGGGCGTCGCGTATCCGTGCATCGACTGGTCGGAACGCCGTGATCACTTCGCGGGTCCGCTCGCCGTCGCGATGCTCGACCACTTCGTTGCGCGGCGCTGGCTGCTTCGCGCGCCGGACTCGCGCGCGCTCACGCTTACGGCGGCGGGCCGTCGCTCGCTCACCGACTGGCTCGCGCTCGCATCCGCCTGAGCGCCGGGCGGACGCTACGGTATTCTTGAGCGATGGACCGGCCCCCGCGCCCGCTGACCGATCTCGCCTCCGAGGGCGACGTCAATCTTTCGCCGTTGCGCAAGCGCTGGGAAGCCGAACAGCTTGCGCCGGCGACGCGTGAACTTCTCGCCGACGACGCGCATTACTTCCTGCACCAGTCGCTGTCGACGCCTTGCTTCAACGCGCTCCGCTCCGCGTCCGGTATCTGGCTCGAGGACGTCGAGGGCAGGCGCTACATGGATTTCCACGGCAACAGCGTCCATCAGGTCGGATACGGACACCCGCGTGTCGTCGAAGCGGTGAAGCGCGCCCTCGACACGCTGCCGTTTTCGCCGCGGCGCTTCACCAACGACGCCGCGGTGACCCTCGCAAGGCGTCTCGCCGAACTCGCGCCCGGCGATCTCGGCAAGGTGCTCTTCGCGCCGGGCGGCACCAGCGCGATCGGCATCGCGCTGAAGCTCGCTCGCCTCGCGACCGGGCGTCACAAGACGATCTCGATGTGGGATGCCTTCCACGGCGCCTCGCTCGACGCGATCTCGATCGGCGGCGAGGCGCTGTTTCGCCGCGACATGGGCCCGCTCCTTCCCGGCACCGAGCACGTGCCTCCTTGCGACCCGCGCCAGTGCCGCTTCGGCTGCAACGGAAGCTGCGACGCGCGCTGCGCCGATTACATCGACTACGTTCTGGGCAAGGAGGAGGACGTCGCGGCGGTCATCGTCGAGACGGTGCGCTCGACCGACGTGCAGATTCCGCCACAGACGTATTACGCGAGGCTGCGCGAGGCCTGCGACCGGCACGGGGCGCTGCTGATTCTCGACGAGATTCCGATCTGCCTCGGTCGCACCGGCGCAATGTTCGCGTTCGAGCACTACGCAATCGTCCCCGACATCGTCGTGCTCGGCAAGGGCCTCGGGGGCGCGGTGTTCCCGATGGCAGCGGTGATCGCGCGCGAAGGACTCGACATCGCGGCCGAGCGGGCGCTCGGCCACTACACGCACGAGAAGAGCTCGATCGGCTGTGCCGCTGCGCTCGCGACGCTCGACGTGATCGACGACGAGCGCCTCTGCGCGCGCGCGCGAGAGTTGGGCGAGCGGGCGCTGGCGCGCCTGCAGGCGATGCGCGCGCGGCTGCCGCAGGTGGGCGACGTGCGCGGAATCGGACTCCTGCTCGCGATCGAGCTCGTCGACCCGGCGACAGGGGCAGCGGCTCCCGGCCTCGCCGAGCAGGTCCTCTACCGCTGCCTCGCCGAGGGCCTTTCGTTCAAGGTCGGGCAGGGCAACGTCGTCGTGCTGTCGCCCCCGCTCGTCATCGCCGCAGCCGATCTCGATCGGGCGCTCGACATCGTCGAGTCGGCGATCGCGAGCGTTGCCTGACCGCCAAGACGTGAAGATCGTCCGCACGGACGCCGAGCTCGAGCTGCCGCGCGTCGACGAGCGACTGCGCGGCGCCGGCGCGACGCTGGTGCTGCTCGACGGCGCGGTGGCCGAGGATGCACTTGCGCACGAAGTGCGCGACGCCGAGCTCATCCTCATGTGCTACACGCGGATCCCCGCGCGGGTGATCGCCGGCGCATCGCGCCTCAAGGGGATCGTCAAGTACGGAGTCGGCATCGACGCGATCGACATCGACGCTGCACGTGCAAGGCGGATTCCGGTCGTCAACGTTCCCGATTATGCGGAAGAGACGGTCGCGGAGGGCGCCGTGGCGCTGCTCCTCGCGCTCGCCCGGAAAATGAAGCCGCTGCAGCATCGGATGGACGCCGAGGGCTGGGCGTGGCCGACGCCGCAATGGCTCGCCACCGACCTTGCGGGGAAGACGCTTGGTCTGATCGGTGTCGGCAGGATCGGCAGCAAGCTCGCTCGGATGCTCGGCCAGGGATTCCGGATGCGTGTGCTCGGCTTCGATCCCTGGCGGGACCGCGAAGCGATGGCCCTGCAGGGAGTCGAGAAGTGCGACGAGCTCTGCGCGATGCTCGCGCAGTGCGACGTCGTGTCGTTGCACGCGGTACTGACACCCGCAACGCGCCACCTCGTCGGCGAGCGCGAGCTCGGCTGCATGAAGCCGGGTGCGCTCGTCGTCAACGTCTCGCGGGGTGAGCTCATCGACGAGGACGCACTGGCCGCCGCACTGCGGAACGGGCGGCTCGGCGGCGCTGCGCTCGACGCCTATGGTGACGAGCCGCTCGCGAGGGAGGGGCACCGGCTGTCGCCGCTTTATGCGATGGACAACGTGGTGCTGTGGCCGCATCTCACTTTCTACACGGCCGAGGCGATGCGGCGCCTCGAAGACGAGACGCTCGAGCGCTGCTTCGAGATTCTCGGCGGTGACCCGGTGCTCGTGAAGTCCCGCGATCCGCGCCTTCGCGCGCAGCGCACCGGCGTGCGCTTTGCCGATTAGCGCCGCGCCTGACACTCGCGCGATGCCATCGCGCTCGCGCCTTCGCGGCGACGTCGCGCTTGCGCTGCGCCTTCTGCGCGGCGACTGGCACCGCGGCGAGCTTGCGGTGCTCGCTGCTGCGCTCGTGCTCGCCGTGGCGAGCGTCGCCACCGTCGGCCTCTTCGCCGACCGCGTCGCGCGTGGCCTCGCCGTGCAGGCCGACCGGCTGCTTGGTGCGGACCTGATGGTAAGCGGCGATCGGCCGCTTCCCGCGCGGCTTGCGGGCGAGGCGCGTTCGCTCGGACTCGCGACGACGCCGGTGGTCCGCTTCAACAGCATGATTCAGCGCAAGGACGGCGGTCCCGCGGTGCTGACCGACGTCAAGGCGATTGCGGCGGGCTATCCGCTGCGCGGAGCGATCGCATTCGTCACCGCTGGCGGCGCGCGATCGGGTGCGCCGGCGGGAGCCGCGTCCCCGCCGGGCAACGAGACCGGCGGTGGAACGATCCCCGCGCCGGGTGAGGTCTGGATCGACCGGCATCTCGCCGACCGGCTCGATGCGCATCGCGGTACGGTCATCGCGGTCGGCGACGCCACACTCGACGTGGCGGCGATCTTCGCGCGCGAGCCCGAGGTCGCCGGTATCGTATTCGCCCCGGCTCCGAAGCTCCTGCTGAACGCGGCCGATCTCGACGCAACCAAGCTCCTGCAGCCGGGGACACGCGCTTCGTTCCGGCTGATGGTCGCAGCGCGCGATGATCGGGCGGCGCTCGATCGCTACCGGACGTGGCTTGCCCGAACGATTGTCGCCGGCGAGCGCGTCGACACCGTCGGCGATCTGCGGCCTGAGTTGCGCCAGACGCTCGATCGCGCCGGGCGCTTCCTCGGTCTCGCGGCACTCGCTTCGGTGCTGCTCGCCGCCGCGGCGGTGGCGCTGGCGACCGGACGCTATCTGCGCAGGCACCTCGACGTCGCTGCGATGCTGCGCTGCCTCGGCGCAGCGTCCGCGCGGACGCTGCGCCTGTTCCTGGTCCAGTTCGCACCGGTCGGCCTCGCGGCCGGCGTCGTCGGAATGCTCGTCGCGATCGCTGCGCAGGAGGTGATGGTTCGCCTCGTTGCAGGAGCCGACGGCGCGTTGCTGCCATGGCCTTCGTGGTGGCCGGCACTCGACGCGCTCGCGACGGCGATCGTGCTGCTCGGCGGATTCGCGCTGCCGCCGCTCGTCGCGCTCGCACGCGAGCCGCCGCTCGCCGTCCTGCGCCGGGATCTCGCCGCCGGCAATGCGCACCGGTGGGGGGGGTGGATTGCGGCGATCGTCGCAATCGCGGCGCTGATCGGCTGGCAGGCGCGAGCCGTGCAGGCGGCGTGGCTGATCGTCGCCGGCGTTGCCGCGCTGCTCGTCGTCGCGGCCGGCGCCGGCCGGCTGCTCGTCGTCGGCGTCGCGAGGTTGCCTGCGCGCGGCGCGGCGTGGCGCTTCGGGCTCGCCAGCCTGCGTCGCCGCGCGCTTGCATCGAGCCTGCAGATCGGCGCACTGGCGCTCGGCGGGATGGCGCTCCTGCTCCTCGCGGTGGTGCGCGGCGATCTTCTCGCCGACTGGCGCGCGGCGCTGCCACCCGACGCGCCGAATCGCTTTCTCGTCAATGTCCTTCCCGACCAGCGTGACGCAGTGCGCGAACTCGTTCGCCGCTCGGTCGGCGTCGATCCGGTGTTCGAGCCGATGGTTCGCGGCAGGCTGGTCGAGAAGAACGGAGCGGCGCTCGACGCGGCACGCTCGGGCGATGCGCAGACGCGACGGCTTGTGCAGCGCGAGTTCAACCTGTCGTGGACCGACCGGCTGCCGCCCGGAAACGCGATCGTCGCAGGGAGTTTCTGGGATCGTGGCGCGCACGGCGCCGGCGCCGGCGTCTCGTTCGAACGCGGGATCGCCGAGCGCCTCGGCGTCAAGGTCGGCGACCGGCTCACCTTCGACGCGGGCGGCGTACGGATCACCGCGCCGGTGACGAGCCTGCGCAAGGTCCAGTGGGACAGCTTTCGCGTCAACTTCTTCGCGCTGTTCGCCCCGGGTGCGCTCGACCGACTCCCTGCCACGTGGATCAGCGCGTTTCGCGTGCCGGACGGGACGGGCGATCAGTGGTCGTCCGCGCTCGTGCGGCGCTTTCCCAGCGTGCTGGTGATCGACGTGACCGAGATCCTCGCCGAGGTCGAGGGCGTCATCGATCGCGTCGCACGCGCAGTCGAGCTCGTCTTCCTGTTCACGCTCGCCGCGGGCCTTCTCGTTCTCGAGGCGGCGATCGTCGCGACGCAGGACGAGCGGCGGATGGACGCCGCGGTGCTGCGCACGCTGGGCGCCTCGACGCATCAGCTCCGGACCGCGCTCGTCGCCGAATTCGCGCTCGTCGGTGCCGTTGCAGGCGCGCTCGCGGCAGGCGGCGCAACGGTGCTGGGCCACGCGCTCGCGTCGCAGGTGTTCGACACTCCGTATCGCGGCGATGCCTGGATCTGGCTCGTTGCGATCGCTGGCGGGACGGCGCTTGTCGTCGTCGCAGGCTGGCTGGGCACCCGCCGCACGCTCGATACGCCACCGATGGAGGTGCTGCGCGCGCTCGGCTGACGCGCGATTGCGCCATCCCGGGACCGACACCGGTCCTCGATCGGGTCGCTCGCGCGGCGCGCGCATAATCGCGCCGGTGAATGCGGGTGTGACGTACCGGCGGATCGCTGCCACCGCCTTGGTGCTGGCCGGGCTCGCCTTTCTCGCGCTCGGCGCGGGGCGTTACCCGCTCCCGTTTCGCGACGTCGTCGCCGCGCTGTGGCATCACGGCGACGAGGCGGCGGCCGGAGGCGCGGCGCAGGCGATCGTCTGGGGACTGCGCCTGCCGCGCGTGCTGATCGCGATGCTGACGGGCGCCGCACTCGCGGCCGCCGGGGCGGCCTACCAGCACCTCTTTCGCAATCCGTTGGTCGCGCCCGATACGCTCGGCGTGTCGTCGGGCGCGGCGCTCGGCGCGATCATCGCGATTCTTCTCGGCGCTGGGAGCGTCGGCGTCGCGCTCGCGGCGTTCGCCGGCGGCATCGTCGCCGTAGCCGCAGTGCTGGCGATTGCCTCGCGGCTCAGCGCGCATGATCCGCTCGTCACGCTGATTCTCACCGGCATCGTCATCGCGAGCCTCCTCGGTGCCGGCCTGTCGCTGCTCAAATATGTCGCCGATCCGTACAACGAGCTGCCGACGATCACGTTCTGGCTGATGGGAAGCCTCGCATCGGCGTCGGGCCGCCAGCTTGCGTTGCTGGCGCCACTTGTCGCGGTAGGGCTCGCGACGCTGTTCACGCTCGCCTGGCGCATCGACCTGCTCGCTCTTCCCGACGACCAGTCGCGCTCGCTCGGCCTGCCGGCGACGCGGCTTCGCCTCGTGGTGATCGGCGCCGCGACGCTCGTCACGGCGGCGAGCGTCGCGGTGGGCGGCATCATCGGCTGGGTTGGTCTCGTCGTGCCGCACATGGCGCGCCTCGTCGTCGGGCCCTCGTTTCCGCGGCTGCTGCCGCAGGCGGCGGTGCTGGGGGCCGGCTTCGTGCTGATCGTCGATACCGCCGCGCGCAGCGTCGCACCGATCGAGATTCCGCCAGGGATTCTCACCGCGATCGTCGGAACGCCGGTCTTCATCGCGCTTCTCGCTCGCGCGCGCAACGTGTTCTGAAGGCGAACGCCGCGAGCGCGACGCGATGGCGACCGTTCCGCTCCTCGAAGCGCGCGAACTCGCGGTCGGCTTTGCCGCGCGACGAATCGTCGAAGGGATCACGTTCGCGCTTGC
>Ga0134128_10010190_pt1 | contig 11264 bp, 28 predicted proteins | sample KB31754_FD_96462 | JGI IMG/M metagenome (GOLD analysis project Ga0134128, IMG submission 96462) | Terrestrial soil microbial communities with excess Nitrogen fertilizer from Kellogg Biological Station, Michigan, USA - KB3-175-4 | ecosystem: Environmental > Terrestrial > Soil > Unclassified ...
ATTGCCGACCTTTTTGCCTCGTTTCATGGCTTCATAAATAATTTTGCAGTGGTGCATCCATTTTTCTGTATTAACCTCTAAATGAGCTTGAGAATCGGCATTATTTTCTTTTTCGTGAATAGTAAAGTCGAAAGTGGTTTGTATCATGATATTGATTTTTCAAGTTCATTCAGCCTATCCCAGTCCACTTCTCCACCATACCCGTTATCATTTTTCAAAAGCTGGTACTTATCCAAAACATCCGCTGTGGCTTCTCCGGCACTCATACATTCGTGACCGTATGGCATTTGGCAGTATTGGTTCCACATTTCACAAAGGACTGATAAGGCTTCGTGTAGTTCTTTTGTCATTTTTCTATTTTTAATCTACTTAATGAATAACCGTTCTTTTTTGCTTCGTCTGGATTGTCTTCAATGATTCTGTGATGCGCCCGACAAACAGCCATAGAAATTCTCTTTACCGGCTTTTCTTCCTTTACAGCAAGTCCTAATTTTTGCTTTTGACGTTCTATAAGGTATTGATCTGTCATGCGGTAGCTTTTTTAATTACTGAATCAATTTTACAAAGGGTGCAATCGCATCTTTCAGAAACAGGATTATAGCATATACCGTTATGCCTGTGATCTAATTGCAGTAGGACTTCTTTAGCTTCTTTTAGCAACTCTTCTAATTCGTTAATTCTTGCAACCGCGTATTTTGAAAGGTTATCATCCTGCATTTTTAAACAGTAAATAAAATTTTCGTTCATCTTCGTATATGTAATTATCTCTGCCATTATTCTATTATTGAAGGGTTTATTTATTGGTTATTTGGTTATGGGTGATATGGATGAAGATTTGAGTTTTCATTGAACTATTGTTGCATTTACTTCGCTGTCATGTGCAGCAAGAATTACAGATGGGTTTAAATCCGCTTCTAATTCGTTAAGATATTTTCTTGCCTTTTTGATTTTAGAATACAGAAGATTAATTCCTTCATTATCTCTTTTGATATCAAACTCCATTACTCTCTCACTCATTGGGATGTCAGAAAATACCATTGCCGTTTCCAGTTCTTCACAGGCTTTTTTATAATCTTCGTTTTCTTCGGTTCCTGCGTTCATTTGCCACATTAATTTCCTTTGAGCGTCCAGTATTAAAGTTTCGGGAGTATCAACCAGGCAAAAAGCAAGTTTAGCAGATGAAGCGCCTGTTAATGCCATATAACCTTGCAATTGCCAATAATACAGATCGCTTACACCTTTGGAATGATTACGGAAATAAGTGAAAATATCCCAAGAACTTTTGATGTCAATAACGCTGTCAGCTTGTTCAATTTCGAGGCCGGTAAATAAATCTGGAGTACCTTTTATAAATTCGTTGGAAAGGTGTCTTTCGTTCTTTTTGAAGAAGGTTTTTTTCACTCTTGAATAAAGCGTTATTGAATCTTCCTCAACCATTAATCCCTTAGTGATATATTTGTTTGAAATGTCGGTTTGACGGCCGTATTTATTTTGAACAAATACATCAATCAAATGTGTTTTTGTGGTTTCAGAAAGTTCACCGGATTCTTTGGCGGCTTTAGTTCGTGGTTCAACCATAAGATGACCTAATTGTGAACAGCGGAATAGAATATTTGAGAAGTCCATTATTTTTTTGTTTTTTCTGTGGATAATTCTTTTTCAGATAATTCAGAAAATCTTAGTTCGTATAAAGCTGAATTTTCTTCGGTCACAAACTCTTTGACCTGCATTAAATCTTCTATTGTAGCAGCGTCGTTTATGAGTAGCGTTACCCTTTCCGCTTCCTTGTCAATAGTAACTGGCTCATTATCTATGTAGGTAACATCTTGTGTATCTGCGTCGTTAATGATTGCCTGATCTGTTATTACGGCTCTTTGCATATCAACTGACAACGGAGCAAATTTTGAAAGAAGCAATTTGATTACAGTTTTGTTGGCCATGCCTTCAAAATCCGTGTTCCAGAGACCTTTTGCATTATCAAAAGTTTTAGAATATTTACTACCATGTTTTTTCAGTTGCTCAATATCCATATACCATGTGGCCTCAAACCCGTTTAAAAGTTTAAATCTTGCTGCATACCCTATTATTTTTTCACCTTTTTTTGTGAAATCAAATTCATATCCATCGAGAGGGTTTGCATTTATTAATTGCCCTTCATAAATAGCAGATGAATATATACTTTTGAATTGTCCGCTTCTCTGGGCAAGCTGGATGAATCCTTTGTAGCCCATTTGAAATTGTGCTACTTGTTTTTTCTGCCACACGCCTTTCTCATCTTTATAGGATTGATTGTAAGGAACGATGTATGCAAATCCCAGGTTTTGATTTAATGGAAGATCTAAAGTAGCTGCCACCGCTGCACTTTGATAGATGCTTACAGGGTCGGCTTTGGCAAGGAGTTGATTTTGCGCCGCAATCTGTAAAACACTTGTAATAAAGGACGTTGCTTTTTTCCCTAAAATTTCTTTGAACTTTTGTTTTACGTCATCGCGTTCAAATAGAGATTTTGTTGTTAATTGATTTGACATAATTTTACTTTTTATCGGTTTATTTTTATCGGTTTAATTAGGCTGTTCCCAGCAGCCTTTTTTATGCCTCCTGTAATAATCCAGCCGTCTGGTAAGCGGCACTTAAGAATTTACCAAACACTTCATTAAACTCTGCCTCTGTTGCGACTTCTCCTTTGATTAGATCAACGACTTGAAGCTTGAAATCAATCTCATTATCCTTATAAATGATACACGTCTTGCCACTTACCTTCACAAGGCTGTTTTCTGTTATTTTGCATAACTGGCCGTAGTCTTTAAAGTAAGCAGGAGTTTCTATTTCTTTTTCTTCTGCTACCACTGTTTTTTTAATTTGAATTTTCATCGTTTTTAATTTTTAAGGTTTTTAAAAGATAGGGGCAACCGATTAAAAAAAACATTGCCGCTTTTAAACAAGTATCTTTATTTAATTAATTTTTCGTAATCAACTTTCTCTCTTTTTTCTTTCTTATTCCACTTCGTTCTTGAAGTTAATTTCCTTGTGATCATCCGGTCAAATCCGGCTTTGTGATTTAAGAGTAAAATAATGTGTGTGTTCATTTTTTTTGGTTTAAAAAATATTGTGCTTGTGTATGGCAGGATTGAATACCTGCTTCAATTTTATCAACTCTTATCGCGCTGTTAAGCGTTGCGACGTTGAATGGTATTGGGATCCAGATGAACCTTAAAGTGTTTCCTGTTTCAAGGATTTCACAAGTGATCGGCTTGCTACTTTTCTTTCATTTTGTTCTGCACTCAGTTGTGTCTCTATTCCACCACATACATCAAACACAATTATTTTAAGAGCTATGTCCCCTACGCCTGAATCGAACAGACAACTTTTACAAGTTTTGTTAAAGAAATTATGCGCGCTAACTTCCAAAACGGTAACTGTTATACCATTTAACTATTGAGGGGCGGTATTTTTAAGAACTATTCTGATTCAATTTTTAAACTTTCGATGATCTTATCTGCCTCTGCCCACCGTTCAAACTTTTTAATCAACCTTTTAGATTTCAATACTTTTATTCTGTCAGCGATAATTTGTGCTTTCTTATCTTTTTTACCTTCTAAATATATTATTGTGCCTGATACAGATAAGAAGGAAAAGAAAAAACCGGCTAAGTATATCATAAGAGTTAATTTTTAAAAATTTCTTATCTCATCCTCATAATCAATTTTTCTTTTAGATTCTTTCAAGTCTTTGCGGTAAAATATTGCTGAAATGATCGCCACAATATTTACCAGAAAGAATATTATCAGTAGAACTATCATTTTGCAGTCGTTTTATTTCGTGTTTTAAAAATTTTTCATGTTTTTTAGAGCGTGGCTTAAGAAGCATCTCTGTATATCTTTCAATCGCGTCTTGCTTTAAGTCGGTTGGGGTTATTACGTGCATTAGAATTGAATATTAAAACCACCAGTTAATTGATAAGAACTTTTTGTGTAAATGGCTTCTGCGAATAACCCGCCATTAGGCCCCACCGGAAATTGATATTTAAGAGCATAGCCTATTTCTCCCTGGTTCATACTTTCATCCGAGCTACGGTAATCATACAACATTCCAACCGAAGGGATAAAACCGTGAACGTTGTAGCCGATCTTTGCGCCGAAATAATTCGGTGTATTTACTATCCTACTTAATGAAGGTTGTATAACCCATTCTATTACTACATTTGAGAATTGATAGCCTGCACTAATTTTCATTACCGGAACAACACAATCAGGAACTTTTGCAGCATGAGAAACTTTTGCAACGCCGCCGCCAAAATCAACGTACGCCTGAGAGAATGAGGTAAAAGAGGTAAGCAAGATGACTACCAGGAAAAGAGCTTTAGTAATCATATCCATCTGGTTTTTCAATACTTTCTGATAAGCTAATGTGGGGATTTCTTCTATCTGCGGAGCGTTCCAATAGTCTTTAGACTTACGTCCCATTTTTAATTTAATCTTATTGTAGAGCGGTGGATGTGTTCTCTGCAAATCGCATACATCTAAGTGAAATTCATCGAGTATTACATCTTTTAAGAGGTTTCTTTTTTCGCTTACTGTTTCAAAGATTACAGTAAAGAATTTCATTTCATCGTATAAATCAAATTGAAGTGTCATGGCAGCGTTTTTAAATGTTTTCTAAAATGTGATTAAGAGGAGCTTCAAAGAACTTTTTGCAGTCCATTTTCTTTATGATATAATCATAGAGATCAGTTTTTACTTCTTCGATTGTGAAGGCTTCATAATAAGATTCTACCGGCATCGTGCCTGTTTCCTGGTAGTGCTCTCCCAGCGTATCAGCACAATCAAAAGTCCAATCGAGGCGACTATCTTCTTTGAGCCATTTCTCAAATTTTTCACGTGAAATAAATAATGTTTTTTCTTCGCCGTCTTTTAATAGAAATACTTCTATTTCGTCATCAAAAAGATTAAATTCACCAATTTGAAAAAGTTTTTTTAAATTTGCATTCATCGCGTTTTAATTTTATTGGTTCTTAATAGCCTTGTTCGTAGCAAGGCTTTTTTTATAATTAGCTATTATCTTCTCACATCTAACTTTATCCAACTCCTTCAATTTTTTTAAAACAGGATTTTCAAAAGTTTTTTGAGATATGGAAATAATTTGTGCCATTTAAAAAATTTATTATAAACTTTGCAATGCTTCTCTAATTTTAGTAACAGTGTGTTCAGAACCGGAGCCGACCATTCTTATTCTTGCCAATACATTCCTATCAATACCAATCGCCAAAGCGCAATTGACTTCTGTATCGAATCCTTTGCAGTAACTTCTTAATTTTTTTCTTTCGTCCTGTGATAATTTGATGCTTCTTTTTGGAGGACTTATTGTGTTGTTCATCTTTTGTATTATTTTTGATTGCTTAGCAAAGATATGTAAAGTTTCAATAAAAATGTTGTTTTTATTGAAACTTTAAAAAATTAGTTTTCATCTAAAATATTGAATGTTTCATTAAATGAATTACAAAGAAGAAATACAAAAGATACTATTATCTCTAAAAAAACAGGGATATGACAGACGCTCGATTGAGCAAGAGATGGGCTATAAGGAACATTCTATAGATCAGATTCTATCAAAAGGAGGCAATAAAACATTCCTCCGGCATTTGGAAAAGTTTTTTGTTGAAAAAAGCAATAAAACAATAACAGGTAATGCCGATGTAGGACAGGAATTAAACCGGCTTATCGAACTTTCGATAAAGCACGAGGCAGAGATTGAGGTTCTACGACTTTTAGTTGTGAACATTTTGGCTGTGCAGAAAGGGAAGGAAGCGCCTCTCGTAGAAGAAGAAGTTCTTCAGGCGATGAGGATGAGGTCTGACAGGCTGTTTGACGAATATTCAAAGAAAAAGTAAGTTTACTCATAATGTTAAATTGGTTAGCAAAATACTAAAATAATTGGCAATAAAAAATTAAAAAAAGACGTGAGACATTTTACATGAGGCCAAAGAGGTACTCGAATACCTGCAATCCAACATAGTAAAAGCTCACGCCTTTAAAACGTGAAGCGCATTACTCTTTTAGATTGATTAAATTTTCGAGTTTTCTTTGGCCTAAAAGTTCAACGCGGGCACAAAGTAGAAAATAATTTTAAAAAACAAACCAATGACAAAAAATATTTTTATACACAGTAAAAGTACGATCCCAGTTAGTGCCAAAAGAGTGACAAATCAGTGCCAGTATTGAGTTACGATGAACAAATTAACGCCAATGAAGTATTAATAATCAATAGGTTAAAAAATGAAGCACTTTAATCATGGAGTTCGAATCTCCTCTTCCGCACTTTTAAAACCCGCTGCCGTAGCGGGTTTCATTAATTCTAAAAAAAACAGTGCCAAAAGCGTGTCAAAAGTAAGTCAGTATAGAAAACCTGTTATCGTCCGGTCAAAATACTGGTATATTGAATATTATTATAGGATTCCGGTGAATGTTCGAAAGTTCTACGATAATAAAGAATGGTACAGATTTCGGGTAAAAGATGACATTAACAGGAGACACGGCGAGGAAAGAGAACAATACGCCGAATGGCTGCGAAGCGAAATAGAAGAAAGTTTGATCAAAGGGTACAATCCATTTGAGCCGGAACAAGAATACATTCAAAAAGAAATGATTCAGGAAGTGAAAAACGAACTTGGAGCCAAAGATGCGATACTTCTTTTCCTGGAAGCCTGGAGAAAAAGAGGATTGGAACCAGCGAGCATGATTAAGTATGAACGTACTGCAAGAAGATTAATCGAATGGCTTGAGAAAAAATCTATCCCTTATCGGGATATTAAAGAAATTACCCAAAACAATATTGAACTATTTCTAACCGATCTAAAAAAGGAGAAACAATTTTCTAATAGGGAGTATAATAATACATACGACTTCACACGAACTATTTTTAATTTTCTTCTCAAGAAAAAATACATTTCAGAAAGCCCTTGCGCCGGAATTGATAAGTTAAAAACCAAGAGCACAAAACACCGGTTTTATAATGAAGAAAATTTAAAATCAATCACTAAGGCCATGACGGTCTCCGATCCTTATATTTACTTAATCTTTCAAACCGTTTACTACCTCTGTATTCGATCAGAGAAAGAACTTTCAAACCTGAAAATAAAAAATATTATCTGGGAGCAAAACAAAATTCTTATTGAAGTTGGGAAAGGGAATTATGAAGATTATCTGCCGATGGATGAGAATATAAAAAACCTTTTTATTGCGCATAAAATAAACGAATACCCACCGGATTATTATGTTTTTGGTATCAACGGCCATCCATCTGAAAAAGGAGTAGGGCAAGGTTTTTTTGCAAAAAGATTTCGTAAGGTCAGAGTTAATGCCGGATTAAATTCAGATTTCACTTTATACGGCGCAAAACATTCTCGAATTATCCACCTTAAACAAGACGGATTAGATGACGCTTCAATAATGGCCTTGACCCGCCATAAAGATTTTTCGGCTTATGCCAAATATCTTCGAGATCTTGGCATGGACGCAAGCCCAGAAAGAATTAATAAGATTAGCAGGGAGATATAAAAAAGGGAAGTTAGCCGTTGTTCGACATTTGACCGTTTTCGTCTCTTTCTTCTTCAGGTTGTTCATCATCTGTTGTCCCGGCAAATAATACCGTTCCTAAATTGTATTTAGCATTCAAAATCCAATTTTGTGCATATTCTGGATGACAAGAGCAGATAAATTGCCTTACTGCACTTTCTACATCTGAAGGTTGTAAAATCACATCAATTGATTGTTCGTTGTTTTTGAAAATTTCCATTTTGTTTTTATTTTATAGTTTAAAAAAATTATACCCGCACTTCGCCCTGCGCTTATCGGCAATTTTAAGCGTACTTAACGACACGACACTTACTCAAATATTTCTGAAGCGGAACAAACTTATCAGGCATATCTCTTTGCGTAACAAGAACACCTAATACCCCTTCACATTCTACTATTCTTGCCTTAGACTTCCATTTTTTACGACTATATTCAAATACATCTCCAGTTTTCAGATCATTCCCTTCATGGTCAAAAAAACTGCTGCTACCAGTGTGTTGTTGTAATAGCGGCTGGGCGTTCTTAATTTCATCGTTCTGCATAATCATTTAAGTTTTTTATCAATAAATTTATGTCCCTCTATTTTTAATTTCTCCAGGATTGCTACACCAACAAAATCAATAAGATTTTCTTTGTTGGTTGCACAATATACTTTTAATTCAGTATGGATCTTTTCAGGTATTTTTATTGTTTTTGATTGCATTTTTTATTTGTTTATAGCTTATAAATTTTCTGTTTACATACCAGCCTAAAGAGCCATTTGAAAGGCATCTTTTAACCGGCAAAAATCGGGTAGTAAATAAGTCCAAAGGGATAAAAAGTACTTCTGTATTGTCAACTTTAAGTCTGTACTTATTGCCTTGTCTTTCAATTAATTCTATTAACATATTGCGTCTATTTACGAGTTATCGGTCAGCACTACGAGAATTTTTCCCGCAGTGCCCCGACAACAATTTTTAACCTTGAACTACTTCCGTTTGTTCAAGCCATACAATTCTTTCAAGCAAACATTGGCTGTAGGTTGAACATTGCCTGTGCCTGAATGTTCAGTAATGACATCTGTAATGGTTCAATTTTCTGAAATGCTTCACTGTTTTGGAAGGATTCAAGTTTGGTTCTTTTTTCGTCTAATTCTGATTTCTCAGCCAAAAGGCGTTCTTTGAATGTGCTCATTTGTTTTTTATATTTAATTGTTAGAAAATACTTTTTTTAATTACCCGTGCCGAACCGATAACATCGGGTTTGGCAATAGTGGGCAGAAGTAAAAATCCTGTGCTTTTGTTCGTTTACTGGCAGTAGTGCTTTAGTGAGCAGACCGGCTTCGATTTCCCCCATCGCCAAGCCCTGAGACGTTATGCGTCACCTTTCGCAGCCTTCACATATTTCGCAAGGTTGACAGAAACATATTTATCAAGTTTAGGCTTCATGCTGACAGGAACGCGGTAATTAACTTTGACAGTTTCTTCACCGTATTTAAATTTCCTTCCTTGTCCGCGTCCCGCGCCGCCACGATTTTCTTTTTTAACTATCTTTTTTGTTTGGGTCTGTTTCATCATACATTTGTTTTGCAAATCCAATTTGCTGTTGCCAAATTTCGCTTTCATTTTTCATGCCTGTATTTTCGCAAATAGCTAATAACTTACCCAACGCAAACCTTAGCTTCGAGTTTTTATCTTGCAATAGAATTATCATTCTGGTTGCTTTTTGTTGTGAATTTTCAATCATAAAGGATTTATTGTTGTTGCTTCAGTTATTAAATATTCTAATGCCAAACAACCAGTTACACCAGCCCGATGGCATTGGCATACCAGATTATTAGGGCATGGCGATTCTCTTATCTGATTTATTATTTCCATTTTTCTTTGAGCGAGAATATCCCATTTTCGAGATTTCTTTGCAAATCGTTGTGTTTGCCATCCATCTTGCAAAACAGAAGTTCTGCAAGTGGATAGTTCTTTTTCAATTTTAATTAACCTCTTTTGCAATAACTTGGTATTGTCCATTTTCGTTTAATTTATCAATGTTATCAGTTTTTACTTTGCGAATAAGTTCACCAGCTTTATAACATCCTTGTTCTTTAGCTGAACGGATTTCGTAGATTTTTGCTTTTGTTTCGTTTTTAAAGATGATAGTTGTCATGTTATTTTGTTTTTGTACCACAAATTTAAAAAGAAGTCTTGATATAAACAAATATTTGTACCACAATTTCAAAAAAATATTTCAGGCTCTTAAATTGGCGAACGCATAACATTGGTATTTATGTAATGGTGGCAGACTTGCATATTTTCATCTTTTGTTCTTTATTGAGCTGTGGTGCTTTTATCGGCAGAAGTAATTCTAATCCCACCACTACATAAATACCCGTCCGTATCGGCGATTACGACACAGTTACCAGCATTACCGAAGGAACTGACAATGTGATTTTGATAACTTCATATTCAAGTTTTCTTTCGTGTGGCATAAGATTGCACAATTTTTCATCCGTTTCTATAAAACGTACAAATTGCCCTTTCGCGGGAATAAAATCACATTCCCAATCACGATAAATTTCCTGACCTTTTAAATTCTGATAAATGATTACTTTTTTGTTCATAAAAAATATTTTTAAATTTTATCACCGAATTCTTCATCCAGCATTTGCCCAAATTTGCTTCCATCATTTATGACCATACATGCCGCTTTCATATAAATGTTTTCTTGCGGTTTCGCCGGTGCGCGAAGTATCAGTCATGCAATACATCCCAAGCATCAAACCAAGAGTGTTTATACTTCCAGTTTTTTGGCTATCTCTTTTCTGCAATAGATTCACATAGAATTTTGCCAACTCAACAAAATCAAGTTTGCCAGTTTCTATTAAATCAACAATCAGCTTATGACGTTCCAGACTGTTCAAATTGGCAATCTGATTCAATAATTCAGCATTCTTTTCAAAATCTATCATATAAATAATTTTAGTTTGACACAACCAAAAAACCGCCGATAACAATCGCATTTATGCAAGCCTGGCTGAAGTGCGAATTATGAACTGTTGTATATCTTTCATCATTTGTCCGGGCTGAAAATTCGCTATCAGCAAACGAACAAATAATGAGCTTTTTTATTGTCTATTCAGCTAACTTTTCGGCTGAACAATCGCTAATTCAGGCCTGCATAAGATGCGCCGGACGTAAGGCGCAAGGCTACCACTCCTGAACTTTACGAATACCTGACTTTATTGCACATCCAAAATCAGCGCAAGCATCCGGAAGGTCGCAATTGCTACATGGCTCAAAATAATCTTCGCCGAAGACATCAATTATATCCTGGTCATCCCAGTCTAAAGTATCAACAGGGCGAACTTTGCACTCATGATTAAGTATATCCCCCTGTATATTCATAGCTACTACTTCTTTGCAACGTGGACAGTAACCGGAATAACCCTGCATACTTCCATCTGGTAATACCTCTGCCATATTTTTTGTTTTTACCCGCCCTGCGCCTTACATTGCATTGCAGCAAGTGGGGCAGACGGAAGTTAATAATCTGTTGTAAAGTTAATAAAACACTTTGATAAAAACAAATATTTTTTTAAAATAAAAAACCCCGCATAAAAAAGCAGGGATTCATTTAAAAACCACTTATGCAAAATGAAAAAGATTAAACATTTATGGGTATGATATTCCTTGTCTTAATGTCGTAAAGATGCAATCCAAG
>Ga0134128_10010195_pt1 | contig 11261 bp, 10 predicted proteins | sample KB31754_FD_96462 | JGI IMG/M metagenome (GOLD analysis project Ga0134128, IMG submission 96462) | Terrestrial soil microbial communities with excess Nitrogen fertilizer from Kellogg Biological Station, Michigan, USA - KB3-175-4 | ecosystem: Environmental > Terrestrial > Soil > Unclassified ...
CGGCGGTGACCGTATTGGCGGAAACGACCGCTTTGGCGGCGGCGACCGGTTCGGTGGCGGCGGCTTTGGCGGCGGCGGCCGCAGCCATTTCCGCGATAACGGTCCCTCGGGCCCCATGGTCGAAGGCAAGATCAAGTTCTTCAACGACCAGAAAGGTTTCGGCTTCGTGATGCCGGACAGCGGTTCGGGCGACATCTATCTCCATGCCTCGGCGCTTCGCCGTTCGGGCGTGCAGTCGGTCGAACCGGATCAGCGCATTCGATACTCAACCCGCCAGGGCAATAAGGGTGTCGAAGTCGATCGGGTGGAAATAATCTAGCAAGGAACGGTTCGCCTAAGCGAACGAAATGGTCCAGTGGACCATTTGGGGTGACGAGCGCCGCGAGCTTGGGCAAGCGGCCGCGCGGACACACGCTCCCGCGGCCTTCTGCTCAAGCCGCAAAACCTCTCGCGCTCAGGCCTTCGTCTTTTTCGCAGGCCGCCGCGTCCGATCCAATGGCAAGCTGCCGCGCGCCTTGAGGTCGGCAAGTAGGATGCGGATCGCCCAGCCGGTAGCGCGGGCGATCTCCTTTCCGCTCAAGCCCCAATGGTCGCGCATTTCCAGCCAGGGCGTGGTGTGCAGCACCTGGATCATGGCAATCGCCAGCCGCCGGTCGCTTTCCGGCAGCGCCTTGACCGCATCGGCCAGCGCCGCCGTGTAACTCTTCACCCGCGCCTTGTTCTGCGACAGCCGCATGGCGCGGCCCTGGGGCGTGGAGCGCGTCATGATGGCGATGGGCGCGATCCTGTCGAAGCCGGTGTAAATCGGCTCCAGGGTGGCGAGAATTTCCTCGGCGCTACCGGGAAGGCCGACCTGAGGGCCGGCCAATGTCCTGACCCGGAGAAGCGCAGCCTCCATCAAGGATTCGCGATCAGGAAAATAGCGATAGACGGTTCGCCGCCCCACACCGGCGCGCGCCGCCACGGCATCATGACTCTGGTCGGCCGCCCCTTCCGTCATCAACCCGATCAATGCATCAAGGATGCGCTCGCGCACGGCGTGCTTCTTTCGCTCGCGCAGGTTGGCTTCGGGCTTGGCCCTGCTCATGGAACTCTGACTAAAAAGTGGCACGGCAAATGTCAAATTTAAGTTGACACTTTTTGTGCCATATTCTTAGATCGTCCCGCCACGCCCGTATGAGGTCCCCATGCTGTTCCACATGTCGATCGCCGCTGAAAATCCCCGCCACGTCGCCGGGGTGATCGCCGAATTCTGGGGCGGCGAGGCCTTCCCTTTCCCGCCCGTGTCCGACGATGGCTGGATCGCCTTTGCCGGCGACGACCGCGCCACGGCAATGGAGGTCTATCCCCTCAACACGGTGTTGCGTGAAGCCGAAGGGGATGCCGATGCCCATGGCGCACTGGAAGGCCGGGACCGCTTCACGCCCACCCATGCCGCGCTGGCGACAAATCTCGACCGGGACGCGGTGATGGCGATTGCGAGCCGCGAAGGCTGGCCGGCCAAATATCGCAAGCGGGGCGGCCAATTTGGCGTCATCGAGCTTTGGATCGAGGGCCGGCAGATGATGGAAATCCTCACCCCCGAGATGCAGGCCGAATATCTCGCTGCCGTGACCATCCCCAACTGGAAGAAGATGATTGCGGCGCGTGAGGCCCGCCAGGCGCAACCTGCCTAGACTGGCGCCGCTTTGGCGATGCCGGGCGCCACGTCGGGATCGTTTTCGACTTCTTTCAGCTTCTCGCGCGCGGCTGCGGCTTCGCGCTGCTTGTTCCACATCGATGCGTAATGGCCGTTCAGCGCCAGCAACTGGGAATGCCTGCCCCGCTCGATGATGCGGCCGTGATCCAGCACCAGAATCTCGTCGGCGTCGATCACGGTGGAAAGCCGGTGGGCGATCACCAAGGTGGTGCGGCCGCGCGAAACGTCGCTGAGCGCCCCCTGGATTTCCCGCTCGGTGCCGGTATCCAGCGCCGAGGTGGCTTCGTCCAACAGCAGGATGGGCGGATTCTTGAGGATGGTGCGGGCGATGGCGACGCGCTGCTTCTCGCCGCCCGACAATTTCAAGCCCCGCTCGCCCACCATGGACTCATAACCTTGGGGCAGCTCGACGATGAATTTGTCGATCTGGGCCAGCGCCGCCGCCTCGCGGATTTCGGCTTCGCCGGCGCCGATGCGGCCATAGGCAATGTTGTAGCGCACCGTGTCGTTGAACAGCACCGTATCCTGGGGAACGATGCCGATGGCGGCGCGGAGTGACGCCTGCGTGACATCGCGGATATCCTGCCCGTCGATGGTCACTTGGCCTTCGCGGATGTCATAGAAGCGATAAAGGATGCGGCTGATGGTGGATTTGCCCGCGCCCGAGGGCCCCACCACCGCCACCGTCTTGCCGGCGGGCACGGTGAAACTGATGCCCTTGAGCACCGTGCGTTCGGGATCGTAATTGAACACCACATTGTCGAAGCGGATCTCGCCACCCTTGACCAGCAGGGGGTGGGCGCCAGGCTTGTCCTTCACTTCCTGGGGCTGGTTGAGGAGGCGGAACATCGCTTCCATGTCCACCAGCCCCTGGGTGATCTCGCGATAGACCGTGCCCAGGAGGTTCAGCGGCTGATAGAGCTGGATCAAGATGGCGTTGCCGGCAACGAACAGGCCGATCGAAAATTGGCCGTGGGCGATGCCGACCGCGGTCAAGGCCATCACCGCCCCCAGCCCCACCGCCATGATCGCCGCTTGCCCGGTGTTGAGGTACGAGAGCGAAATCTGCGACTGGATCGAGGCCTTGGAATATTTCTCCATCGAGACGTCGTAGCGCCGGGTTTCATGCGTCTCGTTGTTGAAATATTTGACCGTCTCGAAATTCAGGAGCGAATCCACCGCCTTGGTGTTGGCGTCGGTGTCGGACTGGTTCATCTCGCGGCGGAACTGGATGCGCCAGCGGGTGATCCAGAAGGTGAACCAGACATAGGCCACCACCATGGCCAGCGTGGCAGCCGCCACCCAGATGTTGAGATCGATCAGCAGGATGGCGCTGTAAAAGGCCAGCAGAAGGATGGTGGGGAAGATGCTGAACAGGGCGAACGACAACAGCGTGTCGATACCCCTGGTGCCACGTTCGATGGTGCGCGAGAGGCCGCCGGTCTTGCGCTCCAGATGGAAGCGCAGCGACAGGGTATGGACATGGGCGAAGGTCTGGACCGCCACCTCGCGCATGGCATGGTACTGGACCTTGGCGAAGATGCCATCGCGCAATTGCGCGAAAGCCTGCATCAGGATGCGTGAGATCGCATAGGCGGCGATCAAGGACAGCACCGTGCCGATGGCGATATTGGCGGGGGTGGGTTTGAGCCGGTCCACCGCCCAGCCGAAGATCAGGGGCGAGACGCTGGTGAAGCCGGTGGCAAAGACCAGAAAGACGATCGAGACGATCACCCTGGCCCTGAGATCGGGCCGGCCCTTGGGCCAGAGATAGGGCATCAGTCTCCAGAGCGGCCGGAACGAGGGTGCCCCGTCACCTTCTTCCACGGCGGAGCGGGGAGCCATCGCTATCGTCCCATATTGGCGCCACCGAAGGTCACGTAACCCGCGATGAGGGCGAGCACCGCGATCACGAAGATGACGATCAGCCAGGTCATCAAGTGCCGGCGCGGCAAGGAACTCTCCCTGATAAGGACGTTATATAGGGCGCTCTTGATATAGGCGCTCTTGAAAAAAAGTCAGACCTGTTTAGGAAGATGGCCCCTCCCAGGCAACCCCACTAGCGATATGGAAAAGAAAAGACACGCCATTTGCGTCTTCTGCGGCTCGTCCTTCGGCGACGATCCCCGCTTTCGCGAGGCGGCATGCGCGATGGGAGGGGGTATCGCCCAAAGGGGGTGGTCCATGGTGTTCGGCGGCGGCGGCAATGGCCTGATGGGCGACGTGGCCAGGGCAGCCGAGGCAGGCGGCGCCCCGGTGCAAGGGATCATGCCCGCTTTCCTCCAGGCGCTGGAGCCGCCGGTCTCGGAAGAGGAAAAACTCATCGTCACGCCCCATATCCAGGAGCGCAAGGCGCTGATGCTGAAAATGTCGGATGCCTTCCTGGTCTTGCCCGGGGGGCTTGGCACCTTCGACGAATTCTTCGAGGTCGCGACCGAGGCCCAGCTGGGCGTGCACAAAAAGCCCATCGTGGTGGTGAATGTGGCGGGCTATTTCAACGCCCTGGACGCCATGCTGCACGCCATTGTCGAGCATGGCTTCGCCAAGGCGATGATCTTCGACCTCTATCACCTGGCCGAAGGGCCGGATGCGGCGCTGAAGGTCCTGGAGGACGCGTTTCGTGGCCGGTGAGATCGCCTTTGACGATTTCCTCAAAGTGGATATCCGCGCCGGCACCATCATCGCCGCCGAAGCCTTCCCTGAAGCGCGCAAGCCCGCGCTCAAACTCACCATCGATTTCGGTCCGGAAATCGGCACCCGCCGCTCGTCGGCCCAGGTCACCCGGCACTACACGCCGGAAGCGCTGGTGGGCAAACAGGTGATCGCGGTGGTGAATTTCCCGCCGCGCCAGATCGGCAAATTCATGTCCCAGGTCCTGACCCTGGGCGTGCCGGATGAGAATGGCGAAGTGGTACTGCTCTATCCCTCGCTGGCCGTGCCCAATGGGGGGCGCCTGTTCTAAAAAATTGATGCTCTGAAAAAAAAGGGCCGCGTGGAGCGCGGCCCTTTTCCCACGACTTTGTGCGCGCTTTACATCGGCGCGCTTGAGCCCGCAGCACTGGCGGAGGCCGCAGCTTGCGGGATATGGATATGCGCGCCCGGCGTGCCGGCCCGCATCAGCCAGGGCGTGCCCGCCGCGGTGGGCTTGGTGGGAAGACCGCTTTCGGCCGCGGTCATGCCCGGCACCAGCACCACCCACATGCCGCGCGCCATGGCCTGGTTGCGGCCCGAGAGCGAGTACATGGTGGTGCCGACCGGCACCTTGGGCAGTTGGCCCGACGCCATCGCGGCCTGCACGTCGGCGGCGGTGGCTTTGGGATCCTTGCCCATGGCCTTGTCCTTGGCCTGCAGGTCACGCTGCGCGCGCAAAATCTTGGCGTAGCAACTGACCGAATAATTGTCCTTGTTCTGGTTCGGCGTGCAGACGATGTCGTTTGTGCCCTGACGCAGCACCACCGGATCACCCTTGGCATCGTAATTCACCACGGTCGCGCCCGCGCGCAATTCTTCCGGCGCGGCCGATACGGCCTGGGCAATCAATTCATCCTTCGACATGGTTTGCGCCAGCGCCGGCGCCAGTGAAGCGGCCGACAGCAGTGCGGCCACGATCAAAATCTTTTTCATTCCCGTCCTCCTTGGATCCCTGAACCGGCGCGGATCATAGACGGATTCCGCACCGCCTGAAATGGAACACTTAAAAATGAACACGGCGCCTTTTGAGGGGCGCCGTGTCGTTATGCTTCGAAAGAAGCTTACATCGGCTTCTTCGGCGGCGGCGGCGGCTCGTCATTCATCGAGGCCGTCTGCGGCATCATGATGTGCGCGCCGGGGGTGCCCGAACGCATCATCCACGGCGACGACGCATTCATGCGCTTGGTCGGCAGTCCCAGATCCTCGCCCTTCACATTGGGCATCAGGACCACCCAAAGCGGCTTGGCCTCGGCTTCGGTCTTGCCGCCCAGGTTATAGATCATGGTGCCCACCGGCGGACGGGTGAGTTTGCCGGAGCTGTAGGCCGCATCGGTATCAGCAGAGACCGCCTTGGCGTCCTTGCCTTCGGCCTTCTCCTTGGCCTGGAAGTCAGAGATGGCGCGCATCGAGTCGCCACGGCAGCTCACGGCGAACCTGTCTGGAGTCGAGCCGTTGACGCAGAAAATGTGGTTGTCGCCCTGCTTCAGAACTTGCGGCAGGCCCTTGCTGTCATAGCTGATGACAGTGGCGCCGGCGCGCAGCGCGACAGGCAGCGCCGAGGTCGCAGTCTTGATCTGATCTTCTTTTGACATGCCTTGCGCCAGAGCGGCGCCCGCGAACGACGCGCTGAGCATCGCCGCGGCGGCGAACACGGTTAAACTTCTCATGAATTCCTCCTCCTAGACCTTTCCCCAAGACGCCGGGAATTGGGGGAGCATAGCCGAACTGCCCCCCGCCCCGGAAGGCGGCAGACGAGGACTTTACGCAGGCTTTACGTGAACATACCCGCATTCTCGCAAGGGGAAATCAGGGCGGAAATCAAGGAACCACGCCTTCCTTGAACAGCTTGTAGGCGATGGAGTCGGTCAAAGCCTCAAATGATGCATCCACGATGTTGGCGGAGACCCCCACCGTGGACCAGCGGTTTCCCTTCCCGTCAATGCTCTCGATCATCACCCGCGTCACCGCCTCGGTGCCGCTGGTGAGGATACGCACCTTATAGTCGGCCAGCTTGAGATCGCTGATTGCCCCCGAATAACGGCCCAAATCCTTGCGCAAGGCGGCGTCCAGGGCGTTCACCGGGCCGTTGCCGGTGGCAACGCTATGGATGCTCTCCCCCGCCACATCCAGTTTCACCACCCCTTCTGAAACCGTCACGAATTCGCCACGGGCGTTGCGCCGCCGATCCACGATCACCTTGAAATTTTCGATCCTGAAATATTCCGGCACCTGGCCCAGCGCCCGGCGCGCCAGAAGCTCGAACGAGGCCTCGGCGCCGTCATAGGCGTAGCCCAGATATTCGCGTTGTTTTACATCGTCCAGCAAACGGGTGACCCGTGCATCCTGGGCGTCCAGATCGATGCCCAGCTCCGCCAGCCGTGCCAGCACATTGGAACGCCCGGCCTGGTCGGAAACAAGAATCTTGCGGCTGTTGCCTACGCTTTCCGGCGGAACATGCTCGTAGGTCCTGGGGTCCTTCATCACCGCCGAGGAATGTAGCCCGCCTTTGTGCGCGAATGCGGATGGCCCCACATAAGGCGCGTGACGGTCGGGCGCGCGGTTGAGGATTTCGTCCAAGAGCCGCGACACCTGCGTGACATGCGCCAGACCCTCGCGGCTCACCCCGGTCTCGAACTGCGACGCGTAAGGCTCCTTCAGCATCAGATTGGGGATCAGCGAACAGAGATTGGCGTTGCCGCAGCGCTCGCCCAATCCGTTGAGCGTGCCCTGGATCTGGCGGGCGCCTCCCCTCACCGCCGCCAGGCTTACCGCCACCGCCTGTTCGGTGTCATTGTGGGCGTGAATGCCCAGCTTCGCCGCGGGCAGCTTCGCCTTCACCTCCGAGACGATGCGATGGACATCTTCCGGCAAGGTGCCGCCATTGGTGTCGCAGAGCACGATCCATTCGGCGCCCGCTTCGTGCGCCGCCTTGATGCAAGCGAACGCATAAGCCGCGTTGGCTTTCCAACCATCGAAGAAATGCTCGGCGTCGAACAAGGCTTCGCGCTTCTTCGCCCGCGCCGCCTCGATGGAGCGGGCGATATTGTCGATATTCTCTTCGCGGGGAATCTCCAGCGCCACGTCCACCTGATAGTCCCAGCTCTTGCCCACCAGGCAGACCGCATCGGCGGCGGCATCCAGCACCTGGGCCAGGGCCGGATCATTGGCGGCGCTGCGCCCCGAACGCTTGGTCATGCCGAAGGCGGTGAAGCGCGCGCGCTTGAGCGGCGGGCGCTCGGAAAAAAAGGCCGTATCGGTGGGATTGGCGCCGGGCCAGCCCCCTTCGATGTAATCCAGACCCAGCCCGTCCAGGGCCAACGCGATCTGGCGCTTGTCCTCGACCGAGAAATCCACGCCCTGCGTCTGCGCGCCGTCACGCAAGGTGGTGTCGAACAGATAAAGCCGCTCGCGGGTCACGGCTTGACCTCCCAGGTCGTGCCTTGCGGCCCGTCCTTGAGCACGATGCCCCTGGCCAGCAGCGCGTCGCGGATGCGGTCGCTTTCGGCGAAGTTTTTCGCCGCGCGCGCCTTTTGGCGCAGCGCTATGGCGTCGGCAATCTCCTTCTCATCGACCTTGGGTTTGATGGTGATCTTCATCGCCACATTGGAAAAGCCCAGAAAGCCCAAACCACCCGCCAGCGCCAAAGGTTCGGCCTGGTGCAGCGAGGCGATGGCTAAAGGCGTGTTGAGATCGTCGCGCAAGGCGGTGAGGAATTCCTGGTTGGGTGCGGGATCGACCAGGGGCTCGGTCGTTTCGTACCAGCGTTCCAGGGTCTTCCAGCTTTCGCGCAGGCCCGCCAGGGTAAAGTCGATCGGCTGGCGATAATGACTGCGCAACATGTTGAAGCGCAGCACTTCGCCCGGCCAGTCGGCGAGAAGGTCGCGGATGGTGAAGAAATTGCCCAGCGACTTGGACATTTTCTCGCCTTCGACCTGCAGGAAGCCATTGTGCATCCAAATCCTGGCCAGCGGATGGCCGTGATGAGCGCCTTCGCTTTGCGCGATCTCATTCTCGTGATGGGGAAACATCAGATCGACGCCACCGCCATGGATGTCGAAACTTTCGCCCAGATATTTGCCGGACATGGCCGAGCATTCGATATGCCAGCCGGGACGGCCGCGTCCCCAAGGCGACTCCCAGCCCGGCAAGGCGGCAGCCGACGGTTTCCACAACACGAAATCCATCGCGTTCTTCTTGTAAGGAGCGACCTCCACCCGCGCCCCGGCCATCATCTCGTCCAAGGTGCGCCGCGCCAGCTTGCCGTAATCGGCTTTGGACGAGACGTCGAACAGCACATGGCCTTCGGCCATGTAGGCGTGACCATTGGCGATCAGGGTTTCGATCATCGCCACCATCTCGGCGATATGTTCGGTGGCGCGAGGCATGACGGTCGGCGGCAGGCAATTCAGCGCTGCCATGTCCTCGTCATAGATGCGCGCGGTTTCTTCGGTCAGTTCGCGGATCGAGATGCCACGCTCGGCGGCCCGCGCGTTTATCTTGTCATCCACGTCGGTGATGTTGCGCACATAGGTGACATGGGCGTCGCCGAAATCGTGACGCAAGAGCCGGAACAGCACGTCGAAGACGATGGAGGGACGCGCGTTGCCGATATGGGCGAAATCATAGACCGTGGGGCCGCACACATACATGCGCACATTCTTCGCATCGAGAGGAACCAAGTCTTCCTTGGTCTTGGTCAAGGTATTGAACAGGCGTACAGTCATATTGTCTTCTTAGCGTGATTTGACGGATCAATCCGCCCTCCCCTTGAGGGAGGGCCGAAAATCCATGCGTAGCAAAGGATTTTCGGGGAGGGGCAAGAACACAAATCTGCCCGGAGAAGGCGGAAGGCGCAATGTGAGGCGAGCAGGCGGAGATGTGCGGCGTCAGCCGCAAATTCGCACAATGATGTGATGTGCAATGCTCACGCCGTATTTCCCTCCAGGCGGGCCTTGGCTTTCGTCCGCCCGATCAGGGGTAACAGCTTTTTGAGTTCCGGGCCAGAGGCTTGGCCGGTCAAAGCCAGCCGCAGGGGGTGAAACAGCGCGCGGCCTTTGGCGCCGGTTTCCGCTCCCACCGCCTTGGTCCACGCGCCCCAGGTGTTCTCGTCCCACGGCTCACAGGGGAGCAGCGCCAGGGCCTTCGCCGTGATGCCCGCATCCTCGATCACGGGCGTCACCGGGCCGGTCACCATTTTGGCCAATGCTTCGGCATCGCCCAGCTTGACCACATTGGGCTTGACCGCCTCCCACACCGCTTCGCTCACCCCCACGCGCGCGGCGACCGCGGCATAGGGCATGGCGTGGAGTGTCTTGGCATTCAGCGCCAGCAATTCATGCATCTCGAAATGCGCCAGCGCCCGGCCCATCTTCTCGAACGCGAAGCCCTCGGCCAATTCCTTCAACGTGAGCGCCGGCTCGATCGCATCCGAAGTGCCGATGCGGGCGAGATAGGCATTGAGCGCCATCGGCTCGATACCCTCGGTGCGCAGAGTGCGCAGCGATGACGAGCCTTCGCGCTTGGACAGAACCTCGCCGCTGGACGCCGCGAACAGGGCGTAATGGGCGAAGCGCGGCACGGCCGCGCCCAGCGCCTGGAATATCTCGATCTGCGGCGCGGTATTGGTGACATGATCCTCGCCGCGCAGGATATGGCTGATGGCGAACTCGGCGTCATCCACCACCGACGACATGGTGTAGAGGAAGCGACCGTCCTCGCGGATCAGCACGGGATCGGACAAGGTCGCAGTGTCGATTTCGACGGCACCCCGGATCAGATCGTCCCACTTCACCTTGTCGTGGCTGAGCTTGAAGCGCCAATGGGGCTTCCTGCCCTGGGTTTCATAGTCGGCGCGCTGCGTATCGGTGAGGGCGAGCGCGGCGCGGTCATAGACGGGCGGCTTGCCCGCCGCCATCTGACGTTTCCTTCGCCGCTCCAGCTCCGCCGCCGTTTCGTAGCAGGCATAGAGCCGGCCGCCCTGTTTCAGCCGTTCTGCCGCCGCCTGGTAATGCGCGAGGCGGTCGGACTGGCGGGCGAACAGGTCATGGTCAAGCCCCAGCCACGCCAAGTCTTCGACGATCGCCGTTTCATATTCCGGCTTCGACCGCGTGTCGTCGGTGTCGTCGATCCGCAGCATGAATTTGCCGCCGGCATGATGTGCGAAGAGGTAATTGAGCAGCGCGGCGCGGCCATTGCCGACATGGAGTAGGCCTGTGGGCGAAGGCGCGACGCGGACGATGATCTCGCTCATCAGCGTGCGTCCCTGAATGCGTTGGTGATGGGATAGCGGCGGTCGCGGCCGAAATTGCGCGACGAGATTTTCACGCCGGGCGGCGCCTGCCGGCGCTTATACTCCGAGACATACAGAAGCTGCTCCACCCGCTTCACCGTCGAAGGCTCGAAACCCTTGGCCACCGTATCCTCGAAGCTCATCTCGCGCTCGACCAGACATTCCAGGATGCCGTCCAATATCTCATAGGGCGGCAAGGTGTCCTGGTCGGTCTGGTTGGGCCTGAGCTCGGCGGTGGGGGGCTTTGCGATCACGCGGTCCGGGATCACTTCGCCGTCCGGTCCCAGCGCGCCCTCCGGCGCATGTTCGTTGCGCCAGCGCGCCAGCCGGAACACTTCGACCTTGTACACGTCCTTCAGCACATTGAAGCCGCCGCACATGTCGCCATAAAGCGTGGCATAGCCCACGCTCATCTCGCTCTTGTTGCCCGTGGTGAGCAGCATGGGGCCGAACTTGTTGGAGATCGCCATCAGGATCAAACCCCGAATGCGCGACTGGATGTTCTCTTCGGTCGTGTCGGCGTTCTTTCCCGCAAACACCGGCGCCAGCGTCTCGCCGAACGCCTTTACCGCGCGCTCGATC
>Ga0134128_10010196_pt1 | contig 11261 bp, 9 predicted proteins | sample KB31754_FD_96462 | JGI IMG/M metagenome (GOLD analysis project Ga0134128, IMG submission 96462) | Terrestrial soil microbial communities with excess Nitrogen fertilizer from Kellogg Biological Station, Michigan, USA - KB3-175-4 | ecosystem: Environmental > Terrestrial > Soil > Unclassified ...
GCACATAAATTGAACTAGTAGCCCACTGCCTTGTAATATACTCTCTCAGAAACGAAGGCAGCAGAACCTTTTGAACTTCCTTCGGTTCAAGATCTCGATTGTTTACAACATACCTAGGAATGTTCTGTAGCTCAGTACGATGGCAGACGTGGCCCAAGCTGTTTCTTTCGTTTCCCTTCTCGCTTTGTTGACCGAAGTAAAAAAGCTCGACCGATATATGCCAACAAGTATGGCATATTTCTGCAGCGAACCCGAATATCGCGTTTGGGTCGTCATGATGACCTCCGGAATCTGTAATTTTACCGAAATCGACATTTTGGTGGATTGGAACAGTTGATATTGACGGAAAATAGGTTTGGTAAGATCGAATAATATTTGGAGTAATTGAAAATTGGTTTTAAAGTCCTCGGAAGCGATGTCTTACTGCTTCCTTTGCAAGTTCCTTTTGCATTATATCGAAAAGATTCACTTGCTTATTGTTTTGAACATCAAACATATCGCGGTGGGTTCTTCTAAAAAATCCACTCTTGCTTCCTGTCATGTAATCCATATACGATACGTAACTTCCAATCCCTCGATGGCAAATTGTAATGTGCCTTGCTACATTCCATTTTCTGCTCGAAGGTTGACCACAGGTGCTGCAAACCCATTTAGGAAATTTCAATTCGAGTTTATTGTTGATGCTCCATCGTTCCGCTTAGATGCTGAGTGACTCAGAGAAATATCCATGTAGAATAGTACATTCTACTATTTTCGAAGCATTTCTTTTAATTGCATAGTTATATTTTGATCTATTGTTTCATTCATTAGTAGTTTGGCGATATCTTTCAGCTCGGCGAGAATCTGCAGCTCTTTAGAAAATGAATCATCTAAATCACGTCATAAGTCTACAATAAAATATTGCAGTTATGTACAAGTGTATTGATTACCACAATTATAACCGACATACTTTTTACTGCTCCAAGTATATTTGTTCGTTGGTCGACGGTTTTACTATACATCAATACTAATTATTCTGCACTCTAGACTTATCAAAAAACATACTCATATGAAATTCATCTATAAGTTCCTTTTTATGGTTCATGCAAAAATTTATCCTTCCAACTATATTATTATCTTCTGACACAAGGGGCTTCCAGCCTATTGCCTTTTCTTTACAATTTGGTATATCACACTTTCCTTCTTTCACTACTATCACCTAGTCTTAGTATATATAGAATTTCCTAGTGTAAGCTCAAAATAGCAAGACATACTTGTTAAGGAATATATCACAGCATATAAAGCAATCTACAACTTATCCGTGCAACTATAATCTACAATCTAAATCAAATAAGTAGTTTACAATAGCTACAATGTCTTTGTACTTTTAGTTTAGTATTAAGTAGTTCTACGGTCATAGAAAGGTTTATTGAAATAACTAGAGGTCATCAGTCGTTAACAATTCCTATATCATATTATGATACCTTTTTCCATTATCAATGTGGAGTCATGTTTTTTAGCAGCTTTCTATTCTGCTATTGTTGATCTGGAGATCCTTGACCTTCAATTACAATCAAGGTCAACGTTGATTTAATTTTATCAGTTCTTCTTATACGCCATGTAATAGTTTCCTTTAATTTGTCCATTGTATCTGTACTAATCTTTGCGAGCAAATCATACGAACCATATACTGGATAAATTTCAACTAATTCAGGTAGCTCTTTGAGTTCATTGATAACTTCTTCTTCCTTAGATCCTAAATCGTAATTAATTAATACGAAGGCTTTTGGCATCTCTATATACAATAGTATTAGTAGGTATTAAAAGTATAAAGTAGGGGTGTAATTAAAACAAAATAGATATTTTATTCCAAACCAATACTTAGATATCATATTCTTATTATTATTATTATTATTATTCAATTCTTAATAAAAAACAACATGATGTAAACCATGTTAATTATATCTACTACTACGATTCAGACTCAAGATAATGATCCGTTATATCGCTCTATTATGACATCCCTCATAAGATATAGTATTTATTTAAATTCGTTGTGACTACTTGAAAACGGCATACTTGTAATAAACTAATTTTATTGATGTAAAAATATTATCATTGTTAGAGTATTCCTTTTATTTTTAAAATAATAGTAAGAAGATAAATCATCAAAGCCAAGAGTAATAGAACGATTATTAATTGGGAATGAGATTTGATATGATGTTTTCTCACATATACATATTTAACATATCATTTCCCTCTGACTATATATTTAAAAAATATTGGATATATAAGACCTCAAAGTTAGTTATTATATAAATATACTATATACATATAAAAATGTATAAGACTGTTGTGACATTGTCAAAAAAAACTGTAGTATACATATCGCTCATGCTAATATCAAGTATCGCAATTGTGGCATCATACACATCAGTATTGGCAGTAAAAGACATTCCTACTACAAAAAATTCGGCAAATTTGAAGAAGCTTACGAATTGTTTATCTTTAGCTGAATTAGCAAAAGCAGAACACGACAAAGGTACTGAACAGTTAGGAGGTCAAGTTGAAAATTGTCACAACCAGCGTAGCGGCTACAGTAGTGACAGTATATTATCACGATCTCATCCAACCATTGGAGACACATACGATCAGTTTTACAAAACTCATAGACGTATTCATTATTGAAAAAAGAATAATATACGTACCATTTTTTTAGCTTTTTATTAAGGCATCCAGCATATAGTAATAGTCTGTTGTTTAAATTATCAGAATAATCTCTGGGTAGCAGCAAATGAAGTCCAAATTTGGTCGTATGATAAAACAAAAATAAATACGCATACATAATGCTAAAAGGATATTAGAGAAATAAAACGCAATAGGTTGATTTTACCAAAGAAAGATAGTTAGCCTTTATTCTTCTTCAAGAATATATTTGAGCCATAAAGGTTAAGTTAGTCTTCTGACAACAAAATGTCTAGCATGAAAAACTGATTGAATATTTTAAGGCATTCTCTTTTAGAGTAAGAAAAGATTTTATGTGATTTATATCCCAAAGCTCTGTATAGTGCTCCGGTGGTGTAGTAGCTTTTAGAAAAAAGAGCTGCATAGTCCGGTCAAGCATTGTGGCCTTTCGAGTCGCAGATCCCGGGTTCAAATCCCGGCCGGAGCAAATCACTTACAGAAAAAAATTTGCGCGATATTGCAAATCAACTTTGATTTGGTAAAGCATTAATATGATCAGCATTTCAAGATGACGTAGGCAAGAGCAGATCTTTGAATAGAAGAAACTTGGAAGTCAATCCTTTGATGGAGCAATTTAGCGAATATCGATCAAAAATTGATGACGCGCTTAGACATGAATTGGACCTTTATTCTTGGTCAGAATTCTATGCACCATTAAAGTATGCCTGCGACGGAGGCAAACGTATCAGGCCGCTTATTTTAGTACTTTCTGCTGAAAGTGTGAAGATAGGAAAAGCAGATCCTTCAAAGATTAACGAAAATACGTTAATGGCGGCTTCTGCAATAGAACTTCTACATACCGAATCGGTTATTCATGATGACATCATAGATGAAGAGAACCTTCGACGTGGTAAACCTTCCTTTCATGTGAAGTATGGATACAATAACAGCATTCTAACTGCCGATTTTGTTCTCGGCATCATTCTTAATATTGGTTCTAAATTGAATAACCCACGTGTTTCAGGTGAACTTTCTAATGCTGCTATAAAAATGAGTGAAGGTGAAATGATGGAAATTAAACTTTCTAAAGATGCTGGAATCAGAGAGGATGATTATATCAAAGTACTTGAGTACAAGACAGCATCACTCTTCGAAACATCTGCAAAAATAGGTGCCATTTTAGGAGAAGGTGAGCATGATGAGATTCATGCGATGGCAACTTTTGGTAATCTACTTGGTATCGCATACCAAATACATGATGACTTGGTAGACTGGAATAATGAAGATCGCCTCTTCAATGTATTAGTAAAGAAAAATGATCAATCAAAGGAATTTGTCGATAGAATGGAAAAACTTTATGAATCTTATTCTACAAAGGCTAAGAATGAGCTGCGCACTATATGCGACAGTACTACAAAGAAACAGTTGCAGCATTTGACAGATTTGGCTTCAGTTCAACTTTGAACGTGCATTACTTATATTACCATGAAACTAAGGTAGCGGCCAACAAATTAATCAATATATTAACTTATCAAGTCATACACAATTGATTTGTAATTCTGGTCATGTAAGGAGTTTTTTTATATATTATTTGTGCTTATTTTATTTCATAAACTAGAAATTATTATACAAGTTAGTTAGTTAGTTAGTTAGTTATGATATATTGCTGAGGTAGGAACTATATTGTTTCCAAAATGATTTGATGCAGTAGGAACTATATTGTTTCCAAAATGATTTGATGCAGTAGGAACTATATTGTTTCCAAAATGCGGTGCTGCTTTTGATGCGAATTCGAGTATCGGTGCATGCCATATACCAAAACCTACCATAAATACCATTGCAAAGACCAGTACTCCGACTATTGCTCGAGGTTCTTTAACTTTGCTCATATCTGGTCCTTCCTCCATGTACATTTTCCTAATAATCCACGCATAATATCCTAATGAGAGGGCACTATTGAGTAATCCAGCGATTGCAAGATATGGTCCCCATGCCACCGTGTGACCGCTGTTGATTGCAGAACCAAATATAACAAGTTTACTCCAAAAACCGTTAAGAGGAGGAACACCAGCAAGAGCAAGCAATGAAATTGAGAATGCGATGGCCGTGATTGGCATTCTACGTCCAAGACCTCTATACTTTTCTAGACTGTAGCTAGCAAGTACTGTTGCAACAGCTGCTGCGGCTATGAAGCCAGCAGATTTCATTACCGCATGGTTGATTATGTGAAAAAGTGAACCGGTTAATGCCTGATTGGAATATGGCGAAATTGCTATACCTATCAAAATATAGCCAGCCTGTGCGATGCTTGAATATGCAAGGATTCTAGGAACACTTTTTTGTACTAGCGCACCTAAGTTGCCAAGCGTCATTGTAAAGACAGCGACGATAGCAAGAGTGAACGTCCAATCAAGGTTCAATGCAAACATTCCAAGTACTATAACACGCAAAGCTGCTGCGAATCCGGCCTTTTTAGTACCAGCTGATAGCAGAGCACCGATTGTAGTAGGAGCACCTTCATATGCATCAGGCAGCCACATATGGAAGGGTACGAGTCCCATTTTGAATCCAAAACCAGCTATAAATAAGGCAATTGCAAGAAGACCTATTGGTACAAGGTCTTTTTGAAGATTTGCCATTGCATGGATCGAATCACCTATGTTGGTTGTTCCAGTAATGCCATAGACTAGTCCAATAGCAAAAACAAGAATGGCAGATGATAATGCACCGAACATAAAGTATTTAATAGCCGCCTCATTTGAAATCGGGTCGCGTTTTGAAAACGCTGCTAAAGCATATGTAGGAATAGACATTAATTCCCAGGCAACGAGCAGCATTACAAGATCGGTTGAATATGCAATAAGCACCATACCTATACTTGATAGCAATATCAACGAATAGTAGGCGGCAGGATTTGTTCTGCCTTTCATGTAATTCCATGAAGAGGCAGTTACCATAATTGAGACAATTAGCAGGGCAACTGCGAAGAATGAACCGAAGAGATCATCTGCAAGAACTCCTTTGCTAAAGAAAACAGCAGGCATAACTTCGCCCGCTAATACACGGAAGATAACGATTCCTATCGTGACAATTAACGCACCGAATGCAATGCCGCTATACAGTCGATTGTTAGAACCCCTTTCCTTTTTGAAAGCATCAATCACAGGAATTGCAAGTCCCACTACACCTAGTATCAAGGTAACAAGAAGTGGAGTTGAAATAAAATCTACCATTTTAGATCAAGCCTCTACAATAACATGAGCATTACGATTATCATAATGCCCACTCCGAATACAAATAAATAAGTTTGTGTTATACCTGTTTGTCCAGATCGAACGACTCTAGAGAAGTATGTCATCATATATTGAAACGCAGGACTAATCCCATCTATTATATTACTTTCAAAATATCTCCAGATTATACGATAGATTGCCATCGGACCGATCACAGCTCCCCAGTAAAGTGCAGTGTTAAGATACCATCTGTTGTAAAGGAACTTCCAAATTGCTCTTGTCACGATGTTTCTTGAGATAATTGCCGGGTCAGCTTTTCTTGCAATGTAGAATATGTATCCAAGGCTACCACCTATCGCGAAGGCTCCGAATGACGCAGCTGCTGCTATAGGATTAAGACCCAAGAATGTATTGCCTCCTTCAGGAGCAATATGAACTTGTCCAGGTAGCACTTCCTTTCCAATTCCAAATGAATGTACAAGATATCCCCCAAGCAAATGAATAAGACTGGCCTGGAAGATGAAACCGACTACTCCTATTGCTATTGTTGCCACTGCTAAGATTGCAAATGGTACCCACATATTAGCTCCTACTTCATGTACGTGATGGCCTTTTTGTTCCATTTCCTCTAAATATTTGCTCTTCTTGCCAAAAAATGCCATTCCAATCATTCTGAATGTGTAAAAGGCAGTCAGTACTGCAACTACAACTGCTATAATAAACAGTGGCCATGCATGAGAATAACCAGATTCTAATATAGCTCCAAAAATTGCGTCTTTGCTCCAAAATCCGATTGTAATCAAAGGAGCAGCTGCTAACGAGAGACTTGCAAGCAACATAAAGATATACGTCTTTCTCATATGTTGGCGGAGACCACCCATGTCTGTCATGAATCTAGATCCTATCGTATGTAGTATTGCACCTGCGCCCATGAAAAGTGATGCCTTAAACATAGCATGGCTTATGAGGTGGAAAAATCCTGCTGCATATCCATCAACAAAATTTACTGATAATCCTGCTATACCAAGACCCATCATCATATAACCAATCTGGGAACCGGTTGAATATGCAAGAACTTTTTTGATCTCCGGATGAACTATGGCCTGAGTTCCTAGTAAAAATGCAGTAATTGCTCCAACCCATGCGACTACTTCAAAGAATTGAGTCATTCCAAATGCCGCAAGAGCAAAAAACAATGGACCAATACGTGCTACTAGAAATACACCTGCTTTGACCATAGTTGCAGCATGGATAAGGGCTGAAACGGGAGTCGGACCAGTCATAGCTTCTAAAAGCCATTCATTTAGTGGAAATTGAGCTGACTTTCCAACTGCACCGCCAAATAGCAGTACTGCAGCTGGAACAAGTAAGTTCTGATGGGCCATCTGTGCTGCCCAGGCTTGATTTTGAAGCAATTCCTTAAAGCCAAAGGTTCCCGAGTAAATAAAGATGAGAAACATACCAGCTAACATCATTGTATCGCCTGCCCTCGTCATTAAGAATGCCTTAATTCCAGCATGCGTTGGGGTAGCCCACATTGCGATGCCTCCTGCCCTATCCCCTATTCTTCCTACAATGTCCTTCTTTTTGTTATGATACCAAAATCCAATAAGGGCATAAGAAGCAAGTCCAACACCCTCCCAACCAAAGAATACCATAAGAAGGTTATCAGATAACACAATTAGCTGCATAGATCCAATGAAGAACAACATGAAGAACCAATACCTCGTTAAGTCTCTATCGCCATGCATGTACCCTGTTGAGTACACAATGATAAGAAATGAGATCCAAGCAACTATGTTGGTCATTATTATAGACAATGGATCACCCAATATGCCAGCTTTCACATTAACTACAGAGATCCAACTTATTTGACTATGAATTTCATTGCCGGAAAATGCAGACGGAATCAAAGTTGCAGCTGAGATTGCGCTTGCCAGCGCAAAGCCTACTGCAGTGTAATCCCTTTGTCTGCTACCTAGTCGAGCAACTCCAGCAATTATAGCCGCGCCTACAAATGGAAGAATCCATACTAGCCAAACATTTATCGCTATCCCCTGAAATCCTAAAGTTTCAACCATTTTTATCTCTCCAGTCTCTCAAACCAAATATTTTCTGTTACTTTGACGCTCCTTTCGAAATGCTCGCTACCTTAACGATCCCCGCATTGTAATCATGCATACTATTACCAAACTCATGTGAACTTGCAACAATATTTTTGTTAACTTGCATTCCTCCTCCTCCAGACCCACCGTCAACGTTGTGTCCTGACGTTGGTAATGGCAACACTTTAGGAGTATGTGCAAATATCCCTTGGATATATCCCGAAATAGGATTAAGGAAAGGATTAGGATATACCCCGATAATAAGTGTTAAGGCTGCAAGAGCAGCCATCGTTACCGTAACATATCTGTTTGAATCTTTTACATGAGCCAGCTCCTCTGGTATCTTGCCAAAAAATATACGTCCATACATCCACAGGATATAGGCAGATGATAATACAGTTGTTAAAATGCCAAATCCAAATAAAGCAACTCTAAACGAATTTCCATCATGAACCCCTGTTTGTAATACACCATTGAAGAGAATCCACTCAGCCATAAAGCCACTAGTCGGTGGAATACCAATAATCGTCAATCCCCCAATCATTGCTATCACTGCAGTATACGGCATTTTGCCAGCCAATCCTCCTAGCTTTGACATGCTTCTAGTACCTGTTTGAAGAATAATTGAACCAGCCATCATGAAGAGTATTGCTTTGCCAAGACCATGGGTGATGTACATCAAAGTTCCACCGGTAATTCCAAGAATGCTTTCAGAGCCAAGACCAAATAAAATATAACCCATCTGGCTGATGCTAGAATAAGCTAGAACTTTTTTAATATCATCCTGCATGAGTGCCATTGCTCCGCCATAAATCATAGTCGCTAGACCCCATACGTTGATATAAAGACTATATTGAGCATAGCTTCCGGTCAGTAGCTCTAACCATAATCGCAGCAAACCATATGCCCCAATACCGATCATCGCTGGTGATAAAAGAGCCGAGACAGGAGTTGGAGCCTCGGCATGAGCATATGGCAGCCAAATATGTAGGAGAAATGCGGCTAATTTTACACCTAGTCCTATAACCAAAGCAAATATTATAATTGATAACCACTGTGCAGGGATTTTTGTCGCATTAGCTTTGACTGTGGCATAATCAAAGCCTCCTGCAAAGAATCCCATAGCGAGTAAGCCCAGTAATAATACAACAGCACCCACATGGGTCCAAAAGAAAAACATAAGAGCAATTCTCATTCTTGCGCCATAACCGTAGAATGCTATCAAAAAGAAAGATGGAACAAGCATTAATTCAAAAAATACGAAAAACTCAATTAGGTTAGTGGCAAGTACTGTACCAAGCATACCCATTGAAAATGTCATATATAGTGCAAAGTATAATCCCATCTGGTTGTTCACATATTCTAGTTGTTTTGTATCAACAATAGATGTTGCCTGTGAACGGCTAGCTGTTTCAACATTTGCGGCCATAGAAGGATAGAAGCCGCCTTCAGTATTACGACTAGTGCTATGTGAACGGTCATTCCCACTGCCAAAACGCTCATGGAAGTCCTCCATAATTTTATGTACCATGTAAGGCTTTGAATAAAGCGCAAGAGCAGTACATAATATGTAAATTATCATAGCAAATGGAAGACTTAGACCATCTAATCTAAGACCAAAATTTCCAAATTGGCTCCAAGGATAACTTTCAACATAAGCTGATTGTCCTCCATTTAGCATGATAGCAGGAACGAAAAGCAGTCCAGTCGATAAAGCCAAAACTCCAAAAGAAAACCACGTTACAATATTAATGCCATTTCTTCGGCCCAAAACGTAAGAAACAGGTGACAGAAGAAGCGGCAGAAATGTTGCTGCTAGCAAGAAATACGAGGATTCCGCCATTTTTGATATCTCTATCCCCGCATACTTTTAAATTCTTCGACGTCAATGTCTTTGTATAATCTATATGCTATGATAATAATACCAAGTCCTACGGCTACCTCAGCGGCAGCAATAGCAATAGAGAATAATGCAAACACCTGACCTTGCGCATTAGATAGATTTCTTGAAAATGCGACTAAATTTAGATTCGCTGCATTAGCAATTATTTCAAGTGCGAAGAGCATGCGTACAGCATTACGTTTGACAACAAGTCCATAGATGCCTATAGCAACAAGAACCACGGATACTATAATATAATTAAGCAGTTCGGTCATTTTTCTGCTCTATTTCCTGCCTTCGTGCTAATGCTAATGCTCCGATTACTGCACCAGCTAAGGTTAAAGCGAGTATTATCAATGCTGGAGAATAATAAGTCAGCATTTGTTTACCTATAGCGACAAAATCAATCGGTGGGGCCTTAGGGTTACCAAATGTTTGGCTGTTAAGTCCAGATACTAGAAACACAGCTCCAATTCCAGCCATAAAAATCAGCATCAGAACAATACCGGCTGATTTGCGCCCTTTATCTTCTTTTGTTGTGAAGAGTGCTTGTGTTCTGACGAGCATAACAGTAAAGATGACTAATACTGCAACTGCGCCAACATACACTGCAATCTGAAACATTGCAACAAATGGTGCATCTAATAATAGAAAAAATCCTGCGATTCCCATCATAGATATTGCAAGGGCAATTGCACCATAGACTAGCTCTCGAGTTTCAAGTGAGATTATTGCTGAACCAATTGTTAACACAGCCACACCAATAAATACCGGATCAGCCATGTTTTGCACCCAACTCATCAATTTTCATTTCTACATCACCATCATATTTTGGTTTGACTGCAAGTTGTGCCGGAGTATAAATTAAATGCTCCTTTGTAAACGATGAGAGTTCATAATCGTTTGTCATGTACAAAGCATAAAATGGACATGCATCAACACATAGACCACAGAATACACATTTTCCAAAATCAATTTGTGGCATAATGGCTTTCTTGTTATGCTTCCATTGTTCATCTACTTTTACCATTCCAATTGCTTCTGCAATACCTTCGCATGCAATTGCACATAGCTGACATCCTGTACATTTGTCATGGAATAGAATATGTCTTCCACGACTTCCAGCAATTCCAACTCCGCGTTTAGGATCAAACTGATATCCATCGCCAACAAATCTAAGCTTTTGCTCGGGATACCTTAGGGTAAATCTCTTGATTATAAGGTGTTTTGCTCCTGATTCTATAGCCTTAATCATTTCGGCTGCTGATGATGTAAGTGATGATGATGATGATAATGTAGGTGATGATGTGGCATGAGTAATTGACGTTGAATTTGGTGAATCTGGTTTCTCTGTAGTCAATGTACTGTCAACAATCC
>Ga0134128_10010199_pt1 | contig 11258 bp, 14 predicted proteins | sample KB31754_FD_96462 | JGI IMG/M metagenome (GOLD analysis project Ga0134128, IMG submission 96462) | Terrestrial soil microbial communities with excess Nitrogen fertilizer from Kellogg Biological Station, Michigan, USA - KB3-175-4 | ecosystem: Environmental > Terrestrial > Soil > Unclassified ...
AGTGAGTGTCGGAAAAGTGCATGGGGCAACTACGGAAATTTTAGGCGGACTTTCAGCAAATGATGCCGTTATTGTCAGTCCAAAATCAGTTGCTGCAGAAAGGTATGCATTATGAAGAATATCTTTGCAAAAATAAAAAATCCTAAAGTTCTTCGGGTTCTGGTTATTATTGTAGTGATTGCACTTACCATCAGTGGTTATGCATATATGCAACTCACTACTGGAAGAATTTTTGTTGATAATTCGTTAGTATCAGATCCTATTTCAAACATTGCACCGGTAACGGCAGGGACACTTCAGGAAATGGATGTGTATGAAGGGCAGAGCGTTAAAAAAGGACAAATTTTGTCAGTGGTTGGAGGACAACCAGTCTATGCAGATCAGGATGGACTCATTATCCAAACTAATAATCAAATAGGAAGTATTGTTTCAGCGACCAATCCAGTTGCAGAAATGATTGACCCATCTCAAATGAGAATTGCCGGAACAATTGATGAGAATAAAGGACTCAACGAACTGAACGTAGGACAAGTGGTTTCATTTACTGTGGACGCACTACCTGGAAAAACATTTTGGGGATATGTAGATGAAATTAGTCCCTCTGCCAAACAGACAGCTCTCGCGTTTTCTATTTCATCCGAACGTCCAACCCAACAATTTGTCGTGTATGCCCGCTTTGATAGCAAGAAGTATCCAGAAATCAAAAATGGCATGTCCGCAAAAATGACAGTATTCACAAATACAAATTAATATGGTATGGCCAAAACGCAAGTATCACCGCAAACAAACGCAAAATTTCTTCCTCATCAATGGATAATTCTGGCAACGCTTATGATTGCTTCCTTTTTAGGAAGACTTGATGGAACCATTGTTAATTTAGCACTTCCCAAAATCATTGCAGACTTTGGCATTACCGTTAACCAGGCAAGTTGGATTGCGACAGCCTACATTATTGCCAATGCAATTTTTGTGCCTGTTTTTGGAAAATTAGGAGACTTAATTGGGAGAAAACCCTTATATATCTTTGGTATTGTCGGATTTACTATTACCTCCATGCTTGCCGGACTTTCTTTTAATTTCCCCTCAATGGTTTTTCTAAGAGTACTGCAGGCAATAACAGTAAGTATTGATTATCCGATTGCACTTTCCATTATTGCCTTTACTTTTACTGACAAAAATCAAAGAGCGCAGGCAATGGGCATGTGGTCTGCTGTGTTTGCTGCAGCTGCCGTTTTTGGCCCACTGCTAGGAGGACCGCTTATTGATAGTTTTGGATGGAGAAGTGTTTTTTATGTTAATGTTCCATTAGGCATTATTGGAACACTGATGGCAATGCGATTTATTACAGAGCCGGTCAAACAAATTAAGGGACTCAAAGACTTTGATATTATTGGCTCTGTTCTTTTGGGTGTTTGTCTTGGAACCATGGTGTTGGTACTTGACCAAGGGCAAACATGGGGATGGATGGATATAAAGAGTATTGTCTCCTACCTGATAACAGGAGTTTCACTTGTATCTTTCCTCTTTGTTGAGCATCACCAGAAAGAACCCGTAGTGGATCTGAAATTCTTTAAAAACCCAATTTTTTCAGCAGCAATTATAACGTCATTCCTTTCATTCATGGGGATGATTGGTGGCATTTTTCTTATTCCGCTTTTTGCCCAAACATACCTTGGCTATTCAGTAACCAAAACAGGTCTTATTTTTATTCCTATGGCATTTGCCATTGGTATTTCAGCTCAAATTGGAGGAAGACTCTCGGCAAAAATTCCAGCCCGTTACCTTACCTCAACAGGAATGTTTGTGGCAGCCTTTGCATTTTTCCTGTTCTCAGGCATTGATATTAAATGGAGCGTATGGGATCTTATTTGGCGGCTCTTTATCATGGCATTCGGACTTGGCCTTGGCCTGGCTCCACTTACCCAAGCTGCAACCAGCACTGTTCCATTAAGTGAAGTCGGTGTAGCCTCATCAGTCCTCGCACTTGCTAGAAATGTATCAGGTGCATTCGGCACTGCTATTTTTGCCACAATTCTTTCAGATAGTATTACCGCAAACCTTATCAAAATCCAACAGTTTTCAGCTGTCAACGCAGTTAATCCCGGCGTTTTGCAGCAAGTTATTGGGCTTATGGAAATAAAAGCAAACATTGTTTCCTACGCGACTGTCTTTCAATGGGCCGTATTCTTTATGGTAATTGGTGCTTTTGCTGCGCTTTTTGTAAAAGAGTCAAAGCGTGATTTTATTGGAAATGAAAATATTGAAGAAGAACTGTCTCACCCGATAGAAATATAGAAGTGGTATAGTACATATATGGATAATGCGATCATTGTTAAAAATCTTACCAAAACATTCAAGAACTTTACTGCAGTTAATGACATTTCGTTTACTGTAAAACCAGGAGAAATTTTTGCTTTTTTGGGTCCAAATGGAGCAGGAAAAACAACGACTATTAAAATGCTCACAACACTCCTTGCCCCCACAAAAGGGACTATTACTCTTAACGGTTTTGATGCACTCACACAGAAACATGATGCAAGAAATTCATTCGGTATTGTTTTTCAGGATCCAAGTTTGGATGACGATCTAACCGCTTTTGAGAATATGCAGTTTCATGCCATGCTGTATAAAGTTCCTAACCCGAATGCAAAAATTAAAGAATTATTAGAATTTGTGGAGTTGTGGGATAGGAAAGATCATCTCGTCAAAACATTTTCAGGAGGTATGAAAAGGCGTTTGGAAATTGCGAGAGGTCTTATTCATCATCCTAAAATCTTTTTCCTGGATGAACCAACCTCTGGTCTTGATCCACAAACCCGCAATCATATTTGGAGCTATGTCAAAAATCTTGCCAAGAAAGAAGGCATAACAATTTTTTTTACTACCCACTATATGGAGGAAGCACAAAATACCGCAGACATTATTGCTATTATGGATCACGGTAAAATTATCGAAACAGGAACACTCAAGGAGTTACTTGATAAAACAAAAACAGATACCTTGGAAAAGGCATTTCTAACATTTACCGGAAGTGAGATTAGGGAGGAAGAAGCAAGCGGACTACAGCATCTCAGACAGATGAGACAAATGAGAGGAAGATAACTACTATGCAAGCAATATATATTTTGTGGCTTAGGGAATTAAAAAGATATTTCAGATCTCGTGCTCGGATTATTGGATCATTAGCCCAACCCTTATTATTTTTGGTGTCATTGGGGTTTGGCCTGGGTCCAGTTTTCCAAAGGGCAGGGCAGGGAAATTATTTTCAATTTTTAGGGCCTGGTGTTGTCTCCATGAGTATTTTATTTACTGCTGTTTTTGCTGGAATTCAGATTATTTGGGACAGACAATTTGGCTTTCTTAAAGAAACGCTTGTTGCCCCAGTGAGCAGGCTCTCAATTATGCTTGGAAAAACCTTGGGTGGAGCAACGATTGCAACGATTCAGGGAATTATTGTCTTTATTTTGGCAGTTATCGTTGGGTTTCGCCCCAATCTTACCCTGCTTCCTCTCACTCTTGTTTTCATGATCCTTATTTCTATTTTCTTTACTGCAGTCGGCATAACAATTGCATCAACCTTAGAGGATATGCAGGGCTTTCAACTTATTATGAATTTTTTGGTTCAGCCATTATTCTTCCTTTCAGGAGCACTTTTCCCAATCAATAATTTACCAAAAGTGTTTAGCTATATTATTTCTTTTGACCCACTCACATACGGCGTTGATGGCATTCGAGGTTCACTCACCGGTATTACTCATTTTGGGCTCACAACTGATCTTATTGTCCTGGGAGTGCTGACTGCTATGATAGTCACCATTGGAAGTTATCTCTTCTCCAAAATCCAACTCTAAACGAAAATTAATTTGTTCCTTCAGTCCACGAGGAAAGATATTTTTTCTGCTCAGGGGTTAACGTATCAATACTAATTCCCATAGCCAAAAGTTTAAGGGATGCTACTTGCGCATCTAGCTTTTTTGGCAAAACGTATACCTGGGGTTTTAATTTCCCCTTATTCTGCACAAACCATTCTGCTGACAGCGCCTGATTGGCAAAAGACATATCCATAACTTCTGCTGGATGTCCTTCCGCTGCTGCAAGATTAACAAGTCGACCTTCACCAAGTACATATAATTTTTTACCCGAAGGCATAACATATTCATCAAGTTGATGTCTGATTCGTCTCTTGGATTTCTTTATTTTCTCAAGTCCTGCCATATCTATTTCAACATCAAAATGTCCCGAATTCGCAACAATGGCCCCGTCCTTCATTGCAAGCATACTGTTAAGACTTATCACATTTTTGTCTCCAGTTGCTGAGACAAAAATATGACCAAACTTGAGCGCATCTTTCATTTTCATAACTCGAAACCCGTCCATTGCTGCCTCAAGCGCTTTGACCGGATCAACCTCTGTCACAATGACATTTGCTCCCATTCCGTGAGCACGGGATGCAATACCTCGAGAACACCACCCATAACCGGCAACCACCACTGTTTTCCCAGCAAGTAAGATATTAGTTGCACGAATTATGCCATCAATGGTAGATTGACCTGTTCCATACCGGTTATCAAACATATGCTTCGTGTCTGAGTCATTTACGGCAATCACGGGAAGTCTAAGTGCTTTATCTTTTTCCATTGCCTTTAGCCGAATAACTCCTGTCGTTGTTTCCTCACTAGACCCCATGATTTCTGCTAATTGGTCTTGTCTCTTGGTATGAAGAAGACTTACTAAATCTGCTCCATCATCCATCGTCATCTGTGGATGATAGTCCAAAACAGCATTAAGATGCGTATAATACGAGCTGCTATCTTCACCTTTTATTGCATAGGTTGGAATATCGAAATCTGCAACCAAAGATGCTGCTACCATATCCTGTGTTGAAAGGGGATTGGATGCGCAGGCTACCACTTTTGCGCCGCCTGCTTTGAGAGCGATAAGAAGGTTAGCTGTTTCTGAAGTAATGTGTAAACAGCAAGCAATAGTGAGATTTTTAAAAGGTTTTTCTTTTTTAAACCTATCCTGAATTGTTTTCAGGACCGGCATTTGCTGAGCAGCCCACTCAATTTTCAACTTTCCTTGGGGAGCAAGTCCCAGATCTGCTACATCATATTGTGCTGCTTTTGCCATAAATTAAACAAAGAAAACATCATTGCGAGAAGCGTAGCGACGCGGCAATCTCATAAAAGACTATTCTGCATCCCTTCACAATAACGAAAGTCACCTTACAAACTTATCATAGAACCATATGCTTGTCTATAACGATTTGCAAAATCTTCTAGGGTATAGCTATGTTCCTGAGTCCCAAAATGTTGGACAGCAAAACTTCCTGCAACAGCACCCAACTGTCCACATATCTTCATATCATATCCTCTTTCAAGTCCTGCTAAAAAACCTCCACGCCATGCATCTCCAGCACCTGTTGTTGACACAACCGTCTCGACTCCAACTGGGGAAATCTCATACACTTTTCCTTTGTCTTTAATGACTGCCCCTTTTTCCCCAAGTGTTGTAATGACAATCTTATTTTTTATGTTGTCTGAGAATGCTGGAATTCTTTCTTTCAAAACTTCCAATTCATATTCATTCCCAATAATGTATGCCGCATGAGTGATCCCCAGTTCTAAATCTTCCTTGGTTATTTCAGTAAGAATAAATCCCGGGTCAAACATGTAGGAGATACCTAGCTCTAGACATTGTCTGACTAAACTCATCGACCCCGCAGCTCCCTGGGGACCAATCAGCACCAAATCTTCTTTCCTTGCAACCTCAGATAATTTCAATGAAACTATCTTTTCTGATGCACCGTAATAATAACCCCAAATTTGATTATTTGTTTTATCTGTCATAGCAAATCCGGTTGCTGTAGATTCGGCGGCGTCAACAGCAACATGAGATGTATCAATACCAATTTTTTCAAATGCTTCTCTATATTCCTCAAAATCATTCCCAACGTAGGAAAAAAGTGTATGTGGGGTTTTAAGAAGTCCCATGGTATAAGAGACATTTCCAGCCGTTCCACCTCGCCTTTTGGCAAATTTATTAACAATAAAAGACAGATTAACATTATGGACATGTTCGGGAAGAATATGGTCTCCAAATTTACCTGGGAACTCCATAATGTAGTCGTAAGCAATGGTCCCAGTAACAATAATCACATTGACTATTAAAGGGAAACTAAAGTCTTTTGGCAAGAGGGAACTATGGCACTTATCCCCTAGCAACAAGGACATGTCATCCCGAACTGGTTTCGGGATCTCTTTTAGATGCTGAAATAGCCTAAAGCTACTAGCTACATTGTAGCGGCGCGAGTTCCCCCGATCAAATCGGGGTTCAGCATGACCAGAAAGTAGTTCCTTGTTTTGATGGTAGAGATGCCGGAACTATGCTACCCAACCTTTATCTCGAGTTGTTCACGGTGTTAAGAGGAAATCTGGCTGTATTGGTGCCGAGAGCAGGAATCGAACCCGCATAACCGCTTCTTCAGAGCGGCGCCTTGACCTCGTTGGCAATCTCGGCTTGATGGTAAAACCTATTATAGTAAAAATTGTGGCCATTGGGAAGAGGGGAGAGATATATTGATCCTTTTAGAAATATCTCTTTTCATGTAACAAACGCAATATATTTATGCCAATTTTAGCCACAACAAGTCTTTCTAATATTTGGCGAAGACCTATAAGAGGAGATATGGAGTCCTTCTGGTTTGATACCACAACCCATAGCTTTATCCCCTTGGCTAATAATTTTTATTAAGAAGACAAAAAATTACTTTCTTAGAAAGCGTATCGATAATTCTCCAAAAGATATCTTAACGCCTAACTCCCCGTCTTGTGCTATTTGCTCAGTCACTGCCAGTTTTGCCATCGCTTCTGTCGCACTTTTGCCTGCCTCCATGTCCCTTCTTGACCAGTGCGAAATGCAATATAATTTCCCTCCGAACGTCTTCGTGCAATAATTGCTCCTTGTCTTGTAACTTTTACTCTCATTTGTTTTTTTATGGATGAAACCGTATAGAAAGATATACCTTGTGTTCTTGCTCCATGCATTGTATAAGCAACATAAAATAAAAAAGTAAGTTTTTATGAAGAGATAGGTAAGATGTGCTGTGAAGAACGTTAAGTCTACGGTTACATTGAGAAAATTATTTCCTTTGTTTTATTCCCTTAGTATATGACCCTACTGCTAAAGCTAAAGAGGCGAAAAAGATGGCAAAATCGCGAAAAAGAACATCGAGAATATTTACATTTACAATAATAATTCCAAGAAGAGTCAAAGAAGAAAGTGAGGCTGCATATAGTGTTTTACGGCCACTCAAAATCCACAAACTGAGTAGTAACTGATAGAAAGAAAATCCTGCCAAAAGAGTCTGAGAAGGAAGCATATTTCTTGCGAATTGAGGTATATACCAAATCCAATTTTGGGGTTGCAAGGTAGCAGCAATAGCAGCATATAAAAATACGCTGGCAATACTTAAGCGAAGAAGGATATGAACAACTTTCTGGTTTTGCATGATAATTCCACTATAATGAGAAAGTCCAGATAAAGTCAATGATAGACATGCAATTTTGCTATACTACAGCAGACAAGAAATTTCATGGGTAATATTTCTTGCTTTTTTACGGCTTATTCTATGAAGACTGATATTGTTAAGCAATTTGAGATGCAGTATAGACAGCTTGCGGGAGGCGTCTTTCGGTATGTTTATTTTAAGGTTTCAGGATATGAATTGGCACAAGATATTACGGAAGAAACATTTGTTAGATATTGGAAAGTATTAACAAAAAAAAAGAGTATAGATAGCCATAAAGCTTTGCTGTATTTTATTGCGAAGGGTCTTATCATTGATACGTACCGGAAAAAGAGTAACAAGAAGATATCACTAGAAACGATAGACGAACGCCTATTGGCAGTACAAGACACAATGGAAGATACTGTTTCTCAAAATCAGGAATTAGAGCAAGTATATGCAAATATAAAAAAACTAAAAAAAGATTATCAGGATATACTTTTTTTACATTTTGTAGAAGATTTCTCTATCAAAGAAATCGCATATATTCAAAAGAAAAGTGAAAATTCATTACGAGTACTTTTACACCGGTCGTTAAAAGCATTAAAAGAGAAACTATGAAAGAAGAAGAAGTAATAAACAAAATAAGATTATTAAAAAGACTACAACCTAGCGAGTCTGTTCTTCACCGAGTGAAAAAGAACGTGTATCAACAGGTACTCGGGGAAGATAGAGAGAAGACGAAGTTTGGCCTGCAAAACCTACTTGATAATGTATCTCGTTTTATTAAACAGTACACCATTGCTTCTTATGGCATTGCATTTGCATTACTTCTGGCAATTTTTTTCTCAACTTTCTCTAATCTCCTACCAACAGAGACACATACTGCTATCCTTGCAACAAAGCTTGCCTTTGCCCCAAATCAATACGAGAGAGCACGCATCGCACTAACAGATACCACAAGTAGGTTTGCAAATACCCAAACTGTTGAAGAGCATATTCCCTCTGCTTCCCAATCATTTGCACTGACAAATAATGAATTAGCTAAGTTAGAGTTAAAAGGGGAAAAAGGGAAATATACTACACAAGAATGTCACCAAATATACCAAAAATATCTTATGTATCTTGAACAAGAAAATAAAAATATATCTCAAAAAAATAACCCACCACTCGCAAATCTCAAGTCACAAATCAGTGCTTATGAAGAACTTGCAGAGAAAAAACTTCATAAATATAACTCCCTGTAATAGTTCCTCTCTTTCTTCGGCTTATTCTATGAAAGGAGGTGAATAGAATAGAATAGAATGGAAGAAAATATAACAGAAGAAAAATCATCATATGCAAAAAGACCTCTTTGGCAATGGATTGCTCTGTATATTGTTATTGGAGGTATAATCTATGGAGCAATATACTTTGGATTTTTACATAACCAAAATCCGTATTCCTATAGCAGTAGCACTCAAACAAAGGCAATAAGCCAAACAACACAAAAAACACAAAACAGTGTCTATAAAATGGTCTCCAAGGGGAAACTTGGAACAGTCATGACCGACTCAAAAGGAATGACGCTGTACACCTATGCAAAAGATAAAGCAGGAATGAGTAGTTGTAGTGGCAAATGCCTATCTAACTGGCCAGCATATATGGCAACCTCCCAAACAGGCAATTTCCCCACAAATATCAGTGTCATAAAGCGTTCAGATGGCACGTTACAGTATGCTTGGAAAGGCATGCCGCTTTATTACTTCGCAAAAGATGGGGATACTGGAGATGCCTATGGAAACGGTATTGGAGGGGTCTGGTCAGTTATCAAATAAAGATTTACTATTGAAAGTATATCTGGATGAAAGGGGGTGAAAAGAATGAATAAAATTTTACTTGGAGTCATTATTGCAATCATTGTTATTGGAGGAGGAGTCTATTTTTTAAGTAAAAATAACTCATCTCAACAAATGCAAATGAGTATGCCTACACAAACGCAAGGGCAAGCACCAACAGGCTCAACCGGGTCAACGCAGCTAACAGCAGGGAAAAATGCAGTAACAATTCAAAACTTTGCTTTTTCTCCTGCAACACTTACCGTAAAAGTTGGAGATAAAGTAACGTGGACCAATCAGGATTCAGCTGGCCACAGTGCAACAGCAGACGACGGGAGTTTTGATACAGGGGTATTACCACAGGGTCAATCAGGAAGTATCACCTTTAACAAAGCCGGAACCTATACCTATCATTGCAGTGTGCACCCAATGATGAAGGGAACTATTATTGTTCAGTAAAAAGCATGTAAAACACGCTCGAGGTACCAACTGTAGAGCGTGTTTTGGCTGGAGAACCAGTAAAGAATACATCACCCCAAAAATGACAGATCTGAGAGAGAGTAAGATTTTTAGCTTTAAAAATAAGTTGATAGAAATTTTGGAGCAAGCAAGGCTTCTCTAAAATGCCCCTCACCATGATAACCTTGACATAGAAAATATTCTGCTATAGCATGATTTGTAATGGTTGATGCAAGTGAATGGGATAGATATCCATCAGGAATAGGTGGAGACTTGGAAAAGATAAAAGAAGATGCCGCAAGGAAAGCACTACCAGCAATAAAGGCTTTTGGACTTCCCCCGACAGACTTAAGGATCAAGGCAAGGAGGTTTGGAAAGTTAATTTTTTGGCGTATTGAGCCTAAAGATAGAAGATAAAAGTTGGAACTAAGATGAGGGGTTGATGGCAATAGTTTCCATCATTCAGGCCTCCCAGTATTAGAATTAGGAGAGGGGAATGTGGTTACTTTAAGACCTCAGCCTGTGGAAGTGGATAATCCAAAATAAAGGCAGCGAGTATACATTTTTTTCTTTCTTCTGGATCATTTGGTAATGTAGTACTTCCTTCAGGGAATTTTGATCTATCATAGACAAGGAGAAGTGGAAAAACATTAGCTATGTCATTTTCTGCATATCCTGCATCTTTCATCTCTTTGCGGAGCTGTTGCGGGTGTTCAATTACCCATTGGACAGTTCTATGATTAATCTCTGCCATCAGTCCTTCATCCCGCGGCATAAAACCAGTCATAGGAGCGTATGTCCCTCCATTTTCTACCCCTTCTCTGAGAATTTCAACAGGTGATTTAAAAAGAGCGTCAGAGTTGGGGAGCAATATTCTCCCTGACATGTCAACAATACATGCAGTACCTCTTAGACCAATCACATCAAGATCACCAAAACGCTCTCTTAAGTGAGCTGTAAGGGGAGGGATAACGAGCCGATGAGCAAAAAGATTTCCTCTGGCCCCAAGACGATTGAAATACTCAAAGTGGGCTAGGTCAGCGTCTGGAATCATTGCAAATGTATCTTTTGGTATCTCATATTGCCCTTGTTCTGGACTTGGGAGATGAAAACGAAAATATTCTATTCTCGGATCAACTGCTTGGAGTGCAGCGATGGCTTCCTGAGGAGGGGAGTAAAATAAGCGAGATCCCGACTCTGTAAAAAGTCCTGGCCGTTGTTGAGATACTTCCGGCTCAACGGGAGGCAATATTGCTGGCATGTTCTCTCTTCTTCTTAGTGCTGAAGGAAAATGTCGAGAGTCCTGTATCCTCCCCCATAATTGAGCAATTCTATTTCCTCCTTCATGTAGATACTGCATAAGTATCTGGCCATTGTAATGCTGGTTAAAGATAAAAAAGTAAGGGAAGGCCAAGAAACAAGTAAGATATGACAGTGATAAATGTGTATATTTGGAAGTGGCAGAAAGTAATGCA
>Ga0134128_10010200_pt1 | contig 11258 bp, 11 predicted proteins | sample KB31754_FD_96462 | JGI IMG/M metagenome (GOLD analysis project Ga0134128, IMG submission 96462) | Terrestrial soil microbial communities with excess Nitrogen fertilizer from Kellogg Biological Station, Michigan, USA - KB3-175-4 | ecosystem: Environmental > Terrestrial > Soil > Unclassified ...
CGTTTAAGCCAACGGGGCATAGGTACCCTCCTGAACTGACGTCTTGTTCCTGATAAACCAGTCGATGTGCGCGTTGCCTGCGTTTCTTAGGCGCTGCCGGCCGGCTCGACGACCACGGCTGTCCCGTAGCACAGAACTTCCGCCGCGCCGACCATCGGCCCCGTATCGTAGCGTACACCGATAACGGCGTTGCCGCCCATGTCCCGCGCATGGGCGAGCATGAGTTGAAAAGCTTCCTCGCGTGCCGATTCGCAAAGAGTTGCGAATATCCCGGCGCGCCCGCCGAATAATGTGCGCAAGGCCCCGACGATCGTCATCGGCAGTGATCGTGTTCGCACAGTAATTCCGCGGACAACCCCGAGACATTCGGTGGTTCGAAATCCGGGCAATTCAAATGCAGTTGTTGACTGCATTTCCCCCTCCGATTCAACAATCATCCGGACGCCAGCTCAATCGGGATTCTATTTTATCGCCTGCGGGTTGATCGGCGAGCCGGTTCCACCGGTGATGATCAAAGGCGGGCCGCAGAAAAAGAACTCATAGATGCCGTCCTGCTCGCAGTCCTCGGCAAGTTCCTTGAGATAAAAGATTTCGCCCATGCACAGGCCCATGGCGGGGATCACGACCCAGTGCCACGGTTGGTTTGCTTCCGTGGTTTCGTTGGGACGTACTTCCACGCCCCAGGTGTCGGTGCAAATCGCCGCAATCTGTTTTTCCTGGCACCAGTAGCAGTTCTCGAACTTGACGCCCGGTGCATCGCCGCCGGCGTAACCGCCCCAATCTTTTTCTGCAAGGCAGCGTTCCATCTGTCCGGTGCGGACGATGACGAAGTCGCCGCGGCCGATCGAGACATTCTGGTCCTTGGCGCATTTGTCGAGTTCGTCGTTCGAAATGCTCTCGCCGTCCTGCATCCATTTCACGCCGCGGTATCGGGCGATGTCCAGCAGGACGCCGCGGCCGACCATCTTGTTCTTGGAGTGCTCGATGCCGAGAACCGAAAGACCGCGCGAGTCGATCAGTTTGGCATCATAGCCATTGTACGCCTTGTCCTCGTAAAAGATGTGGCCCAATGCATCCCAATGTGTGGCGCCTTGCACGCAGAGTGTAAGCGTGTCGTCGGCGTAGCGTATCTTGTTCCAGTCCTGTTGGCCCGAGATGGCGTCGGTTCCGGTCGCCAGCATCTGGTGGATGGGATTGAAGCGTCCTCCGAACAGGCCGGTTTGCGGACCCGTGCGATCGAGGGGAATTCCGAGTGCAAACACTTTTCCGGAACGGATCAGACCTGCCGCCTTTATGACGTCTTCGGGCGTGACATGGTTGAGCGTGCCGACCTGGTCTTCCTTGCCCCAACGGCCCCAGTTTTTTAGCTTCTGGGTGGCTTCGGCTATCGCTTGTTTGCCGACCTTGATGTTCATGAAGCGTGTCCTTCCGGTTTTTTCATTGTTTCGCGGCGCTTCACCGTCGAATGCCGCCCGCCATCGTTGCAATATTGCGCTGGCTCCCGGTGTTTCATCAAGCGGAGAAGTGCGCACGTCGCCTTGGCAGAACACGCAATGCTTGCGCTTGATTCCCATCACAACAACCGCCTAAAAAGCAGTCATTCAGGGAGGATATTCATGAAACGCAATCTGTTCGCGATCGCCGCCACCGTGGTCGCACTGACGCTGCCTGCCCAGGCCAACAATATTGTTGACGAGTGGGCAGGCATAAAGGCGCCCCCGGCGCCGACCCTCAAGCCGGTGACCGTGGATGCAAAGACAACCGCGCTGCTAATGCTCGATTTCATGAACCAGAATTGCGGGAAGCGCCCGCGCTGCATTGCCTCTATTCCGGCAGTCAAGAAATTGCTGATTGAGGCACGCGCCCACAAGGTTGCGGTCATCTACTCAATCGTCGCGAACAGCACGCCGGCGGATGTCATCAAAGACGTTGCCCCGCAGGCGGACGAGCCGCATGTGCTGGCAGGCGTCGACAAGTTTCTCAACACCGACCTCGACAAATTGCTCAAGGACAGAGGAATCAAGACGGTCATTGCGGTCGGAACGGCATCCAACGGTGCGGTGCTTTATACCGGGAGCGGGGCGGCTTCGCGCGGCATGAGTGTGATCGTGCCGGTTGACGGCATGTCGGCGGTTGATCCTTACGCGGAATACTCCACCGTCTTTACTTTCATGAATGCCCCCCTGGTATCCGCGAAAACGACGCTGACCAAGATCGACATGATCAAGTTCTAATCACATTCGTCGACCGCTGTTCCGGGTTCGCGGCTCTCGGCCGTGCCCCGGAATGGCGGCCACCTCAGACCTTTCCCAACGCGCGCAGGATTTTATCAGGCGTGAACGGCATATCGGTGAGCGGCTGCGCGCCGAGCGGACGCAGCGCGTCATTGATTGCATTCATCACGCAACCTGGTGCGCCGGCGGTACCGGCTTCGCCTGCTCCCTTTGCTCCGAGTTCGCTGTCGGCGGTCGGTGAAACGACGTGGCCGCATTCGATGTCGGGCATTTCCGCCGCCATCGGCACCAGATAATCCGCCATGTTGCCGTTGAGCAGCTGGCCGCGCTCGTCATAAAGGCAATGCTCGAACAGCGCCGCGCCGATGCCCTGCACCACGCCGCCGCGGATCTGTTCATCGACGAGTTGCGGATTGATGATGGTGCCGCAATCTTCGACGCACCAATGCTTGAGAAGCCTGACAAAGCCGGTATCGACGTCGACTTCGAGATAAGACGCCTGGATTCCGTTTGTGAAAGCAAACGGCCATGCGCGCGGTACGTAGTGGCGGGTCGCCATAAGCTCCGCCTGAAATCCGGGCGGCAGCGTGTCGGGACGAAAATAGGCGACACGCGCCAGTTCGTCGAGCGGCAGGCGCTCGGTGCCCTTTTCCTTATCGATGACGATGGCGTTGCGAATGTCGAGCTCTTCAGGCTTTGCCTGCAGCATCGCGCCGGCCACCGCCAGTACGTTCGCGCGCAACGCCTTGCCGGCTTGCCATGCCGCTTCGCCGCCGATGCCGGCCGCGCGCGAAGCCCAGGTGCCGCCGCCATAAGGGGTATTGTCGGTGTCGCCGGTGATGACGCGAACCATTTCGATCGGTACGCCGAATGCCGACGCGACGCATTGCGCCACGACCGCTTCGGCGCCCTGGCCCTGTTCTGTCACTCCGGTCTGCACAATGATCGCGCCTTGAGCATCCAGCTTCACGGTGGCGCCGTCCATCGACGTGATGCGCGCGCCACCGACGCCATAGAAGGCCGCTGAGGGATTGGTGACCTCGATAAAGCTCGCAAAACCGATCCCGCGGTAAATGCCCTTGTCGCGCAGCTTTTTTTGTTCGGCGCGCAACCCGGCATAATTCATCATCGCATCAAGATGGGCGATCGATTCGTGATGCGAGAGCTTCTCGAATTTCAACCCGGCCGCCGACTGGGCTGGATAGGCATCGTCTGAAATCATGTTGCGGCGACGGAACTCAAGCGGGTCCATGCCTATCCTGGCGGCGGCCAGTTCAACGAGGCCCTCGGTCACCGCGGTCGCAATTGGATGGCCAACCGCGCGGTACTGACACATGACATTTTTGTTCTGAAAAACGACGCGCGCCTGCGCACGGTAGTTGGGGCACGAATAAGGCCCGCCGACCAGATTGACGATCTGGTTGGCTTCGATGCCGCTCGTGCGCGGATAGACCGAGTAGGGCCCAATTCCGGTTAAATCGTCGATCTCGAAGGCGGTGATTGTGCCGTCCTTGCTGACGCCGATTTTTGCCTTGATGCGGTGATCGCGCGCGTGAATATCGGTGACGAAACTCTCAATACGGTCAGCGACGAACTTCACGGGGCGTTTGAGCAGCTTCGACAATGCGACCGTCGCCATTTCATCGGCGTAGGTATGCACCTTGATTCCGAATGATCCGCCGACATCCTTGGTGAGCACGCGCACCTGGTGTTCCGCGATTCCAAGATGCTTGGCGAACAGGTTCTGCATCATGTGCGGAGCCTGAGTGCCCTGGTAAACGGTCATTCGCTGCTCGCCTTCGTTCCAGTCGGCAACGATCGAGCGCGGTTCGTTGGTCACCCCGGTATGACGGCCGAAGCGGAATGTGGCTTCAACGACCGTGTCGGATTCCGCGAACGCCTTGTCCACGGCGCCGACATCGAGCTTGCGCTCGAAGCAGAGATTGTCGCCCAGCGATGCATGCATCGCAGGCGTCCCGGCGTCGAGGGCGGTTTCCGGATCGGTTATCGGAACCAATTGTTCGTAGCTGACATCAATGAGTTCGCAAGCATCCTCGGCCTCGGCGCGCGTGCGCGCGACGACGGCGCAGACAGCTTCGCCCTGCCAGCATGCCCGCTCGATGGCAATCGGCGCCTGCGGCGCCGATTTCAGTCCCTTGAGATGCGTGAGCACGCCGACCCACGGGGTCATGACCTTCGCGATCTCCGCACCGGTCACGATGGCGACAACACCAGGCGCGTTTTTTGCGGTTTCCGTGACGATCTTGACGATGCGTGCATGTGCATGTGGTGAGCGCACAAATGCGACGTGAGCCATGCGCGGAAGCGCGACATCGCTGACATATTGTCCGCGACCCTGTGTCAGGCGTTGCAGATTGGGTCGGGGGACCGATCGGCCGATATAGGAATTGGGCCGGTCAAGCGCAGTGAGCGTTGGAGGTGAATCGTCGGTGATTTTCATTTCCTGTCTCCCGCGCGGGCCTGCGCGACCGCTTCAACGGCGTCCACGATCGCGTGATAGCCGGTGCAGCGACAGTAATTGCCGGAGAGATGTTCGCGAATTTCGTCCCGGCTCGGGACGGTTTTGGACCGTTCGAGTAATTCCTGCGCGGCGGTGAGCATGCCTGGCGTGCAAAACCCGCACTGAAGAGCGTTTCTCTGCTCGAAAGCAGCCTGCAGATCGGCGACTTCGCCGGAATCGGACAAGCCTTCAATCGTCTCGATCTTGGCGCCATCGCACTGCACAGCCAGCATCAGGCAGCCACGCACGATTTCACCATTCACCCGAACGGTGCAGGCGCCGCAGACACCATGCTCGCATCCGACATGGCTTCCCGTGAGTGCGAGGTCGTCACGAAGGAAATCGACCAGTGTCTTGCGCGCGTCGACGCGCTCCTGCACCCGTTCGCCGTTGACGGTGAGGGAGATGTCGGCAGACTTATCCCTCATGAATCTCCTCCGTCATGGCCGGGCTTGGGGGTCGCCGGGACAAGCCCGGGGACGACAGCGTGGAGAGTCATTGCCGCGCCTCCGTCAACTGCACTGCCACACGGCGAAGCAGCACGCCGGCAAGGTGTTTCTTGACCTTCGCGGTCGCCTGCACATCATCATGCGGGTCGAGATCGAGCGCCTCGACAGCTGCATCTATGGATCCATCCGCAAGGGCTGCCTCGGCCTTTTTCGCACGCGCAGGCGTATTGCCGACGCCAAAATAAGCCAGTCTCACGTCGGAAAGCCTCTTGCCGTCGGCGCGCGCGCTCGCGGCCAATCCGACCATCGCATAATCGCCATGGCGGCGTGCCAGTTCGGCAAAACCGGTTCGAGTATTCTTGGTCGCCGCCGGCAGGCGAACGCCGGTCAGCACTTCCTGCGGCGCCAACGCAGTCTCGAACAAGCCCTTGAAGAAATCCTGAGCTTTGATGCTGCGCTTGCCCTTCGGGCCGGTCGCCTCGATTTCGCCGTCGAGCGCCAGCAGGCATGCAGGCAATTCGGCGGCAGGATCGGCGAATGCAATCGAGCCGCCGAGCGTGCCCCGATTTCGGATTGCGGGGTGGCCTATATGCGGCATCGCTCGCGCAATCAGCGGCGCCTGTTTTGCAACGACTTCCGAGCGCTCGACCTGAACGTGGCGAGCGAGCGCGCCAATCTCCACACTGCCGTTCTTAAGTGCAATGGCATCAAGCCCGCTAATCCCATTGATATCGATCAGCAAGGCTGGCGACGATAGCCTCATATTGAGCGTCGCGATCAGGCTTTGCCCGCCGGCCAGCAGCTTTGCATCTTTTTCAGAAAGCAGCGCGATCGCTTCATCGAGCGAGCGCGCCTTCTGGTAGGCGAATGGTGCCGGCTTCACAGGTCCTCCCGCTGTTGCCACGCGATTTTCCCGATATCCGGTCCCCGTTTTTCGGGATCGCGCGCCGTCTTTGTTCTCATTGTGACCGGTAACGCGGTCAGGTCAACCGATGGCGGTATGCCAGGCACTACCGAGCAGCAATATCTTTCACAATATCGATTGCTCGCCTCAGCAGCGTCATGGATGCCTCCAGGGTGCGGAACGCCGCATGCGAACTCAAAGTGACGTTCGCAAGTTTCGTCAGCGGATGATCGGCCGTTATGGGCTCGGCGTGAAAGACATCGAGTCCCGCATGGCCGATTGATCCATTTTTGAGCGCCTGTATAAGCGCAGCCTCATCCACCAGTGCGCCGCGCGCAGTGTTGACGAAAATCGCACCCGGTTTCATGCGCGCGATGCGCCCCTTGTCGAGAAATCCACGCGTTTCCTCGTTAAGCACGAGGTTGAGCGATACGATGTCTGACTTTGCCAAAAGCGTTTCGATATCGACCAGTTCAACCGCGGCTGTTGGGCGTGGTGTCCGATTGTAGGCGATCACCTGCATTCCCAGTCCTTTGCCAATTCGTGCCACTTCGGCTCCAATGCCGCCGAGCCCGATAATACCGAGCGTCTTCCCCAGGAGCTGCACACCCTCTTGCGGCGTCCAGATGCCGGCGCGAACCTCGCGATCCATGCGCGCAATGTTGCGTGCCGCCGCGAACATCAGCGCGATCGTGTGCTCGGCGACCGCGGTGTCGCCGTAGCCTTTGATGGTATGCACTGTAATACCGCGGCCATTAAGTTCGCCGATGTCCATGTAGCTTGCGGCACCGGTGCCGAGAAAGACGATGTGCTTGAGTTGGGGGGATTTTGCCATGAGCTCGGTTGGCATATAGGAGTGATCGTCGAGCGCGATATCGTAGCCGTTCAGCACCCGTGGCAGGTCATCGCGCCTGAAGTTTTCCCGATTGACGTAAATCGGGGGATCATCCAGCCGTAAGACTTTCTGCCAGACCGGAGCCAATTGTTCGTTGCAGTCGATGAAAATGGCCTTCATTTGCTGTCCCGATACGGCGGATGTTTGCACGCCTTCGCAATGGAAGACGGTAATGCTGACATTGCCACCGCAAGGCGGCGTGCTGCAATGTTGACGGCGTGCAATACCCGGAATACATGCACCGGTCGGCGCAGACGGCACCATGCTTGAGCGCCGCTTCCTTCATGCCCCGCTGACGCAGGCGCTTTGGATGTCCAGGAAAATCAATGAAACTTGCAAGCTACAAAGTACGCGGGCGCGAAAGTTTTGGCGCAATGGTAGGCGATGGAGTTGTCGACCTGAAAACCCGGGTGACTCCGAAATTCGCGAGCCTGCTGGATCTGCTGCGTGGCGACGGTCTTCCTGCGGCACGTGATGCCGCGCAAGGTGTTCGCGCTGACTATCCGTCGAGCGAGCTTGAATTCCAGCAACCGATCGGTCAGCCCGAAAAAATTCTCTGCATTGGCATAAACTACGCCAATCGCAATGCCGACTTCGGCGATCAGGAGGTTCCGAAATACCCCAGCATGTTCTATCGCGCGCCCGGATCACTGGTGGCGCACGAACAACCGATTGTGCGGCCGCACGAGTCCGAGCAGCTCGACTTCGAGGCGGAAATAGCCCTGGTAATCGGTCGCAGTGGACGGCGCATAAGTCGGGAGAAGGCACTAGACCATGTGGCCGGCGTTACCTTGTGCAACGAAGGGACGGTTCGTGATTGGTTGCGTCACGGCAAATTCAATGTCACGCAAGGCAAGAATTGGGATTCGACCGGCAGCATCGGGCCATGGATTGTGACCGCGGATGAGATTGATCTTACGAAGCCATTGCATATCGTCGCGAAAGTGAACGGCGCCGTGAAGCAAGATGATACGACGGCCAGCATGATCAAGTCGTTTGCGGAACTTGTCGCCTATGCAAGCACTTTCATGACGCTCAAGCCGGGAGACGTGATCGCAACTGGAACACCGGTTAAACTCGATCGTGGTGAAACTCCGGTCTGGCTCAAACCGGGAGATGTTGTCGAAATTGCCGTGCCGGAGATCGGCGTTCTGCGTAACAGGGTGGTGGCCGAGGAATGACCAAAGAACAAAAAGCGGTTTGCGTCATCGCCTGGCCCGCCGGTCACTCGCGCTCACCGCTGATTCACAATTACTGGATCAAGCAGCATAAGCTTGATGCCGAATATCGTCGCGAGGCTGTGCCGCCCGAAAAGTTCACCGAATTCATCAGGAACCTGCGCAGCAATGGTTATATCGGAGCCAACATAACCGTCCCGCACAAGGAAGCCGCGCTGAAGCTGACCGAGCCCGATGATCGCGCTCGCGCCGTCGGCGCGGCCAATACGCTCTGGTACGATGATGACAGATTGCGTTCCACCAATACCGACGTTGAAGGATTCCTCGCCAATCTCGACTCGGCGACGCCGGGCTGGGACCGCGGCTTGTCGACTGCGGTCGTTCTGGGCGCGGGAGGCGGCGCGCGCGCGGTGATCTTCGCCCTGCTTGCCCGTGAAGTTGGCCGCATCTATGTGATCAACCGGACGGCCGCGCGAGCGGATGCGTTGCGCAAACAGTTCGGCGCGCGGATACAAGTCGCCGGGTGGGATGAGACAACGGGGCTGCTTGGCGGTGCCGGTCTGCTAGTCAATACCACTACGCTCGGAATGGTTGGCCAGCCGCCGCTCGAATTCAATTTGCGTTGCCCCGCATCGTTGGTTGTCGCCGATCTCGTCTATGATCCGTTGGTAACGCCTCTGCTTGCCTCGGCCCGTACGCGTGGGCTCCGAACGGCTGATGGGCTTGGCATGCTGCTCCATCAGGCGGTTCGGGGCTTTCAGCTATGGTTCGGCGTCCGCCCCGAGGTTACGCCGGAATTGCGCAGTCTGGTCGAAGCGGATCTTCTCAAGAAGAAGTGAGTGCTGCTTTTTGTGGAATAAGCCTTCAATGGTGGGGTTATCCGCGTCATTGACAGCCGGCTAAACCGGCACCCCTTGGGAGGACCACCATAATGTACAAGCCGAATAAGATTTTGCGGGTCGTCGGCGCTGCAGCCGTTGCGCTTTTGTTTGCATCCGCCGCTTATGCGCAGCAACCGGGCCGCATCCGCGGACAGATCGAAAAGATGGACGGCGATGCGTTTTTGGTTAAGACCCGCGACGGTGCCACGCTCAAAATGAAAATTGACGATAAGACGCGGGTCACTGCCCTGGTCAAGACGACGATCGCCGATATTAAGCCGGATGCGTATATTGGCGTCGCAGGCATGGCCCGTCCCGACGGCAGCATTGATGCCTTTTCAATCCATGTTTTGCCGGCAGCAATTCGGGGCCAGGGTGAGGGCGATCGGCCTTGGGACGCCCGACCGGGAAGCTCGATGCTCAACACGTATTTCCAATCTTCGGTGGCAGCAGCCAACGGTCAAATGTTGACCGTGAAAAACAAGGACGGCGAAAAGAAAGTCATGGTCAGCGGGACGACCGCGGTCGCAATGGCGGCGCCGGCGGAGCGGAGCGAGCTCAAGCCGGGCGCGCAAATCATTGTCTTCGGTTCTGAAAAGCAGCCGGACAATACCGTCTTGATAAAAAGCATGTATGTGGGCCGTGGAATAACTCCCGGAATGTGATTATTGCCATGGTGGTACGGTTCATTTCGGTAGCGGCTGTTTTTGCCATTGCAGCTACGTCCGTTTGCGCACAGCCGCTGCCGACCGTGCGTGTTTCCGGCACGGTCGAGAACTTCAATGGCCGCATTCTGTCGGTGAAATCTGACAAGCTGGGTGAAGTAAAGATCAATCTCACCGACAATGTGACGGTGTTCGGCGTTTCCAAAGCGACGCTCGCCGACGTCAAGCTCGGCTCGTATGTCGGCATCGGTGCAATGCCGCAACCGGATGGAAGTCAGCGCGCGGTCCAGGTGACGGTACTGGCGGAATCTCAACGCGGCCTGAGCGAAGGCCATCGTCCCTGGGACGCGCGTCCGAACAGCACGATGACCAATGGTACCGTCGATGAGACGGTTGCGGGCGTCGACGGACATGTGTTGACGGTGAAGTACAAGGACGGTGAGAAGAAGATTATTGTGCCGCCCGATGCGATCATTCGCGCCTATGCGGCGGGCGACAAGAGCGAACTGAAGCCGGGCGCGCATATCGCCATCGTGCGTGCGCGCAAGCAACCGGATGGATCGCTGGAGGCCAGCCGCGTCAATGTCGGGCGCGGTGAAGTGGTGCCGCAGTAGCCGCCCGGCGCGTTGGTGCATGCGCCGAGCCACGCGCTGAGGCGTCCAAATCGCCGGCCAGTTCCGGCATTTCCCGCATCAAGTTGACGAGGCGGTTGTGGCGGCCGCCGAGAAGACGTGCCTCGCGCTGATCTTCGACCGGCCGGCGTACTTCGTCGCAGCGCGCAAGTCCGTCGATATCCGCGCCATGTTCGGCCAGCCGCGCGAGAAAGTGCGTTAGATCCTCGAGTTGCTCGGCGACGACGTGGATTACGCCCGATTCCTCCTGCACACGGCCGGTAACCGCCACATAACGGGCGTTCAAAACGACCGGTCGCAGACGTTCGAAGACCTTCGGCCATACGATTACGTTGGCGACCGCAGTTTCGTCTTCGATGGTCATGAAGACCACGCCGTTAGCGGAGCCAGGCCGTTGCCGGCAGGTAACCAGCCCGGAGATCCGCATGTATGCACCAGATGCCACGCGACGTAGTGCGTCGTTTTGACTTATGCCGCAGCCATCGAGGTCGGCTCGCAGGAATTGCGCCGGATGCGCACGCAGCGACAGATGCAGAAAACGATAGTCGTTGATGACTTCCTCGCCGATCGGCATTGGTGGAAGATGTACGTCGGGCTCGCGTGAAACATGATGAGCCGGCATGACACCATCACCAGCCACAAACAGCGGCAGGTCGTCATCACGGTCGCCAACCCGACCAAGCGCCTTGGCTGCCCACAAGGCATCGCGGCGTGTCAGGCCAAGCGAGCCGAAGGCGTCGGCATCGGCAAGCCGTTCAAGCACGCGCGGCGAAAGTCCTGTACGCAGCCAGACATCGCGCACAGAGTCGTAGGGTAATTCATCAAGCTCGGCCGTATGCCGGTCATCCACATCCTGATTTTTAAAAGCCGACAAGCCCCGCCATGACGATTGAGTCCGC
>Ga0134128_10010201_pt1 | contig 11257 bp, 8 predicted proteins | sample KB31754_FD_96462 | JGI IMG/M metagenome (GOLD analysis project Ga0134128, IMG submission 96462) | Terrestrial soil microbial communities with excess Nitrogen fertilizer from Kellogg Biological Station, Michigan, USA - KB3-175-4 | ecosystem: Environmental > Terrestrial > Soil > Unclassified ...
CACTCTATTATAGTGATTGAGCATAACACAGACGTGATAAAAAGTGCTGATTGGGTAATAGACCTTGGTCCGGAAGGCGGAGCGGGTGGTGGTTACCTTTTATATGAAGGAGTGCCTGAAGGCTTGGTAAAAGTAAAGGAGAGCTTTACGGGTAAATATATGTAACCTGTTGCTCATTATAGTCACGTGCAGGAATGTGGTGACCAGTGGGATAGCCAATAAGATAAGCTATTTTCATTCCCAGCTTATTCTTCACCTTACCCGATCTCCAGGTATAATGTTCAGCATCGAGGTGCCTGGTAAGCTGGTATAGATCTTTCGGTGTATAAAGACGCAGTATAGATACAATCCCATCCCATACTGTACAAAGAGGTATTAGCGGTATGAGGTAGGTAAATAATAATCTTGAAAATCTAAAAGGTTTGAAAAAAGGAGTAAGAAAGAAAAATGCAATAGGATGAATAATAATTATGCCAAGTATCATAAGAAGGTCTTTATTGCCTCCATCAAAAATGGCTATGCCTGCATTATTATCAACAGCGTTCTTTAAAATAGCTTTTGCGGCATCAGGCTTGAAATGATGATAAGCAGAAAACATCACCCGGAAGCCTTTTAGATTTGCAGGTACATTCGTAGCATCTACAGAATTTTCTTCATAATCTATTGCTCCTTTAGTTCTTTGTTTAAGGTGTCGAAACGCTTGTGTATTAGGAAATTTGTCCGTGAGGATAATTTTTATATTAGTACCGGTAAGCTTCTTTAAGTTCTTTTGTACTTTTTGAATATTGCCGCCGCCGCCTGCTCCAAGATCAATGATCTGCTTTGAAGAAGTAATATCCAGGCCTTCTTTTTGTATTGGTCCTATAGGTTTATGTAAATCTAAAGTGCTAATTTAATGGTTCAGGTAGTCAAGCATTCCCTTCCGTATCACGTCAGGAAACCAAGCCTGGTCTTCGAATTCAAACAATTGGAGTCGCAATGATAACTGATTATCATAAATATAATAAATATTTAGCGATTACGAGGCTCAAGGCATGGCGTCGATCAGGCGTTGGGTATATGCATCTTTAGGATGTTTTAGCACTTGCTCTGCTTCGCCCGTCTCTACTATTTTCCCTTGTTGCATTACCATCACTCTATCGCTTATGTAATAGACAACGGAAAGATCGTGTGAGATAAAAAGATAAGTAAGTTGAAATTCCTGTTGAAGTTCTTTGAGTAAATTAAGTATTTGAGCTTGCACACTAACATCGAGTGCAGATATGCTTTCATCGCAGATAAGCAATTGAGGACGTAAGGAAAGCGCTCTGGCAATTCCAATACGCTGTCTCTGTCCGCCGGAAAATTGGTGAGGATAGCGTTTTAATGAATCGCTTGGAAGATGTACTAAGTCAAGCAAACGTTGCGCTTCCTGCTTCAATTGCTTTCTGGGAACAATTTTGTGTACAAGCATAGGTTCCATGAGAGCGTCGCCTATCGTCATGCGTGGGTTCAATGACGAGTAAGGGTCCTGGAAGATCATCTGTATCTGCTGTCTGATGGTTCTCCATTCACGTTTTGCGACATGCGCAAGGTCTTTTCCTTTAAAGATTATCTGACCTTCACGTACCGGCAATAAACCGATTAGGCTTCTGCTTAGCGTGCTTTTGCCACATCCGCTTTCACCCACAAGTCCTAATATTTCGCCTTTCCGTAGTGTAAATGATACATCATCTACTGCTTTGAAATATTGCAGTGGCTTGCCAAACAGGTTTTTATCTTCTGCAAACCATATACGCAGATTATTCACCTGTAGCAAATTCTCATTACTTGCATTGGTGGAATATTGTGTTTGATGGATTAGATCAATTGAAGATTGAGTTGTATCTGCAGCTAAAAAGTCTGAAACAGTAGGTAATAAATGATTTTTTTGCTGTGGTGTCGGTTTTGAAGCCAGCAATGCTTTTGTGTAAGGATGCTGTGGTGATTTTAATACTTGTTGTGCTGAGCCATATTCCATGATGTTTCCCTGATACATTACAAGTACTTCATCAGCAATAGTAGCTGCTAAAGCAAGATCGTGTGTGATAAAGATCAATGCTGTATTGTGCTCTTTTTGCAATTGCTGCATTAACCTGACAATCTCTTTTTGTATTGTAACATCAAGCGCCGTAGTAGGTTCATCCGCGATTAAAAGTACTGGATTGTTGCACATTGCTATGGCAATCATTACCCGCTGCTTTTGTCCACCTGAAAGTTGATGAGGGTATCTGCTATATATTTTTTCAGGATTGGGCAACTGTACTTTTCGCAACCAGCCTATTGCCATCTTTTTTGCCTGGCTTTCTGTTACATTTTGATGTGTGATGGTACTTTCTGTAAGCTGTCTTCCTATCGTCATTATAGGATTGAGTGAGCTCATTGGCTCCTGGAATATTATACCAATATCTTTACCACGCAGTTGATACCAGGTATCATTATCTGTAATTTGAGTTAGATTGCATTGCTGGTTATTGGTAAATAGATTTATCTCTCCTTTAAGCGTTGCATTGCCGGGTAGTAATCCCATTATTGCAAAAGCAGTAAGCGATTTCCCCGAACCACTTTCACCGACTATGGCAAGTGTTTTCCCTTTCTCTAGTTTGAATGAAATATCATGTACAGCAGTGAAAGGATGAGTGCCTTCAAAACCAATTTGCAGGTTTTGAACAGATAATATTGGATGTGCTTCCTGCATTAAAACTTTAGGTGTTTTACAGTAAGGCCGTTATTTATTAATTGCTTCAGAGAGTCTATGCCAATCCGCACATGCATTTCAACATAGTTTTTAGTGACGGTAATATCACTTTCAGCAGTTTTAACGCCCTCAGGCAGCATAGGCTGGTCTGATACTAATAGCAAAGCGCCGGTAGGTATTTTATTAAAAAAGCCTGTGGTAAAAATAGTTGCGGTTTCCATATCAATAGCCATAGTACGGATGCGTTTCAAATAGGCTTTAAAATCATCGTCATGTTCCCATACCCGGCGGTTTGTAGTATATACGGTGCCTGTCCAGTAATCTCTTGCGTAATCACGGATGGTGGTAGAAATAGCCTTTTGCAAAGCAAAAGCAGGCATTGCAGGTACTTCGGCAGGAAAGTAGTCATTACTTGTACCTTCTCCTCTGATTGCAGCAATTGGCAGTATCAGGTCGCCTACCTTGTTCTTTTTCTTCAGGCCGCCACATTTACCTAAAAACAAAACAGCATTGGGCGAAACTGCTGAAAGCAGATCCATCACAGTCGCAGCTCCGGGGCTTCCCATCCCGAAATTGATAATAGTTATACCTTCTGCAGTGGCGCACTGCATGGGTTTATCCTGTCCCATTATGGGCACTGTATGAATATCAGCAAAGATCTTTACATAATTGCTGAAATTGGTAAGAAGGATGTATTTGCCAAATTCTTTCAACTCCAAACCGGTATATCTTGGTAGCCAGTTTTCTACTATCTCCTGTTTTGTTTTCATAATATCAGCTTATTTGACTTAATAAAGTTAATAAATTTGAGTTTTAGGTTATTTACTTTTGAACTTGCATGATAACACTGGATTTTTCAGGAATACAATTAAAATTAAAGCGGGAAGAAAATAACACACTAGTCTTCGACCCAATAAGAAAACGCTGGTTGGTACTAACGCCTGAAGAACATGTCAGGCAATACGTAATAGCATATTTCAAAGATGGTATGCAATATCCAACCGCTTTAACTTCGGTAGAAAAGAAAATAAAAGTGGGCACGTTAAATAAACGCTTTGATGTAGTGATCTATGATAGAACGCATCAGCCCTGGATGTTAGTGGAATGCAAAGCTCCTGAAATAGTTATCTCCGAGGCCTCTTTGAATCAATTATTAAATTACCAAAGGACCATGCAATGCAGGTATTGGGTGCTAACAAATGGTCATCAGACCTATTGTGCGGATGCGCAAAATATTAACGAAATAAACTGGTTGCGATCACTGCCGCCTTACCAGTTGTAGGTAGTTATCACTATGTATTATTTGCATGGCTTTTTGTATCGCATTATCATCCTGCGCCATGACAGCATAATAACCGTTATCCTTAAAAAGGTATCTTGCCATTTGCGCCTTTATATGCAATCTAAAATATTCGGCAGCAAATGGGCTACTTAAGATCTTTACGGCTACTTTACGCTCCTGTACATTTTTCAGATCAGCAACATACCTTGATGCTAATTCGTTCTCTGCTTTGAACCGTTCTTTATAATCCTGTATATTTTTAAAAATTAGTTTTGCTCTATTGTTTAGATAATAATCCCAGAGTACATTTTTTAGATTTTCGCTATACAGCATATTTAATAGTGACATTGAAATTCGCGAAGTATCATAGGGTACATACACGTCTGGTTTAATGCCGCCACCACCATATACCAGACGATGATTTGCGGTATAATAGCGGGTAGTATCCTGTATGCTGTTAATATCCTTGCCGGTTAATTCACCATCCTGAAAACGTTTTTCAAAATCTTCTTCATACACCTCTTTCCCTTTGGCAAAAGAGCGCTGAATACAACGGCCTGAAGGTGTGTAATATTTGGCAATAGTAAGGCGAAGAGCTGAGCCATCATCTAACTCATATTGCTCTTGTACCAATCCTTTACCGAAAGTTCTTCTGCCTATTATTACACCTCTGTCCCAGTCCTGTACTGCTCCTGCTAATATCTCGCTTGCAGATGCAGAACTTTCATCAACTAATATTGCAAGCCGTCCTTTCTCAAACATGCCATTTTTCTCTGCTCTGTATTCCTGGCGGGGAGAATGCTGGCCTTTTGTATATACAATGAGCTTATTATCATCGAGAAATTGGTCGGCGATATTTGTGGCTGCATCAAGGAAACCACCAGGGTCTTCGCGAAGGTCAATTATCAATTGCTGTAATCCTTGTGATTTTAATTCTTTTAAAGCGGTTTTAAATTCATCGTATGTATTTGCACTGAAACGATCTATTTTGATAAAACCTGTAACATTATCAAGCATAATGCTCGCTTCAACGCTATGAATAGGAATAACATCACGGGTAATGTTGATATGCCTTTGTAGATTAGAAAAAGGCTGCTTCACAGTAAGAAGCACGTGAGAATATTGTTTGCCCTTCAACATGCGAATTATCCGCTCCGATGTTATTTTCTGGCCTGCAACAACACTATCTCCAACTTTAATAAGCTGATCGCCTATCTCCATGCCTGCATGTTCTGCAGGCCCTCCTTCAACAAGTGATGTTACTTCTATTGTATCTCTTACTATTGAAAACTCTACGCCTATACCAAAGAAGCCTCCCTCCAGATCTTCATTTACACTTTCTAATTCGTCAGCAGGTATATAAACAGTATGCGGATCGAGATGACTCAAAATCCCTGACATGGCATCCTTGTACAGTACGTTCGTATTTACAGTATCTACGTACTTTTCATTAATCAGATCAATCACTTCTTCCAGCCTGTCATTCCTTTCTATTATTGTTTGAATGTCTCTTTTATTGCGAAGTATATCCCGCAATTTAAAGCCAAGAAACATTCCTAATATCAGTATTAAGGAGAATAGTAGTGGTGTCCAAACTTTGCGCTTACCCGTATTGTTTCCGCTCATGTCAATATGCAAACAAAGTTAGGCTCAAATGCTCAACGAAAGAATAAAGTATAAATATCAGACGATAGCTATTTACATTGTTAAAGTTAATAGTGATTTTGATGCCAGGAAAATTGCATTAGGAAATTATACCCTTACGATGCAAATTTGTATAATAATCTATTTATGTCTTCATTCTTGCTTGCTGAAAGCGGCTCTACAAAAACCGACTGGTGCCTGATAAAAAAAGGCAAAAAGCCTGTATATTTTAAAACGTCGGGTATTAATCCGTACTTACAGGGAACTGATGAAATTCTTGCCCTTTTAGAAAATGAATTACCATGGGATGATAAGAAGAACCCTATAGACTCGGTGTCTTATTACGGTGCAGGTGCTGCAAATGCAGATAAAAAACGCATGATGACCCAAATATTAAAGAAGCACTTTAATATCAAAAATGTAGATGTTGAGAGTGATATGATGGCTGCAGCAAGGGCTTTGTGCGGAGACAATAAGGGTATTATCTGCATATTGGGGACAGGTAGCAATTCCTGTTATTACAACGGCAAAGTAATAAAGGAGCAGCAAGCTTCACTTGGATTTATAGCAGGGGATGAAGGTAGCGGTAACTATATGGGTAAGCGTGTATTACAATATTACGCTTATAACACCTTTGATATGGAGCTGAAAATGGGTTTTGAGCAAAGGTTTGGCAATGATTTATCTCAAATAATAAGCCGTCTTTATTCTCAACCATTCCCAAACAGATTTCTTGCAACCCTCGTGCAGCTATTGGCTGAGAACAGGGGACATTTTATGGTAGAGAATATTGTAGAAGACTGTCTTAATGATTTCTTTCATTATCATATTCTAAAATACCGGGGCAGTTGGAATTTCCCCATATATTTTACTGGTTCTGTAGCATTTGAATTTCAAGACGTAATTATAAATCTATGTAACCAATATGAACTTGAATTTGGTAAAATTGAAAAAAGCCCAATCGATGGGCTATTAAAGTACCATAAAAAGTTAACCAGCTTCTGATTATAAATAGGAACCTAGCTTAGATAGTTATTAAAATCAATCAATAAAAAAAGTCCTGCTATTGGCAGGACTTTTTTTTATAGAGAATTTCTATTGATTATTTTTCTCTTCTGAGGTTAGGGAATGGTGGAGCCACGTTAGCAGGTCCTTCTTCACCAGCCATAGCTGAACGATACATTACAGTGTTAGCATCACCAGCTTGTCCGTATTGGAATATGAAACGGTTACGATCGATGTTGTTCTTTTCGCTCATATATGCGATGATAGCATTTACGCGATCCCAAGAGCGCTGTTGTTGTATTTTGCTACCGTTACCAGCACCAGTAATAACTACTTTACAAGTTGGGTTAGCTTGCATTTGAGCAGCCAAAGTTGCTAACTGAGCTTGCATAGAAGCACTGATACGAGCAGAGTTGCTAGTGAATATTATGCTACCAGCACCAATGTTACCACACTGTTCGTGAGAAACACTGCCGCAAGCTTCAGGACAAGGACATTTACCAACACCATCAGCATCAACTGGTTGACATTCTGTAGGTGTGATCAATTGTTTGTCACGATAGTCAGGAACACCGTCACCATCTGTATCCATTGGGCAACCATGAGTATCTACAGCTACACCAGCAGGAGTACCAGGACATTTGTCGAATTGGTCAGTAACACCATCACCATCTGAATCAGGCAGAATTGGTTCTGGAAGTACCATGTGGCGAGGATAGCTTAACTCGTTGTAAGCAAAATCCAGAGGATTGAGCCAGTATAGAGGTTCAACATTTTTCTTAGCATTGCCAAGGTTGAAGTTAAGACCTATTGAAAGGTAATTAACATAGTTTGTAGCTCCAGTTAAAACAGGAGTTCCATGGATTTGTTGTTCCCAACGTTGACCGTCCATTAGTTTTTCGGCAGTAGGAGCAGTTAAGCGATCTTCAATGTAAATATTGAAGTGTTTACTGATACGGAATTGAGCCCCTGCACCGATGCTTGGTGCTAAATCAAGAGTCTTTTTGTCGAAAATTTCAGGACGACGTTGTCCAGCTTCGCTTTCTGCAGGAGTTTCATAAGTGTTGTCCATTGCAGATTGTAAAGACTTACGGATTTTATTACGATTTTGATATATCTGAGGAGTATTTCCTACAATAGATGCGAAATCGTAAGGTTGATAATTAGAATTTAAAGCATTTACATAAGTTTTAAATGCTAAAGCTCCAAGACCTATGAAACCATAGAAAGATACGCTGGTGCGTGCTTTATGGAAACGAATATTGTTTGTAGATGCAATCATATCTACATTCAACTGTGAAGTCTCAGTTCTGTAGTTGTAGAATACAGGGGTTGCGTTAGCATTAGGAGTACCTGCTGCAACATAATATTGATTCCATGCAGGGTTTGAGTTGAAGTTGTCAGATTCTTGCCACTGAAGGCCTTTGCCTATAGCATAAGTATAATCTATACGTGTAGAAAATACGTATCCCCATGATTTACGAACATGTGCATCTAAGCCATATCCGCCTTTTTGCCATAGCATCAAGCTGGGAACTGTTCCGAAAATATTATATAAACCGCCGCCAACACCTACTTCCCACATGCTGCGAGGCTTTGCAGGGTAAGCATATTGATGGTTTATAAATTTACGATGTTGGCCCATGCGTGATTTAGGTACGTAGTTGGAGTCTAGAACGTCATAACTTTCACCGCGATAGGTCATATCTCTACTTGACCATTGTGCTCCGGTGGTTTGTGCTTGTGTGTTTTGCGTTTGGCTTTCTTGTGCGAAGGCTGGTTGTGCAACCATTGCCGAGCATAAGCCCGCTAGCAATAGGTAGTACTTTTTGTTGACCATAACAGATTTGTTTATTTAAAAAATTTTGGTTAAATTATTAAATATATGACAAAGGTATAGCACCAATTCAAAAAAACAAAGAAACAACAAATAAAAAATTTAAATATTTCAATTGTTTAGGATGGATATTAAAGGATTATGCCAAAAAATTACTTTTACATAAATCAAAGGCGCAAACGACCTTTGCAATTCAATTTTTTCTTATTCTTAGCTTTTTAAATGGAACTTGTTAAAAAAGTAATTGGACAGGAACTCGAAATATTTGAAAGGAAATTTGCAGAAAGCGTAAAGAGCAGCAATCCTTTACTAGACCGCATAATGAGGTTTATTATAAGGAGGAAGGGGAAACAAATGCGGCCAATGTTTGTATTTCTCTCAGCTAAGATAGCAGCTGGTATAAACGACTCTACATATAGAGCAGCATCATTAATAGAATTGCTGCACACGGCAACTTTGGTGCATGACGATGTGGTAGATAATGCAATGATTCGTAGAAATTTTTTCTCAATTAACGCACTATGGAAAAACAAAATAGCTGTGCTTGTGGGAGATTATTTTCTTTCAAAAGGATTGTTGTTATCTCTTGAAAATGACGATTACCAGATATTGCAAATCACATCAAAAGCTGTAAAAGAGATGAGTGAGGGGGAAATATTGCAGATGGAAAAGGCCAGAAAATTAGATATTAAAGAAGAAATATATTTTGATATAATACGTGCAAAAACAGCTTCTTTATTATCTGCTGCGTGTTCAGCGGGGGCTTATTCTGCTACTTTGGACAAGGAAGTTGCTGAAAACTTCAGACTTTTTGGTGAAAAAGTTGGAATTGCGTTCCAGATAAAAGATGACCTTTTTGATTATGGCGAAGATAATATAGGAAAACCTACCGGTATTGATATAAAGGAGAAAAAGATGACCTTGCCCTTGATCTATACATTGCAAAATGTGGATAAAAGCATCAGAAAAGAAATAATATATATAGTAAAGAATCAAAACACAGACAGACGAAAGGTGAACGATGTAATTAATCATGTAAAACAGTCGGGCGGTATTGAATATGCTACTAAGAAAATGAGACAATATCAGGAAGAAGCGATACAATTATTACATACCTATCCCGATACTCCTGAACGAAATGCCATGGAAGAACTAGTTAATTATGTAATTGATCGTAAGTATTGATTTTTCTTATTCACAGAAATGATTTGCCTGTAATAGAATTGGTAAATTGCATCTGGAGAAATGAAAATGGATAAAAAAGAACAATTAGCAGATGGCAGCGGGTATATTGATATAGCAGGAGCAAGAGTGCATAATCTGAAGAACATTGACGTTAATATCCCTAAAAACAAGCTTGTTGTAATAACCGGTATAAGTGGCAGCGGTAAATCTTCGCTGGCATTTGATACTATATTTGCAGAAGGGCAACGGCGATACATGGAAAGCTTTGCAGCTTATGCCCGACAGTTTATGGGAGATCTGGACAGACCTGATGTAGATAAGATAACAGGGTTATCGCCGGTTATATCCATAGAACAAAAGACTACTAATCGCAATCCCCGCTCAACAGTCGGCACCGTTACAGAAGTTTATGATTTTATGCGATTGCTATATGCACGCGTAGCTGAAGCATTTTCTTATAATACCGGAAAGAAAATGACGAAATTCAGTGAAGAAGAGATCGCGACCAATGTACGACAGCATTTTGCAGGTAAGAAAATTGCATTATTGGCGCCTGTAGTAAGAGGACGTAAAGGACATTACCGTGAACTGTTTGAACAATTGCGCAAACAAGGGTATCTGAAAGTGCGTGTGGATGGAGATATATTGGATCTAAAAGAACGCATGCAGGTAGACCGTTACAAAATACATGATATTGAGTTAGTAGTAGACAGGCTGCTTGTGCAGGAAGATGCCCAGGCAAGGCTTAGTCAAAGCATACAAAAAACACTACAATTAGGAAAAGATCTGCTTTTTGTATTGAACGTAGACAAAAATGTTATTACACAATATAGCAAACAGCTAATGTGTGCCGATACCGGTATATCTTATGAAGAGCCTTCACCGAATACATTTTCCTTTAACTCCCCTTACGGCGCTTGTCCTAAGTGTAAAGGTCTTGGTAGTATTTACCAGATAAATATGCAGGAAGTGATGCCTGATCTTAATAAGACCATTAATGATGGAGGCATAGCACCACTTGGCGCTGAGCGTGATTCGTGGACTTTTCAACAGGCTACTATTCTTGCAAAGAAAAATAAAATACCGCTAAACGTACCAATAAAGAATATCCCTGATAAGCAATTGAATATTCTCCTGTATGGCAATGAGGAAGGAATAATTACTTACGTGGACGATGAGGCAGATGTGTATCATGAACACGTTGTACATCACAATTACGAGGGCATTATTAATATGGTGCTTCGCTGGTTTAGTGAAACAACATCTGAGGCGATAAGAACATGGGCTGAAGATTTCATGATGTTAAGCACATGCCCTGTATGCAATGGTACAAGATTAAAAAAAGAAAGTCTTTGGTTTAAGATCGATAATGTAAACATAGCTGACCTGTCAAATAGATCTCTCCAGGAGCTGACAGAATGGTTTACTAACATAGAAGATAGATTAAATAAAAAACAAAATGTAATTGCAAAAGATATTCTGAAGGAAATACGGGATCGTCTTCGCTTTTTACTGGATGTGGGATTGCATTATCTAACACTTAACAGAGCTACCAGAACTTTAAGCGGTGGTGAATCTCAGCGTATAA
>Ga0134128_10010202_pt1 | contig 11257 bp, 9 predicted proteins | sample KB31754_FD_96462 | JGI IMG/M metagenome (GOLD analysis project Ga0134128, IMG submission 96462) | Terrestrial soil microbial communities with excess Nitrogen fertilizer from Kellogg Biological Station, Michigan, USA - KB3-175-4 | ecosystem: Environmental > Terrestrial > Soil > Unclassified ...
GTCATGGCCTTCTGCTTGTAGCGCGCGACCGCCGGGCACGAGAACGTCCCCGACAGGTCCGGGCAGGCGACGGTCTTGGCGCCGGCGGCGAGCGAGACGCCCGCGCAGAGGGCGAGCAGGCCGGCGGCGAGCGGCATCCGTGAAAGCTTCATCGAGATCCTCCCTGGTCGCGGGATTCTAGCATTCACAACGGCGTAGCGGTTTGTAGACGCCGCCGTTATGTCCCGCGCCTCGCGCGAGGTCTATAATCGGCGCAGTCGCGAAGGAATCATCCAAAGACGTCTCGAGACCGTTGACTGGAGAATGAAATGAACAAGAAAATGATGGATTGCTGCACCAGCTGTTGCGAGTGCCGCACGACCTGTCTGCAGACCATGCAGATGTGCCTCAAGAAGGGCGGAAAGCTCGCGGACGCGAAGCTGTGCCTCATGCTGGCGGAGTGCGCCCAGCTCTGCCAGGTGACCGCCGACATGGCCGCCACCGGGTCCGAGTCGTGCGCCAAGGTCGCCGAATCCTGCGCGAAGCACTGCGAGGACTGCGCGCGCGCCTGCGACGCCATGAACGAGGAGTCCCTGAAGCAGTGCGCCTCCGTCCTGCGCGAGTGCGCCGCCATCTGCAAGGGCATGAAGTCCGCCGCCGTCGCCGCCTAAGCGCATCGCCGAACGCCCCGGACCGCGCGGCGGTCCGGGGCGTTCCTGTTTCTCAGCGCGGCGCGGCCGCGCGCGCACCGCGGCGCGAGGCCCACCTCCGCCCGAACCAGGGCCTCGGCTCCCCGCTGCGGACCGCGAGGGCCCGCGCGTAAGGTTCCGTGCCGCGGCTGCTGTCGAAGAGGATCTTGATCAGCGCCGTCAGCGGGATCGCCAGGACGAAGCCCGTGACCCCCCAGAGCCAGCCGAAGAAGAGCAGGCCGATCGTGGCCGCCGTCGAGTTGATCTTCACGCTGCCGCCGATCACCCGCGGGATGAAGTAGTTCGCGTTGAACAGGTGGATGGCCGTCATGCTGACCGCGATCAGGACGAACGGCAGCACGGTCTCGAACTGGAGCAGAGCCTGCGCGACCGGCAGCAGCAGCGCCCCCGGCAGGCCGATCAGCGGCACCAGGGTCACGAGGCCGGTGACGAGCCCCAGGCCGACCGCGTTCTTGAGACCGAGGCCGAGGAAGACCAGCCAGTGCAGGAACGCCATGACGACGCCGGCGACGAGGTTGCCGTAGAAGTAGGCGCGGACCATCTGCGTCGTCTCGCGGTCGATCATGCCGATGTCGCAGGACGCTCCCGCCAAGCGCTTGAAGCTCTCGATCAGGAGGTCCTTTTCCGCCAGCATGACGAACATGAGGAACGGGACGAACGCCGCGATGCCGGCCGCCTCCGCCAGCGAGCCGAGCCCCCTCCAGAGCAGCGCGCCCCAGGACGGGCGGCCCTCCCCGGCCTGCTTCGCGGGCTCCTCGGACGCCTTCGAGGACGCGGAGACCGGCTCGCCGGTGAGGCTCTTCGCCTTGCGCTCGAAGGCGACGGTCGCCGTCTTGAACTTCTCCTTGTATTGGGGGAGCTGGCCGGCGATGTTCGAGAACGGCCGGCTCGCGCCCCAAATCCCGCCGAGGACGATCACGAGGAATGCGATCACGACGGCCGCCGAGGCGTGATTGCGCCTCAGGCCCCAGGCCGCGAGGCGGGCGACGAGCGGCTCGAGCAGGATCGCGAAGAACAGCGCGAAGAGAAGCGGGATCAGCACGACTCCGGCGAAATAGGCGACCGCGATCCCGGCGAACGCGGTCAAAAGCCAGAGTGGATTCATCGGCTCAGTTTAGCCCGCGAAGCCCGCGCTTCCCATCGCCGGTCCGTGCCGGAAAAGTCAACGATCAGTAACGCGTGAACCACTCGAGGAAGGTGACCACCCCGTTGCCGCGCGTCTGCGAGTTGACGGCCTCGGTCGCGATGGCGAGATGACGCGTGAGCCGCTTGCGCAGCTGGACCGTCTTCGTCGAGTCGAAATCCGAGCTCAGCGACAGCGTCTCGCCGCCGGGCACGCTCAGCTTCATCGTATACGCCTTCGCCGCCGGGTCGTAGCCGACGAACTGGATCGGCGTCGAGGCGAACAGGTACAGCGACGCGAGGCCGAAGGCCTTGTCGGACATCGCCGTCTGGGTGTTGGAGACGGTCGCGCTCTGGTCTGCGTCGAGCTCGTTGGGCGACTTGCCGAAGACGAGGAGCGCGACGATGTCGTTCTCGCTCAGCGGCGGGTCGCTCTCGAACACCACGCGCGGCTTGTCGGTCGTGCCGAGCAGGCGGATGCTGATCAGCGCCTCCGGGGCTTTGTACTTGATGAGCCCGTCGAGGGCCGTCTTCCTCGAGCCGGGCGCGAGCGTCAGCGTCAGGTGGTCGACCTGGGCGCGGCGCCGGAAGAACTCGACGTCGAAGGCCTCGAGCATGACGTCGCCGCTCGCGGCCCCCGGCGGCTTCGCGATCTTGAGCTTCAGCGCGAGCGGGACCGGCGTCCGCGCCAAGTCCGTGTACAGGACGATGGGACGCGCCGTGTTCACGGCGAGCACCAGGTCGACGGTCGTCGACGAGGCGGCGGGCGCGGTCGAGACGCCCGGCTCCTCGGGCTTCGCCGGCGGCGGGGGCGCCGTCCCGGGCGTCTTGATGCGGGGATCGAGCGTCATGCGCGGGATCTTCAGCGCGCTCAGGTGCGGCAGCTGCAGGGCGGCGTCGTCGAAGGTCAGCGCCGCGCGCGCGGCGATCTTGAGCCTCCTCGACCGCAGGCCCGACGCCGAGCCCGTCCCCGCGGCATGGAGCTTCAGCTTCTGGCGGGTGCCGCCCAAGGCGGCGCGCGCGGAATAGTCGAAATCGACGCGGTCGTCGCCGGGCTCGCCGCGGGCCGTCACGGAGGCGGCCACGCCCCCCTTCATCTCGGCGATCGGGGCGGGCACGGCGAAGGGGCCGCCCGACAGGTAGGCGACCAGGTCCTCGAAGCGCGGCACCGCGGCGAAGCCGTCCACGCGCTGGCGGACCTTGAGGCGGCCGCGGTCCGAGAGGCGGCCCGAGACGCGCACGAACGCGTCGGCGTGGGCCTCGTACCAGCTCTCGTAGGGGTTCAGCAGGATCGAGAGGGCCGCGTCGAATTGATCGTCGTCGGGCGCGAGCCGGGCGTCGACGCGCGCCCGGCCGGTGATGAACTGCGGCGGCTTAAAGCCGCGGAATTCCGGCAGCGGAGCGAGCTCCGCCCGGAGCCGCGCGTCGGCCCGCAGCCGTCCGGCCGCCGCGCCGCCGGGCGCGCGCTCGAACGAGACCGTCACGGGGCTCAGCCGCACGCCGCGCACGGGCCCGGTGGACGCGCCGGCCCGGAACGAGCCCTGGAGCGCCAGGCGCGCGGCCGATTCGACGCCGGCCGCGTCGAGGCGGAAGGACGCGCCCGCCGCGCGGCCGGAGGCCCGCGCGTCCACGGCGACGGCGTCGGGTCCCAACTGCCGCGCCTTCGCCGTGAAATCGAAGGAGGCGTCCGCCGCGCGCACGGAGCCGGTGGCGTCCGCGTAGGTCAGCCGCCCGGCGCGGAAAAGGTCGGAGGCGACGTCGAGACGCGCGCGCCCCGAGAACGGCGCTCCGCGCCGCGGGCGCCGCCGCCAGCGCGCGTCGAGCGACAGCGGCGCCGCGCGCGCGGGGTCGAAGTCGAGCCGCAGGGAGCCCTTCGCCGTCGCGCTCGAGTCGTCGAGCTCGACGGACGGGAGCTCGACGCGGGCCTTCGCGAGCGAGAGCCCGCTGACGGCGGCGGGCACCAGCCGCGGCAGGGCGAAGGGATCGAACGCCGGGCGGCCCCGCGGCGCGGCCGCGGGCGGAAGCGCCGCGCGCGTTCGATCGACGCGCAGGCTCTCGCCGTCGATGACGAAGCGCGACACGTCGGTGAGCCGGACGCCGGACGGCGAGAGCGCGAAGGCGAAGCGCGCGTCGATCGTCTTGAAGCAGCCGGACAGCGAGCGGTCGGTCTTCGCGAAGCAGAACTCCGACGCCGCGATCGTGACCTCCTTCTCCAGCGGGTCGCGCGAGCGGATCGTGAAGTCGAAGGCGGTCCAGCCGGGACGATAGGCGGTCCCGAAGGTCCGGAGCCCCCAGCCGACCGTCTTCGAGGTCAGGTACCACTGCGGCTCGAGCAGGAGAGACAGCAGCAGCAGCGCCAGGAGCGCCGCGACGACCCCGGCCGCCTGGAGGAGCCGGAGAGCGAATCGCAGGACCGCCATCAGAACTCCTGCCCGAAGCTCAGGAAGAGCTGCCAATGATCCGGGTACAGCGCCGGCGCCGTCTCGTCGCGGCGCCAGATCAGGCCGCGCGCCACGGTCCCGCGGATCGAGCCGACGGGCAGGCGCCAGCGCAGGCCGAAGCCCGGGGACCAGTACACGTCGGGGTCCAGGTGCGCGTCCTTGCGCCCGGCCATCGCGCCGTCGAGGAAGATGAACGGCTGCAGGCCGTACGGGAGCACGTCCCCCATCCGCAGCTCCACGCCGTCGTAGGCGACCGTCAGGAAGCCGGCTTGGTCGGTGGGCAGGCCGTTGAGCGAGATGCCGCGGATGTTGGAGTCGCCGCCGAGGAAGAAGCGCATGTCGGGCGCGAGCAGCCGCTGGGCGAGGTCCGGATCGTTGACGAGAGTGGTTCCCGCCCAGTAGCGCGAGCCGAACACGGCCACGGGCGGATCGTCGCCGCCGAGGTTCCAGAGCGCCTGCCCTTGGGACTCCACGCGGTGGGCCGTGAGATCGGACTGCGCGCCGGCGGCGCGCGAGCGCGTCTCGATCGTCGTCCGCCAGCCCTGCCTCGGGTCAGCGGCGTAATACTCGAAAAGATGGTCCGTCAGCGTCCACCGGGTGCGCAGGGACAGGAAGGTGTCGTTGGGCGGCCCCACGCCGCGCACGGTCGTGACGTGCTCCTCGACCGGGCCGGCCTGGACCTCGGCCCGGAGGCTCTCGGTCTCCCAGCTCGTCCCCGGCTCCACGGCCGCCTGCTCCGTCACGTACTGGTAGTTGACCTGGTCCTCGCGGTCGAAGGTCGCCTGAGGCATCAGGTACAGGCGCGAGGCGGGATCGACGTAATAGTGCATCGAGGCGTCAAGCGTCTCCTCGCGGAAGGACGCGTACAGCGCCCCCTCGAGCGTGGAGTTGCGCCAGCCGATGCGCGACTTCTTCCACTGCGCCTTGCCGATCAGGTAGCCTTCGCTGTCGAAGCCGACTCCGAGCTTGTAGAGCCGGGGCTTGCCCTCGACGACGTGCTGCACGATCGTCGCTCCGGAGGTCGAGCAGCTGACGTCGTAGTAGGCGCTGACGAACAGCGAGTCGGCGATCGTCCGCTGGGCGGTCAGGTTCAGCAGGCGCATGTCGAAGCTCTGCTCGGGACGGAAGGCCTCATAGCGCCGGAACACCCGCGGGTCCACCTTCTCCAGCTCGGCGGGGACGATCGGGCCCATCGTCCCCGGCGCGCCGGGAGACGCGACGGCGTCCACGGCCCCCGTCACGCCGTCGGCCGACAGCTGGACGTCGGGGCACGGGAACCCGCTGCTCTGCAGGCGCGCGATCAGGGCCGAGCGGATGCCGTCGAGCTCCTTGGGCGTCAGCTCGCCTCCCTTCAGCCGCCGCAGCTTGCTCGCGTCGACGCCGTCCGGGAAGCCGCGCACGCGCAGCGACGTCACGCGCGTCTTGGAGCCGATCTCGACGGTCAGCGTCCCGCTGGAGACCGAGAACGCCGGGTCCTGGTAGCCGCGCTGCTGCAGGAAGGCGCGCATGAAGTACTCGGCCTGGTTCAGCGGGACGGTCCTCCACCCCTCGAGGCCCGGATCCCCGCACAGCAGCTTGCGCTCGACGTCCGTCAGGCGGACGGCGGGGCCTCTGAAGCGCACGTTCGGGCACGGGCCGTCGCTCGCGGCCGCGAAGGAGGCGAGCAGCAAGAGCACGGCCCCCGCCAAACGCCTCGTGGCCCGCGTAAATGAGACCCCCGCGGCTAGCGGACCCGGGCCGGCGCGAACCGGAGGGCCAGCGACAGCGGAGCCAGGATCAGCACCAGACAGGCGGCGCAAGCGAAGATACAGAGCGTCAGTACGGCGTCCAGCAGGGACATGACCCACGATACGAGATGAGCCAGCCTCGTCCCCATGCGCGGGGCGTCACGGCTTCATGAACGTTTTGTGGACCGGGAACGCCCGGTTTGGCTAGACTAGGCCATGTCCGTTCCGACGACGCTCGCGGCCAAGGGGTTGTGCAAGACCTTCCGCGGCCAGCAGGTCCTCAAAGGCGTCGATTTCGAGGCGGCCCCGGGCGAGCTGATCGTCATCGTGGGCCGCTCCGGGTGCGGCAAATCCACCCTCCTGCGATGCCTCAACGGCCTCGAGGTCTTCGAGCAAGGCGCGATCCGCTTCGGGGACTTCTCGTTGGAGCATAAGCCGGGACAAGGTCCCTCGGATTTTCAGGAGCAGGCGCGCCGCATGCGCGCCAACTTCGGGATGGTGTTCCAGAGCTTCAACCTTTTCCCCCACCTCGACCTGCTCGGCAACCTGGTCGCCGCGCCGATGATCGTGAAGGGCCTGTCGCGCAAGGAGGCGGAGTCGATCGCCATCCCGCTGCTCGAGAAGGTCGGACTCTCCGGCCACGCGCGCCACTACCCGATCCAGATGTCGGGCGGCCAGCAGCAGCGCGCGGCCATCGCGCGCGCGCTCGCGATGTCGCCCAAGGTCATGCTCTACGACGAGCCGACGTCCGCGCTCGACCCGTGGCTCGTCGACGAGGTCTTCGAGGTCATGCGCAAGCTCGACAAGGAGGGCATGACGCAGATCGTCGTGACCCACGAGACGCGCTTCACGCGCGAGGTCGCGCGCAAGGTCGTGTTCATGGAGGAGGGCCGCGTGGTCGAGGTCGGGCCGACCGCCGAGGTCTTCGCCAACCCCAAGGACCCGCGCACCAAGCAGTATCTGAGCAGGTTCATGGCATGAAGAGGCTTTCCCTCCCGATCGCCCTGGCGCTGCTTTCATTGACCGCGCGGGCGTCCGACATTTCTATCGGGGGAGTCTCCGGGCTCGCCCCCGCGAAATCTGCCCCGCCGAGAGTCCTGCGTTGGGGCGGGGACTCCGCGAGCGGAGCGCCGTACGTGTTTCAGGATCCGAAGGATCCTTCCCGCGTCATCGGTTTCGAGGTGGATGTCGCGAATCTCATCGCGAAGGCCGCTAAAACCAAGGCCGAATTCGTTCAAAACCAATGGGACAGCCTAGTCCCCGGCCTCAAGCGCGGCGACTACGATTATGTGATCAATGGACTCGAGATCACCGACGACCGCAAAGCCGAGGTCGATTTCTCCGATCCCTATTACTTGACGTACGAAGCTCTGACGGTCCGAAAGAACACCTATGACATCGCCTCGCTCGCCGACCTCAAAGGGCGCAAGGCTGGCACGCTCAAGGGAGCGCTGGCCGAGCGCCTTCTGGCGGCGGAAGGCGGAATCCAGGTCATCGGCTACGACACGCAGACGATGCTCTACGATGATCTGGCGCTCGGACGGATCGACGCGGTACTCATGGATCATCCCGCGGCCGTATACTACGGCATCGATCCGCGGTTGAAGAACCTGCCCGGTCAGTTCGGCCGCATCGCCTATGGAATCGCGATGCGCAAAGGGGACGCCCTCGATCTCGCTCGCATCAACGCGGTGATCGCGGCTCTCATAGAGTCCGGCGACCTTCGCAAGATCTACGAGCGATGGGGCATATGGAACCCCGTGATGGCGTCTACTTTTATAGACAAGGATTCGAAGCACCATGCTGAGCCTGACGCGTACGCCGCATACTTGGCTGCGCACGGTCTCCACCTCGGCTGGCGCGCCAAGCTCGACGTCTACGAGGGCTATCTCCCTCTCCTCGCCAAGGGCGCGGTGACGACGGTCGAGCTCTCGCTGATCTCGATGTCCATCGCGATCGCGCTGGGGCTTCTGCTCGCGCTGATGCGCCTGTACGGCGCTTGGCCGGTCCAGGCGCTCGCGACGGTCTACGTCGAGTTCATCCGCGGCAGTCCCCTCCTGATCCAGCTGTTCTTCATCTTCTACGGCCTGCCGGCGGTCGGCATCAAGCTCGAGCCGTTCGCGGCCGCGGTGCTCGGCCTGGCGCTCAACTACGGCGCCTACGAGGCCGAGGTGTACCGCGCCGGCATCCAGGCGATCCCGCACGCGCAGATGGAGGCCGCCTTCGCGCTGGGAATGACGCGCTGGCAGGCGCTGCGCTTCATCATCATCCCGCAGGCCCTGCGCGTGGTCCTGCCGCCGACGACCAACGACTTCATCGCGCTGCTCAAGGATTCGTCGCTGGTCTCGGTCATCACGATGGTAGAATTGACGCGCGTTTACGGCCAGCTCGCCGCGATGAGCTACGATTACATGGGCCTGGGCATCCTCACCGCTTTGATGTATGTGCTGATCGGATTGCCCTTCGTGCGCCTCTCGCGCTGGGCCGAGGCGCGCCTGACCGTCAGCCTAAGGAGAACCGACGCATGAGACAGGATTTGAAAGCCGCGGCGAAGGAGTCCGCCTTCGTCCTCGACCTGATCGGGAAGAAGACGCTCACCGCCGGCGAGAAGAAGCGCGTGATCAAGGACTCGGTCAAGTACTGGACCGAGCACGTCAACGAGGGCTTCCTCAAGTACCGCAAGTCGGTCAGCACCGACTATACGGCGGTCGAGTGGTCGGACGACGGCGCCGTCTTCCGCGACATCAACGGCAAGGAGTTCCTCGACATGCTGGGCGGCTTCGGCGTCTACGTCACCGGCCACCGCCACCCGAAGGTGCTCAAGGCCGTGATCGACCAGCTCAACCGGCAGGGCATCCACTCGCAGGAGCTCATCGATCCCCTGCGCACGTACCTCGCGCATCTCGTCTCGCTGATCACGCCGGGCGACCTGCAGTACGCTTTTCTCACCAATTCCGGGACCGAGTCCGTCGAAGGCTGCCTCAAGATGGCCATCCTCACGACGGGGCGGCATAAACTGATCGGCATGATCGGCGGCTTTCACGGCAAGAGCATGGGCTCCCTGGGAGGGACGTCGAAGGCGGTCTTCCGCGAGCCGTTCCTTCCCTTGCTGAATTGGTCGCATGTTCCGTTCGGGAACGTCGACGCGCTCAAGACGATGATGGAGTCCTGCGACTTCTCCGGCGACCGCGTGGCCGCCGTCGTCATCGAGCCGATCCTCGGCGAGGGCGGCATCGTCGTCGCTCCGCCCGGCTACCTCGCGGCCGCGCGGGAGCTCTGCGACAAGTACGGAGCGATGCTCGTCTTCGACGAGATCCAATCCGGCATGGGCCGCACGGGAAAGATGTTCGCCTGCGAGCACGACGGCGTCGCCCCCGACCTCATGGCGCTGGGCAAGGGCTTCGGCGGCGGCATCATGCCCATCGGCGCCTGCGTGGGCACGGCCAAGACGTGGGAGAAGTACGTCGAGAACCCGTTCCTCCACACGACCACCTTCGGCGGCAACCCGCCCGCCTGCGCCGCCGCCATCGCGACGATCAACGTCCTGCTCGACGAGGACCTGCCGCGCCAGGCCGGCGAGAAGGGCGAGTACATGCTCAAGTCGCTGAACGCGCTGGCCAAGAAGCACCCCAGGATCCTCAAGCTCGCGCGCGGCCGCGGCCTCATGCTCGGCATGGAGTTCATGGACAACGACCTCGGCTACGAGGTCGCCAAGCAGCTGTTCTCCCGGAACATCCTGATCAGCGGCACCTACATCAACGCGCGCGTCCTGCGCCTGGAGCCCGCGCTGACGATCAGCCGGGCCCAGCTCGATCAGTTCCTGAACGCGCTCGAGGACTCGCTGAAGGCGGTCGCGAAGGCGAGGGGACTCTGATGCGCGCGCTCTTCTCCGTCCTCCTCCTCGTCTCGGCGGCCCTTCCCGCGCGCGCCGAGAACGCGCCGACGGACGTCGCCGCCGCGGCCGCCGCCAAGAAAAAGGGCTGCGAGGTCCCCGCGCCGCTGCCGCTGCTGAAGAAGGATTCCTATCCCGGCCACGATTTCCGCTACGGGAAGGAGAACACCGCCACCGAGACGGCCTCGACGGGCACCGTCAAGATCGAGATCGAGTTCGCCGGCTGCACGGACGGCTTCGAGCACGCGTTCTCCTTCATCGAGTCCAAGCCGACCGCGGCCTACGACGACCGCGACCACTGGCTCGACTTCGCGGCCAAGCAGCTCAAGGCTCTCGACACGTGGCGCCGCGGCCGCGAGGACGTCCGCGACCTCACGGACTTCCTCTCCGGCGCCAAGATCGCCACGACGCGCAACAGCGGCTCGGAGCTGCGCCTGGAGATCTGCCGCGACGGCTCCCCCTCCACCGAGGACGGCTGCGCCAAGAAAAGCGGCGGCGGCTGGCGCTTCGCCGTCCGCAAGCTCGACGGCGGCAAGATCGAGGTCTACGTGAGCCGCTACCTCGCCAAGTAACGATGGGGTCAGGCTTTGACTTTTTGACTTATCCGGATCTTCCGGATAAGTCAAAAAGTCAAAGCCTGACCCCCTGTTAACAACCTCGACATCCGCTCGGCGCTGGCCGGGTCTACACTCGGGTCATGCTTTCCGACACCATGATCGCCGCCGGCCTGCCCCGGGCGCTGGAGCGCGGGGAACTCTTCCTCGACTACCAGCCGCAAGTCCACTCCCTCACCGGCCGCGTCGTCGCCGCGGAGGCGCTGCTGCGCTGGCGCCACCCGGACCGGGGATTGATCTCCCCCGCCGCGTTCATCCCCGCCGCGGAGCTCACCGGCCTCATCGTCCCGATCGGCGACTGGGTCCTGCGCGCGGCCTGCCTTCAGAGCCGCCTCTGGCTCGACGCGGGCCTGGCGCCGGTGCGCGTGGCGGTCAACCTCTCCGCGCGCCAGTTCTCCGACGAGCGGCTCGCGCGCGAGGTGGAGTCGGCGCTCGACGAGGCGGGCCTCGAGCCGCCCGACCTCGAGCTCGAGATCACGGAGAGCATGATGGCGCGCGACCCGGACGCGGCCGCGCGCATCGTCTCCGACCTGCGCGCCTCCGGCGTGCGGCTGATGATCGACGACTTCGGCACGGGCTACTCGTCGCTCGCCTCGCTCAAGCGCTTCCCGGTCGACGGCCTCAAGCTCGACCGCGCCTTCGTCTCCCATCTGCCGCACGATCCGCACGACGCGACGATCACGCGCGCGGTCGTCTCGATCGCGCGCGACCTCGAGCTCGACCTCGTCGCCGAGGGCGTCGAGACCGACGACCAGCGGATCTTCCTGACGGA
>Ga0134128_10010203_pt1 | contig 11256 bp, 5 predicted proteins | sample KB31754_FD_96462 | JGI IMG/M metagenome (GOLD analysis project Ga0134128, IMG submission 96462) | Terrestrial soil microbial communities with excess Nitrogen fertilizer from Kellogg Biological Station, Michigan, USA - KB3-175-4 | ecosystem: Environmental > Terrestrial > Soil > Unclassified ...
CGCCTCGACCTGCTCAAGGGTGGCCATGGTTGTATCTCCCGGAAAAGTGGCGAGCAGCGCGCCATGCGCCCATCCCAACCTGACGGCCTCCTCCGGACTTTTGCCCGAGAGAATGCCATAGATGAAGCCGGCCGCAAACCCGTCGCCGCCACCCACGCGATCGTAAACGTCAAGTTCCGCAGTCGGCGCCGAATAGGTCTTCCCCTCCAACCACGCCACCGCGCTCCAGCTATGACGGTTCGTCGACTGCACTTCGCGCAGCGTCGTCGCAACCGCCCTCACCTTCGGAAGCTTCTTCCTCACGTTATCGATCATTCCGAAAAACACGCTCGAATCCAGCTTCGACTTCGCGGCTACTTCGGGCCCCGGAATGCCCAGCCCCTTCTGCAGGTCTTCCTCGTTCCCTACCAGCACGTCTACGTTCTCGACGATCCGCCCAATCGTCTCCACTGCCCTGCTCTCGCCGCCCGCCACGCTCCACAGCTTTTCCCGGAAATTCAAATCGAACGAAGTAATCGCTCCCGCATCCTTTGCCGCCTTCATCATCTCCGCCGCCAGATCGGCTGTCGTTGCGGACAAGGCTGCGAAAATCCCGCCGCTGTGCACCCACTTCACGCCCTTCGCAAAAATGCCCTTCCAATCGAAGTCACCCGGCTTGAGCTGCGCAGCCGCTTCATTGGCACGGTTATAAAACACCACCGGCGGACGCACCCCGAACCCCCGGTCGCTGTACACCGTGGCCATATTCGGCCCGTTCACCCCGTTGTGTTTGAAGTGCCGGTAAATTCCCTTCACTCCCATGGCGCGCACTCGCTCTGCGATCAGGTCCCCGATCGGATAATCCGCCATCGCGCTCGCAATCGCCGTCCTCATCCCGAAGCAATCCGCCAGGTTCGCGGCAACGTTGAACTCCCCGCCGCTCACGTGAATTCGGCACTCCGCCGCCTTGCGAAACGGAACGATCCCCGGATCGAGCCGATGCACGATCGCGCCCAGGGACAAAAAATCCAATTCAGCATCCGTTCGAACCTGCAGCCCATTACTCATAATCTTCAAAGCTCCTGTTCTCCCAACTAGAGGTGAGGAATGATTCCCGTCGCTCAAGCGCCGGCCGCGTGCTTCACGTCTGAGACCACCTGGTCGACGGTCCAGTCATTGCCGGGATAGAACTGCACCACCTTGCCATCGGCGCCAATCAGCGTGGTCGAGAGCGTATGCGTAATCGTCGAGTCCGCCTCGCGCGTGATCCCCACGTCGAAAAACTGCGCCATCTTGTCCAGCGTCTTCTCGTCCGGAACCGCAAAATCAATATGCGCGAACGCACTCTTCGCATCGCTGCCCAGGTATTCAGCGCCATACGCGCGCAATCGCGCCGGCGTATCGTTCGCCGGGTCGAAACTCACGCACAACAGGTGCGTCTCTTTGTAAAGTGCTGGGTCCGTCTGCAGCCGCTGGTTGATCTCGGCAAACTGCCGTGTTACCCGTGGACAAAAATTCGGCAGCGGGCATCGTGTGTAAATGAACGTGACCAACAGCAGCTTTCCGCGATATCGGTCGAGCGAGAGGGTCCGCCCATCCTGGTTCCGCAGGCGGAAATCGGGAACTGCATCGCCCGGGCTGGGCACATGGTACTGCACCGTCGGCTTGTAATCCGGCTTGCCCTGTGCAATCACCACGATGTGATCCAGGCATACATCCGCGTCGTCGTTTTGTGACACCAGCAGATCCGCCGTAATCACATCTCCGGCATGCAGATCCGAAACGATGTTCTGATTCTTCACCCGGTACGGCATCGTCATGGCTTCCATGAATCCCGGAATCGCTTGGTGGCTCACCGTGATCTCGCTGGTTGCCGCATTCGTCGAGACAATCTTCCCCCGAAGCGAATAAGTCTTGTAGGTAGATTTCGACGCAGGCTGCGATTCCGGCCGAGGCCCCGAATGACAGCCCGTAACCAGCGCCGCCGCCAACATGGAACTAAGTAGGAATACGCGAATCACCCTTCAGTTTACAACCGCTGCCGGAGCCCTCGGGGGCCGTGGCGGTGGCACACTCAAAAGCGTATAAAACTGGAATGGGGTCCATTCTGGACGAGGAAATTGGCGCACACCTGCGTGGTGGAGGCGCCGTCGTTGCTGCGTCAGACCGCGCCGCTCGCGCCATTCGCTCGTCCTTCGATCGCACCCGTCGCGCTGAGGGCCTTGAGGCCTGGGCAACGCCCGCCGTCTCCTCCTGGTCCGCCTTCGTTCACCAAATCTGGCAAGACCAATCTGACGGCTCCCTCCTGCCCCTCACCCAGATCCAGGAACGATCCTTGTGGGAGCAAATCATTGCCGCCAGTGGACATCCCGTCTCTCTGCTCGAGCCCTCGCGCCGCAGGGTGGCTGCCATGGCCATGCGCTCGCATGCCCTTCTCTGCTCCTATGCGCCACCCTATTTGAACCCGCGCCATCGCCAGTCGTGGGACCAGGATTCCGCCTCATTGAGCGCCTGGCTCACTGCCTTCGACGAACTCTGCGCCCGCAGCGGTGTTATCAGTGCTGCTCGCCTGGCTCACCTTGCCGTTCCGCTTTTGCAGGCAAATCGCCAAATCCGACCTTCGCTTTTGATCACCGGGTTCGATCGCCTCCTCCCGATCCACTCCGCGCTTTTCGACGCCTGGGGTCCATGGCGCCAGGCCCATCCCGGCGGCGAAGCTCGCGATCTTCGATCCTTCACGGCCGCCGATCCCGAATTAGAGATCGGCGCATGCGCCCGTTGGTGCCGCGGGCACATCGCCCAGACTGCCGGCACAAAGATCCTTGTGATCGCTCCCGATGTCCGCGCGATTCGTGGAGACCTGGAGCGCGCTCTTTATCACGAAGCCGCCCTCGAACCGCGCCTCCGATTCGAATTCTCCCTCGGCGTTCCCCTCAGCCAGACAGGCCCGGCCCGCAGCGCTGACATGCTGCTTCGCTGGCTCGATAGCGACCTCGCCGAAAACGAGTTGGACTGGCTGTTCTCCAGCGCTACCTCCGCCGGTTCGGCCACAGACAAGGCCGGCCTGCTTGCCGGCATGCGCACCCTGCGCAAGCGCGGGCTCCAGCGAACCCACTGGTCGCTTGCCACGTTCTTTACGCAGAACGCCCTCGCAAAGTGGCCGGCTTCCTTCACCGGCCGACTACGCACGGCGCAAGCCCGACTGATAACCGAAGCCCGCCGCACGCAAAGCCCCGCTGAATGGGCAGACCTCGCCGTTGAACTTCTCCAGATCATCGGCGGGCCCGGCGCATCTGCGCCCACCAGCGCGGAATTTCAGGCGATGGAAGCTTGGCGGAGTGCCGTCGAATCCTGCGGAACCCTCGGCTTCGATGGCCGCAGAATCACCTGGCGCGAATTCCTTGGCGAACTTCACGTCACACTCGAAGAGTCCATCTTTGCCCCGGAATCCGCAGACGCTCAGATCCTCATCACGGGCCCCGCGGAGTCCGCAGGCATGACCGCGGACGCCATCTGGTTCCTCGGCGGCGATGAAGATGCCTGGCCTGCCCGCGGCAATCTCGATCCCCTTCTTCCCGCGGAGATCCAGCGCTCCGCCGCCATGCCGCACTCCTCGCCACAGGACGATTGGGATCTCGGAGCTGCCATTACGCGCCGTCTTCTCGCGTCCGCGCCCGAAGTCTGCTTCAGCTTTCCCCTTCAGCGCGATGGCGTCGAGATGCGCGCCTCACGCCTCATCGCGTCGTTCGCCGGCACTCCGCAATCCATTCCCCCGGCACTGTTGCCCGCTCCCGCCGGCCAGCCGCTCACGCAAATCGTAGAAGACCTCGCCGAGATCCCGTATCGTCCTGTCGCAACGGATCCGGCCCCGAGTCCCATTTCACTCAAAGGGGGCGTAAGCCTTCTTACCGCCCAATCCCAATGCCCCTTCAAAGCCTTCGCCATCTCGCGCCTCGACGCCGCACGTTGGGACGCCGCCGAACCCGGCCTTACCCCCGCTGAACGAGGCAAGCTCCTGCATGCCGCCATGCGCTCCGTATGGTCCGGTCCTCCGCAAGGAATCCGCACTTCGAAGGAGCTGCACGCCATCGGTGACCTTCAGGTCTTCGCCCGCGAGCATGTTCACGCCAGCCTCGACGCTGACCTCCCGCCGCGGGCCCATGACTCCATGCCCGCACGCTATCTCGAAGTCGAAGCCCACCGCCTCACCAACCTCATCGCTGACTGGCTGGCCTTTGAAAAAACACGCATCGACTTCGAAGTCATTGACACCGAAGAAAAACGTTCGCGAACCATCGCTGGCCTTTCCCTTACCGTCCGCTTCGATCGTCTCGACCGCCTCAATGACGGTACAGTCCTCGTAGTCGATTACAAAACCGGCAACGTCTCTCCCTCTGCGTGGGACTCGGATCGCCCCGACGACATTCAGTTGCCGCTCTACGCCGGCTTCGGCCTCGATCGAGACACCGAGCCCGTCGGAGGCCTTGTCTTTGCAAAAGTGAAGCCGGGAGAAATGTGCTTCGCCGGCCGAGTGGGCGCTGCGGCTGCCACGCTTCAGCCGGGGCTCAAGGGCAATTCTTCGCTTCTCAAGAATCCCCTCACGCTCGATCAGTTGATTGACTGGCGCGACACCATCGAAAGACTGGCGCGAAACTTCCTCGCCGGACTCTCCGGCGTCGATCCGCGTGACCCCGCAAAAACATGTTCTCGCTGCGACCTGCATTCACTCTGCCGCATTCGTGAGCGCGAAACGTGTGTCGATGAAGAGGGGGACGAAGACGTTGAGTAGCATCGCCCGCCCTGCCCCTCCCGATCAATCCGAGCGCGAACGCGCTCTCGACCCCTCGTGCTCCATCCTCGTGCAGGCGCCCGCCGGCTCCGGCAAAACTGACCTCCTCACCCGGCGCTTCCTCCGCCTCCTCGCCGAAGTCGAAGACCCTTCGCACATCGTTGCCATCACATTCACCATCGCCGCAGCCGCGGAAATGCGCCATCGCATCGTCTCCGAGCTCGAACAAGCCGCCACCGACGCGCCCTCCCCGATCGAAGACGAACTCGAAATGTCCGCGCTCGCCCTCCGCGCGCTCGATCATGCCCGCGCACTCGGCTGGAATCTCAACGACCTCTCCGGCGTGCTGCGCATCTCCACCATCGATTCGTTCTGCCGCGAAGTCGCCCTCCGCCAGCCGCTGCTTTCCACCCTGGCTGCCGGCCTTGAAGTCACCGATCAACCCGAAGAGCTTTATCGCCGCGCAGCCCGCAGAACCCTCCTGCAGCTCGACACCACAGACTCGGCATCTCGCCCCGCCCAGCTCCGCGCGTCCATCGCTTCCCTTCTTCTCTGGCGCGACAACAACTGGCAGGAGCTCGAAGACCATCTCGTCACGATGCTCAAAACGCGCGATCGCTGGATGCAGGAATTCTGGCTTCGCGATTTCCACGCGCGCGACGACGACGCATCCTGGAACGAACTCCGCAACCGCCTCGAACGCCCCTTCACACGCGCAGCCGCACACGCCCTCTCCCACCTCGGTTCGCTACTTGCTCAATCCCCAGGCGCATGGGACGAGGCCGTCGCACTCGCCCGTTTCGCATGCGGCAACTCCGCGGACGTCCCGTTCGCCGCCCTTGCCGATTGCCCCGACTGCCCCGGATCTCCATTCACATCTGCCGCCGAAATCGAAAGCGCCCGCCAGGTATTCACCTGCCTCGCTGAACTCCTGCTAACTAAGGAGGGTACGTTCCGCCAGCGCGTCGATAAGAACATCGGGTTTCCCCAGGGCACCGATACGCATAAGACTCGGCACAAGGCACTCGCGCAGTCGCTCGCCGAAGTGGACGGCCTCCAATCCGCACTTTGCGCCATCCGCGATCTGCCGCCCACGCGCTATTCCGATCAGGATTGGCGCATCGTTCAGGACTGCTTCACCCTGCTGCGCCACGCAGCCGCCGAGCTTCACGTCGCCTTCGCCGAAGCCGGCAAACTCGACTTTACTGAGATCGCGCACGCAGCTCTGCAAATTCTTCAGGGAGAAGACGGCCACCCGACCGAAGCCGCGCTCGCCTTCGCCGACGGCATTCATCACCTGCTCGTCGACGAGTTTCAAGACACCAGCCGCCGCCAGCATGCTCTAATTTCCGCCATCGCGGGAGCATGGCCCGACCCCGCCGGAAGGACCCTCTTCGTCGTCGGCGATCCCATGCAGTCCATTTATTTCTTCCGCGACGCCGACGCCGAGCTCTTCCCGCGCGTGCAACATATCGGATTTGACCTGCCCGGCGGAGACACTCTCGTACCCCGCTTCGTTGGCCTCTCTTCAAATTTCCGCACCACTCCCGAACTTGTCCTCCGCCTCAACCATCTCTTTCAACCCGTGTTCGCGGTGGACGACGGCAGCAACGTACGCTTCAGCCCATCCGAGCCCGCGCGCACCAACGCAGCCGCCAATACTCCCTGCTTCGATCTTCACCTCAACTTCGTCCCCCAGCCTGCCCGCGGCATCGCCGCCCCCAATTCTGCAGCCGCCGGCAAGCAGATCGCCGACGAACGCGCCGCCGGCCTCGAACATCAGATCACCGAAATCGTCGAACTCATTCGCAGCCGCACCGATCACATCGAGCATGCCCGCGCGATCGGACAGAAATATCGCATCGCCATCCTCGGCCGCGCCCGCTCGGCTCTCGCGCCAATCGCCGAAGCCCTGCGCGGCGCCGGCATTCCTTTTCGCGCAGTCGACCTCGAACCCCTCGCGGAACGCCCTGAGATCGTCGACGCCATTGCACTTGCCCGCGCGCTCTCCAATGCGGAAGACCGCCTTTCATGGCTCGGCGTGCTCCGTGCCCCGTGGTGCGGGCTGTCGCTCTCTGACCTCCACACCCTCACCAGCAACGACGACCCCGCTATCCAGTACCAGCCCGTCCCCCATCTCCTCCGCTCCCGCGCGCACCTCCTCGCGCCCGAAAGCCAGACCGCAATCAACCGCCTCCAGGCAGCCATCGACGATGCATCCGCCCTGCGCGCCGCAGTCCCCGGGATTTCGCTCGGAACCTGGCTTGAGCACGCATGGCTGCGTCTCGGCGGAGATGCCTGCGTCGACCTGTCGGCACGCGCAAACCTCGCCCAACTCTGGCGCTGTCTCGATCAACTTCCCGGCGGCCCCGCTGACCTTGTTGGCCCCGCTCTTGAAGCCGCTCTCCGCACTCTCATGGCTCAGCCAGACCCTTCCGTGGATGGTTCCTGCGGAGTGCAGCTCATGACCATTCACAAATCGAAAGGTCTCGAGTTCGAAGTGGTCATCGTCCCCGAACTGCAGGCGAAGTCTGGCAGAACTCAGCCCGGCATGTTCGCGTGGCTTGAACGAGGACTCGTCGCGCCCGGCGAAGACGACGAAGTCACCGAATTCCTCATCGCTCCCTTCCAGCCTCGCGGCAGCGATCGCGGCAAGACACGCGAATGGGTCGATCGCCAGTACCGCCAGAAAGAAGCGCAGGAAACGCGCCGCATCCTTTACGTCGCTGCAACCCGCGCGCGCGAAGAGCTACATCTCTTCGCGCGCCCTGCTTACAAGATGGAGAATGGCGATCCGGCCCTCTGCAATCCCGACGAGAGCCTCCTCAAGACCGCGTGGCCAGCCATCGAACCCGAAGTGAGAACGCAATTCAATGCATGGCGGGCCGAAGATCAATCAGCCGAAGTCGAATCTCTCGCTGCAAGTGCCGGCAATGTGGTCACCATGCCCCCGCCGCAGCGCCCCGCATTGCTGCGGCGTCTTCCCGCGAATTTCGAACCGCCTCCCACGGCGCGGCTCTACGCAAGCTCCTCAGAGGCTGCCTCAGAATCCTCTCCCCTATACGAGCGCCATGAAGGCGGCCGACAGTCGCGCGCTCTCGGCTCAGCCGTCCATCGCGCACTGGAACATCTCGCCCGCCTGCGCTCCTCCTCCACGTGGGAAGAGGCTCGCGAGGGTCTGACTCACTTCCACGGCCTGCTCACGTCCTCCGCGCGCGCCCTCGGCTTCGATCGCGAGAATGCCGCCCAAATCGCCGCGCAGGCGCTCCAGATCGTGCTTCGAGCCGCGGACGATCCGCTCGCCCAATGGATTCTCGCCCCTCACGCCGGCGCCGCCAGTGAAATCCGCTGGACCGGCGTCCTCAACGGCGCCCTGCGCACCGTTCAGGCCGACCGCGTCTTCCGCGCCGGCCCCCTTCCGCTCTCAGACGACGAATATGTCTGGTGGATCATCGATTACAAAACCGCCGGCACCGGCCACACCGCACAGTCCCTGTCGCTCCCGGCGTTGCGCGCACAGTTCGCCCCGCAGCTCGAGCTCTATGCACAGGTCCTTCGCAAGCTGCACGCACAGCAGTTCGAAGTCCGCCTGGGCCTCTACTATCCCCACACGCTTCAGTTCGACTGGTGGGAGCCCTGATCTTCGCCGCCCCTGTCATCGCCCACGCCGATTCCAATCGCCCGCATCAGCTTCAATGCGTTGCTGGTCTCCACCACGCCCGGCCTGATCCTGTAATCGAATACCAGCGCATCCCCCTCCACGCGGTCCGCAAAATGCGCATTGAAGGCGCGCCCGCTCATCGATTCCGGAATCGTCGCAAGCGCCAAATCATGCGTGCTCACCACTCCAATGGCACGCCGCTCCACCAGCGTCTCAAGAACAAACCGCGTTCCCACAAGCCGGTCGTGCGAATTGGTTCCCGATAAAAGCTCATCCAGCAGAAACAGCACCGGCGTACCGCTCTGCGCCAGGTCAACAATCGCTTTCACCCTCTGGATCTCCGCATAGAATCGCGACACTCCGCCGCTCAGCGAATCCAGAATGCAGATGGACGCTGCCACCTGCAGCGGCGACAGCACCAGGCGCTTTGCCCGCACCGGAGCCCCGCACTGCGCCAGCACCGCATTCACTCCTATGCTCCGGATGAACGTGCTCTTGCCCGCCATGTTCGGCCCGCTTAGGATCATCAATTGCTGCGCTCCATCGAGCCGCACATCGTTGTCCACTGACTTTCCCGGCGGCAGCAGCGGATGTCCCAACCCCTCGGCCTCAAACTGCGGCCCGTCTTCCACAAACTGTGGGAACGTGTATTCCGGATGCTCGAATGCAAACGCCCCCAGCGATGCCAACGCCTCAAGTTCTCCTGCCGCATCGAGCCACGCGCGTATTGCCCTGCCATGCCGCGTCTGCCATCGCTCCGCCGCAAACACAAATTGCGCGCTCCAGAACAGCACAAAATCGAAAGGCTGCACCGCCCGGTTCTCGCGCGCCGCAATCGTCTCCGCAAATCCTGCCAGCTTCCGGATTGCCCTGGACGCCGACACTCCCGCCCGTTGCACCCTTGCCTGAAGATCCTTCAGCTTTGCCGCCGCAAATTCCTCGCGCTCCAGAAGGACCAGCACTTCCGCCAGCAGTCGCAGTTCCGCCGCGGCCTTCTCAATTGTCTCCGCGGCCTGCTCCAGACGCACGTAAATCCGATGTGCGTACGCTACATTCGCCACCGAGATCACCAGCAGCGGCATCCACGTCCCATAAACCGGCCACGCCGCCAGGCTGGCCAGCCACAGCACAGCCAGGACAGTCGTCGCCACTTGCGTTTCCTTCGATGTAAACAGCGGGCCGCCCTCGCCCCACGCAGCCAGCTTCTCCGCATCCACCCCGCCGCGCACATCTTCGCCACCGGAAGCAAGCCGCTCCCGCAGCTTTACCTTCGGGCCAATTTCCCGCACCGCGGCCTGCCTTGCCAGCGCCTCGTCAACAGGCGCAGCCTCCAGCAGCCATTGCGCAAGCCGCGTCTCCCCGGAGCGGGTCCGCCCTGTGTTCAGATACTCAAACAGCGAATGCTCGCCAAGCACATCCAGGTCCCTGGCATACGGGTGCGCCGCATCCAGAAACCGCTCGCCGCGCTCGCCCGACCAGCGCCCCTCCAGCCGATCCAGGCCGCGCCGATAAAAATGAACCGCTCGCTCACGCATGCGGATCGCGCCCAGCAGCTTTTCATGTCCCACCGCGAGAACCAGAAACACCGCGCACGGGAGCACCAGCCATGCCAGCCTCACCCTGTCGTGAATGAGCAGCGCCGCTAGCAGGAGCGTTCCCGCCGCCACGGCGAGCTTCGCAATGCCAAGCAGCCGCCCCCGCCGCTGCGCTCGCGCCTGCACGCCTTCGAGCGCCGCCAACTCCGCGGCGTACCGTTCTCCCGCGGACGCCCCGCTGCCCGTTGTCTCTGTGCCCCGATCCATCGCTGCACCAAGACTAACGCGCCGCGCGCCGATGCTCGTAACCGGATTATTCCTTTGGATTCGCGCCGGCTCCGTCCGTGCCTCTAGCCGCAGCCGCCGCCGCTGCGTGCTTCGCCATCACGCTCTTGTGGTGCCGCACATCGGCGCCCTGCACCCAGAAAATCACGTCCTCTGCAATATTCGTGGCATGATCCGCCACGCGCTCCAGGATCCGGCTGATCATCAGCGCGTTCAACGCCTGCGGAGCGATATGGCTCTGCTCTTCCATCAGCTTTGTCAGCGCCTTGTATGCGGCGCGATTCATCGCGTCCACCGCGTCATCCATGGTCAGCACAGAGCGCGCAAGCTCCGCATTCGCGTCAATGAACGACTGCAGGCTCTTGCGCACCATTTCTGACGCAAGTGCAGCCATTCTCGGAATGTCCACCGGCAGTTCGACCACAGCCATACTTTCCATGTGCCGCACCCGATCGCTGATGCTCTTTGCGGAATCGCCCACGCGCTCCAGATCGGCATTGATCTTGATTACGCTCAAGATGAAGCGCAGATCCACAGCCATCGGCTGTTCCATTGCAAGCAGGTCAAGAGCGGCCTGATCAATATCGCGCTCAAGGCGGTTAATAGCTACTTCGCTGCGGCTCACCAGATCGCAGATGGACAGGTCGCGCAAGCGATACGCTTCAATGGCGCGCTGAATTGCCTGCTCAGCGAGTCCCGCCATCACCAGGAGATTCTCCTTCAGATCGTCGAGACTCTGTTGAAAGCGTATGCGTGTCATCCGAACCTGCCCGTAATGTAATCTTCTGTGCGTTTGTCGCTTGGATTGGTAAAGATCTTGTGTGTCGAGTCGAACTCCACCAGACGTCCGTTCAGGAAGAAGCCGGTCTTCTCTGCCACGCGTGCCGCCTGCTGCATGTTGTGGGTCACAATCACAATAGTGTACTGCGATTTGAGCTGGAAGATCAGGTCTTCAATCTTGGACGTGGAAACCGGATCAAGTGCAGAGGCAGGCTCGTCCATCAGCA
>Ga0134128_10010204_pt1 | contig 11255 bp, 9 predicted proteins | sample KB31754_FD_96462 | JGI IMG/M metagenome (GOLD analysis project Ga0134128, IMG submission 96462) | Terrestrial soil microbial communities with excess Nitrogen fertilizer from Kellogg Biological Station, Michigan, USA - KB3-175-4 | ecosystem: Environmental > Terrestrial > Soil > Unclassified ...
CAGCAAACCGTGCAGGCCCGCAAGCAGTCCCAGGTTCCAGGCTCCACCCTGCTGGTAGAGGTCTCCGCGCGAGAATGCCGGCAAGGCTTCGCGGATGGGGAAGCTGACCGACTCGGGAATTACTGGACGGCTGGCGGCTCCGGCGAACCCTACCCCGATTCCGTAAACCACCAATACCGCCAGCACCGTCTTGAGCCTGGCTCTAACCCACTGCCACACCGGGGCCACGAACAGGCACGCGAAAGGCAAGCCGGGAGAGAGGTAGCGCGGCCCAAACGACGCGCCCGCCTGCCAGTGCAAATAGGAGGCGTTGAACAGAAGATAGTAGAGCGCAATTCCCGCGCTTACGCACAAGCTGATGCGGGGCGCGCCCGCGCGCCACAGCAGCCGGAATCCAACCGGAGCTGCCAGCAGAGCGGGAGTGAACAGGAGCAGTCCGCAACGCTTGCCGAAGAGCAGCGCCAATAAGGCGTGCCACCGGGGGTAAGTCACCCCCATGGCGCCATGCTGCAGCGTGTCCTGGTAGTTGACCACATATTCGTAGCCCAGGCGGACAGGCGAGCCAAACGCGGCCTTCTGATAAAGCAGAATGGTGGTCAGACAAATTCCTGCCGTGAGGCACAAGGCGGCGCCCGCGCACAGAAAACTTCTTCCGCCCCGCCGCTGGAGATAGAGGAGCGCCATTACCCCAATCATCACCGCGGGAATGGCGGCGGGAAATTCCGTGACCACCGCCCAGCCCGCGCTCAGCCCCACGATGGCGGCAAGGGCCGCGCGTTCGCCCAGGCCGGCCGAATACCGCAGGCCATCGGCGGCGGCAAACGCGAACACCAGGCAGGCCGAAGCCAAAGCATGGCCCCAGAACTGGGTGGCGTAAATCCACATGGGCGTGCCCAGGCCGAATATCAGCGCCGCCAGCGCCGCCGCGCCAGGGGTTACGTTCCATTTCAATAACAGTGCGAAAAGCACTGCAGCGGCCAGCGCGATGGTCAGCGAACAGGTAAAGAGGACTGAAAGGTATAGCTGGAACCCAATGACCTTGGCCATGCTGAACCAGTGAGCCAGAGCTAAAGCTGCCCACGCTGGCGGCAGGGCTGAGAGCGCCATGCCCGGCGCCTTCTCGGAGTAGTAGTGGCCCTGATAAAACGCCTTATCGCCGGTGTTCCACTGGTAGTGGTCAATGGCTACGGTGTGCTGCTCCAGCAGCGCCCGCGTCAGATCGAAGCGGGAATTCTGGTTCCATCCCGTCCCCTGGTAGAAGTAGGCATAGGAGACGAAAAGAATACAAGCAATCAACAGCGCGGGCGCCCGCCACGCAACGCGCGAACCTGGAGGGGGCGGAAGCGATCTCATACGTGAGCGGATGGCTTCAGGAGATCATGAACCGGATGGTTGGGGTGGGAGATGGGAATTGAACCCACAACGTCCGGAGCCACAGTCCGGTGCTCTGCCAAGTTGAGCTACTCCCACCACTCCATTGCATTATAACAACCGTACGCTGCGCGTGCCTCTCTGCGCCTGGTGCCGCGCCTCAGCTCAGGTTTCCTCCAGGCTTGGCCGACACCCACTACGACCGCACCATCGCGTTGCGAAACTGACTGGCAACTGGCCACTGCTTCTTCGGGCTTCTGCAAGTCCACCACCGCCACCCACTGCCCGCCCAACCGTTTTTCAAAAACCATCTCTCCCCCCAGCAGGCGGGCGGCAATCTCCGGCGGCAGATCGCGGTGATAGCCGAAGAATCGAGCTTTGATGTGGTCCCAAGCCGGCCAGTCACCGAACAATTTTCGCGGCGGCTCGTACTTGGTGGAAAAAAGCAAGGCCACTTCGAACTGATTCCTCGAATCGGCCGCCGCCATCATGTGGGCCAGTGAGAAATCGTCAATTCTCAACACCCGCACCGGCTGTTTGACATAACCCAGGTAAGGTTGCGTAAGCTCCTCCGAAGCCGGCCACGCGGTCAGCACTCGCGCGTTGCCGTAGCGCGCGCTCACCACCTGGTCCGCGGCCTGATGCAGCACAACATAATCTCGGTACGCGAGGTTGTCTTCCGGGGCAAATCCCCAGGGCGGATTGACGAAGAGTCCCAGCGCGAATCCCAGGCACACGATGCCAACTACCACCCGCCAGCTGGCGATGCGCCGCCACAGTGTGGAAACACAGATGATGACGACCAGCGGCACCACCGGAAGCATGTAACGCGCCAGCACCGCTCCGCCCACCACTGAGAGGGCCACCACATAGGCCGCCACTACCGCGGCAAAAACAGCTTGCACCGCGGGCGCGATTCGCGGCCGCTCTCCCCATTTATCCTCGACCGGCGGAAACCACATGGCCATGGCCGCCGCGGCTGTCAGTAGAAACAGGTTCATGTAGCCGGCCGCTTGCCACACCCTTTGCGCTCCGGCGATCACGATGCGCAGCGGGTTTAGCGTGTCCAGCAGGTTGTAGCGAACGAACTCGGCATTACCCAGCGCGTTGCCCGTGCGCCAGTAGCGATAAGCAAACCACAGTCCCAGCGCCACCACAGGAATCAGCCAGGCTGCCACCCGGCGCCAGCTTCGCCGAGAGAATAAGCAGATTACAGCATTCCATTTCAGAAACGGGCACACGGCCTCCCATATCAGCATAGCCAGCGGCGCAAGAATGGCGGTTTCTTTGGCCAGCGCAGCCAGACAGAACCATGCCGCCGTCGTCCACACCCGCCCCCGGATATAGGCATGCAGGCCCCAAATGGTCAGCGCGGCCGCAGCCAGGTCCAGGTGGGCCAGCGAACTCTGGGCGAAAAACACAGGATAAAGCCCGGTGCACAGCGTAGCCGCGATCGCCACCTGGCGATTGGCCACCTGTTCCGCCAGCCGGAACGTGCCCAGCAGCCCGAAGGCCGCCACCAGCAGCATGGCTAACCGAGTTACGAGGGGAGCGAATCCGGCCACCTTCCACCACAGCGCGAGGTATGCCATTACCAGCGGCGGATGGGCATTAGGCAAGGTGGAATGAGGAATCAGGCTGCCAGTGAGCAGCAGGTCGCGCGCCGCCGGCACAAAATAACCCGCCTCATCCCAGAAATAGGGCAGGCGCAGCAGGGGAACATGCGTCAACACCAGGAGAGCGAACAAGCCGGCCAACAGAAGGAGCGCTGAGACCCAGGACCCGGGCCGCGCGGTCCCTTCCCTCCCTCCTCCTTTAGTGGACCGGGCCGGTGGCCGCCATGCGCGGATCGAGCTTGATTTCTCCAAACGTGTTCTCGTAGCTGACGATGTTTTGCTGCAGGATGTGCAGCAGCGCCTTGGCCTGTTGCGGGCTCAGGTAAACCCCCTGAAAGTTATGCACTTCGACCTCGCTCTCGCTCTGCTGTTGCAGCGTGCCGAAAACCAGGAAGAAGTCCCACACGTTCACCCGCACCTGCACACTGTTGGCATAGCTCTCGCGGTAGTCGGGACGGTTTACCAGCTTGATGTTGGGCTGAACGGGTATGGCCATAGCGTAGAAGTCTAACAGGAGAAGAACCAGTTGCCAGTGGCCAATCGAAGCGTAACCTGCTATCGTGCGCACCCGGCACCGCCAGGTGCCAACTACTAACGACCAATTACCAGTTACCCTGTCCGCTGTTTGACTTCCCCGCCATAACGGATGTACATTCCGCTCGGTACCCGGCCCCCGCCTCGAAGTTAATCAATCCCAGGTCAATTCGTAGCGTCACCTCTTGAAAGGAGCAGGTATGACCAGGCTCACAGCTATTGCCCTAGCACTCTTTTGCCTTCTCGGCGCGCTCGCCGCCCAGGAGAATCAATCCAGCAGCAAGACCGCCAAGTACGTCTACTACCAGGACGCCAAGGTTAACAGCGGCAAGTTTCGGGTGTTTGCCAAAAGCGTCGGTGAATTCCGCGATGCCGCGGCCACCGCGGCTCCGGACTCGTATTGGATCGTGGGCTCGCCCATGACCGGCGACACCAGCACCTTCGTCTTCGTGACCTTTCAGGACAGCATGGCAGGCGTGGAAAAATTCGCCACGTCCATGGGCAAGGCCGGCCAGGCGGTGATGGCCAAGAACGCCAACTATGAACAGGAAAGCGCGGAGAGTGATGGCGGGACCCAACTCGGCCTAGCCAAATATAACGAAGAAATTTCGTATCGGCCCGATATGGTGCCCATGGCCGACACCGCGTATTGGTCCTCGGAAACCCTCACCCTGCGTCCCGGCTGCGGTCACGAATTCGACGAGGCCGCCAAGCAGGTTATCGAACTGCACAAAAAAGCCGGTGACAATGCCCACTGGATCGCCTACGACATCATGAGCGGTCCTGACCTACCCGCCGTGCTTTTTGTGCAGCCCATGAAATCCCTGGCCGAAGAGGATGAGGAACCTCCTGCTGCCGCCAAGGAGATTTTCCAGAGCCCCATGGTGCGCAACATGCTCAGTCACATCTCCAAAGAGTGCATTACCCATGTGAGTTCCGCGTATTTCAAGGTTGAGCCCAGTCTCAGCCGTCCCATGCCGGCGCTGGTCAGCGCCAATCCCAGCTTCTGGACGGTGAAGGAAGAGACAGTTTCCAACACCCCGATGAAGATGAAAAAGGCCAAGAAGAACAAAATGTAGTGCGGCGGGAAAATGAGGGTGTGTGATTTGGACCCAGCGGGCGGAAGTGGTTCACCGCCCGTTTCTTTTTCCCCTTTGTTAAACTCTGCCCATGGCGCACCAGGTCGTTCTCTATTCCCGCAAGGGCTGCCATCTTTGCGAGATCGTCAAGGAGTCGCTCTCCAAGCTGGCCCGCCAGACGCAATTCACCTGGCAGGAAATTGATGTGGACTCCAGCGATGCTCTGCGCCGCCAGTTCAATGATGAGGTGCCCGTGGTCTTCATCAACGGCAAGAAAGCTTTCAAATACCGCATGAACGAGCAGGATTTCCTGCGCAAGCTTGCCCGGCAGGGCAATTGACCGCTTAGCAATAGCAATTGACGATTGCCGATTTACGATTGATGATTGAAAGCCTGCCGAGTCAGTGACGCACGGCTGGTTTTTCAAGCGTCAATTAATCCATGCGCACTCTTTACGCTGACCCGCATAACATCTTCCTTCACGACGCCATTCTTCAGGCCTGCTCCCGCTTTGGGGAGAAGCTTGCTCTGATTGATACCTCGCGCTCTCCTCACCGGCGTTTCACTTACGGCGAATACGGGGAAACCGTCGAACGCCTGGCCCGCGGGCTGGTTGCCGCCGGCCTGAAGCCTGGAGAAGTGCTGGCTATCTATCTTCCTAATTGCTGGGAGTTCTGCGCTGCCTATCATGCCGCCACCCTCGCCGGGGGCATTGTTACCTTGCTCAACCCCAGCTACCGCGAGCGCGAGGTGCGCTACCAGTTGGAGAATTCCGGCGCCGCTATGCTCATCAGCGACAGCCGCATCGGAAACATGAGTCTCTCCCGCCTCCCTGCCCTGCGACGGGTTTACACCACAGGCGACGGCAATTTCTCCGAACTGCTGCGCCCTGCTTCCGCGCCCCTGCTTTCGCCCGGTCAGCCCTCAGATCAGGCCATCGCCGCCCTGCCGTACTCCAGCGGCACTACCGGCCTGCCCAAGGGCGTGATGCTCTCCCACTTCAATCTGCTGGCCAACATCTACCAGATTATCGGCCCCGACGGCTCCGCCTTTCGTCATGAAGACGTGGTGCTCTGCTTTCTCCCCCTGTACCACATCTATGGCCTGAACGTGGTGCTCACTCCGCCCATGGTGCTGGGCGCCACCATCGTGCTCATGCCCCGGTTTGATACCGCCGCCACGGTGCGCCTGATCACCTCCCAGGGCATCACCTGCATGCCCTGCGTGCCTCCCATTCTCAACGCCTTCTGTCAGGCCGTGGAACAGGGCGCCTTTCCCCGCCAGCACCAGGTCGGCTGGGTGAAATCCGGCGCTGCGCCCCTGGCGCCCGAACTTGCCTACCGCTTCACCGAACTCACCGGTATCAAGGTGGTTCAGGGCTATGGCATGACCGAGGCCTCCCCCGTCACCCACCTCGGCTACCTCGACGCTACCCGCTACCGGCCTGACACCATCGGTCAGCCCGCGGCCCAAACCGAATGCCGGATCCTTGACGAAAACGACTCCGAGGTGGCTACTGGCGAGCGTGGCGAACTGGTCATGCGCGGCCCGCAATTCATGCTGGGCTACTGGAAGGAGCCGGCGGCAACGGCATCCGTCCTGCGCGACGGCTGGTACTGGTCAGGCGATGTGGCCACTCGCGATGCCGCCGATTTTTTCCGCATCGTGGACCGCCGCAAGGAGATGATCAAGTACAAGGGTTTTCCCGTGGCGCCGGCCGAGGTCGAGGCTGTGCTTCTGGAGCATCCCGCGGTGCGCGATTGCGGCGTGGTCGGGAAGCGCGATGCCGCCGCCGGCGAACTGCCCTGCGCCTTCGTGGTGCTGCGAGAAGGCCACGTTGCCGGCAGCAAGACCGCGGCCGAACTCTGCGACTTTGTTGCCCAGCGCCTTACCGGCTACAAGCAGCCGCGCGAAATCCGCTTTGTGGAGTCCATTCCCCGCACCCCCTCGGGCAAAGTCCTGCGCCGCGAACTGCGCCAGCAGGTGTAAGGCCCACGTGCCTTGTGAGGGCGGGCGCCGCCGCTCACGGGATTCATGGTAATTTCGTCGGGTTTCTGTGGGTTTCTGTGGGGGGCGCTGGCTTCTGAAGCTCGTATTGGCGTCCGCACTGTGTTACGGGCTCGACAACATTTCAGCTACCCGCTTGTGGCGGTGAGCCGATCCTACTTGTCGTAAACCGAATACTGTTTCTGCGGCGGATTGAGTTTGATGGTGATGTTCTGCACCGGTTGGCTAATCTCGTAGTCCTGCCCGAAGGTTTGCAGTTCCTGCGCCAGCACCTGCACCCGCAGCTTGCCGTAGGGCACGCCATCGAAACTGGTTTCGCCTTTCAAGTTGGTCTTTAGTTCGTAGCCGCCTTTGGCCTGCTGTCCCCGCTCATCTACCTCATGCAGCACCACTGCGGCATTGCGCACCGGCTTCCCGTTGCTGGCCCGCACGACCAGGAAGTTGAGGGTGGCGTCCTGATTCTTTTCTTTCTTCTTCTTATCCTTGGCCAAGGAAAGGGTGGCGAAGACTGCGAGAAGGGCTATGACCGCAAGGGCTTGGCGCATGGCAGTTCTTATTCTAGGCAGCTGAAAGTGACTTGTCACGCCGGGCGGTTTCCCGTCTCAAATTTCTTGCTTGCCTGCTGGACAAGCGCCTGAAACCTTGGAACTTTGAAACCTGGGCCTTACTGCTGCGCCGTCTTCCTTCTCAGCACCGGCCCGTTGCCGTCCTTGTCTTTCTCTTTGCGGTCACGCCGTATCAGGCGGGGCGGACCCCCGCCATTGGGACGCTGTTCTTCCACATCGCGCGCCAGTCGGAGTTTGATTTCATGGAACTCGCTGGTATCGTCCACGTATTCCGCCTTCGGCGGCAGCATGATTGCGATTTCCTGCTGCGCCCGCCGGATCCGGTCCCCGGTCATGGGATGAGTGGCAAAGGCCTTGGCTACCATGCCTTTGTGCTGCTTTTCCCCAGCCTTCAGCTTCTCGAAGAATTGCACGAATGCCTGAGGATCATAACCAGCGGCATAGTCGTATTGCAGTCCCAGCAAGTCGGCCTCGCGCTCCGCGTCCCGGCTGAATTTCAAGAATCCCATGGGCACGGCCAGTCCCGCCACCTCGCGCACAACGTAGCCGATGGGGCCGCCGACAAAGATCAGGGGGATGGAAGCCAGATTAAAAATTTGCGCCCGGGTGGCGTTTCTTGTCGCATGCCGCGCCGCTACGTGCGCCACTTCGTGCGCCATCACTCCCGCCAGTTCCGACTCCCTGTCAGCGGCCAGAATGAGGCCGCTGTCCACGTAGAAGTAGCCGCCGGGGAGCGCGAAGGCGTTGATCGCGTCGTCGTCAATCACCTTGATGGTAAAGGGAACTTTGGCGTCGGAATGGCGCACGATCATCTGCCCGATACGGTTCACATACTCGGTTACCACCGGGTCGCTGATCAGCCGCGACTGGCTCTCCACCTGCTCCGCCAAGCGGTGGCCCAGGGCTTGCTCCTTCCCCAGCGAATAGAAATTGACGCCGCCTCCAACGTTGCGCTGTCCGATCAGGTTGACGTTGTCTTCTGGTTTCATGCGCCTGGCTGCAGGTGCAGTCACAGCGGGCGTGACCTCAGCCGGGGGGGCATTCAGGGGTGGCGGTGGAGCGGCTTTGGCGGTAATGGTGCCCGGTGGCGCCGCCGGCTCCTGGCTCCACATCGGAACGCACAAAAGCAGTATACAAAGCACCGCCAGCCCTGGCCCGAACCTTAAGCGTGGCTCGCTATGCTGATGATTAATTGCAGGGTTATCTTCAATTCCAGCGGGCTGCTGCCGCGAGAGGGACGGGTTCCGCATACCACCAACCTGGGAAGTGCTGCCTTGGCGCTCGCTACTGGGGCGGCGAGAGCAGTGGGTACTTTACCACTTTGATTCCTGCTGTCCAGTGGCCTTTCCACCCTCATTTTTTTTAGAGACGAGGTTCCATCTTCTCCGTTGTCCTGCAACTTACCCTCGGACGGAAAATGAAGGCGCTTAACTTATTAAGTTACAAAGGCTTACAGTGACACCGACCGCTTGACAATAAACCACTAAGGCTTCTAGAATTAGCACTCGGCGGGCCAGAGTGCTAACAGCGGCCCGGCAAGCGTTCTTCATCGCAGACAATTCAGTTCTCAAAATTTCAACCAATCGCAGAGCGAATACTGAAAGGAGTAGGAGCATGGCAGCTAAATTCACCCCACTGCATGACCGTATCCTGGTGCGTCGCGTAGAAGAGGCGGAGACCACGCGCGGCGGCATCATCATCCCCGACACGGCTAAGGACAAGCCCCAGGAGGGCGAAGTCATTTCCGTCGGCAAAGGCAAGAGCAACGAGAAAGGCGAAGTATTTCCCCTGGCTGTGAAAGCAGGCGATCGCGTCCTTTTTGGGCGCTACGCCGGCACTGAAGTCAAGATTGATGGCGAGGATTTCCTGATCATGAAGGAAGAGGAAGTCCTGGGCATTCTGGAAGGCGCCGGCCGCAAAGCTGAAAAAGAGCACGCCGCGGCAGGAAAGCGGTAGCTAGTCAGCTAAGTAGCTCGAATTTTCATCCGACGCCAGCCGTCGGCAAGAATTGAAATCATAGGAGACGAAAAGTATGGCAAAGCAGATTGTTCACGGAGAAGAGTCGCGGCAGGCGATCCTGCGCGGCGTCAACCTCCTGGCCGATGCGGTCAAGGTGACGCTGGGTCCGAAAGGTCGCAATGTGGTTATCGAGAAGAAATTCGGTTCGCCCTCCATTACCAAGGACGGCGTCACCGTAGCCAAGGAAATTGAACTGAAAGAGCCCCTGGAGAACATGGGCGCGCAGATGGTGCGCGAAGTCGCCAGCAAGACCAGCGACGTGGCCGGCGACGGCACCACCACCGCCACCGTTCTCGCCCAGGCCATTTTCCGCGAAGGCGTCAAGACAGTTGCTGCCGGCGCCAACCCCATGGCGATGAAGCGCGGCATTGATAAGGCCATCAGCATCATCTGCGGCGTGGTGGACAAAGAAGGAAACCGCGGCAAGGGCAAGCTGGACGAATTTTCCAAGCCCGTGACCGGCGAGATGATCGCTCAAGTGGGCACCATCTCCGCCAACAACGACGAGACCATCGGCCGCATCATCGCTGAGGCCATGAAGAAGGTGGGCAAGGACGGCGTCATCACCGTGGAAGAGTCCAAGACCATGGAGACGCAGCTGGACGTAGTCGAAGGCATGCAGTTCGACCGCGGCTATCTCTCCCCTTACTTCGTCACCGACCCCGAGCGCATGGAAGCCGTGCTCGAGGACCCCTACATCCTGATCCACGAAAAGAAAATCAGCTCGATGAAGGACCTGCTGCCCCTGCTGGAGCAGATCGCCAAGTCGGGCAAGCCGTTGCTCATCATCGCTGAGGATGTGGAAGGCGAAGCCCTGGCCACCCTGGTGGTCAACAAGCTGCGGGGCACGCTGCAGGCCATCGCCGTCAAGGCGCCAGGCTTCGGCGACCGCCGCAAGGCCATGCTGGGTGACATCGCCATCCTTACCGGCGGCAAGGCCATCACCGAAGACCTGGGCATCAAGCTGGAGAACGTGCAGATGTCCGACCTCGGCCGGGCCAAGAAAGTCACGGTGGACAAGGACAACACCACCATCGTGGAAGGCCGCGGCAAGCACTCGGAAATCGAAGGCCGGGTGAAGGAAATCCGCACCCAGGTGGACAAGACCACCAGCGATTACGACCGCGAGAAACTGCAGGAGCGGTTGGCCAAGCTGGTGGGCGGCGTGGCCGTCATTAAAGTCGGGGCCGCGACCGAAACCGAAATGAAAGAGAAGAAGGCCCGGGTTGAGGACGCGATGCATGCCACCCGCGCTGCGGTGGAGGAAGGCATCGTGCCCGGAGGCGGCGTGGCCCTGGCCCGCTGCATCAGCGCGCTCGAAAAGCTGAAGAGCGACGGGGATGAGCAGATCGGCATCAACATCGTGAAGCGCGCCCTGGAAGAGCCGCTGCGCCAGATTGCCGGCAATGCCGGACAGGAAGGCGCCATCGTGCTGGGCAAGGTGCTGGAGGCGAAGGATACCAACTTCGGCTACAACGCCCAGAGCGATGAGTACGAGGACCTGGTGAAGGGCGGCGTGCTCGACCCCACCAAGGTGGTGCGCACCGCGCTGCAGAATGCCGGCTCCATCTCCGGCCTGATGCTGACCACCGAGGCCCTGGTAGCGGAGATTCCGGAAAAGAAGGAAGCTCCGATGCCGGGCGGACACGGCGGACACGGCGGCATGGGCGACATGTACTAACGGCGCCTGGCGGGCGTGAGGGGGAGCGCGAGCGACCCCGAGAGTCCGCCGCCGCCGTCATCCTGAGCGCCTTTTTTCTGGCGCGAAGGATTTCTGCATTTGGCTGTCAGCTGTCAGCTCACAGTCAGAGCCCCGCAGCGATGCGGGGTTTTTCTTTTTTCAGCAGGGAGACACGGAGGCACGGAGAAAAGCAAACCTCTGCCGTTCTAAACCACCTTTCATGTGTCCTCTTGAGCGGAGCCTGGCGGTCCTCTTGCGCATCGCCTGGCGAAGTCGAAAGACCCCGAGTGTACTCCTGCCACCACTGCCGTCGGCGGGAGTTCTTTTCTTTAGTTTTTCTGGTCAGGTGGGAGAACTCCTGGGAAAAGTTCAGTGGCGCCGG
>Ga0134128_10010205_pt1 | contig 11254 bp, 8 predicted proteins | sample KB31754_FD_96462 | JGI IMG/M metagenome (GOLD analysis project Ga0134128, IMG submission 96462) | Terrestrial soil microbial communities with excess Nitrogen fertilizer from Kellogg Biological Station, Michigan, USA - KB3-175-4 | ecosystem: Environmental > Terrestrial > Soil > Unclassified ...
ACTTGAGAAGTAGTCAGCAGGAACGGTTCCACATTTCGGATATCGGCGAAGTCTTCGGGAGTTAGCTTGATGCGAGTCAGAGTGTTGAGTGGCCGCCCAACCTGCTGCTCGTAACGCCCGCGGCTCGGTGAGAAGGTGATATCGCTGACCTCGTGATACTCGCCGGTCACTGCGCCGCGATCGTTAAACTCCTGAATGGTTACGGACTGGCGATATGTGTAGTTTTCTCTCGCAAGGGCATTTTGGGTTTCGCGCTCGGCGATCTTATGCAGGAGGCCGGGAGGCGCTTCGGCGGCACGTACAGCAGAACCGGCCACGGCGAGTCCCGATGCTACGATGAGGGCGATGTCCCGGACAATTCGTCCGTTTTTCATAACTTTAGGGTGCACGTGGATCGCGTTGCTTGCAACTGCGCTGGTGTATTCACAGCAACATCCCTACTCACAATGGGTGATGACAGCAGCGCTGCCAGCGTTTCTGGTGGAAGCATTCTTTTATCTCGCCTCGGTTTTTGAGGAGACCCGGGCGCGCTTCAAGCGAATTCGCCTCCCGCGCCTTAAAGCCGCGCTGTTATGGATCAGCGCGCTCCTGCCTTATTCCATTTTCAGCCTGGCGACCGGCACTTTTGAGCGAAACGCGTTTTATCTGTTGGCCCTGTTGTGCGCCGTCTTCGCTTTCTGGTACGTGCTGCTTCCCCGGCGCGTAGCCTACGATGTTGGATTTCTGGTCATTGCTGCGGCGCCCATCGTTACCCACGTATTCCGCCGAATCTATCGATCGCCCGATGATATTCGCGTGGATATTCTGGGGCATTTGATGTGGATCCGGTTAGGAATCGCGGCGCTGCTGATCTTGCGTGAGTGGAATCCGGGCGCATTTGGATTTTGGCCGAGAGCGCGCGAGTGGCGGGCCGGAATTCTTTGGTACTTCATATTCGTGATTCCGATTGTTGCACTCGCGCTGGGCATTCACGATGTCCATTTTGAGCTGGTGAGCGGCCCGTGGTGGCGCGTCGCCGGAATCGGTATTGGAACCTTCTTCGGCATTCTCTGGGTGGTCGCGCTTGGCGAAGAGTTATTCTTCAGAGGCGTCATTGAACGCGCCCTGCTCGATACATGGCGTTCGACAGCGCTGGCCGTTGCAGTTTCGGCCCTGCTTTTCGGAAGCGTACACCTCGGATTCCGTCAATTCCCGGACTGGCGTCGCGCCGTGACAACGGTGCTGCTCGGGATCGCGCTTGGCATTGTCTACGCCCGAACCGCGAGCGTGCGCGCTTCAATGGTCACGCACGCGTTTGTGGTGGCGACGTGGCGGATGTTCTTCAAGTAATCACGAGATCCACTCGACATTCCCGCCCGCCAGAGCGCCCCCGAGCATGCTTGCGGCATACGCCTCCACTGAGTGCAGAATCTGCTCGGCGTGAACGCGATCGTTCGAAACCGTAACCGCCGCCAGCACCGAATTCTGCCACGAATCGAGATGATCGATTTCAGCGACAGACACGTTGAACCGCTCGCGCAGACGATCTTTCAAGCTCTTAACTACATGGCGCTTCTCTTTTAGAGAATGCGAATGTTCTACGTGTATATCGAGCGTTAACACCCCAATGGCGGGCATTCCTCGTTCTAGCGCGCCACTGGAACTTGCTGAGCAATGCGTTCCATCGTGAACGCTTCCAGAACGTCACCGGCTTGAATGTTGTTGAAGTTTACAAGCGAAATACCGCACTCGAGACCGTTCTTAACCTCGCTCGCATCGTTTTTAAATCGCTTGAGAGCCTCGATTTTTCCGGTATGGACAATTTCGCCGTCCCGCACCACGCGGATCTGGCTGTCGCGGTGTATGGTCCCGTCGGCCACGTAGCAGCCGGCCACTGTCCCCACTTTGCTGATCTTGAAGGTCTCGCGAATCTCAGCGTGGCCCTGAATCGTCTCTTTGTAAACCGGCTCCAGCATGCCAGTCATGGCTTGCTGCACTTCATCGATCAGTTCATAAATGATGCTATGAAGCCGGATATCCACTCTCTGCTGTTCGGCGGTTGTCTGAGCATTCCGCTCAGGGCGAACGTTAAAGCCAATGATCAGAGCTTCCGACGCCGATCCCAGCAGAACGTCGTCTTCCGTGATTGCGCCGACGCCGGCGCGCAGCACCCGCACACGCACCTTCTCGTTTGAAAGCTGCTGCAAGGTGTCGGAAAGGACTTCGGCAGTACCGCCCACGTCGGCCTTGATGATCAGGTTCAGATCCTTCAATTGACCTTCCCGGAACTGCTCGTTCAGGGACGCCAAAGTTGCGACGCGAGCACCCTTGGCCATAGCGGCGTCGCGAGCCTTCGCTTCGCGATAAATAACAATTTGCTTGGCCTTGGAGGTATCCGAAACCACTTGAAAGTTGTCGCCAACTTCGGGAAGACTATCGAGACCGATGACTTCAACCGGCATGGACGGCTCGGCTTCCCTGGCCGGGTTTCCACGATCGTCGAACATCGCGCGGACCTTGCTGAAAAGCGCGCCACAAATGAAAAAGTCACCAGTCCGAAGCGTACCGTTCCGCACCAGCATCGTGGCAACCGGCCCGCGGCCTTTATCCAGCTTTGCTTCGAGCACGGTTCCAACCGCCGGGCGCGCGGGATTCGCTTTCAGATCCTGAATGTCCGCTACCAGCAGAATCATCTCCAGCAGCAGATCCAGATTCTGACCCATCTTGGCCGATACCGGAACCATAACGACGTCGCCGCCCCAGTCTTCCGCCAACAGTCCGCGGTCGGCAAGCTGCTGCTTCACTCGCTCGGGCTGTGCGTCGGGCTTGTCAATCTTGTTAATAGCAACGATCATTGGCACACCGGCTGCCTTGGCGTGATCGATCGCCTCAAGCGTCTGAGGCATAACGCCATCATCGGCTGAAACCACCAGCACGACAATGTCGGTTACCTTGGCTCCGCGAGCGCGCATCCGGGTGAACGCCTGGTGTCCCGGAGTGTCGATGAAAACGATTTTGCGGCCGTTCTTCTCGATGTAATACGCGCCGATATGCTGCGTAATGCCGCCTGCCTCGCGGCCCGCCACATTGGTTTGGCGAATTGCGTCCAGCAGAGAGGTCTTTCCGTGGTCGACGTGGCCCATGATGGTTACCACGGGCGCACGCCTCACCAGATCGGCCGTCTCTTCGGCCTGCTCGATATCCTGGGTGGACTCCTGCTCGTAGCTGACTTGATTTGTTGAGGCTCCGAAATCACGCGCCAGCGCCTCGGCCAGCTTCACATCCAGCGTTTGGTTTATAGTAGCGAAGATTTTCCTCTCCACCAGCTTCTTAATGACCAGGTTGGCCTTCACGCCAAGTTTCTCCGAAAGCTCTTTAACCGTGATGCCTTCTGAAACCGTGATCTCTCGATCAATCGGAGGCGGCTCAGCGATAGCTTGCCGTTTGGAGACACGCTGGCGAAGGTTCCCCTCCTCCAGATCTTCTCGTTTTCTCGGGATGCCGCGCACCCCAGGCTTGGCCTGGTGTCTCCGCTGCTGCTCGGTGGGGAGCGGGGTCGCGGATTCCGGCCGCAATGCGGTCGGGTGCATCGGCCGGATGCCGCCCGGACGGCGCAGAGTTACTTGTCCTGGCGCGCCCGGCGCGCCTGGTCCGCGCATAAGCGGTTGACCGGGGCGAACGGGGCCGCGATACAGAGGTTGGCCTGGCGCTGGTGGGCGAGCCGGCGGCGTGCCCGGCCTCGGCATTGCCGGGGCAGCGGGCCCGGGCCGCGCGGGTTGCTTATTCAAGCGCTGCAGAATGTCCTGGCGCGGAGGCACTACCGGCCGGGCTGCCGGTTGCCCGGCCAAATTCGCTCGTGCGTTCGCTGGCCGCGGCGCAATCGGCGCACCCGGCGTCAATCCGGGCGAAGGGCGCGGCGGCCTTTGTGGAATCGGCGCACCGGGCACAGCCGGGCCGCCGGCCGAATGAGGTAAACCAGCTTGTGGAGCACCAGCCTGTGGAGGACCAGCTTGTGGAGCACCAGGCGCTACGACGTGCGTCGGAGGTTGCGGCGCCCGAGCCGGCAGACTGGGGGGTCCTGGCGGCTGGTGAACCGGCGGACGCGGTTGGAATTCGGGCGCCGAAGCCGCCCGCGCACCTCGCTCAGGGATAGAGGGCCGAGGAGTTTCAGGTGGCAGCGGCTGGCGTGGCCCGGCCGGAAGATTCCCTGGGCCGGGCGGAGGGAGCCCCGCACCCGCCGGAGGGGTCCCCGGAAAAGATGGGCTCGATCTTGGTGCTGCCGAGGGTGCAGGCCTCGCCGGAACAGATATGGTTCGACTCGGCGGAATTGAGGCCGGAGGCTGCCCAGGCTGATGCGCCAGAGGTGGATGAACCGCTCCGCCGCCGCCCAGGGGTGGGCGCACTGGCCTGAATGCAGGTACCGCGCGCTCCGGCTCGGTAATGCCGCCGCTCTGCGGTGATTCCGGCGCGAGGGAACCAGAGGCTGCCGGCGCTTCCGCCGAAGGTGCTGACATAAATGAAGCTTCTCGAGTCGGAGTTTGCTGGGGCTGGCTCAAAGTTGTTCGCGGGGCAGTCTTGTGCGGCTCGGAGCTGGCCGACAGATCCCGAGACCCCGTTTCGGGCGCGGCCAGAGTCGTGGCATTTGCCTCCGTAGCGACATTCGCGGCGCGCTCTCGCTGGCCGTTGTGATTCGCAAACCCTTCGTCTGCTTCGCCTCGTGAAGACCCATCAGGTCCCGCAAGACGCCGCCGCAACTCCAGGGCGACATCTTCGTCGACCGAGCTGGAATGGGTCTTCTTCTCCTGCACACCCAGTTCCGGCAGCAGTTCGAGAATTACACCCGGTTTGACTTCAAGCTCCCGCGCCAGCTCGTTGATCCTGATTTTCTTCATAGAAGAGACTGCTAGATAACTCCTTAAATTACTGCTACTTGTCGCGATTATTCAGTATTTTTTATGGTATCAGACGCAGCGGGTTTGCCGTTTTCATCCGATTCCACGAAATCTCGAAGCGTTGAAGGCGCTCCGGAAAGTCCCTCGACGCGCCCCAAGTCCAGCATTTCACCTTCATCCGTGTTGTCGAGCAACACCGTTTCATGCCGGGCCAGGTCATGTTCGAGCACACCAGTTTCGATGTTTTCAAACAGCTCCAGATTCTCATTATCACCCGAAAAGCCATCTCCATTATTCACTGGAGCGCCCGCGTCGATAACTTCTTCGATTTCTTCGGCGCCGGCAGGGGCCATTTCCGTTTCACCCGTCTCCTCGTACTGACCGTAGAAGGAAACGACCACGGACTGGATCTGGGTAACCACTTCTTCATCGATACCCGGAATTTCTTCTAATTCTTCCGGGGTCATGGAGCCCAGGCGCTCCACCGTTCCGATACCCGCTCCGACCAGCATCTCGACAATCGCTTCCGGCAATCCATGATCGATCAAGACCGATACAGGAGCGCCGGAGATCACCATGTCGGCCATCCGGACGTCCAACTCCCGCCGCTTCTCTTCCTCGCTCTTGATATCGATCTTCCAGCCGATCAACTTCGCGGCCAGCCGAACGTTCTGCCCCCGCTTGCCGATAGCCAGCGAAAGCTGCAGATCCTCCACAACCACTTCCATGTGCTTGTCTACGGAATCGACAATCGTGACGCGCGATATTTTAGCCGGGCTCAATGCCTTAGTTACATATTGGACCGGGTCGTCGGAGTATTCGATGATATCGATCTTTTCTCCGCGCAGCTCGCGAATGATGGACTGCACCCGCATGCCCTTCATTCCGACGCACGCGCCTACGCTGTCCACGTCGCGGTCACGGCTGAACACCGCAATTTTGGTGCGTTCCCCGGCTTCGCGCGCGCACGCTTTGATTGAAACCGTGTTGTCGTATATTTCCGGAACTTCCTGCTCGAATAAACGCATGACCAGCTCCGGAGCTGCGCGAGACACCACCACGCCCGGGCTCTTCCCGCCCCGGTCAACACCCTTAATCACGCAGCGGACCCGGTCTCCAATACTGAAGTTCTCGACGCGCGATTGCTCCTTCTTGGGTATCCGAGCCTCCGTCTTGCCCATGTCAACGATGTAGTCCTGTCCCTCCAGGCGCTTTACGACGCAGTTCACCAGTTCGCCCTGACGACCCTGGAATTCCGAGTAAACGGTATCGCGCTCCGCCTCCCGCACCTTTTGCAAAATTACCTGTTTGGCAGTTTGCGCTGAAATGCGTCCCAGCGCCTCGGTCGGCTTGGGTTGCTTAATTTCCGTCCCGATTTCAGCGTTCGGATCGATTTTCCGGGCCGCGGAAAGACTGATTTGCTTCAACGGGTCTTCCACTGTATCGACAATCTGCCGGATGCTGTAGATCTGGATATTCCCAGTGCTCTCGTCTAAATCGGCAACCAGGTCTTCCTGCGATCGGAAATGCTTGCGAGCAGCCGCCAGCATGGCGTCCTTGACAGCGTCAAGCACAATCTGCGGATCGATACCCTTCTCCTTGCTGAGAATTTCGATGGACTGATAAATGGAAGCCACGTAAAAACCTCTTCTAATTGGTGGATCTCTAAAGTGCTCGAAGGCTCGGGGGACTTACCACTCGAACTTCAATTTCGCCTTCTGCACCTGCTCGAAGGGAATATGCACCAGGTCACCCGGTGCAATCTCCAGTTCAAGCGCATCGGCCGCAATTTGCGCCAGCTTGCCTTCCAGGTGTTTGCGGCCCTGAATGGGCTCCTGAAGCGCGAGCCGTATCTTCTGACCGACTACACGTTGGAAATCCCGCGGTTTGAGCAAGTTTCGCTCAACCCCAGGAGAACTGACCTCCAGCGTATAACTATCACCCGGGACAATATCTTCTTCGTCGAGCCGCTTGCCCAAACGTTCCGACACCAGCTCGCAATCGCCATGCGTCACCCCGCCCGGCTTGTCAATGTAGACGCGTAGTAAACGGGCTTTGCCGCCGCCGCGCAATTGCACTTCGACGATCTCGATATCGGTTCCGGCGGTGGCGCGTTCCGCCACTCCGGTGATTCGATCAACAATCCCGTTCTTTTCTGCCGTCAGCATCGCAACCACGTGCGAGCAATAAAAAAGTGGGCTTTTCGCCCACTTTTCACTTCGCCGCTACAACCCCATTAGACCACTTCCGGGCTGCGGGCGCAAATCGGAAGGGCAGCGCCGAAGAGATCCTGACCGGTCCGGACCGCTCAGAGGCGAGCCAGGTCCGGTACATTGCGTTCGCGATCTGATCGTATAATCCGCGTGGGTCGTCGCCAACCTTGTAGAGATCCATGTGGGTCCGGCCTTCCAGAAACGTCACTTGAGCGTTGGCGTGCAAGGAATCGAGCGCTGCCTTAAGCAGATGCGCCGGGCCATCGAGATAGAAAGTGTCGGCAGTGCCCACAATGACGTGAATCTTTCCGTTCAGATCGGGCGCAAGCTTCGGCCAATTGGTCTTCAGAATATGCACAATGTCGTATTTCTGCCAGGCTTGGACGACCTCCGGGTGAACATCGCCTGTAGTCCGATCGAACATCTGCATCGGGCGGCCATCGGGCCCGCGCGGCGAAAATACCCATTCGAAGGAGGCGAGCTGGCCGCCATAGGCACCGAGCACTTTTTCCAAATGCGCGAAATCTTCGAAGGTCGCCAGAACCTTGCCTTTATCTCTTACCAGCGGATAAAGCGAGCCATCAGGTCTGCGATATACGTTTGCGTGCGGACCATAGAGATTGGGCCCGGTGAAGTCATGGAAATCGCTTGGGTCGGGCGACGTTGACCACGTTCCGCCAAAGACTTTCGGGTAGGTGACCTGTAACCAGAGCGTAGCCCAGCCTCCGGAGGAGTGCCCGTTCAAAAATCTGGCCCGCGAGCGACGATCCAGCCGATAATGAGATTCGAGGTACGGAATAAACTCTTTCGTGAGCGCCTGGCCCCAAGGTCCGTTGTTCACCGAATCCGCGAATTCGTGAGTGCCGGTCGGACTGGATTCATCGAGCATGATCCAGACCATCGGCGGCATCTTCTTTTCAGCCACTCGCGCATACAGTCGTTCCGCTTCAACTCGCAGATAGCGCAACTGGCCGCCAAAGCCGTGGGTGAAATAGACCGTCGGATACCGGCGCGCGGCGGACGTTTTGTAGCCTGGGGGCTCGACGACCAAAGCGCGCATATGAATAGGCCGGCCCCAGAACCGCGAAAGCACGGGGCTAACGAAGTCTTCCGTCCGAATAGCCGCTTCCGCTGCCTTTTGTTCGGCAGCGGATAAGACCCCCTTCGGCGGTTGGTGCTCCCCTACCGTCTTCGCCAGGGTAAGCGTTGTCTTTTCCGTCGAGGGGCCTGGGAAGTGCGTCAAGGGGGTAACTTCGCTAATGGGATCTCCCGGCGCGCGGCCGCCGTAGTTGTAGGAATGATCAAGGTCGATCACGGCCTGCGCCTGATAGTTTCCGGGCGGAAGTTGCGAAATGGCGGCAGGGTAGGCAATATCATCTGCGTCAACATCGACGGCTGCTCCCGGCGAGAGGTCGTGCACTTCTTTCGCCGTAACGGAGACCGCCCGGGGATGAAACGGGTTTGTATCCACTTCGCGCGCTCCGCTTCCCGGTTCAATGAAAATCAGCAGACGCCCCGAAACCGGCTTATCGAAAGTGTTTGCGAGAGCTACCCGAATGAATAAGTGGCGTGAGGAGGGTGCGTTCTGGCCCAGCAGTGCCACGGTACACACCGCTGCAGCCAGAAAGCGGCTCATGCGGACAAGAGGCATATCTGCTTACGGTACAATGCCGCTGCTTACCGGATACGCTACTCTGATTCCATGTCTTCGCACGTTCGCGGCGTGCTCTGTTCAGGCAATCTGGTTTATGACACTCTGGTTAGTCCCGTCGAGGATCTCCACTGGGGCGGCACAACCTTCGTGGATTCCATTGAATGTCATCCCGGCGGAAACGGCGCTAATACCTCTCGGGCTCTCGCTTTACTCGGCATTCCCGTGCGCCTTCTGGGCGCCGTCGGCACGGACCAGCAGGGCCGTTTCATTCTTGAATCCTTAAAGCGGCCGCATATCGATTTGTCGTACATCGATCTGGTCGATGCGCCCACCTCGGCCAGCGTCGGCGTCGTGAAAGGTTCGGGAGAACGCAAGTTCTTTCATCAGATGGGCGCCAGCCGCAAAGCTTTCGCCGTGCCCATCCGGTTCACGCCTGAACTCTGCCATGGCATGACGTACTATCACCTGGCCAGCATGTTTGTGCTGCCCCAATTGCGCGCCCGCGGTCCGGAACCGCTCATTCAGGCTCGCGCCGCAGGTCTGAAAACTTCATTCGACACAAACTGGGATCCGGAGGCCGGCTGGATGCAAACTCTGGCGCCCTGCCTTCCACATCTCGATCTCTTGTTTATGAACGAAGCCGAGGCGTACATGATCACCGGCTCCGAGGAGCCCGCTCAAATCGCAAAAATTGTGCTCGCGCAAGGTCTTCACACTCTTGTCCTCAAACTGGGCGGCCGCGGATGTGCTATCTACACGGAGAACCGGGAGGTCCTCTGCCCGGCATTCGATGTAAGCGTCAAAGACACCACGGGCGCGGGAGACTGTTTTGCAGCCGGATTTCTTGCCGCCACGTTGGATGGAGCCAATCCGGCCGAAGCCGGCCGCTTCGCGAATGCAGTCGCGGCCCTCAGTGTTCAGAAGATCGGCGCGGTTTCCGGAGTTGTCTCCAAACCGGAGACCGAGGCATGGATGAAGAAAGCGGCTACTCGCGCCCGGTAAGGCGTTTTAGCAATGTAACTGCTTTTCGGATGTCGGCCGCGCGCTGCGCTAGATCCGGTTCTTCGCGTTCTATGCTCAAAACGCCCCGGTACCCGACTTCCTTCAGCTTCGAAATGAAGCGCGGGATACCAACACTCCCGTCTCCCAGCGGGCGCTCCACTCCCAGCGCATTCGGCTTATCAACCGGCGGCCAATCGCCGTCTTTGCAGTGAACGGAGATTACCAAGCTCCCCAGCACTTCCAGCGCCTCGATCGGATCGCCCGTGCCGTAGAGAATCATATTCGCTGGATCGAAATTGATCCGCAGGTTCGGCCGCTTCACGTCTTCCATGAAACGCAACAGAACTTTGGCGGGCTCCTGTCCGGTTTCAAGCGTGAAGAACTGGCCGTTCTTGCCGCAGTGATCGCAGATCTCTCTGGCGACATCGCGAATTCCCGCGTAGGCCGGATCATCCGGTTCTTCGGGCACGAAGCCGATGTGGCATGCGACGCTGTCAATCGCCAGTTTGCGCGCGGTGTCCGACACCGCCTTGGTGCGCTTCACCCGCTCCTCGCGAGTACCGGGAGGGACCAGCCCTACGGTCCGCTGCACGGTCGGGATATCGGCATAGTCCTCGCCCACGTAACTGCACACGGCCGTTACTGGCGTAAATTGCTCCCCAGTCAAGGCTTCGTCCCATCGTTCCGCCGCGCCGTCCAAAGGCAGTGCCCCTGGGAAGCCAAGCTGCCCCGCGCGCACCCCAAACTCCTTCACCTTCCGAAGCGTCTCGCGGGCATCTGCACCGGCCCAAAACATCAATCCGATTTCCAGGTCTTCTAGTCCGAGCATTTCAACTGTTCTCCTCCCATTTCTCTCGATTGTTTCAGCAGCAGCGCCACTTTTACCGAACGCGCCGAGTCCTGTGGCAAGCATCGCTGCGGCGGCTTGCCCTCTCGCACACAACCGATGAAATATGAAATCTCCGCCTCGTACCCGTCGCCGCTTACTTCCACCTTTTTTCGCTCGCCGGTCTGGTCGTTCAACATCAGTCCGTCGGGGGTCAACTCCATCTCCGCTCGTTCGGTGCGCACTTGAAAGCTCATGTGCAGAGGAGCGCCGGGTAAAAACCATCCACCCTGTATCCGCACCTCAGGACCGTTCGCATACAGCAATGTCGCAGTCAGAGCATCTACCTCGCCCAACTGTTTGGCCGCGACTCGCTGCGGCATGCCGAACAAAGAAATTGCCTGGTCGATATCATGAACCAGTAAGTCGATTACCGCTCCGCCGCTGCGCGCGGGCACCGGCAGCCATTTGCTCCAGTCCGGTAATCCGCACTGGCGCGTGAACGTTGCGGAGCGCACGGCGCCAAACTGCCCCGCTTCCACAAAATCCCGAAGCGCGACATATTCCGGCCAGAATCGTAGAACCTGCGCGATCATCAGTATCCGCTTATTCTCTTGGGCCGCAGCTAGCATGCGATCGCAATCCGCGCTCGTAAGCGCCATCGGCTTCTCGCAAAGTACATGCTTAC
>Ga0134128_10010206_pt1 | contig 11254 bp, 8 predicted proteins | sample KB31754_FD_96462 | JGI IMG/M metagenome (GOLD analysis project Ga0134128, IMG submission 96462) | Terrestrial soil microbial communities with excess Nitrogen fertilizer from Kellogg Biological Station, Michigan, USA - KB3-175-4 | ecosystem: Environmental > Terrestrial > Soil > Unclassified ...
CAGAGTTTGCGCCGATGTTGTTTGGCAAGCGCCCTGCATTTAAGACAAGGGTATTTGGAATTTGAATCCAGTGACCAGCGTCGAAGAGCGGACAAGTTGCATGAACCAAGAACCAGGAACCCGAAAGATTTGCACGGAAACCACTGCCGAGATTTCGCGGCGGATCCGCGCCAAAGAATGCCCGCCACCAGTAGTTCCTCAGCGTATCTGCCAAATAACTAGCCAGAACCCCCAAGAGCGCCGCTGTTCCCAGACCTGAAGGGAGTGCGGCGCTCCTTTCCTCCCCCTGTTCGTCAAGGGACAGGCAGGTGACTCCCCGGCCGCGAGGAGTTTGACCCGCCATGCGGCGGCGTTTGACCATTTTCCAGGAGGAAATACGCCCGCGGGCACGGGACCGCCGCTATGCGAATTCCTTGGATTCCATTCGTATGAACTCGCCTATTCTTTATTCGTATTAAGCCGATTTGACATCACGTTATAAACCATATTGAATTATCCATCTGTTCTCTATCGGCGTGAGGAGTCTCGCAATGCTTGTGAACAGACTGCTTCCCATTCTTCTGCTCATTGCGGCCGCTGCGCCGTCCCTTCGCGCGCAGGTATCCGCGAGCATCGCCGGGGTGGTCAGCGATACGTCCGGCGCGCGGGTTCCGGCTGCCGCGATAATTGTAAAGAACTTGGAAACCGGAGCAATCCGGAGCACGGTGACTGATGATGCGGGGCGGTATCAGGTGCTCGCGTTGCCCGTGGGCGAGTATGAGATACGAATCTCGAAGACCGGCTTTCAGGAACAGATCCGGAGCGGAATTCATCTGGCCGTGGAACAAGAGGCCGGAGTGTATGTGACGCTACGAGTCGGCGAGGTCAAACAGCACGTCACCGTGGCTGGAGAGGTGCCGATTGTCAGCACGACCACCACCGACATTTCCGGACTGGTCGGGGAGCGGCAGGTCAAGGAGCTACCTCTGAACGGACGAAGCTACGATCTGCTAATGCCGCTGAATCCGGGCATAGTGAACTTCACCTCACAGAAAACCGGCGGGACGGGGATTTCCAACTCAACGACGGCAAACAACTTCGCCGTCTCTGGCAATCGCCCGCAGCAAAATCTGTTTCTGCTGAACGGAGTGGAGTACACCGGCGCAGCGGAGAACAACATGCAGCCGGGCGGCACGAGCGGAATGCTGCTAGGGGTCGACGCCGTGCGCGAGTTCAACGTACTGCGTGACTCCTACAGCGCAGAGTTCGGCAAACGGCCTGGCGGCCAGGTAATCATAGTGACTCAGTCGGGCAGCAACCAGCTGCATGGTGCGGTGTTCGAATTCCTGAGGAATAACGCTCTCGACGCACCGAATTTCTTTGACCAGGGCTCCGCTCCGCCGTTTCAACGCAACCAGTTTGGAGCATCCCTCGGCGGGCCCATTCAGAAGGATAAGACCTTCCTCTTCGGCAACTATGAAGGTTTCCGCCAGAACCTGCACCAGACCTCCGTGGCATTTGTTCCCAGCGCAGCATCAAGAGCGATTGCCGTCCCGAGCGTCCAGCCACTGCTGAATTTGTGGCCTGCTGCTCCCGCTGGAGCCCAAGACTTCAATGGCATCTCGCAAGTTTTCAGCAGCCCGCCCCAAACGATTCGCGAGGATTTTGGCACGGTCCGGCTCGATCATTCGTTTTCCGGGAAAGATTCCCTTGCAGCGATTTACACGATTGACGATGGCGGTGACGTAACCGCGACGCCGCTCAATCCCTACAGTTCGGATATCGTAACACTGCGTGAGCAAGTCTTGAGTCTTGAGGAGACTCACGTCTTCTCCCCAAGCCTGTTGAACACCGCCAGGTTTGGGTTTTCGCGTGCGGGCTATTTTTTTACAGGTGAGCCGACACCGGGTACTCCGGCGGCAACCGTTCCCGGGTTCCTGATAGGACGTCCGGTGGGCGCGGTAGTGGTTGGAGGAAGCGCGGCGTCGAACCCACAAGCACAGCTTGGACTGGCGGGAAGCAATAACGGAAGCAACCTGAGCATCGCGCGGAATCTCTTCACGTATGAGGATCACGTAATCCTGACGCGCGGCAGGCACCAGCTTGAATTCGGCGCATGGTTGCAGCAATTTCAATCGAACGAAACAATTGCCTTGAGCCAGTTTGGACAAGCAACGTTCACAAGCCTGCAAACGTTCTTGCAGGGAACGATTTCCAGTTTCTTGTTCGATCCAGCGCCAACAGAGATGAATTGGCGTTCGCTGCTGGGTGCGTTGCATGCGCAAGATACCATTCGCGTCAGTCCGAGACTTACGGTGACGCTCGGATTCCGGGCTGAGTTTACGACCGGCTGGAATGAGGCGCACGGCCGCGCGGCTAACTACACGTTCGCCAATGGAGTGATTTCGACGCAGCCGCGCGTCGCAGATTCCTTGTTCACGATGAATAACGCAAAATTCTTGCCGCAGCCGCGCATCGGAGTTGCCTGGAGTCCGTTCAGCGCCAAAACCGTAATTCGCGCGGGATTCGGAATGTACAACGATCTTCAGGATGCTTTGGGATACCGCGCGGACCAGAATGCACCGTTCAATCCTACATTCACCACTCCGTTGACGGTGGCGCAGCTCCCCATCAACCCTGCTGGACCATTTCCCGCGGCGGCGAAGCTCATCCCCGGTGGAGTCCAGCCGGATATGCAGACGCCAACTTTGATTTCCTATTCGTTGAGGATACAGCAAGAGCTCTCGCTGAACACATCGCTGACGGTGGGTTACGTCGGATCACACGGCTATCACGAACTGATCGGCATTGATGCAAACGAACCTTTTCCTGTGATCTGCCCGGCATCGCCGTGTCCCGCAAACTATCCCGCAACGTTTCCGGGAGGAATAGCAAACACGTCCGTACCGGCGGGAACCTACTTTGTCCCCGCAACGGTCAAAGCCAATCCCGCAATCGCGAATACGTGGACATGGTTTTCGGAAGGAACCAGTTCCTACAATGCGCTCCAGGTGGATGTGAATCGCCGACTCAGCGCAGGCTTGACTCTGCGCGCAGTCTACACATTCTCAAAGGTCCTGGACGACGGCGACTCATTGAATGCGACTACATCGGGGGGCGGACCGGCGCTAGCTTCGAATCCATTCAACCTTAAGGCGGATTGGGGATTAGGGACTTTCGACATCAGACATGTTGCGGTGGTGAGTGGGACCTATGCGCTCCCGGTTGGGCACGGGAAGCGTTTTCTTGGTGGTTTGGAGGGATTTGCAAACCTAATGGCGAGCGGTTGGACGGTAAACTCCATCGTGACATTGCAAGGCGGCTTCCCGTTTTCTCCGCAGCTCAGCTACAACCCGTCGAATAATGGGGACACACGGAATCCGGTGCGCCCGTTCGCGAACCCGGCCTTTACGGGGCCAGTGGTCCTCGGCAACCCGAACCAATGGTTCAACCCGGCTGCGTTTCTGGCGCCGGCGAACACGGCTGCCAACGGAGGATTCTATGGCAACGTTGGAAGAAACACCTTGATCGGGCCGGGCCTGGCCACGTGGGATTTCTCCGTGCTGAAAGAAATGCGAATTCGTGAGCGGTTGAGTCTTCAGTTTCGCTCGGAGATATTCAACCTTCTTAACCGGGCGAATTTCAACCAGCCCAATGCCATTGTCTTCACTCCCTCGGGCGTTTCGCCAACGGCGGGCGTGATTACCAGCACTTCCACCACCTCGCGCCAGGTGCAATTCGGACTGAAACTGCTCTGGTAAGGACCAAAAAATAGCCGGAAGAGATCGCGGAAGTTTTTCCCGCCGCCGCGGTTGTGTCTCTCCCGGTCCCGTCCTTCGATTCTCCTGTCTGGCAACAACGGAACGGCATCTTGCGTTATATATGTACTGTGGTACACTGGTACCAAGGAGCGGGCTCTTTGCGATGACAAAGGAATCCACATTTCTTGTAGAGCGGGTGCAAACAGGTGTTCGCATGGAAAAGCGAATCCTGAAGGTCCTGAAGGCGTTCGGGGAGTATCACGACATGACGCTTGGCGACCTCCTCGAGGGGATCGTCCTGCATGCATTCGACGGCAAGTGCCCTTTTGGGGTGGAGAGCCTCCGGCGCATAAAGGATTTGAAAAAATTCTACGGGCTGGATCTGGACTCGCGTGCGAGTCACCGTCTCACCGAATCGCAAGCGAGCGACTCTCCCAGAAAAGGCAAACGCGGAAAATGAGTGCGCACCTCACGAGATATTCCATCCCGCTGCTGCGTTGGACCTTGGGCTTGGTGGTCATACTGGAGTCCTGCCGGTTTGTTTTGTCCTCATCTACCGCTCATTTTCTCGCCAAAGCTGGGTTGCCCGCGTGGATCCGGCCGGTGCTTGGGGGAGCTGAGTTCGTCGCCGCGATTCTATTCCTTGTGCCAGTAACGTCTCTGATCGGCGGCTATGCATTGCTCGTCATTTTTGGGATGGCTGCGCTTGTGCATTTTTTGCATGGCCAATTCAGCGTGGAGGGTCTCGTTCTTTACGCCGTGGCTGTGCTGGTTTGCATCGCGTACAGGAAAACCAGGACCGGCGAGGCGCTGCATGACCGAACATGAGTGGATGGCGGAATTTGAAAAGTGTACCTTGCCCAACGGCTCCTTTCATCATGCCGATCACGTCAAAATGGCTTTTTTGTACTTGCAAAAGTATCCGCCGCTCGAAGCCCTGAGCCGCTTTTCTTCTGCCTTGAAGCGCTTCGCAGCAGCTCAGGGCAAGCCGGATCTTTACAACGAAACCATCACCTGGGGATTTATTCTGCTTATTCGAGAACGCATGGCGCGGGCAAGCTCCCCGCAATCGTGGGCTGAATTTTCGGCAAGCAATGCCGATCTCTTGCGTTGGGACAACAACGTCTTGAAAAAATACTACTTTCCCGAAACACTATCCTCGGAACTTGCGAAGCGCGTCTTTCTCTTCCCGGACAGGGTGTAGCCCAGTCTTCTCCTGGTTATTCAACAGCTACTCCGATTCCAGTTGCATCTTCTACACGTGTCGATTTATGATTTCCGGCACATAGTAGACCGCAAGAAACTTCTCATTTCTGCCTGGCAGGAGTCAGCGATGAGTTTGCGTTGATGTCTTGTCCGCCTCGTACAGAGGCAAACGCATCCAGATCTGCGGCCGTGAGTTCCGTGCTCGCATGGAGCTGAGGAATTGAGAGCTGTGTTTCGAGAAGAATGAACCCGACGATTGGATGCGATCAGCCATTGAAGAAAACGGACAGTAAAGTTGCTCTAGCGGAAAACGCTCAAACCGGCTCGAGGCTGAACGCCCGCGGCCCCCTCTGGATCGAGAGTGCATTTCAAGACCTGCGATTCGCTCTCCGCAGTTTGCGCAAGAGCCCGGCATTCACGGCCACCGCGGTCCTCACGCTTGCGCTCGGCATCGGGGCCAACACCGCCATCTTTCAGTTGCTGGATGCGGTGCGCTTGCGAAGTCTTCCCGTGCCCGACCCCTCGTCTCTGGTAAGGATAGAAATCAAGGGGGGACTTCACGGTTTCGGCTGGAGCGAGAACGATACGGCGTTCAGCACCGCCCTTTGGGAGCAAATCCGAAAGCAGCAAGGAGCATTTTCGGGATTTTTCGCATGGCGCAGTGGCCGGTATGCCATCGGACGGGGAGATCAGGAGAGACTAGCTGAGGCCCTTTGGGTGAGCGGGGAAATGTTTCCAATGCTCGGAATAGTCCCTGTTCGAGGCCGTTTGTTCACGCCGGACGACGACCGGCCCGGTTGCGGAATATCGGGCGCGGTAATCGGCTATGCGCTTTGGCAGAGTGAGTATGGAGGCAAGGACTCCGTCATCGGAAGCAGAATTGTCATCTTTGACCATCCGACCCAGGTGATCGGTGTAACTCCCCCGAGCTTCTTCGGGCTTGACGTTGGCAAGGAATTCGAGGTTGCTCTCCCCACTTGCGCGCTTCCCTCCTTCGTCACGGGTGACGGCACTCTTGTCAGGCCCGACGTCTTCTGGCTGCAAATTATGGGCCGGCTGAAACCAGGATGGTCGCTGCAACAGGCCTCGTCGCAACTGGAAACGGCGAGTCCGGGCATGTTCGAAGTTACCGCGCCCAGCGGATACAACGCGGCGTCTTTGGATTCCTATCGAGCGTTCAAGTTGTCGGCATATCCCGGAGGCAACGGGGTTAGCGAGCCTGGCGAGACTTACGACACCTCTCTATGGCTCCTCCTGGGGACGACCGCATTGGTGCTCCTCATTGCCTGCGCGAACTTGGCAAATCTCATGCTCGTCCGGGCCAGTACCCGCGAGAAGGAAATGGCTGTCCGATTGGCGCTCGGGGCCAGCGGCGGACGGGTGAGACAGCAACTGCTGCTGGAAAGTTTGGTCCTGGCTGTCACCGGTGCCGTCTTGGGAATTGGTTTGGCCTCGGTCTTCAGTAGGACGGTGGTCAAATTAATAAGCACGGAGAGAGCGCCGTTCTATCTGGACATGCACCTCGACTGGCGGGTCTTGTCATTTTCCGCTCTTATGGCCATTTCGACGTGCCTGCTCTTCGGCCTGGCCCCGGCTTTTCGCTCCTCGCGAACGGAGCCGGGCTTAACCTTGAAATCAGGCGGCCGCGGCATGACCGCGGGACGCCAAAGATTCTCGTTTCAGCAAGCATTGGTCGTTTCACAAATTGCATTTTCGCTGGTGCTGCTGGTGGGGGCGCTGTTGTTTGTGCGCAGCTTCTGGAACTTGGTGACGCTCAACCCCGGATTTCGAGAGAGCGGCATTCTGCGCGTGTACCTGAACTTCCGGCGGCTTGATCTGCCTCCCGAACGCTATGAAACATTCAAACACGATCTCTTGGAGCAGATTCGATCCATTCCGGTGGTGGAGTCCGCGGCGACTTCCACGCATGTTCCCTTGGACGGCAGCAGTTGGTCGCTGGGAGTTCGCGCCGGCAGCATGGAAGGCAGCTCCAAATTCGACTGGGTGAGTCCCGGCTATTTCCGGACCTTGCAAATTCTCTTTCTTGCCGGGCGCGATTTCACCGAGCGCGACACGCTGCAAGCCCCGCCGGTTCTCATCGTGAACGAGACCTTTGTCCGGCAGTTTTTGGGGCCGGGAAATCCCCTGGGAAAAATCATTCGCACGAATGCGGAACCCCACTACCCGGAGACGGAATACGAAATTGTCGGCGTGGTGAAGGATACGAAGTACGGGGCACTGCGGGACGCGATTCCACCGATTGCTTTCGCCCCCGCCCAGCAGTATTCCGACAAATACTATTTTACTAATGCGTTCGTCCGGTTTTCGTCGCCGCCCTCGGTGGCCATCTCCGCGGTGCGCGATAAACTCACGCCGATCTACCCCGAGCTGAAAATCGAGTACCACGTCTACCAGACGGAGATTCAAAGCGGACTTGTGCGCGAACGTCTGATGGCCCTGCTATCCGGATTCTTCGGCGCGCTTGCGGCCCTGCTCGCGGTGATCGGTCTCTACGGCGTCATCTCCTACATCACTACCATGCGCAGAAATGAGATTGGGATTCGCATGGCTCTTGGCGCAAGCCGGCAGAATGTTATCGGGCTCGTGTTGCGTCAGACATTGATCCTTCTCGCGCTGGGTGTCGGGATTGGGCTGGCCCTCGCAGTCGCCGCAACCAGCGGTGCGCGAGCATTGCTCTATGGGCTGCGGCCGGGTGACCCATTCAGCCTGGCCGCCGCGGGTCTGTTTCTGGCTGCGGTAGCCTTAGCCGCCAGTTATTGGCCCGCCTATCGAGCCACTCGAGTCGATCCCATGAAAGCGCTTCGCTATGAGTGAAGTTCACTACTCATAACGCAGAGCCTCCACGGGATCGAGCCGGGAAGCCTTCACGGCTGGATACATCCCGAAGAAAAGACCGACGCTCATCGACACCGTCACGGCCAGGAAAATTGACCATAGCGGAACAGACGACGGCAAACTCGGTACAAAAAGATGGATGAGCAAGCTGATGCCGAGCCCCAGCACCACGCCAATCACTCCGCCGGCCCCGGTCAGCACCACGGCTTCGGTCAAAAACTGCCAGATGACATCGCGCCGCCGCGCTCCAATCGCCTTGCGCACTCCAATTTCGCGCGTGCGCTGCGTGACCGACATCAGCATGATATTCATCACCCCGACTCCGCCCACCAACAATCCGATCGAACTGACGACGGAAATAAGCAGCGCCACGGAAGCGGTGATTTGGCGGAATTGGTCCGCGATCTCCTTGGCGCTCGAAACCCCAAAATTGTCAGGTTTGTTGTAGGGAACGTTTCGCCGCCGGCGCAGCACTCCGCGGATTTCGTCCTCGGCCTCCGGCATGCGGCCGGGATAGGCGACTGCACCAATCAAATTCTCATCGTCCCCAGGCCGATGTTTCTGGTATGTGCGATAAGGAACAAGAATCGCCTTGTCCGCGGCCTGGTCCTTTACCAGTTGTCCTTTGCGCGCTGCCATCACGCCAATCACTTCATACGACACTCCGTCCACCAGGATCGGCTTACCCAGTGGATCTTCGTCTGGATACAATGCCTTGGCTATATCCGGACCGATGAGCGCGACGTCTCTGCGGTGCAGATTCTCGCCCTCGCTAATGTATCTTCCTCGCTCTGCTTTGGAATTGAACACGATCTCATCCGCCGGCAGTATCCCGTGGTAGTCCACTCCGGCAACTTCCTTATTTTTGTAGCGCGCGCTCATCAGCGGGCGCCCTCCTGGCGAATCCTCCACAATCCGCGGCATTACCGCAGCCGAAACCGCTCTGACGTCTGGGCAAAGCTCTCCAATGGCCTCGGCATCCTCAAGGGTAAGCGGCTTGCGCGTGCGTTCTTCCGGAGTGAGTCGTCCCGAAGTGTGAATGCCGGGATCAAACTTAAAAATGAAAAGCGTCTCTGAGCCGAAGTCACTCAGAAAAGCGTTTACGTCGTTGTACACGCCCATCAAAACCGCGACCACGGACAGCAACGCGGTGATCCCAATGACCACGCCGAGCACGGTCAGAAAAGATCGCATCTTGTTCTCACGCAGCGTCGTGAGAGCCATGTGAGCGTTTTCGCCAAGCGCTATTCGCATTTTGACTCAGTCGTTCACTAAATCTCTGTCCGCAGCGCTTCGATGGGCTCAAGCATGGCCGCCTTCCGCGCCGGATAGACACCAAAGAAAATCCCGACGGCGGCAGAGATGAGTTCCGCGATGATGACCGCGGAGATCGGCACGTTCATCGGAATGGAAGTCGTGGCTCTTGCCAGCAGGCATATTCCATAGGCGATCAGCACGCCGATAGCTCCGCCCATTGCCGACATCACGCACGCCTCCACCAAAAACTGCAGCAGGATGTCCCGCCGGCTCGCGCCAAGCGCCTTGCGAATTCCAATCTCTCGCGTGCGCTCCGTGACCGTGGCCAGCATCACGTTCATGATCACCACGCCTCCAATCACCAAAAAGACTGAAACCACGCCGACCATGGCCATGGCGATTACACCGGTCAGTTGATTCCATAGTTTCATCAGCGTCTCGGAGTCGAGTATGCCAAAGGAGTCGGTTTCATTCGGCTTCAGGTGACGCCTCGCGCGCATCAACACACGCGCTTCGTCTTGCGTGCGTTCCATCCAATCTGCCCCGCGCGCCTGGATGTTGATCCAGATTCCCTCGTACGCTCCGTAGATTTTGATGTACGTCTCTGCCGGAATATACGCGAAGTTATCCTGCGACTGGCCGAGGACGGTGCCGATCGGTTTGGCTACCCCAACAACAATGAACGGCCGGTGATCGAGCATCACTTCGTGTCCAACCGGGTCCAGGTTGGAAAAAAGCTTGCCGGCCAATTCAGACCCAATCATGGCCACCATCGCCCGGCTGCTTTCATCCGCTTCCGTGATGTACCGGCCGTCAGTCATTTCTTGTGCATTGATGTCGCCCATGCTGGCGGTTACGCCGCGAATGCTGGTGTCCTGGATGGTAAGCGAACCGACGCGAGCATTTCCAGAAGTCCATACCTCCGCGCCTACGCGCTGCGGCAGTTTCAGGTTTTCGCGAAGTGACTCATAGTCGTCCCAGGTAACGAGTTTGTTCCGGCGCATGGCTTTGACCAGCTCTTCCATCTCCGTGATGATCGGAAAGCGCATCACCGTAAACGCGTTCGAGCCCAGATTGGCGACCTTGTTGGCTATGTATTGGTTCACGCCGGAGATCAACGCGATCACCACGATCAATGTGGCGACGGACAGGATGATCCCCAGCAACATGAGAAACGAACGCATCTTGTGCGCGCGCAGTGTCTCCAGCGCGACGCCAACCGGTTCCCGCAGTGGCACTCGCCGCCTCATTCACACTGCTCCTTGTTTATTCCTACGACGCAGTCCGCTAGAAAGTATCAGTACCGCTCCACCGCCGGGATGCTTACGCCTCGCCCTAGCCACAAGCGACGAGCCCGCCTGTCTCGTACCGTTTCTTTTGCTGTTCCGCGCAGGCCAAATTTGCGCTAGGCGCGATGCGGTCTCCACGGTACAATGCTTCCGCTGCTTCCTGGTTCCTGTTTTTAATGGTTTGGCGACGCCACGGCAAATGAGCTGCGCCATGGATAACACGGTGTTCGAAGTTCCAACCCCGCAAACGCTTTAATCCGCCACTGACGCGGATTCGATTTTCCCCCGTTTCTACCAATTAACCTCGGAAGCTTTTGGCGCGACCGCTTCGCCAGTCTGCGCACCTTAGATTGTGCAGGTATATATGGACCTCGAACAAATTGCTGTCTCAGCGCCACAGCCAACAATCTGGAATTCCATCCGGGAAGCGCTTCGCGGCTCGCATCAGGACTTTACCACCGGCAGCCTCAACCGCGCGATTCTTCTCCTGGCCATTCCCATGGTCCTCGAGATGGTTCTGGAGTCTTTGTTCGCTGTGGTCGACGTTTTCTGGGTGGGCCGCCTGGGCGCTGAAGCCGTTGCCACCGTCGGTCTCACCGAATCGCTCCTCAGCCTCGTCTTTGCCATTGGGCTTGGATTGAGCCTTTCCACCACCGCCATGGTAGCTCGCCGCATCGGCGAAAAAGATCCTGCCGGCGCAGCTGTAGCCGGCGTGCAAGCTATTGCCATCGGGCTGGCGGTGTCTGTTCTCGTCGGGCTGCCTTGCTTGTTTTTTGCGCCTAACCTCTTGCGCATGATGGGCGCATCGCCGCAAATCCTGGCGGTCGGCACCGGGTACGCTCGCATTGCTCTTGGAGGCAGCGGCGCCATCATGCTGCTCTTTCTCAACAATGCCATCTTTCGGGG
>Ga0134128_10010208_pt1 | contig 11253 bp, 10 predicted proteins | sample KB31754_FD_96462 | JGI IMG/M metagenome (GOLD analysis project Ga0134128, IMG submission 96462) | Terrestrial soil microbial communities with excess Nitrogen fertilizer from Kellogg Biological Station, Michigan, USA - KB3-175-4 | ecosystem: Environmental > Terrestrial > Soil > Unclassified ...
AACCGTCCATGGCGGCGAGCAATGCGTTGATGGTCTGCTGATGTTCGCCGTGGGAATCAAATTTGCGGTTCTTGCCGACGCAATCGATTTCATCGATGAAAATGATCGCGGGATTGTGCTTGCGGGCCTGGCGGAAAAGCTGGCGGACGCGCTTGGCGCCGACGCCGACGAAGACTTCGGTGAAATCACTGCCGTGGGCACTGAAGAACGCGGCGTTGGCTTCGCAGGCGATGGCCTTGGCGAGCATGGTTTTGCCGGTTCCGGGCGGGCCAATGAGCAGCACGCCTTTGGGCAAGGTGCCGCCGAGGCGCTGGTATTTTTTCGGGTGCTTGAGGAAATCGACGATTTCGGACACTTCGCCCTTGGCTTCTTCGATGCCGGCGACGTCGCTGAAACGGATGGTGGGTCGTTGGGTGACGCGGGTGTTTTTGGCGCGGCCGATGTTGGCCTGGAAAGCGACCAAGCCCACGACCAAGCCGCCGATGAACAGCGTCGAGAGAATGCTGACCCACTGGCCGCGTTCGCCTTCGCCGGGGACTTTGATCTTCACGTTCTTGTCGGCGAAGAGAGCCTTGGCTTCGGATCCATCAAGATGCGTGGTGACGTAGAATTTTTCGATTTTGCCGTTGACCTTGCGCGTGCCTTCGACGAGGTAGATGCCATTGTAAGGCGCTGGGACGGCGCTGCCTTTAATGATTTGGTTTTGCTCGATGAGCTGGGTCAGTTCGGCGCGGGAGATTTCGTGAGAGGGGGTTCTCAGGAAATAAGCCGCGATGAGGCCGCAACCCACGAGGATGAGGGTGAGGCCGAGGATGAGTTTGAAATTCTTCAGACGTTTCATTGGTTGTTTTCAGTGCGATGGACATTCAAGCGGGCGGTGGTGGTTCGGACCGGCAAAGCGCGGGCGTGTCTCAGATGCGCCGCGAGGCTGTTCGCGGCAACAAAGAGGACGATGGTGAATAAAACGCTTAACGTTTTCATGCGGTTACGGTCGCCGTTTCTTAATTTTGCGAAATCGGAACGAGGCCCTTTTTGGTGTCGGTGTTTGGACGACAAAGGGGGAAGGTAGAATGAAGAATGCAGAATGAAGAAGGCGGGACCGGGCGTGGTTCGGCTCCGAGTCCGCCTTGCACGACTGGGCGCGACTGACATTGGGGGACAATGACTTGCGGCGAGAGATATCGGCTACGATTTCGCGACGCGGGTGCAACGGGCGTAAAATCCACGCACTTGAGCGATAGAATTTCGAAAGGCGAATACGTGCGAACAGGTGCGAATTGAAGGTTTTGGGGATGAAATACGCGCAACGTGCGGAGCAATGCTTTGCGCTCCGATGTATTCCGCGACCCAGGAACGCCCGCGGCGAATTGGACGGTACGCGGCTTGGTTGATGAATTCAAAGCTTTGAGGAGCTGATTTTGCTTGTCTCATTTCCACTTGCGCCCTTTGCCTCCTTTGGCGGGACTGTTATAGACGACATGGGGGTCAATGAGCCGAGTCGGTTCGCACGGGCGAGACGCCCGTGCCACTATATAAATCAGGATTGCCAAAAGGCTTGGAAACCAGCACAAAGAGGCCATGCCTACGGTTGCCGAACAGCTTCGCCAGGCGCGCGAAGCCCAAAAACTGACCATTCAGGAACTGGCGGAGATTACGAAAATCCGCACGGACCACATCCGCGCGCTGGAGGAAGGCAATTTCAACGTGTTTTCCGCGCCGGTTTACATCCGCGGTTTTGTGCGGACGGTGTCGACGATTTTGAAGATGGATGTGCCGCAAGTGATGTCGAATTTGGAGTCGGAATTGGGGCAGACGGTGAAGTTCCGCGAGCCGCCGCCGTTGACCGATCAGCCGAAGACGCCGGTGGATTTCGTGATGTTGCAGCTTTCGAAGGTGAACTGGCGGCTGGGGGCGGCGGCTCTGGCGGGACTGGCGCTGGTGACGGTCGTGCTGGTGGTGGTGGCGCATCGGCATTCGAAACGGAGCGATCCGTTATCAGGATTGAAGCCGGGGATGTATCAGCCGAGCAATTCGGGTGAGACGTTGCCGTTGCCGAAGCATTAATAGGGGAGCGGGAGGCACCATTACTGCAGTTCGGTGCGCCTCCCCATAAACCCGAACCCTCACCCCGGCCCTCTCCCATCCGATGGAAGAGGGAGAAGTTGTTCCTGCGTCTCTCATCGAATACAGCCTCTGATATGCCGTAGTTCAAGGAGCAATGCGCGAATCATTCGGGGAATGCTCGCAGCGAATGATTGAGGCGCAAGCAGGTTTCGAATCGTGAGGCATTTTCACACGCAGCTGTGAGCCGCGATGCGCAGCTCACTGCGCCCGGGGCGGGCGCGCTCCCCAAGCAATTTGCGGCGGTCGCAGACCACCGCTACAGGACAAAGAGGAGAATCAGGACGACGATGTTGACGTAGACGGCGGCGAGGACGTCGTCGATGGTCACGCCCCAGCCGCCGGGGAGATTTTGGCTTTGGCGCACGGGCCAGGGTTTCCAGACGTCGAATAATCGGAAGGCGGCGAAGACGCCGACGGTGGGCAGCCAATTTTGTTTCGAGAAGAAGAATTCGGGCGCGGGGAAGGAGCCGGTTTTGCAGAGGTGAAATACGACCCATCCCAGGAAGCAAATGGGGATGGCGGCGATTTCATCGAAGACTACTGAGCCCGGGTCTTTGGCTTTGAGGATTTTTTCGCCGGCGCCGCAGAGCCAGGCGGAAAGGGCAAGGCTGATGACAATTCCGACGAGGAAGAGCCAGAGATTTCCGGTCAGGAGGAGAAGCGCGAACCAGCCGAGACCGACGACTGAGCCGAAGGTGCCTGGCGCGACGGGGATGCGGCCGATGCCGAAGCCTTGAGCGAGCCAGAGGAGGAGGGTGTTCACGGGGTTTTCAGGATTCGGAAATTGGCGGCTGGTTGACCGGGCTCATGTTTGTTCAGTAAATGTTCAGAGACTGCCAATGAGGCGATATTTTGTTTTACGCTCGCCCTCACCCCGGCCCTCTCCCCCGGGGAGAGGGTGAAACTTTGGACAGCTTTCAGAAGGTCCGCAACCTGGTGACTCAATCCAGCGAGATGAGTTCATTAGTCTGATGCCGCTTCTTCTTTTGGGCTCGGGTTCTGCTTGCATCCGCTTACATGTCATCAAGGTAGAGGGCGCGATTTTTCCAGAGGTAGAGGAAGCCGGAGATGAAGGTGAGCACGACGGCGACCCATTTGAAAATGGCGGCGACCCACCAGGTCCAGGAGTGCGGGCCGATGTGCCAGCCGAAAATGGCGTTGCCGACGGCGCCCCATTGGTCCTGGCGGATGATTTGATCGATGAATATGGCAATGATGGCGACGATTTGGGAAATGGTTTTGTGCTTGCCGTAACGTTCCGCGGCGAGCACGACGTTTTTGGAGGCGGCGAGCAGGCGCAGGCCAGTGATGGCGAGTTCGCGCGAGACGATGATGACGGTCATCCAGGCGGCGAACCATCCGAGTTCGACGAAGGCGATGAAGGCGGAGCAGACCATGATTTTGTCCGCAAGCGGGTCCATGAGGATGCCGAAGTTGGTGATGAGGTTGTGGCGGCGGGCGATCTGGCCGTCGAGGAAATCGCTGATGCCGGCGGCGACGAAAAACGCGAGCGCGACGGTTTCGCGGTAGGGCATGCCGGAAAACATGACGATGAGAAACGCCACGGTGAAGGCGAAGCGGGACAGCGTCAGTTTATTCGGCAAATTCACGGCGACGTTTTAGCTGAAACCGGACGAGAAACAAAGAGGCAAATCTAGCCGCGGGTTGCAAAAAACCAGGGCCTCGTGGTCATGGACCCGAACCCTCACCCCGGCCCTCTCCCATCCGATGGGACAGGGAGAAGTTGTTCGAGCTTCTCTCGTCGAATACAGCCGTTGATATGTTCTGATTTTTGGAGTTCAAGACGTGAACTCTTTTGGAGGAATTCTCAAGTCGGCTGATGCGATTTAGAAGATCAGGGCTCGACGGAGTCTCGCCCCGCCTGCTTAGACCGGTTCGGCTATCAGGTCGTAGTCGGTGTGGGCGATGATTTTGACTCGGGAGAATTCGCCGATGGGGAGTTTGCCGCGGATGTAGACGCGGCCGTCGATGTCGGGGGCGTCGGCTTCGCCGCGGGCGACCAAATAGTTTCGAGATTCGGGTTTCGGGTTTCGCGTTTTTTGCGCTTCGCGGAGGAGGCCGTGTTCCCACGAACTCACGTTGGCGGATTGGAGTTGTTTCTCGTTGGCTTTGCCTTCAACGAGGACTTTGAGTTCGCGGCCGACGAAGGATTCGGCGACTTCAACGGCAATCTTGTGTTGGGCGGCCATGGCGAGTTGGCGGCGCTTTTGTTTGATGCTGTCGGGGATTTGGCCGGCCATTTGCCCGGCGCGGGTGCCTTTTTCCTGCGAATAACTGAACACGCCGAGGCGTTCGAATTTGGTTTGGCGGATGAATTCGAGCAGGGATTGAAAATAGGCGTCGGTTTCGCCGGGGAAACCGACGATGAACGTGGTGCGCAGGGCGATGCCGGGGATGCCGGCGCGGATTTTTTTCAGGAGGTCGACGATATATTGCTGCGAAGTTTCGCGGCGCATGCGTTCGAGCATGTTTTCGTGGATGTGCTGCAAGGGGATGTCTACGTAGCGCGCGACTTTGGGGCATTCGGCAATGGTGCGGATGAGTTCATCGGTCCAGTGCGCGGGGTGGGTGTAGAGCAGGCGGATCCAGAAATCGCCTTTGAGCTCGTTCAATTCGCGCAGGAGCGTGCTGATGGTGGTGGCGTCGGCGGAAAGAGCTTTGGTCGCGGCGGAAAATTTTTCGGGCGAGGAAATGGCGCGGCTGTGGTTCGGGCGGAGGTCGAGGCCGTAATAGGTGGAGTCCTGGGAGATCAGGTTCAGCTCTTTTACGCCGTCGGCGATCAGGGCTTTGGCTTCGGCCACGACGTCGGCTTGCTGGCGGCTGCGGTGCGAGCCGCGCATGCGGGGGATGATGCAAAAGCTGCACGGATGATTGCAGCCTTCGGCAATTTTGACGTAGGCGAAATGGCGGGGGGTGAGGCGGAAGCGAGGGGTGGAAACGTCCGGGATGTAAATGGGGCGTTGGGTGACGTTTAAAAGTGTCGAGTGTCGAGAGTCGAGTGTTGAGAGGACGGTTTTGGTGTTGCCGAACTTCTCTGTGCCGCGGAAGGATTCGGATTTTTCGTGGCCGGTGGGGGAATGGTTTTTGTCCAAATCGTTCAGTTTGGCGACGACTTTCGTTCTTCGACTTAGGACTTTGGACTTTGGGCTTTGGACTTTTTCGGCCCTGCGCGCAAGGGCTTGTTTGACGATGTCGGAGACCTGGGCGACCTGGTCGATGCCCATGAAGGCGTCGACTTCGGGGAGGAGTTTGGGCAATTCCTCGCGGAAACGCTGGGGGAGGCAGCCGGAGACGATGAGGCCCTGGCCGCGATGGTTCGCCTCGCGGACCTCGGCGGATTCCAGAATGGTGTCGACGCTTTCCTCCTGCGCGGAATCGATGAACGAGCAGGTATTGACGATCATAACGTCGGCCTGGGAGGCATCGTTGGTGATTTCCACGCCGTTTTTGAGGAGGGAGCCGAGCATGATTTCGGCGTCGACAAGATTCTTGGCGCAGCCGAGGGAAATCAGGCCGACACGCACCGGGCGTTCTGGAGATTTTTCTTTCATCAAAGATGTTCAGTTTACGTCATGTGAAGGGACGAGGCAACTTCTGGTGGGGGAGTTTGGCACATTAAGGGCAGAGCGTTTTGCCGAACCTGGCGCGCTTCCGATTTGGCTTATGTTGCTGCGGGTCAAAGACCCGCGCACCGCAAATTAGGACACCGGGGGGGAGCCGGCAAATTGACAAGGCGGCGGCAAAATCGCAAAGTGCGGCCCAGCAATGAAACAATTCGATTACCTGGTTCTGGGCAGCGGCATTGCGGGACTTTCTTTTGCGCTCAAGGTGGCGCCGCGCGGGCGCGTGGCCATCATCACGAAAAAGAACAAGGCGGAGTCGAACACGAATTACGCGCAGGGAGGCATCGCGGCGGTGACGAGCCGGGAGGATTCGATCGAGATGCACGTGCGGGATACGCTGGAAGCGGGCGCGGGATTGTGCAAGGAGAAGGTGGTGCGGACGATTGTCGAGGAAGGGCCGGAGCGGGTGCAGGAATTGATCGAGCTGGGAATGAGGTTTTCCGAGCGCGAGGATGCGAATGGGCATCATCAATTGGACCTGGGCAAGGAAGGGGGGCATTCCCGGAGGCGCATTTTGCATGCGAAGGACGTCACGGGCCGCGAGATCGAGCGCGCGTTGCTGGATGCGGTGTCGCGCCAGCCGAACATTGAGGTGTTCGAAAATCATTTTGCGATTGATTTGATCACGAGCCAGAAATTGGGCTACGTGGGCGATAGCCGGTGCCTGGGGGTTTATGTGCTGGATAAAAACTCGGGAAACGTGTCGACGTTTGTGGCGCCGATGACATTGCTGGCGACGGGTGGCTGCGGGAAGTTTTATCTCTACACGACGAATCCGGACATTGCGACCGGCGATGGCGTGGCGATGGCGTATCGCGCTGGTGCGGCGATTGCGAACATGGAATTCATCCAGTTCCATCCGACCTGCCTGTATCATCCCACGGCGAAGTCGTTTCTGATCAGCGAGGCGGTGCGGGGCGAAGGCGGGGTGCTGAAGACGGTTGAGGGCGTCGAGTTCATGGATCGGTATCATCGCCTGAAATCGCTGGCGCCGCGGGACGTGGTGGCGCGCGCGATTGACGGTGAGATGAAAAAGAGCGGCGCGAAATTCGTGCTGCTGGACATCACGCACAAGCCGGCGAAATTCGTCGCTGAACGGTTTCCGAACATTTACCAGAACTGCCTGAAATACGGGATTGATATCACGAAGGAACCGATCCCGGTGGTGCCGGCGGCGCATTATCAATGCGGCGGCGTGGCCACGAACATCGATGGCGAGACGGAGATTGGCGGGCTTTACGCAGTGGGCGAAGTGTCGTGCACGGGATTGCACGGAGCGAATCGGTTGGCGAGTAATTCGCTGTTGGAGGCGCTGGTTTGCGCGACGCGCGCGGCAAATAAAGTTTTGGCCTGCGCGCGCCACGAAAATGATTTCAAGATTCCGCTGTGGCAATCGGGCAAGGCGACCAATGCGGATGAATTGGTGGTGGTGTCGCACAATTGGGACGAAATCCGGCGGTTGATGTGGGATTACGTGGGGATCGTGCGGACGAACAAACGATTGCAGCGCGCGCAGAAGCGCATCGCGAATTTGCAGGAGGAGATCCAGGAATATTATTGGGATTTCATCGTGACGAGCGATTTGCTGGAGCTGCGCAATATCGCGACGGTGGCGGAGTTGATCGTGACGAGCGCGCTGGCGCGGCCGGAGAGCCGGGGGTTGAATTACAACCTGGATTATCCGGCGGCGAATCCGGGGTGGGCGCAGCGGGACACGGTGTTGCGCAAGGAGGCGTAGGGATGACCAGCGTCCGAAATAGGACGTCGTTCGCGCCGATCAGGAGATCGGCGCTCCGGTCGGCGGTGGTGTGGAGGCCGCGAGGTTTTGGGCGTTTGATAAATTCCTTTTCGTTCGCGCTGGATGCGCGGGCGGAATATGAGGACGAGCAGCAACTCGTCCCTACCGGTTAATAGGGAAAATGCCCAGTCGGAGAATGGTCGGGGCAGTGATAATTTGATTCATGGCCCGGTTTTTCAAGGACGTTTGGGGCGTACTTAAAACTTCGGTGAGCGCCTGGATGGATGACAAGGCGCCGCGTTTGGGGGCGGCTTTGTCGTTTTACACGATTTTTGCGATGCCGCCGCTGTTCATGATCGCGATTTTCATGGCGAGCCTGGTTTTCGATCCGGACTCGGTGCGCACGCAGATGTTTACGGAGGTGGGCGGTTTGATCGGAAAGAAAAGCGCGGAGGCGATCCAGGCGGCGATGGCGGCGCAGTATCAAACGCACAAGGGATTGATGGCGAGCGCGATTGCGATTGTGACGCTGATCATCACGGCGACGGGGTTGTTCATTGAATTGCAGGACGCGCTGAATACGGTTTGGCGGGTGGAGGTGAAGCCGGGCCGAGGCGTCTGGGGATTTGTTCGGGACCGGTTGCTTTCGTTTGCGATGGTGGTGGGGATTGGTTTTTTGCTGCTGGTGTCGCTGCTGGTGAGCACGGCGCTGGCGGCGTTCAGCAAATATGTGAACGAGTTGATGCCGGGATTGGGCATATTGCCGGTGGTGATGGGTGATGTGATTTCGTTTTTGGTGATCCTGGTGCTGTTCGCGCTGATTTTCAAAGTGTTGCCGGATGTGAAAATTGCCTGGCGGGATGTCTGGGTGGGCGGGGTGGTGACGTCGCTGTTGTTCACGGCGGGAAAATTTTTGCTGGGATGGTATTTGGGGCGGAGCACGACAGTTTCGGCGTACGGCGGGGCGGGGTCGATTGTGTTGATCTTGTTGTGGGTTTATTATTCGGCGCAGATTTTGTTTTTTGGGGCGGAGATAACGAAGGTGTATGCGAACCGGTTCGGGACGCGTTTGCGGCCGGTGTCGTATGCGCGGTGGGTTTCTCCAGAGGCGGCGGAAACGCTGGGCAATTTGAAGGGTGATGTGAAATCAAGTCCTGCGAAGGCGGGGGATTCGCATCCGAAGCGGCACGCTCAATTAATTTCGGAGTTGAGGGAGGAAGTGGAGTCGTTGCGGGCGGTGTTGAGGGACGGCCATTGAAGCCCCAAGCGTCCAACATCCAAGCTCCAGGGAAATTCCAAGTTCCAAGATCCAAGTTCCAAAATCGTGGTGATTGGCTACCCCCGCAAATGTTTCGGGCGAGACGTTCGAAACGACCCGCGGGAACGCGGGTGCTACACGATATGTTATCATGCCGACGGTTTTATTCGCTTCATCAGGCGTGGATTTGGCCGTAGCTTTCTTTCATGCGAATCACGGGTGGAAAAGCGGCGCGGCGGATTTTGAAGGCTCCGAAGGGGCTGGATGTGCGGCCGACGCCGGATCTGGTGAAACAGGCGGTGTTCAACAGCCTGGGCGACCGCGTGGCCGGGGCGCGGGTGCTGGAATTGTTCGCCGGGACGGGGGCGCTGAGTTTTGAATCGTTGAGCCGGGGGGCGAGTTCGGCGATTTGCGTGGAGAAATCAGCGCGGCATGCGGAGGTGCTGCGGCGCAATGCCATCGAGGCGGGGTTTGCGCCCGAGGTGTTGCGGGTGCGGGTGCAGGATGTGTTTGCGGTGCTGCCGCAAATGGCAGACGCCGGGGCGCAATTCGATTTGATGCTGGCGGACCCGCCGTATGGAGAAAAAAATGTGGGACGACGGTCGACGTCGCTGGCGCAGCAACTTTTGGATGAGCCGAATTTGCCGCGATTGCTGGCGGCGGGCGGGCTGTTTGTGCTGGGGCATACGAAGCGGGATACGCTGGAGATTCCGGCGGTTTGGCGGGAAAGGAAGATGATGAGGCATGGGGACAGTGTGATGCGGTTTTTGGAGAGGGCGGCGGGATGCTAACCACGGATGGACACAGATGGACACGGATGAATCCGAAATCCGAATGGCGAAAACCGAATAAGGAGTTACGCGAATCGGCTTCCCAAGCCCGCCACTATAGGGGTGCCCAATTGCTGCTGTTCGCTGCGCGAAACGTGGTTCGCGAATGAGCGCGAATATTTTTGACCGCAGATGAACGCGGATGAACGCAGATGCTCGATATTGAAGTAGTTTATCGCGCCGATCGGGAGATCGGCGCTCCCGGTTTTGGGGGGCGCCAGCGTATTGTATCGTCGAACCTCTTTGCCATAGGCCGCTGTGCCCCAAGACGCACAGTTCTTTTATGCGAACAAATTGGCCATTGTCCTGTCTTATTGTTTAATGAGTCTGAATGGCCGCTGAAGATTTCGAGGGCGAGCTGAGTATCGGCGCCCAGCCGAATGCAATTCGGCGATACAGCAGAGTGCCACTCTGCGCTACGTAACAATGAATAACGATTTGCTTTCGGGTTTGTAATTCGTAGTCTATCCAGCCTGACTTAATGCGACAGTTCGCAACCATCGCCGCCAACGCGTTTATGGAACTGGTCCGGCAGCCGGTTTTTTTGCTGCTCACGACCGCCACGGCCGCGTTTGAGATTTTTTTGGCAACGCCTTATTACTTCGCGTTCGGCGACGAACCGAAGCTGGTGAAAAATAGTGTATTGGCGGCCATGCTGCTGGCAGGCTTGTTTGGCGCGGTGCTGACGGCGTCATCTTCGGTGGGGCGGGAAATTCGGACGGGAACGGCGCTGGCGGTGCTTTCGAAGCCCATCGGGCGGGCGCAATTTATTCTGGCCAAATATGTGGGGCTGGTTTTGGCGCTGACGCTGATGACGTATGTGAACCTGGTGGCGGCGCTGATCGCGAGCCGGATGGCATTTGATGCGTATGGGAGCACGGACATGGCGGCGCTGGGGATTTTTTGCGCGGGGGTGCTGGTGGCGTACGGGATTGGCGGGTTCAGCAACTTTTTTCTGCGCCGGCCCTTCGTGAGCGACGCGTTTTTTGCGCTGGTGCTGATGCTGACGCTGGCGGCCTATATTATTTTTTCGTTCACCACACAGAAGGAGAGCCTGGGCGAAATGGGGACGGTGGATTGGCGGCTGGTGCCGGCGTCGATTCTGGTGTTGTTCGCGCTGTAGATATTGGCGGCGCTGGCGCTGGCGTGTTCGACGCGGCTGGATGTGATCCCGACGCTGGCGGTTTGTTCGGCGCTGTTTTTGCTGGGTTTGATGTCGGATTATCTGTTCGGCACGCATGCGCAGAAAGGGTCGTGGTGGGGCTCTGTTCTTTACACGGTGACGCCGAATTGGCAGCTTTTCTGGCTTGCGGACGTGCTGGAAACGGGGAAAAAGACGTTCCCGTGGGAATATGTTGGCAAGGCGTTCGGCTACGTGGTGGGTTACGTGGGCGCGGCCCTGTGCCTTGCGACGCTCCTGTTCGAGGAGCGCGAACTAAGTTAAAACGTTAAATGAGTGACTTGTTAAATCAGTTAAATCCGCCGAATCAACATCGCGGAAAGATATCAAACCCATTTAACTCAGTTAACACATCACTCATTTAACGGACTCAAATGGAACGAAGCACACGAAAGAACGGGCTGGTGAATCTGTTGGCCCTGCTGGTGGTGACGGTGGCGGGTTTTGCCGTGGCGCGCGTGACGAATTCCGTGGCCGGG
>Ga0134128_10010212_pt1 | contig 11251 bp, 11 predicted proteins | sample KB31754_FD_96462 | JGI IMG/M metagenome (GOLD analysis project Ga0134128, IMG submission 96462) | Terrestrial soil microbial communities with excess Nitrogen fertilizer from Kellogg Biological Station, Michigan, USA - KB3-175-4 | ecosystem: Environmental > Terrestrial > Soil > Unclassified ...
AAGCCGGGCGCGAACTCGCGTGGGCCCAGGATGCGGAAGCCCTCGCCCTCGAACAGCCGCGCCACGCCGCGCAGCAGCATGTCGTCGCCGCCGCGAAACAGCTTGGCGATCTCGCCGGCGCGCACGATCGCGCCCCAATCCGGCAACAGATCGCCGAGTTCCGGGCGCGTCACCGCGCCGAGGAACGCCATCTCCCGCACCTTACGCGCGCGCAGCGCCGAGATCAGTTTGCCGACCTCGCCGAGCCGCACCCAGAGATGCGGATAGGCCTCGATCTCGCGCGGCGCGGAGCCGACGAGCCCGATCAGGAACGCCTCGCGGCCGCTGTTGCGGACTTCCCGCGCCGCCTCCAAAGGAAGCCCGCCGCTGCCGCAGACAATGGCGAGCGGAGCCGTCACGTAGTTTCATCCCGGCGCTCGCGCGGCGTCACCACGCCGCGATCGCCGCCCTCGCGCAGGAAATCGACGATCATCTGCGTCGCCCGGTTGCCGGCGAACTCGCTTGCCACCGCTTCGGTGCGCTCCTTCAGCGTCCCCGCCTCGCTAAACAGCGTCTTGTAGGCCCGCCGCACGCACTGGATGTCCTCCAGCGTGAAACCGCGCCGCTTCATGCCGACGACATTGACGCCGCCGAGCCGGCCGCGATTGCCGATGGCGACGCCGAACGGGATCAGATCGTCGGTGACGCCGGTGAGGCCGCCGAGAAAAGCGTGCGCGCCGATGCGCACGAACTGATGCGCCGCCGCGCCGCCGCCAAGGCTGGCGTAATCGCCGACGCGGCAATGCCCCGCCAGCATGACGTTATTGGAGAGCAGCACGCCCTCGCCGAGCCGGCAATCGTGGCCGACATGGGCCTGGGCGAGGAACACGCAAGCGTCGCCGATGACCGTTTCGCCGCCGCCGCCCTCGGTGCCGGGGTTCATCGTCACCCCCTCGCGGATCAGGCAATCGGCGCCGATCCGCAGCCGCGTGCGCTCGCCGCGATATTTGAGATCCTGCGGCTGGTGGCCGATGGCGGCGAAGGGGAAGATGCGGCTGCGCGGGCCGATCTCGGTCGCGCCGACCACCACGACGTGGGAATGGAGCTTCACCCCGTCGCCGAGGATCGCCTCGGCGCCGATATGGCAGAACGGGCCGATCTCGACGTCGACCCCGAGCGTCGCGCCGGGCTCGACCCAGGCGCTGGGGTGAACGGAAGCACTGGGGTGAACAAAGGTCAAGCCCACACCATCATCGCCGACACTTCCGCCTCGCAAACCAGCACGCCGTCGACCTTGGCTTCGCCGCGATACCACCAGATATTGCGGCGCTTGGTGAGTTTGGTCATGTGCAGCCGCAATTGGTCGCCGGGCACGACGGGCTTGCGGAATTTCGCCTTGTCGATCGTCATCAGCAACACTTGCGGCGCGGGGTTCTGAAAGCCCTGCGAAGCCGCGCATAGCGCGCCGGCGGTCTGCGCCATCGCCTCGACGACGAGCACGCCAGGCATCACCGGATGGCCCGGAAAATGGCCCGTGAACTGCGGCTCGTTGGCGGTTACATTCTTGATGCCAATGCAGGATTCGTCGCCCCTCGCCTCAATGATGCGGTCGACCAGCAGCATCGGATAGCGATGCGGCAGCAGTTGCAGGAGGCGCTGGATGTCGTAACTGTCGATCGTCCGTTCCGTCGCCTCGCTCATAATCGCCTCCGCGCCCTGTGACGCGCTTGCCCCGTCCGCCGTCGCGCGTCAAGCCCGGCCGCCAAGCCCCACGGCGTCGAGGCGCGCGCCCGCCGGCGGCGCCGACTATCCGCGTCGCTTGAGGAACGAAAGCCGGCGGCGGCGGTTGCCTCTGCAATTCTGCTGTTGGCGAAAGAAAAAAGAGCGATGCTTACCACTATCTTAATTGCGGAGGACGATCCACTGATTGCGATGACCGTCATCGACGCGCTGGGCGATGCCGGGTTCTTCACCGTCGGCCCGTTCGCGACCAATTCGCAGGCGCTGGCCTATTGCCGCAAACACATCCCCGATTGCGCTGTGCTCGATGTGTGGCTGGAGGATGGCGAAAGCTTTCCTCTCGCCGATTTTCTCGCCGAGCGCGCCGTGCCGGTGGTGTTCCACTCCGGCCAGGCCGAACCGCATGAGCTGGCGCGGCGCTATCCCGAGGCGACTATCTGCGCCAAGCCCATGGCGACCTCGCAACTGACGGCGATCGTCGCCGAGTTGAGCGCGCATCACTCTCGCGCATAGCGCGGGAACACCGGGGCCGGCGGCGGCAGCGGCGTCCCCGGCGCCAGGCGCCCGGCCTCGCCGGCATCGGCGAAGCTGCGCCGATCCTCGGGAACCGCCAGCAGGCCGAGCAGCTTGCCCATCGACGAGGGCGTCACCGGCTGCAACAGGATCGCCGCGATCCGCAAAGTCTCCAGCGTCACATAGAGCACCACGCGCATGCGCGTGGGATCGGTCTTGGCGAGTCGCCAGGGTTCGGCATTGGCGAAATAGCGGTTGGCGGCGCCGATCAGCTCCATAACCGCGCCGATATAGAGATGCAGTTGGAAGGCGCGCATGTGCCCGCGCGCGATGTCGAGCGCGGCGTCGGCGGCGGCCAGCATCTCGGCATCGGCGGATGTCATCGCCGCCGCGTCGGGCGTCGGCACGGCGGCGCCGTTGCGGGCGACGATGGTCAGCGAACGCTGCGCGAGATTGCCGAGATCGTTGGCGAGATCGGCGTTCATGCGGTTGACGATCAATTCGTGCGAATAATTGCCGTCCTGGCCCCACGGGGTCTCGCGCAGGAGGAAATAGCGCACGGGATCGAGGCCATAATTGACCACGAGGTCGGCGGGGCTGACGACATTGCCGACCGACTTCGACATCTTCTCGCCGCGGTTGAACAGAAAGCCATGCACGACGATCTGTTTAGGCAACGGCAGGCCCGCCGACATCAGGAAGGCCGGCCAGTAGATGGCGTGAAAGCGCGTGATGTCCTTGCCGATGACGTGCGCGTGCGCCGGCCAGAAGCCCGCGCGCGGCGCGGTCGCGTCGGGAAAGCCGGTGGCGGTGATGTAGTTGGTCAGCGCGTCGACCCAAACATACATCACATGTTTGGCGTCGCCGGGGACCGGCACGCCCCAGGCGAAGGTGGTGCGGCTGATCGACAGATCGTTGAGGCCACGCTTGACGAAGGCGACGATCTCGTTGCGGTACTGTTCCGGCGTGATGAAATCCGAGTTCGCCTCGTAATGGGCGATCAGCTTGTCGGCGTAGGCCGAGAGGCGGAAGAAATAACTTTCCTCCTCGACCCAGGTCGCCGGCGCGCCAGAGGGGGCGAGCTTTGTGCCGCCGGGGCCGTTGCTTAGCTCGCTCTCCTCGAAATAGGCCTCATCGCGCACCGAATACCAGCCTGCATATTTAGATAGATAGATGTCGCCGTTGGCGGCCATGCGCTCCCAGATCGCCTGCACCGAGCGGTAGTGGCGGGCTTGCGTGGTGCGCACGATGTCGTCGGCGCGCGCGTCGAGCAATTCGCCCATCGCCTCGAACTCGGCAGCGATGCCGTCGACGAACGCCTGCGGGGTGACGCCAGTGCGCGCGGCGGCCTGCTGCACCTTAAGTCCATGCTCGTCCATGCCGGTGACGAACAAAACCTCACGTCCGTCGAGCCGCATGAAGCGCTGGATGGCGTCGGTGGCGACGCGCTCGTAGGCGTGGCCGATATGCGGCGCGCCGTTGGCGTAGGGGATGGCCGTAGTGATGAAGAAACGCTCGCTCATGGGCCGAGCCGATTAGAGCATTTCCCCGCCATAGGGAATGCGCTCACGCAAGCCCCGCACCGGCTTTCCTCGACAGGGTTGGCCGCGCGGGCGCAGGGCCGCCCGATGAACCCGCGAGCCGATGACCGTCGTTAGCGCCTTCCCCACCGCGCATGCCACGCCGCTCGGACCGGCCATGCTGCACCCGACCGATTTCAGCCCCGGCGGCGCCTGCGCGCTGATGCACGCCGTCGCGTTGGCGCTGAAAACTCACGCCCGCCTGTCGCTGCTGCACATCCGCGACGCCGATGACGCCGGGCCGACTCGCAACGGCCTCGCCCCCGTCGCCGATCTCCTGGTGCGCTGGGGGCGGCTCAGACCCGACGAGCGCTTCGTCGATATGCAACCCCGCCTCGGTTTCTCCGCCGCCTGCCTCGATGTGCCGGCGCGTAGCGTCACCGAGGGCGTCATCGAACATTTCGCCAGTCACCCGGTCGAACTCGCGGTGTTGACGACGCATGCCCATTCCGGCTTGAGCTACTGGTTCGCCGGCTCGGTCAGCCGGCGGGCGCTGCGGCAGGCCGATACGATGATCCTGTTCCTGCGCGAGGGGCAGCGCGGCTTCGTCGACGCGCAGAGCGGCGCGATTCGCCTGGCGCGGGTGTTGATCCCGATCGACGGCCGCATCCCCGCCGCCGGCGCGATCGCGCGGGCGCGGGCGCTGTTCGAGGCGCTCGGCGCGCCCATCGAGATGCGGCTGCTGCATGTCGGCGACGCCGCGCCGCCGGATTGCCCTAAGGAGATCGCGCTGACGCTGGCGCACGGGCCGGTCGCCGAGGCCATCCTCGATGCGGCGTGGCGCTGGCGCGCCGATCTCATCGTCATGCCGACGGCTGGCAAACGCGGCCTGCTGGCCGCGTTCCGCAACAGCGTCAGCGCGCGCGTGCTCGACGATGCGCGCTGGCCGGTGCTCAGCGTCCCGGCGAGCTGACTTCAGCCGCGCGTCGAGCCTTTCGCGAGCGTGAACAGCGAATAGATCGACGTCGTGCCGCAGATGTAAAGGCGGTTGCGCTTCGTGCCGCCAAACGTGACGTTGGCGACCATCTCGGGAATGAGGAACTTGCCGAGCAGCGTGCCGTCCGCATCATAGACGTGCACGCCGTCGCCGGCGCTGGTCCACAGCCGCCCCTCGGTATCGACACGGAAACCGTCGAACAGCCCCGACGTGCTTTCGGCGAACACCTCGCCGCCGGAGAGCGTCGCGCCGTCGGCGCTGACCTTGAAGCGGCGGATATGACGCGGCCCGTCCTGCTGGTGCGTGGCTCCGGTGTCGACGACATAGAGCAGGCTCTCGTCGGGCGAGAACGCCAAGCCATTGGGCCGCACCATATCGGTGACGACGGCGGTCACGTCGCGCGTGCGCGCATCGAGGCGATAGACGTAACAGCCGCCGACCTCCGGCGCCTGCTTGTCGCCCTCGTAATCGCCGTCGACGCCATAGGTGGGATCGGTGAACCAGATCGAGCCGTCGGATTTGACGACGACGTCGTTGGGCGAGTTCAGCCGCTTGCCCTGATAGCGATCGGCGAGGACAATGACGCGGCCGTCCCAATGGGTTAAGGTGACGCGGCGCGTCAGATGCTCGCAGGTGACCAGCCGGCCCTGGTTGTCGACCGTGTTGCCGTTGGAATTGTTCGAGCGCTCGCGGAACACCGAGACCTCATGGCTCGGCTCGACCAGCCGCATCATGCGGTTGTTGGGGATGTCGGACCAGACGAGATAGCGACCGGCCGCAAACCACGCCGGCCCCTCGCACCAGCGCCCCCCGCTCCACAGCCGCTCGATGCGCACATGGCCGGCGTAGAGCTGGCCAAATCGCCTGTCGTAGGAAACGAATCCCGTCCCCTCGATGTCGCCGTAATACATCGCACCCTCCCTGAACGCTCGCCTGGCATGTTAGGGTTGGCGCGCCATCGGAGCAAGAAAAACTCATGTGTCGATATCGGGCGGCTCGCCCGCGCGCCGCCCAGGCCGTCGCGCCATCGAAATCCATGCCGCTGCTGCGATGAAACACGCAATCTTGCCGACGCCGCCGACGTCGGCAAGCGCGAGCGCGGCGAAGGCAAGTCCTCACAACTTGCTTTACTTAGCATCGTAACTTTATGTAATTCTACGGCATGTCGATGCCCTCGCAAGCCTCCGCAGGCGCCGTTGGCGGCTGGGTTGGCGCTGCGGCCTCGGCGCCAGCGTGGCGCGACCGCTTCGCCGCCGCGATCGCCCGCGAGAGCGAGGAGCGGCGGTTCTTTCTGTGGATTCCGATCGCCGCCGTCGGCGGCGTCGCCCTCAACCTCGGCGCCGATCAGGAGCCGGCGCTGTGGCTGCCGGTCGTCATCATCGCCGCAGCGGCGTTTCTGGCCTGGTTTTCGCGCCATCGCCCCGTCGCGCGCGGCCTGTGGATCGGCCTTGCGGCGCTTAGCTTCGGCTTCCTGGCGATGGGCCTGCGCACCGCCCGCGTGCGCACGCCGATGCTCGACCGCGTGCGCATCGCCACCCTGCAGGGCTATGTCGAGGAGGTCGATTTCCGCACCAGCGGCGCGCGCTTCGTCCTGCGCGTCGTCGACGCCGACCACCTGCCGCAAGCCTTAATCCCGCGCCGAGTGCGGTTGACCAGCCGCCGGACGCCCGACATCGCCGCCGGCGATTTCGTCGAGACCAAGGCCCGGCTGTTGCCGCCTTCGGGCGCGGTGCTGCCGGGCGGCTATAATTTCGCCCGCGACGCCTATTTCCAGGGCATCGGCGCCGTCGGCTCGGCATTGGGGGCGGTGCGACTGACGGCGCCGACCGCCGACGCCACCGCCTCGCAGCGTTTCTTCGCCGCCATCGACCGCGCCCGCAATCGGCTGGCGCTGCGCGTCAACGCCATCATCGGCGGCGACCCCGGCGCCATCGCCGCCGCGATGGTGACCGGCAAGCGCGATTTCCTCTCCAGCGACGCCAGAGACCTCATCCGCGAGGCCGGCATTTTCCACATCATCACCATTTCCGGCGTGCAGATGACGCTGGTCGCCGGCATCTTTTTCGTCGTCGCGCGCCGGCTGCTGGCGCTGTCGCCGATGCTGGCGTTGAGCTTCCCGATCAAGAAGGTCGCAGCCGTTGTAGCGATGACCGGCTCGCTGTTTTACGATCTCGCCACCGGCTCGCGCGTCGGGGCCGAGCGGGCGCTTATCATGACGCTGATCGTGCTCGGCGCCGTAGTGCTCGACCGCCGCGCGCTGACCATGCGCAATCTGGCGCTCGCCATCCTCGCGGTGGTGGCGATCCAGCCGGAGGCGGCGATGGGCGTCAGCTTCCAGCTCTCGTTCGCCGCCGTCGCCGCTTTGGTGGCGGTGATGGAGGCGCGGCTCGACGTGGTCAGCCCCGATCCGTTCCTGCCCGAGCGGGGCGCCAAGCCCGCCGCCTCGCCGCTGTGGCGGGTCGCGGCGAAGCTGCGTGGCGTGTTGTTGGCGACGCTCTGCGCCACCAGCGCCACCGCCTCGTTCATGGCCTATCACTTCCACGACATCAGCCCCTATGTGTTGATCGGCAATCCGCTGACGCTCGGAATCATTGAGTTGTTCGCCGTGCCCGGCGCGCTGTTGGGGACAGTGCTGTATCCGCTCGGCCTCGACCGCTTCGTCTGGCTGTTCGTCGGTCTCGGGGTGAAGTTCATTCTGTTCGCGGCCCGGCTGATTGCCGCCGCGCCGGGCTCGACGCTGCATGTGCGCGCCTTTTCGCCCTGGGCCCTGCCATTCCTGAGCCTGGCGGTGGCGAGCGCCGTCATCTGGCGCACCTGGCTGATGCGCCTGACTGGCCTCGCCTTCCTCGCTGTCGGCCTCGCCGGCGCCGTCACCGGCCCGCGCTACGACGTCATCGTGCCGTCCTCCGGCGACGAAGTGGCGCTGCGCGACGCTTATGGTCGGCTGCTGCTGCTCGGCAAACGTTACAACGGCTTCGCCGCCGAGCAATGGCTGGCCGCCGATGGCGATGATCGCGATCCCCGCGCCGCGCGCATCGCCGACCCGTCCTGCGACCGTTACGGCTGCGTCGGCGATCTGCCCGAGGGCATGTCCTTGAGCCTGGTCACCGACCGCGCCGCCTTCGAGGAGGATTGCGCCCGCGCCGATATCGTCGTCTCGCCGCTGACCGCGCCCGCCACCTGCAAGCCCAAGCGCCTGTTCGACGAGCGCCGTCTTGCCGAGACCGGCGCCGTCGGCCTGAATTGGGATGGAGCCGCGTTTCGGGTCGTCGCCGATCGCAGCGCGCTCGAAGACCGGCCGTGGTCGCCGGCGCCGCGCCGGGCGCGGCCGAAGAAGCCGCACCGTTCGAGCGGCGCCGACCCCGCCGACGCCGCTGAGCCGGACGCGCGGTGAACAGGCGCCTTTGTTCAATAATTTCTGCCATTATGTTGATTAGCGAACACACGAGTCGAACACCGGGAGCGGGCCTGCGCCAATGTTGCAATTCGCCGCCAACCTATCGACTATGTTCACGGAATGGGATTTCCTCGACCGCTTCTCGGTGGCGGCCGACCAGGGCTTCCAGGCCGTCGAGTTCCAGTTCGCGGAAGGTCAGCCGCCCGAGGCGATCTTGCGGCAGTTGGAAAGCGCGCGTCAGACCCTCGTGCTGTTCAACGCCTCGCCCGGCGATTTCGCCGGCGGCGACCGTGGGCTGGCCGCCCTGCCCCACCGCGCCGCCGAGTTCCGCGCCTCGATCGCCCAGGCGATGATTTTCGCCGAGCACCTCAATGCCAAGGCTGTGCATATCCTGGCCGGCGTCGCCGATCCCGCCGACCCCGAGGCGCAGCGCGCCTATCGCGAATCGCTGCGCTTCGCCGTCGAACGCCTGGACGGCTTCGAGGTGCTGATCGAACCGCTCAACCGGCGCGACAACCCCGGCTATTTCCTCGCCGATTTCGGCCTCGCCGCCGGCGTCATCGCCGATCTCGGCCTGCCGCGGCTGAAGCTGCAATATGACATCTACCATCGCCAGATCCTGCACGGCGACGTCACGGCGAGCCTCGCCGAGTCGAAGCCGATCATCGGCCACGTGCAGATCGCCGCCACCCCCGGGCGCGGCGAGCCCGGCACGGGCGAAGTCAACGATTACATGGTGCTCAGTCGCCTCGAAGCGATCGGTTATAGCGGCTATGTCGGCTGCGAATACCGGCCGGTCAAAGGCACGATCGCCGGCCTTGGCTGGCTCGACCCGTGGCGGCGCCCGCGCGACGGCGGCGCCGCGCTCGTCTCGACCTGGCGCGACCGGCTCTGAGCGGCTTCGCACGCCGGCGGTTTCGCGTTAAGTCTGTGCGCCATTGCCCGGAGTACAGCGCTTGCCCGATAGCCTCGCCGCCCTGGAGCGGGTCTCCACGCCGACCCTGACCACGGTTTTGCTGAAGAAAGGCCTGCGCAACGTCTTCATCCGCGGCGCGCGGCCGCTTGACGAGACCGGGCGGCGCGTCGTCGGGCCGGCCTTCACGCTCAATTTCATCCCCGCCCGCGAGGATCTCGCCGTGCCCGCGGCCTGGGCCTCGCCGACCTCGACGCGCGCCGCCCTGGAAGCCGCGCCGCCGGGCGCGGTCGTCGTCGCCAATGCGATGGGCGTCACCGACGCCGGCATCTTTGGCGACATCCTGTGCGCGCGCATGGTGAAGCGCGGCCTCAGCGGTCTGGTGACGGACGGCGCGGTGCGCGACATCGCCGGCGTGCGCGCCACCGGCCTGCCGGTCTGGGCGCAGGGCTACGCCGCCCCGCCCTCGGTCGCCGGCCTCATCTTCACCGGCTGGGGCCAGCCGATCGGCTGCGGCGGCGTGGCGATCTTCCCCGGCGACATCATCGTCGCCGACGCCGACGGCGCGGTCGTGGCGCCGGCCGCGCTCGTCGACGAGATCGCAGCGGCCGGGCTCGAACAGGAGCGGCTGGAGACGTGGATTCTGGCCGAAATCGCCAAGGGCGCGGCGCTGCCCGGCCTCTACCCGCCCAACGCCGAGACGCGGGCAAGGTATGAGCGGGAGCGAGGATAGGCTTCAGGCCCGACGCCCGGCGCCGCGCCCTGCGTTGGCGAAAGCGCGGGGTTGCTGGTCTTTTGGCGCCTGATTTCCGCACCGCCAAATGCGCTGAACGTGTTGGCGTTGGCTATTGGCGCAGAATCATTGATTTTTGTACGGGATCAGGAAACAGTCAGTTCGCAGACACACAATGCAAAAATGGAAATATGCTACGGTATTCCACACTGACGTCCGGTCGTAGGCGCGGCCACAGATTGCCCCACAACCGCCGGGCCCCCTCGACGCGAGATAACCGATGCTTCAGCCCCCACCTGAGGTGATGACGGTGCTCGATGGAGTGGGCTCTTTCGTGTTCGCCTTGAGCGGCGGCCTGCTCGGCGTCCAGAAAAGGTTCGATTTGTTCGGCGTGCTGGTGTTGTCGTTCGTGGTCGCGGCGACAGGCGGCATAGTGCGCGATCTTATGATCGGAGCGGCGCCGCCGGCCGCGATAGCAAGCTGGCATACCTTAGCTGTCGCGATCTTTGGCGGTCTGCTGACCTTCTATTTCTACCCGTTCGTGCAGGCGCAAAAAAATAGCGTGCTGTTCTTCGACGCCATCGGTCTCGCCGTGTTCGCGGTTACGGGCGCGCAGAAAGCGCTTCACTATGGCATCGACCCGGTGATGGCTGCCGTGCTCGGCATGGTGTCCGGGATCGGTGGAGGGATCATGCGCGATATCCTGGCGGGCGATATTCCTGGCGTCCTTCGCTCCGACCTCTACGCGGTGGCTGCGCTCGCCGCAGCGGGGATTGTCTGCATCGGGCAAACGTTCGACGCACAACCGCTCTATCCAATGCTCCTTGGCGCCGCCGTCTGCATCTTCCTGCGCATGATGGCTATCTATCGAGGCTGGCGGGTTCCCGTCGCTCACTGGCGCGCAGACGAAGGCGGGAACGGATGAAGGGATTTGCCGCATCGGTTCCTCTTGAGCGCAGCCTATCCGCGCCAACACGGGATCGCGCCGGCGACAATCATGAGAACATTCCGCCGAAAGGTTCTCGGTGGAGGGCAGGCTGATGTGCCTGTTGTGCGAGCCTGACTCAGGAAGCGGCGACGACCTGGCGCGGCGCGCCCACGTGCTCCAACTCCTGGCGCTTATCGAACATCCTGGCGCCCTGCCCACGGACGCGGCCTTGCGCCTCAGCCGGGAGATCATGACGCTGATCCGACCGAAATCAGGCGCGTTCCGCTGCGATCGCGTGACATCCCCTGAAGAACCGATTGGGCAAACTGACTGAGAGAAAGCATCCATGCCGGCCCTGCCTGAACCCTCGTCCGACCTGTTGGCCAAACTGGAGGAAATCTACAAGGACCTCCACGCCAACCCCGAATTGTCCATGCAGGACCACCGCACCGCCGGCATTGCCGCCGAGTGGTTGAAAAAGCAGGGGTATGAGGTCACGGCAGGCATCGGCGGCACGGGTGTGGTCGGACT
>Ga0134128_10010213_pt1 | contig 11250 bp, 8 predicted proteins | sample KB31754_FD_96462 | JGI IMG/M metagenome (GOLD analysis project Ga0134128, IMG submission 96462) | Terrestrial soil microbial communities with excess Nitrogen fertilizer from Kellogg Biological Station, Michigan, USA - KB3-175-4 | ecosystem: Environmental > Terrestrial > Soil > Unclassified ...
GCACCAACACCGTGGAATTCACCTCGGCCAATGCCAGCCAAGCCTTTCCCTTGATTTTGTCCAATGCGGACCTCTTGGTCTCGACCAGCGGCTAGCTGACCCCTGGTCAGCCCCACCAGGCAACCGCGCGAGGAGTACCCCTTTACTGAGTCTCAACTGGAATGTGCGACGGTCTCTAGAAGCAACGGAGGGTGCATTATGACACGGCGTGTCGTGCAGAGCGTTGGTGTTCTCGTAGTGGCAGGATTACTGGTTACGCACATGTCCAACTCTGCTTCCGCGCAGCGATCCCGCGCAACCTTGCGTCAAGTAGGAGTGCCCGCCTTTGTGTTTCCAGCCAATGGGGCTGCCTACCCAGCTACCGCCCCTTACATCTTCAAGGTCAAGCCGGTCAGCCACGCCATTGGCTATCTGTGGAGCTTCATACAGAACAACGTGATTGTCTATCAGAACCTGGCCTGGGAGGGTCATCTCTCACCGTCAAGCTACACCGTGAGCCTCGGGAGCAAGGCGCACCAGTTGATTCATGTCGGAGACCTGCGGGTAGGCGTGCGAGCCATGCTTGTCGGCGGCCATTGGAGTACGACCGGGGAAGTGTCGGTGCGGATTCAGCAGGGCCATGTGGCGCGATCACATGCCCCAAGGCGAGCCCACGAACGGACTTCTACACTGGGGCCGGTAGCTAGGTGTCAATTTCGGATCGCGGATCAGCCACTCAAGGTGGCATTTTGCGAGACGTTCGACCAGGCGGCGGGGACGGGGAACCGCTCGGGCGCCCTCAACGGCACGCTCTGGGGGGTCTCCCGGCTCTCGGGCGCGACCTCCCTCGGCGGTCCCTTCGACGGCTGGGAGCCTACTACCATGCAGAAGTGCGGCCAGAATGTCACGGTGCAGGCGGAGAACGATGTCGCCATCTGCAACGGGCAGTTGGTCGAGGCGCAGCACGACGGGGGCACGGTGACCTCCCTGGCCCTCTATCCCAAGCAGCCCTTTGACATCGCCGGGCGGACCGGGACGGCGGTGTTCGATGTCTCGGACGACACGCAGGGCAGCCACGCCGCCTGGCCGGAGTTCTGGTATACCGACCAGCCGGTCCCGGCCCCGTTCGTCCACGAGGCGAGTTTCCAAGCCACTCCGCGCAATGGCTTTGGCATCCGGTTCGCCGCCGTCTGTCCTGCCGGGCAGGGGCCGAATTGTGGTCCGGGACCGGGATGCCAGAATAATTCGACCAGCGTGGTCACCGTCGATTCGGCGGACGTGGTCCGCAACTATGAATCGTTTGACACTTTCCAGGGCACCAACGGCGCGATGACGGTCACGGCGCTGGACTGCGTCAAAGCCTCGACCGGACCGGGCGACCTCAATCACTTCGAGGTGCGCGTCTCCCAGAACGAGGTGGATGTCTACGGCACCGACGCGGGGACCACGGCCCCCCTCAAGGAGATCGCCACGATCACCAACGCCAATCTCACCCTCACCCGGGGGCTGATCTGGCTCGAGGATGTCCACTACAATGGGAACAAGCTCAACACGCAAGGGACGCACACGTTCACCTGGGACAACGTGGGCTTTGATGGGCCGGTCCTGCCGCGGGATCTGGCCTTTGACGTCACGGATAGTCTGACGCCGGGGATCAGTCTGCCCAATGGCGACGCGGGGTTTAACCTGGGCTGGCCGGTTCCCTCGGACGGGACGCAGTTGAGCTTGACTCCGCTGCCGATGACCGCCGCCAATCTCACGGCCGCCGCCGGGGCGCTGCTCACCTTCAATTACTACTCACAGGACGAGGTCACCCTCTCGTACCAACTGAACAACAATGCCTGGCACAGCCTCCCATGGCCGTTCCCGGACAACACCACCTATAGCTGGCGCGCGCTGGCCGTCCCGCTCAGTCTCGCGGAACTCCAGGCTGGGACCAACACCCTGCACTTCAAGGCAAGTGGCGGCACGAACCTCGCCAACGTGGACGTAGTCTTGCAGGGCGCGGGCGGTATCGTCGCGCCTACGAGGTAAGCGCCAGTCCCATCTATCCTCCACCCGCGGTGGGAGAGAGTGCGTACTTTGCTTGCCGGATTCTTCCAGTTCGGCGGTAGCGGAGCGTTCCACGGATGCCATGGATCCGATAGGGTTCGGCGAGAGCGCATGGTCGTACGTAGACCGTTCCGTTCTTGCGATCGCCTGCTCTCTCGCGGGCGTTTGATAGTCGGAGAGCAGTGGACGGGCGTGCCGCCCTGGTCCTGGTTGCGCCCCTGGATGTAGCAGTGCGGCAAGCGTCGTGTCGCCAGCACCGGGCATATACCCCGCGGGCACGGCCTCACCGGCGCTGCCGCTCCCTGCATCATCCACCAGTGCAGTGCGGCCCTCAGCGCCCGGTAGGATCCTGCCACGTGGGTCACGCGTAGCGTCCACCGCCTGGGCCAGTACCAGGTACCCACCAGTGACTACCGGACGCACCAGCCGCGCCGTTGTGCCGCGCGCCCCTACGGCGCGGGAATGGGCAGTGGCGAAGCAGGTGCACGTAGCTTCCAGACCCCGGCGCGCCAATTGGAAGAGTAGACAATGTGGTTGATAGGATCGTACGCCATACTCATAGGCCCATTACTAAATGCTTGATCGTTGTATTGCGCCCACTGCGTCCCGCTCGACTCTAGCGAATAGTAGTAATGAGTGGGGGGAGTGATGTCGAATGTTTGGGACGGCTGCGTGTACAAGTTTTTGCCATCGCCAACAACAGCGAGATATAGAGAGCCTATTTGCGGGCCAACCGCGGTCCAGGATCGCCCGTTATCCGTACTACGAAGGAGAGAGTGGCTCGCGCCGACATACCAGGCTCCATTGGTTGACCGATAGATACCAGCACCACCCATAACAGGTGAAACCTTGATCCAGGACTTACCGCCGTCCGCCGTGCGCCAAAAGCCATCAACTCGTTCAAAAAGCCAAGTCGAACTGCTATTCAGGAACGAGATGTAGTGGCTTACCTCCCCCACTCCAGACCAGTTGCGCCGCGGTTGATGAATAATCCAGGAGTTCCCTGCATCTTTGCTTTCAAGAATACCCGCGTCCTTTGCGTGCGGATAGGTTCCCCAGATACTGTGGAACGCAACGAGGATGTGCCCGCTTCTGTATGGATCGGTAACGATCTCTAGCACATCGGAGCTCGTTTCCCGTGCCACGGCTGCCGTTTCGGGTAGCATCTGCTGCCAGTCCACGCCGCCATCCGTAGATTTCCAGACCCCTTGCTCGTCACCATAGCCATTCGCAACGTAAAGCGTCTGGGGATGAAAGGGATCTATCGCAATCGACCAGAGCCGCCCCGTGTCAAGCAGAGCCCCGTTGAGGCCGGTATTTACCTTGAACCATGTGTGGCCGCCGTCTCTCGTCTTCCACAATCCCTGGTAGCACGTACCCACATAGAGTGTCTTGGTATGCTCAGGATCGATCGCCAGTGCTTGAAAGCCGTAGTTATTTGCCGGCTTATTGGGGTTGGTAGACACTAGAGGCGGCGAAATCTTTACCCAGCGTGGTCTCGATACGACCGCAGCTCGTTGGACGCCCAGATCGAGATTGGCGGCTGTCGCCTGTGGCACCATGGTCACCTGGCGATCACGAATAGTGGTTAGTTCGGCGTCAGCGTTAGCCGTCCTCTCAGGGAGGAGAAGAAGGAGTGTCACCACCAAAGCACCAACGCAGGTAGTTCTCGGGCTTAACACTGAACGACCTCCAACTTGAACATTTTGGCGTCCCGCGGCACGAAAGGCAACGCGAGCGTCTGATCCAACTCCCAACTGACGACGAACCGCGAATACCAGTCCAACATCATCACCAGATAGAGCCAACCGGCCTGCAGGCGGATATAGGTGATGTCGATGCCCCAGACGTGATTCGGCTAACGGCTAGTGATCGCGCCTAAGAGATACGGGTAGACCGGGTGTCCGGGCATGCGTCGGCTGGTGTGCGGCCCAAGGGCGACCCCGGCGATCCCCATCTCCCACATCTGCCGCTGTACCGCCTTCCGACTGATCACCACCCCCTCTCGTCGCACCACCACCGTCAGCCGCCGGCTCCCATACTAGGGATGCGCGGTATAGATCTCATCGAGCCGGTGCTTGAGCGCCACTTCCGCCGCGCTTGGCGGCACCGGCTGGTAATAGCGGGTTGAGCGATGCAGCCCCAGCAGCGCGGCTTGGGTCCGGAGCGACAACTCGCCGCCCAACCGCTCCAGCAGGGCGACTCGCTCAGTACGGTCCAGCTTCGAGGCCAGACTTCCTTTTGAGCCACTCGAGGTGCGTGGTCACTCTCCCCAGCTGGGCGTACAGATCCTCCAACTGCTCCTCATAGCGGGCTTTGAGCCGGGTGGTGCTGTCCGTCCGACTGAGCAACTCCGGCAACCCCGCGTCCGGCAAGCCCTCTACCGCGATGCTCCGCCACTTGTGCAATTGGGTCGGATGGATGCCATGCTCACTGGCTAGCTGCGCCACCGTCTTCTCCTCGCGCAGCAACTCCTGCACGATTTGGGCCTTGAAGGCCGGGCTGTAGTGCTTCCTTGTTTCCATGGCTCTCAGTCTAGCTTATCCTCCTTCCTTCCGTGGTCCAGTTTCCTGGTTCCACTATACAACGCTCATGCATTCGTACGTTACCGGCGCCGGTTGACGCGATAGGAGCGAAAGTAGACCGAATAGTACAGCAACACATACATCATCGCTTGGCCCGCGGACCGCACATGTCCATGCGAAAACTCCCGACCAGCGTCGGCGAGAGACTCGCGGCACCTGCCGAGCAGTGCGAACTCGGCTGCCTTGCACTGCTCCGGCGTGTTCTCCTCGGACTCAATCGCGCGCTTCCACACGGCAAGCTGTGCCCGCCTCCACCGGTTGCCCGCGGTACTGGAGATGCTTCCGGGATGCCGCCGCCAGTTGAGCACCACCTGATCCACAAGGAAGAACCCACCATGGCGGGCAATCCGTAGATTCATGTCCCAATCCTCGCAGGGATCCGTTGTTGGCGCGAAGCCGCCCAGCGACTCGATCACGCGACGGCGGACGAGACTCGTTCCCGGGGTCACCACGCAGTTCTTCACGAGCTCTGCCTGGAATGAGGTTGGCGCGGAGACAGGCAGATCCACATACCGACCGCCACGGATTTCTCGGCGATGCCGCATTGACTCCATCAGGTCGTCACCCGCGAACTGCCTCCCCTCCGCATCGACAGCGCGGGCTAGACCGTAGGCGGCCGGGCACTCCGGATGCCTCTCCAGCGCGTCTACCAGCAGTGCCAGTGCCTCGGGTTCCCACGTATCATCGGAATCCAGGAAGGTGACAAACTCGGATTCTGGCAGTGTTTCCTGGAAACCTCGGTTCCGCGTCAACGAGATCCCGCCGTGGTTGCCTATCATTGCACGGATACGAGAATCCTGCCTTGCAAACTCTTCGGATACCCCCACGCTGCCGTCGCTCGATCCATCATCAAACAGCACCAACTCCCAATCCCCGAAAGTCTGGGCGCGGATGCTCTCCACCGTGGCGGCCAGATAGGCCGCGGAATTATAGGTCGGCGTTACCACCGAGATACGTGGCGCATTCTTCATACCCGTTCCAGTCGGTAGCGCTCGGTGCGTATCACGGTAGAGCAGTAATAAATAGCCTGTCGACCCGGCCGTGGAACCCCAAAAGGGCAATGAACGATCCCCATGGAATGACCCTCCATTATGGCCTCACTGTACGTCAATGTTGCTCCTACGTCAAAGGGTACGGTCACATTGCGGCGCGGGTTGGCAATTTTCGTCACCCTGTTTGTTCTTCTTAGCTGGTGCAAATGACCAAAGCCGATTTGGGAATTTAACAACATTCAATCTGGACCTTAACCAAGTCTCAACCAGCACATGGTACGGTCTCTATAAGCATGACCATACCCAACCAGCTGCGGAGATGGATACCGCAGCGGTGTAGGGAGCGAGAGAAGCTCTCGCGCCAGCGGATGAGATCGTTCCTTGAGCGAAGGATGCGCCGGCTCGCGATAGCAGAGTAGCGCGGGAAGCGGGCGAGGCCCTGATGCGGAGAAGCTCTGAATCGATTGGAGGCGACGTGGAGGCTGAGGATCGGCCTCTGCGTGTCCTGTTCCTGAATACGCGTGACAGCCTGGGAGCGGATGTCGCGGTCCATCTGTCGCTTGCCCGCGCATTCGATCGCGCGCGGATACGTATCTGGGTCGCGACGAGCACCTATGAAGCGCCCGGCGAGTCCACGCGCGCGGTGCTGGAGTCCATTCCCGATCTCACGGTCCTGCCGCTGGACCTTGGCCGTCCCCTTACTGGCCAGCGCGGCCCGGCCCGTGTGCTTGCACTGCTGCGCAACCTGCGCGGCGTCGCCAACATTGTGCACCTAGCCTGGATCTGTCGTCGCGAGCATATCGACGTGATCCATGTCACCGAGCGGCCCCGTGATGTCTTCTTCGGCATCCTTCTGGTGCGCCTGTCCGGCAGCGCCTTCTTGGTCCATGCGCATACGAGTTATTACCCTCACGACGGCAGCAGTATTGACGATTGGCCGTTGCGCCATGCCGATGCCGTGATCGGTGTCTCACGCTTCACCGCGAACACGTTCGTGCGGGACGCCGGACTTCCCGCGGGCCGCGTCTTCGCCGTGCCTAATGCGGTGGATGGCGGCTTCTACAGGTCGGATGTGCCCGCTACGGCCCGATGCGCGATGCGCAATCGCCTCGGTGTCCCCGCCAATATCCCATTGATCGGCTGCGTCGCCCGCCTCTCACGCTGGAAAGATCAGGCAACCCTGCTTGAGGCGCTGGTCGCGGTGCGACGCGAGTTGCCGGACGCACGGGTCGTGCTGGCAGGCCACACCACCGATCTGGCGCCGGATGGCCTCGGAGACTATCAAGACTACCTCGTTCGGCGCATCGCCGTGTTGGGCCTTGGCAATGCCGTCATCTTTGCCGGCTTCGTGCCGCGGAAGGAGATGCCGAGCTTCTACGCCGCCCTGGACGTGTTGGCGCACCCCTCGGTGGAAGAGCCGTTTGGGCTATGTCTGGTTGAAGCGATGGCAAGTGCCCGCCCGGTGGTCGCGGTCGGCACGGGCGGGGTACCCGAGATTATTCGTGATGGCGTCGACGGGCTGCTCGTGCCGAGAGAGCAGCCGGAGGTACTGGCCGCCGCGCTGGTGCGGGTGCTGCGCGACCGCACGCTGGCCGAGCGGCTGGCATCTTCCGGTTGTACCCGCGTCCGTACCGCCTTTAGTCCAGAGGGCCAGGCAACCGAGGTACTGGCCGTGTATCGTCGTGTTGTCGCGGCGCGTGCGCACAGGAATAGTGCCACCCAGGCATCAACCGCTCGACGAACCGGGGACATGGCCGAGTCACCGGCTGCCGGCGGAGCCACCGGGGAAGAGAGGCCCTGCCTATGAAATTCCCCTGTCTGGCTGCTCCTTGGTGTGCGGTCGGCGAGTAGTAAGCGAGAAATGCTCGATGCGGAAGATGTGGCGAGCGAAAGGAGAAATTCATGGCGGCACAACTATATCTGGTCAATCCACCGGCACGCAAAGGTCGCACCAATGAACGTTCCCAGTCGGGCGGGCTCGGCGCCTCCCGCAAGCTCAAGCCGTTCGAGAAGGAGCACGTAGAACCACTGTCTCACGACTCCCTCTATCAGGCCGCGGTGGCCGAGCGCGCCGGGCACCGGGCGCGATTCATCGATCTCGTATTAGAGAGGATCCATGATCACGCCAAAGGTATCGAGTTTACACGCGCGGTGATTGCCCGTGGGCAGAGCGAGGAGCCAGGTTCGGCGATCTGGATCGGGGTGCGCATTTCCATAATCTCGTTACACAGCGATGTGCGAATGGCGAACATGCTGAAAGCAGCTTTCCCCAACGCACGTGTCTACGCCTTCGGCAACATACTCATGACTACCTACCGTCACTGGTTCCATGAGGCGAAGTTCGATTACCTCTTCTACGGTGAGCCAGAGGCGATCATCGAAGAGGCGATGGCCGCGGTCGATCCCACGACCGTCGCGGGCATCATCGATGTCGCTACGCACATACCACCGGAGAAGCCGGATCTCTATGATCCGGCCTCCAACGCGCTCCATCGCAACTGGCGAAAGGTACACGACATCAGCGCGCTTCCTCGTGCCGCGTGGCATCTACTGGAGATGGGCCGCTATGCCCCGAATGGACGCATCAGCGACCTCGCCGTCTCCATTCCGGCCAGCCGCGGTTGCTTCATGCCATGCACCATGTGCGCGTACAATCTGCACGAGGGCCGCTCGATGCGTTTCCGCACACCGGAGGAAGTGCTGGACGAGATTGAGTATCTGTACCGGACGTTCGGGATCCGCCACATACGCTTCCGCGACCCGAACTTCTCGGCAAACAAGCCGCACCTGCGCGCGATCGCCCAGGGCATGATCGACCGCCATCTGCCCATGGAGGCAGCCTCGGAACTAAGTCTGGAGTTGCTCGATCACGAGTTGCTGGAATTAATGCACCGCGCCGGGATCCGCACCATTCTCACCGGTGTCGAATCGGATGATCCTGCCATCATGAAGAGCATCGGCCAGCACGTGAAAATCAACCGCATCCTTGAAGGCAAGTTTGCCATCACCCGAGAACTTGGGATCAAGGTGTATACGTTCTTCATTATTGGCAGCCCGGAAGAGTCCTGGCACACCGTGAGGAAGACTTTTACCTTCGCGCGGACCATTCCCACCGAGTCAACCATGACGATCATGACGACCTATCCCGGCACGCCCATGTACTGGCGAGCCCTGAAGGAGAATCTGCTCGCCCGCGGCAAGGAGATGCGGTACGAAGATTGGAATGCCTACACTGCCACGATGCGCACGTACCACCTATCGCTGCGCGACGTAAAGCTCGCGCGCAACTGGGCGCGACTGGAAACCTATGTTCCCCTGGCCTGGAAGCAAGTGAGAGACGGCTCCCCCAAGCAGAAGGCGCGGGCCTTTACCCGGCTAGTGCCGCGCGCCACCGTCCTGGGCGGACTCCGACTCTATGCGGCATGGAAGCTACGCCAGGAGGAGAAGGCCAATCCGGCCCTCCGCGCACAACCCGCCGGCTTGCCGGCCACCGTCGGGCAGGAAACCCTCGCCGACGCGGCGCGACTCCCGAATGGGTCCGTACCCTCTCCGGCCGGTGGGCGAACGCCGCTGCCGGTCAGCCAACGCGGTACCCCGGTCGCGGTGCTGCAGGCAGGTGATTCTGGGCAGTAGCACCATGGCAGCAGAACAAACCAGGGTTCCTGAAGGTCATCAGGCTCCCTGGTTTGTTCTGCTGCTTGGCCGCGATGGGTGACACTTGGCAGCCTCTCTCCTTGGCCGCGGTTTTTGGTTACGCGGACTGGCGTTGCGGAACGACTAAATGGGGACGTCGTCCGCCGGTGTATGGCGCTCCGTTGCCGCCACCGGTGGCGCTTCAAGACAGGCCAGGTTATCCAGGACATGCTCCGGGGTACGCATGCCCACCAATGTAGTCGAGATGCCTTCGGTATCCAGCACGAAGTGGAGCGCGAGCCGAGGGAGTGAGCATTCGCTCCGTGCGGCGTGTGCGGCATACTCGGCAATTTCTCGGCGCTTCTCCTCTCGTTCCTCCAGATTAGGGATGAAGTCCTCCAAACCGAGCGCATCAGGGGATCGGGTCAGAAGTCCGCCCGCGAAACACTCGCGTCCAATGACCGCCACACCCTGCGCCGCGGCTTGCGGTATGACCTCCTTGAGGGCTTGCTGGTCAAGCAGGCTGAATCTGATTTGCAGGGATGCCACTCCGGGGTATCGTAGGCACACCAGTGCATCTTCCGCGGTCTCGCACGAGACGCCATAATAGCGAATCTTGCCGGTCCCACATAACCCTTCCAACGTCTCAAAGACTTCACCGTCTTGGAGAACGCCGGTTGGGGGGCTGTGGAGCTGATACAGGTCAAGGTACTCCGTCTTGAGCCGCGTTAGACTTCCTTCCACCGCTCGAAGGATGTAGCCTCGAGTGAAATCCTGGGAAATGGCGCCTCTGACGATCTGTGGGAGATGCTCGCGCTTGATCCCGATTCTCTTTATCAACGGGCGCAATAAGGGCTTCAACCGCGCGGCGACGTTCCTTTGCGCGGGCAATCGATAGCCACCCTTGCTCGCGATAATCACCCGCGCGCGGTCGCTGCCTAGCGCATCCCCCAGCAGCATCTCGCTTTCACCCTGGCAATACATATCGGCAGTGTCGAAGAAGGTAACGCCGCGGTCGACGGCAAGACGAATCGCCCGTATCGACTCGTCCCGGCTAGACTGCTGAAAAATGCCGCCGAGCCGTGCGCAGCCGAACCCCATTTCCGAGACTGTCAAATCGGTGGTGCCAAAACGCCTGACCTTCATCGGCAGCTATCGCCTATTCTGCTTCAAGTCCTCCGCAAGCCGCGTTCCAGCTCGCAGGGCGAGTGCCATTACCGTGAGAGTTGGGTTCTTCTCCACGCCCGTCGTGAAGCAACTCGCGTCGGTGACTACGACGTTGCCAACAGCGTGTAGCCGATTCCATCCATCAAGCATCCCGTATTTGGGTGAACCATGCATGCGCACTGTTCCCCCATAGTGGACGGATGACCCCGGCGTGAGCTGAGGCAAGGACCAGCGAACCGTCCCACGATACCCCGCGGATCCGAGAATGGCGAGCAGCCTGTCCCGAGCCGCCAGAGTGTTGCGATGTATCTCGTCGCTATAGCGGATATGCAGATCCAGGACAGGAAACCCAAACTCGTCCTTCACCTCGGGATGAAGTCGCACGCAGTTGTGTTCAGTGGGCACCATCGTCCCGAAGATGATGACACCGAAGGTTCTTGACTTCGTAGGCAGAAGGGTCAGAAGCCTATCCGCTCTCGAGTGCCGCGCTCCCAACGTGCAAGAGGCGGCGAGGAGAGGCTGGGATTCGTGATACGGGGCTCTGGTTAAGTACGCCGGATGGCCCAGGCGCGGCAGACTATTATCTAAATCAATGAGGCACATATCATGAGCGTGATCGTGGAGATAGCGGCCCAGAATTCCCTCCACGTCGCCGAGACCGTCAGGAAAGTCGGGGCAGGCCGAATCGAGCAGGAGCTTGGTGGACGAGAGCGGTCCGGCGGCCACGACCACGGCCGCGCACGGCAGACGCCGCTCACAACGAGCAATCCGGTCATAGTAGATGATAGCGTCCACTCTCCGCTTGCTGCCACACCACTCGAGCCGCAGGGCATGAGCGCCCA
>Ga0134128_10010217_pt1 | contig 11248 bp, 9 predicted proteins | sample KB31754_FD_96462 | JGI IMG/M metagenome (GOLD analysis project Ga0134128, IMG submission 96462) | Terrestrial soil microbial communities with excess Nitrogen fertilizer from Kellogg Biological Station, Michigan, USA - KB3-175-4 | ecosystem: Environmental > Terrestrial > Soil > Unclassified ...
AATCACGGCGCGGGCCGACTGGCGGGGCCCGTAGGTGTTGAAGGGCCGTATGACGGTCACCGGCACGGCAAAAGAGCCGTGGAACGCCAGCGCCATCTGATCGGCACCGATCTTCGAGGCGGCATAAGGCGATTGCGCATGCAGCGGGTGGCTCTCGCTGATCGGTACCGTCTGTGCCGTGCCATAAACCTCGCTGGTCGAGGTATGAACGAACCGGCCGACGCCGGCATCGCGTGCCGCAAGCAGCAGATTGAGCGTGCCGTTCACATTGGTATCGACATAAGCCTGAGGCGCGTCATAGGAAAACGGGATCGCGATCAGCGCTGCCAGGTGCAGGACGCTACGGCAACCGCTCATGGCACGACGCACGCAATCGCCGTCTCGGATGTCGCCGGCGATCACCTCGATGCGGTCGCGAGCCGATTCCGGCAGCCGGTCGAGCCAGCCCCAGGAATTGAACGAATTATACATGACGAAGGCGCGCACCGCGGCGCCGCGCGCGAGCAGCTCCTCCACCACGTGGGAGCCGATGAAGCCGTCGGCGCCGGTAACCAGGACCGGACCCTCGCTCAGCAAACTCATGAACGCCGCCTGCCAGTGCTGCGCAAGGATTAGCAGGGTTTGGCAAATAATCCCTTAACAGCGGCGGAAAAGCGCCGCTGATGCCGAGGGTTGGCTCATGCCACGGAGCTCGTTCTTTACCGGTCCTTTACCGGGGTAAATTAGAGTGGACCGGTACAAATCGAGCTGCGGAGCGACAAAGGCTCCGCGGCCATTCGGAGACCGACGGTGACGACGAGCGCGATCAAATCGGTCCTGGCGGCGACCACGGCGCTGATGAGCAAGCTCGCCGCCGTCAATGCCGCGAACGCCTCCTTGCAGACCAATAGCCGCCTGGCGCTCGTCGGCAACCAGATCACCGCGCAGCTCAACAAGAAGATCGCCCAGCTGAAGGCGCAGTCCGAGGACCCGACCGTCGGCATTCTCCAGCAGCAATCGGCCAATCTCAGCCAGCAATATTCGACCTACAGCGCCGCCGAGACCCAAATCGGCCAAAACCGCACCGTACTCGGCAGCTTGTCGCTCCAGTTGAGCAATGCAGCGGTCGCGGCGCAATCCGGTAATGCCAGCGCCTTCGACGCTGCGGTTCAGTCGTCCAATGACGCCGTCGCCGCCCTCCAGGTGGTACCATTTACGGCGGGCTTGCAGCCAGACGGGGTCGCGCCGCTGAAATATACCGGCCTCAACATCCAGTCGAGCAGCACCTACAATCTGAGCACGCCCGCCGGACAAGCGCAGGCGCTCGCTGCTGTTCAGGCGGCGCAGGCGCAGATCCAGCAGGTCACGGCCATGACCTCGCAGAACCAGCAAATTTCGGCCAGCATTCAACAGGCGCTGCAGACCCAGATGACCTCCGTTTCGAACCAGCTCAGCGACCTGCAGCAGACCGAGCTGACCGATGCAGCGGCAAAGATCGCCAATCTGAAGCAACAGTCTCAGATGGAATTCCACATCATCGAGATGAATTTCGGCAATTCCAGCAACGCGGCCAGCATTCTGACTGCCCAACAGGCCTCGGCACAGGCTGCCGCCGTCTCGCCGGGAACCGCGCTCGGCATCATGGTCGGCAGTTCCGGCGAGTTTACCCTGCCGATTGCCAATGTCGCGGTGAGTCCGCCGGCCACGTCGACGAACTTTCAATCGAGCAACTCGACGGGCTCGATCGTCTCGACCAGCGCCTGACATCAGCTAAGGGCTCGTTCCGGGCCGCATCCAGCCGGCAGCAAGACCGAGCGTTACTGCGCAGTGATAGCCGCGCGAGCGTCGACAACCTTGGCAAGCTGCTCGAACAACGCCTCGGTTTGCCGTTCCATGGCGTCGAATGCCCTGGTCACCTCGTCGCAGAACTGCGCGAACAGTCGCTGCCGGATTCCTGGCTCCGAGCTACGGCAGCCGTAGAACATGCCGATCCGCGGCAGCGCATGCAGGCTGCCGTCAGGGATCGTCTCCATATGACCGTAGCTGTCTCCAGCATTGCGCACGAAGTCGCTCAGCGCGTTGAAGACGCCGGCGAAATCCGCCGTCGTTCGGTCGAATCCATCGACCAGTCGGCGCAAATCGCGATAGAGCGCCTGCGCCTGCCTGCGCACAACGAGCAGCCGGTCACCACGTAGAAGCTCACCCGGCACGCAATGCGTCATCGTCCGCTTGAGCTCGTCGACCAAACGCGCGTGATCAAGGACCGGGCCGTCGATCTCTATGGACTCCGGAACACGCGGCGTTGCGCCGACGATCAGCGCGCCGTCGCTACAATTGACGACGTTGACGCGGAACGCGGCGATGAGCTCCATCAACAGGCGACGGCTGGCGTCATAGACCCAGTTGGTCAGCACTACGCCGCCAAAATTGCCTTCGACCTGGATGGAATATTGAGCCCGCTTCTCGAGATATTTGCGCCACTTGTCGATATCGCGATAGATGGTTCCTTCGGCATGGTCGGGCGTACCCGGGCGCATGCCGCAATCGACGCCGAACAGAATGAAGTTTGTGAAGCCGAGCCGGCAGGCCGTGGCGATCGCCGTGTTGACGCAAGTCGGCGCGGCCCCGACCATTGTTCCGGTCTCGTCCGCCAGAATCATGCTCGGGCTAACACTGTCGCGGAAGAACAGTATGGTCTCGCCGAACAACGACGCAACGCGCGGATCGACGGTAGACGAGGCAATGAAGCGTACCGGCGAGAGATCGCCATGGGCTTTGGCTTCGCTGATGGTCTCGTATACTTGCGGACCGTTTTCGAGCTCGCAGTGAAAGTCCGGCACGAGACCGTGCTTCAAGAGCGGTCGCAACGCCGTACCCGCCGAGAACAGCACAACCCGGTCACGGATGCGGTGCAGAGTCTCGATAGCCTCGTCAAGCGACGGGCCCGCGCCCACGATAACCACGGTCTCGGGACGATGGCGCCGAAGCGTCGTGTCGAGCAGCCAAAAGGAGTGCTGCGCGAAATTGGTGACCGCATTGGTCATCATCACGAGTTCGTCTTCGAAATACCCGCGGTTTATATATGCGAACTCCGCCGCTCCGTGCAGACGTTTCGACGCCTCGGCGAAGGCCCAAAGCGGATAATGCGTAAACACCCAGCTGCCATCGAGATAGGGCGCGCCATGGGCGGTGACGTGGCGCATGATGGCGGCGACCATTCGCGCCGGGTCGATGTCGGTAACGATGTGGATGTCGCCGTCGACGGCATCGATCTGCGCAAAGATCGCGCTCCAGTCGACCGCTTCGAACGAATAGCCGATGAACTCTGCGAAGGGCTCGACCAGAATCACCCAGCGCGCGCCCGTGCGACGAATGAGGTCGCTCAGGTGGTAGCCAAGCCCGATTCCAAAGACAACGAGAAAAGTCGGTGCCGAGATCGGCCCACGTGACAGTTCACTCACGCCTGCTTCTTTGAGCGTGCGCTCCATCGCCAACATCAGGTCGATGCACACCTGGCTGACCAGCCCGCCAGCGCCAGGCGACTCCATGATCAGCCGCAGCGGCTTTTGCAGAAAGCCATCGACCTGGTCGCGCGACATCCGGCATGCATCGCCGCCGTAGATCCGCCGCTCGCCGAACGAGATGTCGACGGCGGCATCGCCTTCCCGCACCATTGACGATTGCGCGCTTTGGGCGTCGACGGCCTCGGTCAGCTCAGGAAATCGCCCAAGAAAGGTCGCGCGCGACCGCGCGACTCGGTCGATCATGCGGCGGCTCGTTCGAGACTTGCGCGCGCGGCCTCTTCGATCGCCGCGGCGATCTCGGCAGCGGAGGTCTCGCCGCGCGCGGCGATTGGCTCGATCATCGCCGCCGCTTTGCCGCGCGCCTCACGCGAGGCCAGTTCGCCGGCGAGCCTGATATAGGCATCCTCTCCGGTCGCCACCAACGAGTTCAGCCCGAGGTCGCGCAACAACGCGGGATAGGGCTCGAACATGCCTCCCGTCTCCAGCGCCACCACCGGCACCGTCGACGCCAGCGCCGCAGCCGCCATGAAGGGCGAACAGCCCCGCGTGGGCGCCACCGCCACGTCCACCTGGCAGTAGAAATCGTCGGCGCTCTCCGTGGCGATCACGTCGATCCGCCCGGCTAGCTCGCCAAAGCGATGAATCAGCCGGTTCACGTTGGCGGGTGCCGCCATGTCGTTCGCGCGCAGCAGCAGCACGCTGTCCGGCACCGCCGCAAGCACACCGCGCCACAACGCCGTGGTCGCCGCATCGATCTGAGACAGGTGGACGTCGGCGCCGAAGCGACACGCGCGGTCGGGCACCGGTGCAATGGAACGCGTCCAGTCCCGGATCAGCGGATATCCGCCGCACGGCAACGCCCAGAGATCGACGTCGCCGGCTCCGCGCGCCGCGCGCGGCGCTATTGCCGCATCGTAGATTTGCGGGGGAAGGCCTCGGGGTTCGCCGATCCAGGCAACCCGCAAGGCCGTGCTGAGGCGACCAAGCGCCCGCAACTGCTCCGGCACCGCGAAGCCGCCAGCATCGATCACCACATCGACTCCGTCGCCGGCGATCATCTTGGCCAGCGTTGCATGGTCGACGCTGACGATATTGCGCCATTTGGCAAAGGCGCCGCTGAGCGGCGCGTTCTCGCTCCAGCTTTGTTCGCCGCGGCCATAGCCGACTGCGACCGCTCCATGCTGCGCGTGCTCGCGCGCGATAGCCGCGATCGCTGCCGCATCGCGCCGATCGGCAAATCCGGAGACGAAGTAGCCAATGACCAGTTTGTCGCCGGCCGCGCGACGCTGGCGTGCCTTGCCCGGACGAACGAAGCGCTGAAGCCAATCCTTGATCCAGACCGCGCGCTGCGGCTCTCCGACGCCGATCCACGCTGCATCGGCGATGCGCCGTGCTGCGATCGCGGCATCGTTCGACGCCACTAAGGTGGCGCTGTCGTGAAAGCGCGCCGCCGCATCTGTCTTGCCGACCGCAGCGAGCCCGCTTGCCAGCAGGCTCACCGCCTGTGGTGCGACCTGCTGTACTGTAGTCAGCGGCAGCAGGACTTCGACGGCGCCTGCCGCCTCGCCCTGGCGCAACGACAGCTCGGCGCAGAATTGGCGCCCCTCCGCGTCGTCAGGCGCCACATCGACATGTTGCCGGGCCTTTGCCAAAGCCTGGACAAGTTCTCCGCCAGCATCGAGGAGCCGGGCCTGCGCCAGCAGAGGCTTGTCCTGGATCGAGAGGAACGCCTTCTCGAAGGCCGGAAAGCTCGAGGGTACCCAGGCGCGCATCGTTGCATCCTCTGGGAGCGCGATCGCCAGTTTCCCGTAATAGAGGCTCTCGGCGAGATCGCCCGACTGGGCCGCCAGCGACGCCACGATTTCGGCGATGGTGCCATTGTCGGGCGCGCGCTCGAAACATGCCTTGGCGAGCTGCAACGCCCTTGCCGTGTCGTTCAGCGACCAGGCGGCGAGCGAGGTTACGAAGTGCACATGCAGGTCGTCGCTGTCCCGCTCGGCAGCCTCGTTGAGCGCGGCGACCACTGCGGTGTCATCTCCCTCTCCGAGCGCGCGGGCGGCGTCGGCAACGAGTTCACGAATGGATCGCTCGTGCTTGCGCGCTTCCACGACGCGTCTCCTGTGTTAGGCGGTTTCGCGCAAGCCGGCCGGCGCGGCCGGCGGCTGGCCGCCCGCAGCGGTGGCGGCGGCCGCGCGTTGACCCTCGAGCAGCCCCTCGGCGATTTGCCGGTTGATGTTGACGAGGACCTCGACCTGTGCGGGATCCGGACTGGCGAGAAGACTCGCCGTATGCCGATCGATGAAATTGGAAAGTCCGATGAGGTTCCCGCGGACCGGCGCAGGCAGCGGACACTGCGCGTCGACGAGATTCACCTGGAAAATCGTCCACAATCTCCAGTTGCGACGCAGAGCGCTCAACAATTCGTCGCTTGACTGGCTTCTTGCCTCCTCCATCAGCCGAGCCGACTCAAGCAGCGCCCAGGCCTCCGTCTTCGCCGGATTGCCCGGTGCCGGTGCCCTCGCGTATCTCTGTGCCGGTGAGGCCATTCAAGATCTCCTGCTCCTTGGCGATCAGCTGCTTTGCGGATTTCAGCGCCTGGTAGAGCTGCCCGGCTGCGACCTCTTGCTCGAGCTTCCGCAAGAGTTCGCCGGTACTCGGCGCCGCTGCAGCAAATTCTCGTAAAAAACTATGAATTATGGGTAAATAGATCGCACCTTTACCGGGAAACAGGTAAAGGCATTGAATGGTGAAGTAGATGCGGCGCGCCGGCGTCGTCGCCGCCTCTTCGCCGATGATGTCCTTCTCCCTGAGGAGGGCCGCCTCGTTGTGGACGATCAGCTTGGCTGCGTGATGGGCATTCTGCAGGACGACGCCATTGAGAATGAGCTTCTCGCCCGGCTTGAGATTGATCGTGAGCGGCATTCTACTGCTCTCCTCGCATCTGCTGATGCGTCAGTCTCGGCTTGCGCTGGTTAATATCCGGATAATTCCCCGCGGATTTAGAAAGACTGCCCGCGATCAAGCGGAGAGATCATTCGTGCCCAGCCAAGGGAGCAGCAGCGGATCATCGATGCCCTAGTCGCTGGTCGGAGCGCCCAATTCTTTGCGGATCCGGTTAAGGCGCGGTACGACCTAGGCGGCGCTCTGACGGAATTGGGTGGCGAAGTCACCGACAAAAGCGAGCGGCCCGACATGGGTGAGCTTGCTCTGCGTATCGACCCAGATTTCTCCGCCGAGATCGGTCCAGCGCCGGCAGAAGGCGTAATCCTCGGAAAGGTAGACGCCGCTCACGGGGTCTATCATGGTGTCGAACAGCCCATAACGGTGCTGGCTGTTGCCCAGCGGGTCAGTCGACAGGCTGGTGCGCCGGTACTGGAGCTGCGGGTGTGCGGTGCAGAGCGCGGTCAGCGCAGAACGCCGGATCATGAGGAAGCCGGTGCCGGCATAGCGTACTTTGGCGAAACCGTCGCGCGCGACGATCCGCTCCGGGTCCTCTACCTCGAAGACGTATTCGAGCGCGGTGGCGTGCGGAGCGGGCAGACCCGCGGCGATGACCTCGCGCACCCTTTGCCAGTCGATACGCTTGGCAGGATAGGCGCAGGCGACCACGTCTGCATTGAAGGCCAACAGGCGGAATACCTGAGCCGGCTCAAAACCAATGTCAGCGTCGATGAAAAGAAGATGTGTGGGATCTGGCTTGTCGAGGAAATGGGCCACGAGATCGGCGCGCGCGCGCGTGATCAGCGCGTCACCGCCAAGCATCAGCCACTCGAAATCGATCGCCTGCGCCCGGCACGCCGATTGAAGCTTGAGCATCGAATTGGCGTAGGCTGTGGTGACCTGGCCACCGAAACAGGGCGTGGCAACCAGCAAGCTCGGACGATCCGACATCGCGACTCCTCTGTAGGCAGCGCCCCTATATCGTACGCGCTCTCTCTGATAGTGCTCAGACCCTCACCGGCACGCGCGTGCCCTCGACCCAGCGCCGATAGCGCGTGTGCCGCAAGGCACGGCAAATTTCGTCGTAATTCGCGATCCTCTCCGCCGCGACTGGCCCGCGCTCGAACTTAAGTTCGCCCGAGCCGGAACGGCCTGCAGTCTCCACCAGAGTGCCCTCGATACTGCGGTCGGGCAGCCCGAGGAAGCGCAGCAAGCCGCGCATCACTTCCACGCGCCCCAGGTCATGGTATTCCAGCGTGAAAACGTCAGCCGGGTCGGAAAGCATCAATGCTTCCTCGATCATGATGTAGTTGCGCTCGATGGTATGGAAATCATCCATCAATACGCCGGTTGGAATGGTCACCTGTTCCCGGTCGGGTACGCGCCCCCAGGTGATGCGGCCGAAATGAGCCGAGGCGAGGAGGAAAGACAGATATTGCTCGAGCAGATTGTCACGCCAGAGAAAGATCTTCCGCCAGCTCCGGTCCGCACACAGCTGTTGAAGCAGCTTCAAGCTGTGTCGCGGAAAATGCTTGAAGCCAAACCAACCCACACCGCCGATTTCCTGCTCCAGCCGCCGCAGATAGCCGAGCGGATCGGCATCGCGCACCGGAATGTCGCATAATGCCGGATCGGTAGTGCGGTGATGCCGCAACATGATCTCATTCGGATGGAATATCTCGGAAAGGCAGCGTACGCCGTCGATCGCATCGAGATAGTCGACGAGATAGGTCGAACCCGTACGCGGCAGAGACACGATAACGAAGCGTTGATGTCCGGACATGGTTCGGTCCCGTTGGCGACCAGCAGTCGCCTCACAATCGGCGCGGCGAATAGCCCGCCGCTCGAAATCGATCCTTTGTTTTCGCCGATTAGGCTTAATTTTCCACTAATCGTCGAATACGGATGGCCACCGGTTCAAGATCGGATGGAGATGCGCGAGCATTTCTAGATCGAATGCGCCAAAAACGGTCTTTGGATGCCTAGGGCTCAGATCCCTTAGCGGACGCGCACCCTCCCGTCGGGGTCTTGCTCGATGGTCTCCGGCCGAAAGCGGTCCCAACTGCGCAGCACATTCTTCGCGTCGAGGTCGGCCACTTGGTTGACCTGGAAGGCCCACAATTCGCTTCCCGCGGCTTCCGTCAGATTGCACCATGCAAAGGTACGGCCACCGCTCCAAAGGGCGGCAGGTTCGCCCATGATGGCTCGCCGGCTGACCACGAAGAGCGCGGACTGATCGAGCATCCACATGCGTAGCGGCTGGTTCCTTAGCTTGGCATCGACGTAGCTCGCCAGCACAGACAAGAACTGCAGCGCGTTCTCGGTGTTGCGGAAATACGACAGAGAGCAATGGCAGATTTCCATCGGGCTGACGTGCCGGCGCTCGAACAGGCCGCCATCCTGCCCGCTCATCAGCCGCGGCAGCGATGAAGTATGCTCGGTGAATGTGACGTCGATGTCGCTGATCAGCAGATCGCTTCCGCGCACGCGCATCACCTCATGCGCGATCAACAGACGCTTGCATGCAAAAAGACACGCATCTTCCGGCGTCTCGTCGCAGGAGAAGGTGATCCGGCGAGTGTCGGCGGCAGATCCCATGAAGGCGCGGCTGACCGCCGTAGGATTGGACACGTGAATGTGAATCGCCGCCTCGGGTAAATATTCGCCGATCGAGGCGACGAACCTGGGGCCGAACCGGTCGAAATAGGCGCCGTTACAGGAGGCGAGCACCGTGACAGCCGGGCGTGCGGCGATCTCTTCGATGCGCGGCAGATCGGCGATCGCGCCGTCCGTGAGCGGCATGGTGTCGTCAATATAGACCGCTTGCTGCGCCGCGACGTACAAGTGCTGATGGAAACTCGGCTCACCCGACAGAGCGCCCTGGCCGGCCAATCCGAATCTGACGGTCTCACGCAGCCTTCGGCCGGTCTCGTCGACATCGCCCTCCCAGGCCGCGGTGAAGGCCATTGCATAATGGGTATAGAATTTGAGGGCCGTGTCCGGTGGCGTTTGCTGGTCGAGCCAGCGCATCGGCTCGCTCTCACCCCGCTCGAGAAAGGCCATTACCGTCGCACAGAAGCCATGAATCGCATCCCCCCGGCTTGCCTGGCGGCGGGAGAGTGCCTGCGTCAGCCCGGCAAAATCGCGCTCGCGAATGAATTGGGAGAACTCGTCCGCCGGCCCCCGTCCGTCCATCTCTGGCTCCGCTGCTCGCGCCCGTCCACGCCGCCTAGAGAGACCCGCGCATCAGCGCTTGTCGCCCTCCGGTTCAGCATCGAACCGATCCTGTCCACTCTGCTCGGGCTTGGTTAGCGATCGGTAAAAGCGACAGCCGTCTTGGACGCCCGTGACGGAACGCCACGTCGCCCTGGCAACCTCGCCCGGGCACCTTTACCGCAAATTAAGCATGCGGGCGTCCACTATCTTCCCCGCCCACATCGGACGAGCGCTTCATGATTCTCTGTCCTATTTCTCGCCTGCAGCTGCTGAATTTCCTGCCGAAGGGAGGGGAAGGTGCCGAGATCGGCGTCGCTCGCGGTGAGTTTTCCAAGGCGATTCTCGACACAGTGAAGCCGCGCAAGCTCCATCTCATCGACCCCTGGGAGCATCAAACGCGCGAGGATTACGACACGGACGGCAACAATGTTGAAGACGCCGAGCAGGAAAGCCGATATCGCGGCGTGATCGCTCAATTCGCCGAGGCGATCGACGACGACAGGGTCATCCTTCACCGCCGCTATTCCCAGGACGCCGCCACATTCTTTCATGATGGCCAGCTCGATTGGGTCTATATCGACGGGCTGCACAGCTACCAGGGTGTGCGCTCCGACCTTGCTCTGTACCAGTCCAAGGTGAAGGTGGAGGGCCTCATCATGGGCCACGACTACACCAATCATGAACGTGCGCAGGCGATGAAGTTTGGCGTCGTCGATGCGGTGAACGAATTCGTCGGCAGTCAGGGGCTCTCCTTCGTAGCGCTGACGCAGGAGGCGTTCCCGACCTATGTTCTGGCGAGGGACGCCGATGCGCCGGCAGCGCGCCATCTGATCGCCCATCTTCTCTATCACGTTCCCGGCGTCGTCGAGCTGCGGGATTTTCCCGCCGTCTGCACGTTCCGACACAAGATTCTCGAGATCGGTGGCCAGGTGAGAATTCTGCCGTCCTTCTGATGAGCGCCGGGCCGTGCCGGATCGCCGCCCGGCCGCTCCCGGGAACTACGCGTGAAAGGCCCGTCGGACCGCAAACAGAATGGGCGGCCCGAAGGCCGCCCACCCCGTCACGAAGTGAAGAACGCGATTTAGTGGAAGAGGCGGAGGACCGCCTGGTCCGACTGGGTCGCGATCGACAGCGACTGAATGGCGAGCTGCTGCCTCGTCTGCAGAGTGACGAGGTTGGTGCTCTCCACGTTGACGTCGGCAACCGTCAGCTTGTCGGAACCGCCCTGCAGGGTGGTCGCATACTGGCTGGTGAAGTCCAGCCGGGTCTGCAGGAAGGTGACGTTGCCGCCCAGCGCTTGGGCGTTCGCCTGCGCCGAGAAGATCGCGGACTGCAGGGTATTGAACCCAGCGTCGAGCAGCGAGGTGCCGGTGGTGCTGACCTTGGACCAACCACCACTCAGCCCCTTGAGGTTGGTGGCGAGCTTCGATGCAGCCGCGGCGGTGCCGACGAGGCCACCACCGCTGGAGACGACCAGCTTGCTGACGAGCTGGTTGTAGCCCTTGATCTTCAGCGTCGAGGTCGAGGTGATGCTGAACTGCAGCGACAGCGTCGACTTCGTCGAGTTGACCAGGTTGAGGCCCTGGTAC
>Ga0134128_10010218_pt1 | contig 11248 bp, 5 predicted proteins | sample KB31754_FD_96462 | JGI IMG/M metagenome (GOLD analysis project Ga0134128, IMG submission 96462) | Terrestrial soil microbial communities with excess Nitrogen fertilizer from Kellogg Biological Station, Michigan, USA - KB3-175-4 | ecosystem: Environmental > Terrestrial > Soil > Unclassified ...
CCTTGAACTCCGAGTAGATCTGCGTGCGCGCCTGCACCACCGCCGGGCTGACGTTCAGGATGTAGTGGTAGCCGTCGGTGTACTTCTTGGGCACGTTGAACCTAGGGTCATCGCGCAGGCTGGCGGGCACCTGGTCCAGCGCGGCCGGGATCGGGATCGGGTAGTTGTGGTAGTTCATCTCGGTCACCGCGGTGCTCGGGGTGAGCAGCCAGTTGATCCACGCGTGCGCGGCCACCGGGTGCGGGGCGTTGACCGGGATGCACCAGTTATCGGCCCAGATCTCCGATGCCTCCGTCGGGATGACCGTGGTGATGTCGCCCTGCTTCTTGCGCCCCTCGGCGATCCGCCGCGCGTCGCCGTTCCAGGCCTGGGACAGGATGATCTTGCCGGCGATCGCGTCGTTGATGTAGGCCGACGAGTCGATCGTGGTGACGCCCTGGCGGACGGACAGCAGGAACTTCTTCGCCTCGGCGAAGTCGGAGGAACTGGTGGTGTTGGGGTCCATGCCGTTCGCCATCAGCGCCAGCGGCACGACTTCCTCGGCGCCGTCGAGCAGGTTGGTCCGGCCCTTCGGGGCGGACTTATTGAGCAGGTTGTAGAAGTCCAGCATCGTCTTCGGCTGCTCGGTGATGATCTTGTTGTTGTAGAAGAACATCGTGATGCCGAAGTCCTTGATCACGTGGTAGTCCCCGGTGGGGTCATACGACGGCTTCAGGAACGACGGGTCCAGGTTCTTCAGGTTGGGCAGCAGCGCCTTGTCCAGCGCCATCAGCCCCTTCTCCTCGATCAGCTGGGCGACCGCGTTCTGGCTGGGCACGATGATGTCGTAGCCGGTGCCGCCGGCGTGCAGCTTGGCGACGAGCTCGTCGTTGCTGGAGTAATACGTCGAGTGCAGGGTCAGCCCGGCGGCCTTCTCCTTGGGCAGCTTGAGGAACTTGGTGAACGTCGACGGGTCGTCGTACTGCGACCAGTTGTAGATCTCCAGGTGGTTCTCCAGCGGCTTGCCGGCCAGCGCGTCGGACGCGGAGCTGGACGAGCTGCCGGATCCGCTGCTGCTGCCGCTGCCGCCGGACGAGCCGCCGCAGGCCGCCGCGGCCGCGGCCAGGATCGCCATCCCGCCCAGGCCGAGGGCCTGCCGCCGGTCGATCCGCCGCCCGGCCGCGCGCTGCACCTCGCGGTGCAGGTAGTCGAACTTCGGCTTGGCCTCGACCGGCGCCAGGATCCGCAGATCGTCGTCATGGGGATGCCGGGTCATGATTCCTCCTCTGGGCCGCCGGCCGGGACCGGGTCGGCTTCGCCAAGCAGCAGCGGGGCGGATTCGTCCCAGCTGATCGTGATCTGGTCCCCCGGGTGGATCGTGTCCAGGGCCGGGTCGGCGCTGGCCCGCTGCTCACGGACGATCACGCTGTCGCCGCTGGCCAGCTGGGCCACGACCTGGATCTGGTCACCCAGGTACATCTTGGTGATCACCTCGGCCCCCGCCGTGTTGGCGGTGCCGGGCGGCGGGCCGGCCACCGCGACCATCCGCTCCGGCCGGATACCCACCCGTACGTTGCTGCCGCGGGCCGCCGTGCCCCGGCCGCGGACCACCACGCCGGGCCCAGCCTGCACCGCGAAGCCGCCGTCAGCGGCCTCGGCGACCGGGCCGGACAGGAAGTTCATGTCGCCGATGAAGTCGGCCACGAACGGGGTCAGCGGGTGGTCGTAGATCGCCCGCGGCTCGTCCAGCTGCTCGATCACCCCGTTGGACATCACCGCGACCCGGTCCGACATGGACAGGGCCTCTTCCTGGTCGTGGGTGACGTACACGAACGTGATGCCGACCTGCGACTGGATGCGCTTGAGCTCGATCTGCATCTCCTTGCGCAGCTTGAGGTCCAGCGCGCCGAGCGGCTCGTCGAGCAGCAGCACCCGCGGGTTCATCACCAGCGCCCGGGCCAGCGCGACCCGCTGCTGCTGGCCGCCGGACAGCATCTTCGGCCGGTGCTTCTCCCGGCCGGTCAGCTGGACCAGCTCCAGCGCCTCCCGGGCCCTGGCGTACCGCTCCGCCTTGCCGGTCCCGCGCTGCTTGAGCCCGTAGGCCACGTTGTCCAGCACGGACATGTGCGGGAACAGGGCGTAGCTCTGGAAGACCGTGTTGACGTCGCGCTTGTACGGCGGGGTGCCGGCCGCGTCGGTGCCGCCGATCAGGATCTCGCCCTCGTCCGGCTGCTCGAAGCCGGCGATCAGCCGCAGCGACGTGGTCTTGCCGCAGCCCGACGGGCCGAGCAGGGACAGGAACTCGCCCTGCCTGACCTTCAGGCTCACCGCGTTCACCGCGGTCAGCGACCCGAACCGCTTGGTGACCGCGCGGAACTCGACGTCAGACGGCCGGCCGCCATCGCCGGCGGCGGGAGATACGGCCAACTTTCCCCCCATCTACCTCAAGTTTTACGGAACTGTAGGCCCATAAGACACACGAGGTCTACTACTGGCTGGTTAGTCAGTCAGCTCTGTTAGCCGTCTGTTAGCCGGCTGCGACCTGCGCCTTACCTGCTCCGGCTGACACCACTGCCGTGTCGTGCAGCACCCGCAGCGCGGCTGGTCAGGCGGGCGCGCCGGGGCCGCGGTCGGCATTCAGCAGCGTGACGTCGCCCTTCGCCTTGGCCAGGGCCCGCGCGGCGGCCTGCGCGGCGGCGGCCTCGGCGGCCCGGCCGGCCTGGCGCAGCACGGCCGCGCGGGTGGCCTGTGCGTGGCAGCGGAGCATGAGGAACTGGGTGCCCTCCGCAGCGGCCACGGCCGCGTCCGCACGCCCGATCGCCGTGGCGTGGCTGGCCGACAAGGCGGCCAGGGCTGACTGGGCGGTCAGCCGGCGGACCCGCCATTCAGTGTCACGGGGGGCCGGGACCGAGTCGATGTCCCCGACGGCCCGGGCCGCGTCCGCGCGCCGGCGCTGGGCGAGCAGCACGTGCGCCAGGTCGGTCAGGGCCGTGGACTGAACCCACCGGTCGCCGGTGCGCTGGCCGGTCCGCAGCGCCTCGCTGACCGCTTCCTCGGCGCCGGGGTAGTCGCCGGCCCGCAGCCGCATCCGGGAGTCAAAGATGGCCATCGCGGCCCCGGTCATGTTCAGGCCGAGCTCGGCCAGCCCGCGGCGGGACTGGCGCATCAGCGCTTCCGCGTCGTGACCGTCGCCCGCCATGGACCGCAGTACGGCCAGGAACCCGGTCAGCCCGAGCGTGGCCACCTGGTCATCCTCGGCTTCCGCGATCAGCTGGGCCAGCCGGCGCAGGCCCTGCCGGACCGGGATGCAGCCGTCCACCAGGGACCAGGCGATATAGGCCTGGCCAACGGCAGCCTCGAACCCGGCCCCGGCCCGCTGAGCGTGCCTGACCTGCCGCTCGCACTGCCGCAGGGCGCTATCCGGCTGGCCGTTCATCCACAGCAGTTCGGCGTGCAGATAGTGCGCCCGGGCCAGGCCCAGGTCGTCGCCGAGCGTGGTGAACACCCCGGTGGCCTGGCCGACCGTGGCCAGCGCGGCCTCGGTGTCGGCGCGGGCCGGGTCCGCGTACAGCCGGGACCGCTCACGTTCCACCGCGGAGCGCCAGCGCACCGCGGGCAGCCCCAGTTCGAGGCCGGCCCGCTCCCCAGCCTCGGCCACCTCCGCGGCGCGACCGAACGTGCCCGCCTCGGCCAGCGCCGAGGCCAGAATCGGCAGCAGCCCGGCGGCCGCCTCAGGCTGCGGCGCGAGCATCCGCCGGGCCCGGTCCAGCAGCCCGATCTCCGCCGTCAGCTCGCCGCGGCGGTGCGCGTCCCCGGCCGCGCTGGTCAGCAGCGGCCCGGCCCGGGCCGCGATGCGGTCCGCCTGGTTCGCCGGGTCGCCGATCGCGGTCAGGTGCCCGTGCGCCAGTTCCAGGTGCGCGGCCTGCAGTTCGGCGCTCGCCGCGGCGGGCGGGACCAGGCCGGCCAGCCACGCCGCGTGCTGCTCGTGCAGCACGGCCCGGTCGGCCCTGGTCAGCATCGCGTAGGCGGCCTCCCGGATCAGCCGGTGCCGGAAGCCGAAGGCGGGCCGGCCGCCAAGCCCGCTGGCCACCGGCACAATGAGATCCCGGCGGAGCAGCGCGTCCAGCACCTGGTCCAGGACCGGACCGGTGACGGCGACCGTGCCGCCCGGGCCGGGCCTGGCGCCGACGGCCTCCTGGTGGAACACGTCACCCTCGATCGAGCCCCGTTCCAGGACGGTCCGCTCGGTGGCCGACAGCAGGTCCAGCCGGGAGGCGAGCAGCCCCTGCAGGGCCGGCGGCACGGTCACCAGGCCGTCCGGGTGCTCGCGCAGGTGCCGGGCCAGCTGCTCGAGGAACAGCGGGTTGCCGCCCGCGGTGGCGATCACCCGGTCCCTGGTGACGGCGGGCAGCCCGCCGTCAGGATCACCGTCTGCGGCGCCCCCCGCGCTGCCGGGCGGGGCGGCCAGCCAGGCGAGCAGCGCGCGGCTGTGCGTGTCGTCCAGCGGGCCCAGGGCCAGGGTGGCGGCCTGCTCCCAGCCGCGGCCCCAGTTCGGCTGGGCCTGGCGCAGCTCGGGCCGGGCCAGGCAGACCAGCAGCACCGGGACCTCGTGCAGCTGGCCGGCCAGCTCGTCGAGGAGCCCGGCCACCTCCGGCGCCGCATGCTGGACATCGTCGATGATCAGCACCGCCGGGTCCGGCCCGGTGACCGCGGCCAGGACCTGCCCGATCGCCCAGGGCAGCGGGCCGCTGGTCCGCGGCGGGCCCTGGCCGAGCATGGCCAGCACGGCCTGAGCCGCCGCGGTGGCGACCCCGGCCCTGGCCAGCCAGTCCGCGGGCCGGCCGCCGGCCGCGGCCTGCTCGATGATCTCCTGGAACGGCCGGTACGGCACATCCTCGCCGGGCGGGCGGCACCGGCCGCGCAGCACCACCGCGCCGGGCCTGGCCAGCCGTTCGAACTCCAGCGAGAGCCGGGTCTTGCCGGTGCCCGGCTCCCCGGTCACCGTGACGAGCTGCCCGGCCCGGCTGGCCGCCACGCTGGCCAGCGCCCGGGTCAGGACGCCGAGCTCGGCGTCTCGGCCCAGGTACGGGCCGCCCCGGGACCGGCGGACCGCCGCGGCGCTGAGATCGATCCCGGCCAGGGCCATCGCCGCGCCGCCGGTGGCCGGGCTGCCCTGCGCGGCGTGCGCGACAAGCCGCCAGGCCGGGGCGGCCAGCAGCACCTGGCCGGGCCGGGCCCGCCGGGCCAGCGCCACGGCCTGCTCGGCCAGGTCACCGAACAGGAACGGGGCATGGACGTCCGGCGGGGCGACGGCCTCCCCGGTGACGACGCCGACGCCCGGCGGCGGCCCGCCCGGCGCGGCGGCGATCGCGGCGGCGGCGGCCACCGCTTTCAGCGCGTCGTCCTCCCTGGCCACCGGCCAGCCGAAGACCCCGGTGACGGCCCCGGCGGTGCCGTCGCGCAGCGCCCCGTGGAACTCGGCGCACACGCCCGACATCCGGTCCCGCAGGCTCAGCAGCCCCGCCCTGGCCGCTTCCGGGTCGGCCGGGACCGGCCCGCGGTCCCCCGGCTGCGGCACGGCGGCCACGCAGGTCACCGGGCGCCGCCTGGCTGACTCGCGCGCTGGCGGCCGGGCCGGCCCGGCCGCGGCCCCCGGCACGGGCACGGGCCCGCCCGGCAGGTCCCCGTGCCGCAGCACCAGCTGGTGGGCTTCGCGCAGCTCCGCGGACGGCTCGACGCCCAGCTCGGCGAGCAGCATCCGGCGGGTGTCCAGGTAAACGGCCAGCGCGTCCGCCTGCCGCCCGCTGCCGTACAGCGCCAGCATCAGCTGGGCCGCCATCCGTTCCCGCATCGGGTGCTCGGCGGCCAGGGCCGTGAGCTCGCCGACCAGCTGGGCGTGCCGGCCCAGGGCCAGGTCAGCGTCCACCCGGCCGGTCAGCGCGGCCATCCGCAGCTCGTTCAGCCGGCTGATCTCTGGCTGGGCGAACGGCTCGTCGCGGACGTCGGCCAGTGCCTGCCCGCGCCACAGGCCCAGCGCCCGGCGCAGCGTGCCTGCCGCGTCGGCGGCCTCGTTACGGTCCAGCTGACCGCGGCCGGCCTGCACCAGCGTCTCGAACCGGTCCGCGTCCACCGACCCGGCAGGCAGCCGCAGCACGTACCCCCCGGCCAGGCCGGCCACGACGTCAGCCCCGTCCTGGCCGCCGCCGGCCAGCGACCGGCGCAGCCGGGACAGCGCCAGCTGGAGGGCGTTGCGCGGGTCCTGGGGCGGCTGGCCCGGCCACAGCGCCTCCACCGCGGAGTCCGCCGGGACAACTTCGCCGCGGCGGGTGAGCAGCAGGGCCAGCAGGGTCAGCGGCCGCCCCCGCGGGACGGGCAGCCTGGTCCCGGCCACGTCGCGGGCTTCGATCGGGCCGAGCAGGCCGACCTCGATGAGCCGCGCGGTCACGGCGGCCGGCCCCGGGCCGCGGCGCGGCGGGCCGGCCGGCCCGCCCGCCGCAGGCAGACAGAACGGTGACAGGGCAGCGGCCGATCCTGATGGTCGGTCCGCCTGGTAGTCACCACCCCAACCTAAGCCGGGCCGGGGGCGCAGCGGGGGCCCGCCGGACGCGGATCCCCGGGGAAAGGCCAGCTAAGGGGGCAGAGTGGGATGAATACGGGACTGCTGGATATCCAGGCGGTGCGCCGCCATTTCCGCTTCCCCGCCGCCGGCCGGGTGGTGACCAATAACGCGGCCAGCACCCAGCCGCCGGATGACCTGCTGGCCCTGTACGCCGAGCTGTCGGCGGGGTACGAGAACGTGCACCGGGGCCAGTCGGCCGCGTCCCGGCAGATGACCGCCCGGTTCGAGGAGTCCTACGACACGATCGCGGCGTTCATCGGCGCGCCCAGCCGGTCCTGCATCGCGCTGTACCGCAACGCCACCGAGGCCATCAACGCGGTCATGTACTCACTGCTGACCAAGTTCCGCGACGGCGACAACATCGTGACCACGATGCTGGAGCACAACTCCAACTACGTGCCGTGGTACGCGATGTGCCGGGAGATCCTGCCGCACCTGGGCCGCCGGGTCCGGTACCGGCTGGCCCGGTTCGACCCGGTTACCGGCGAGCTGGACCTCGACCACCTGGCCTCGCTGATCGACGCGCGGACCAAGCTGGTGTGCTGCACCGGCGCCTCGAATTTCACCGGCACCCGCGTCCCGCTGGCCGCGGTCCGCGCGCTGGCCGACGCCAGCGGATACCAGCAGCCCACCGGGGAGCGCCGGTCCTACCTGCTGGTCGACGGCGCGCAGCTGGTCCCCGGATCGGTAACCGACGTGACCGCGGCCGGCCCGGACTACCTGGCGTTCTCCTTCCACAAGATGCTGGCCCCGTTCGGCGTCGGGGTGCTGTACGCCAGGGAACCCCTGCTCGCCGCGGCGCGGCCGTTCCTGTACGGCGGCGACATGGTCGCCGAAGGTCGGGTCCTGCCCGAGCTCGTCGAGTACAACGCGCTGCCGTGGAAGTACGCGGCCGGCACCCCGAACATCCTGGGCACGATCGTGTCCGCGCAGGGCCTGCGGCTGCTGGTGGACCTGGCCCTGTCCCCGCACCGCCCGGTGTACTTCGGCACCGGCCGGCCGCTGGGCCGCCAGCCCGTCCGCGACGCGATGACCCGGATCTGCGCCTGGAACACCGCGCTGACCGCCCGGGCGCTCGACGGCCTGGAGGCCATCCCCGGGATCACCGTCTACGGGCCGCGCGACCCGGCCCGGCGCACCTCGCTGGCCGCTTTCAATATCGCCGGCCATGACCCGTTCGCCCTGGCCGAGGGGCTGGACCGGGCCGGGATCGAGTCCCGCGCGGGCTGCCACTGCGCCTCCCTGGCCCACCACGCCCTCGGGCTGGACCCGCCGGCCAGCTGCCGGCTCAGCTTCTACCTCTACAACACCCCGGACGAGATAGATCAGGCCGTGACCGCGCTGGCCGCGGTCGCGGCCGGGCGACCCGCGGGCCGCCCGGCCGTGCCTCCGGCTCCCTGGTACCGGCGATGGCCGCAGAAGATCTCCGCGTAACCCGGCCCGCGGGGGCGGCCGGGTCAGACGGGGCCGAGAGCAGCGCGGCCGAGCGCCGGAAGCTGCGGCGGGTACTCGGCCGGCTGGACACGGTCTTCTTCCTGATCTCGGCCATGGTGGTGGCCGACACCATCGGCGCGATCGCCGTCGGCGGCGGCCAGGCCTTTACCTGGCTGGCCATCCTGTTCGCCACCTTCTTCGTCCCCTCCGCGCTGATCAGCGCCGAGCTGGGGGCCGCGCTGCCGGACGAAGGCGGCCCGTACGTGTGGGTGCGCCGCGCGTTCGGCCGGTTCGCCGGGGCGCTGACCTCGCTGCTGTACTGGGCCGGCACGCCGGCCTGGCTGGGCGGCTCGGTGACCGTCGTGGCCATCGCGGTCTACCAGCGGTTCGCCGGCGGCCTGACGCTGCCGGGGATGTACCTGTTCGGCGGCCTGCTGATCGCGGCAGCCACGGCCGGCGCGATCATCCCGCTGCGGGCCGGCAAGTGGATCCCGGCCAGCGGCGCGATCGGGCAGATCGTGCTCCTGGCCTTCTTCACCGTCAGCGTCATCCTGTACGGCGCCCAGCACGGCGTGCACGGCATCTCGGCGGCGGACCTGTCCCCCTCCCGGGCGGTGTTCATCGCGGTGGTGCCGGTGCTGCTGTACTCCTTCGTCGGCGTCGAGCTGCCCGCGACCGCCGGGGAGGAAATGATCAATCCGCGGCGCGACATCCCGGCGGCGATCGGCCGGGCCGGGATCGGCCAGGCACTGATGTACGGGATCCCGATCCTGGCCGTGCTGATCGTCCTGCCCGCCCGGCAGATCACCTCGCTGCACGGCCTGATCGATGCGCTGAAGCTGGTGCTGACCGGGTACGGCGGCTCGGTCGCGGCCGATGGCACGGTGACGCTGACCGGCTGGGGGCAGGTACTCGGCTGGGCGGCTGCGTACATCTTCATCTGGGTCCTGCTGGCCAGCGGGTCGGCCTGGATCATCGGCGCCGGCCGGGCCCAGGCCGCGGCCTGCCTGGACGGCGCCGGGCCGCGGGCGCTGGGCCGGATCTCGGCCAGGACCGGCGTGCCGGTGGTGATGGGGCTGCTCTCCGGGGCGGCGTCGCTGCTGGTGATGGCCGTCAACCTGGCCGTGGCCCGCGGCGACGGGCAGAAGTACTTCTCCGCCGCGCTGCTCGCCTCGATCACCCTGATCGTGCTGGCCTACCTGCTGATCTTCCCCGCCTTCCTGGCCCTGCGGCGGCGCGAGCCCGGCCTGGCCCGGCCGTTCCGCGTGCCCGGCGGCAGGTGGGTGGCGTGGCTGGTGACCGGGCTGGCGGCGGGCTGGTCCGCGCTGGCCGCGGCCTGCCTGCTGTGGCCGGGGCTGGGCACCGCGCACCCGGACCTGGCCCTGCCCGCGGGCTTCGCCGGCCACCGGGCGCAGTTCGAGATCCTGGTCTTCGCCCCGGTGCTGGCCGTGGTGGCCGCGGTGACCGGCTACTGCCTCGCTACCCGCCGGCGGCCGCGGCGTCCTCGATGACCTGCGCCGCGGCGCGCAGGCCCTGCCGAGCCTGGATCTGCCGGGCCGCCACGGCGAGCCGCTCCCGCAGGGCGGCGTCGCCGAGCAGCCGGTCCAGCGCGCCGTGCATCTCGGCGTCGCTGAACTCGTAGGTGGCCAGCCGGACGCCCAGGCCCAGCTCGTCCATGCGCTGCGCGTTGTCGTGCTGGTCCCAGAACAGCGGGAGCACGATCATCGGCTTGCCGAAGTGCAGGCACTCGGTGGTGGTGTTGTTCCCGCCGTGCGTGATGACCAGGTCGGCGTGCGGGATCACCGAGGTCTGCGGCAGGAACTCGGCGCCGGTCATGTTCGGCGCCAGCTCGATCTCGGCGTGCAGCGGGCCCTTGGAGACGATGTACCGGTGCGGCGTTTGGGCCAGGCAGCCGATGACCCGGCGCATCAGGCCGACGTCGGCCGAGCCCAGCGAGCCGAGCGAGAAGTAGATCAGCGCGCCGTCCCGGCCGAGCTCCGGCGGCACCTCGTACGGCTCGTCGGTCTCCCGCACCGAGGAGTCCAGCCGGGTCCAGTCCCGGCCCAGCGGCCGGTCCCGCCGGTAGTCCGCGAGCTCCGGGTAGACGTACAGGCTGACGTCGCCCTCGCCGATGAACGACAGGTCGGCCAGCGGCGGCGCGCCCTGCGCGGTCATAAATTCGCTGAACGCGCCCCAGCTGTCGCGGTGCACCCGGTCGTACTCGGCCCGGAACTCCGCCCACTGCTCCCGGTCCCCGGTGGCCGGGTAGCCGGAGAAGGCCGGCGGCAGGCCCGGGTCGGTGACCTCCAGCGGGTTGCACGACACGATCCGCACGTACGGCACGCCCGCGGTCTGCAGCGCGGGAAAGGCCACCACGTTGTCCTCGACGATCACGTCAGGCCGGGTGCGCGCGATGATCTCGGTGAGCTGGGGGTGGCAGTACCTGGCGCCCTCGATCAGCTCGTCCCACACCGGCTTGATGAACGTGCTGAGCTGCTCGATCGTCGGCTTGCGGAACTCCGGCGCGGTGCTGGCGATGAAGTCCTTCCAGAACTGCCCGGCGTCCTGGTCGCCCTCGGCGGGCGGGGACAGGTCGACCAGGTCCTCCTCGAACCCGAGCGGCTCCAGCTTGCCCCGCCAGGACGCCTCCGCGGCAAACACCACCCGGTGCCCGCGCTGCCGCAGCACGTTGCCGATCCCCACGCAGTTGTTCGTGGGCCCGTAGGCGCTCTCCGGCATGAACAGGACGGTCAGCGGCCGGCCAGCCATGGCGGCTCCTCAGGGGTTCAGGCCCCTGTCCGGGGCACAGTGCGCTCCCCCGGCGAAGATCACCGGAACCCGAACGTAGCAGGCGGGTCTAGGGTGTGGCACGGGACCGCGCGCCAAGGGAGTGTGCCCGTGCGGATCGTGGTGGTGGGCGGCGGTGCCGCCGGGCTGTTCGCGGCGCTGCTACTGGCCCGGGCCGGGCATCAGGTAGACGTGCTGGACCGGGACCCGCTGGAGCCGGCCCCGGACGTCGAGTCGGCCGCCGCGGCGGCGTTCCGCCCGTCGGCCCCGCAGATCGTGCAGCCGCACATCATCATGGCCCGGTGCCGGGAGCTGCTTCGCGAGCGGCTGCCCGACGTGCTGGCAGGCCTGCTCGCGGCGGGCGTGGCGGAGGCGCCGCTTTCCGCCCAGATGCCGGCGTCGCTGCGGGACAAGTCGGCGTGGCCGGGC
>Ga0134128_10010219_pt1 | contig 11248 bp, 12 predicted proteins | sample KB31754_FD_96462 | JGI IMG/M metagenome (GOLD analysis project Ga0134128, IMG submission 96462) | Terrestrial soil microbial communities with excess Nitrogen fertilizer from Kellogg Biological Station, Michigan, USA - KB3-175-4 | ecosystem: Environmental > Terrestrial > Soil > Unclassified ...
ATTTTCAATCGGTCCAACTACCTGCCGTCGGTCGCAACGGCAGGAGATTTGGACATGCGTGTTTTCGTTGCGGGGGCAACCGGCGCCGTGGGGCGCGAACTGGTTCCTGCTTTGATATCGGCGGGTCACGCCGTGGCGGGTCTCACCCGATCGCCGGTGAGGGCCGAAGCCATCAAGCGAGCGGGAGCCCTGCCGATCGTCGCGGACGTGTTCGATGCGCCGGCGATCCGCCAGGCGTTCGCTTCCTTTCAGCCTGAAATCGTCATTCACGAACTGACGGGTCTGAGCGGCGCCAGCGACCTCATCCATTTCGATCGCACCTTCGCCTCCACCAATCGCCTGCGCAGCGAAGGGACGGACCTGCTGCTCATGGCCGCACGCGAAGTCGGCGTCAGGCGCTTCATCGCGCAAAGCTTTTGCGGATGGCCGTATGAGCGCAGGGGCAGCGCCATCAAGTCGGAAAACGAAGCGCTCGATCCCGAGCCGCCGGCAGAGCAGCGTCGCTCGCTGGAGGCGATCAAGCATCTGGAGGGGGCCGTCACCGGCTCGCGTGTGCCCGAGGGCGTCGTGCTACGCTACGGCACACTTTACGGCGTCGACACCGGCATGCTCGATCCTGCCGCGATCGACCTGATCCGCCGTCGCCGCTTCCCGCTGATCGGCGATGGCTCTGGCTGGTGGTCGTTCCTACATGTGGCGGATGCCGCCTCGGCGGGTCTCGCGGCCATCGACCGCGGCGGCGCCGGCGAAATCTACAATGTCGCCGACGATGAGCCCGCTCAGGTCAGGCAATGGCTGCCGGCGCTTGCCGCCATGCTCGGCGCCAAGCCGCCATTGCATCTGCCGGCCTGGATTGGCCGGCTGGTTGCCGGCGAGCACATGGTGTCGATGATGACGCAGGTGCGCGCCGGCTCGAACGACAAGGCCAAGCGCGCCCTTGGCTGGCGGCCGACGCATCCCTCCTGGCGCACGGGATTTGCCGAGATCATCAAGCATCATCTCACGCACCGATCGGCGGCCTAGACTAGTCTAAGGCATGATCCGGAAAAAGTGTGAAGCGGTTTTCCCTCGCGACAAACGCGGAACGCGTTTGCACGGAGATCATGCCCAAACAAGGAGCTAAAGCGCGATGACAATTCAACCTAAACTCATCGCGCTTTGGGCTATGCCAGCCGCCGCAAGGGCTCGCCCTTGAACCAGCCGTCGATGCCGTCGACCATCTGGGTGTAGTGGCCCCTGAAATTCTCCTCGGTGGCGTAGCCGAGATGCGGGGTGATCACCATGTTGTCGAGCTTGCGGAAGGGATGATCGACCGGCAGCGGCTCGACCGAGAACACGTCGATGCCGGCGCCTGCGATCTTCTTCTGCTGCAGCACCTCCAATAGCGCCGCCTCATCGATAATCGGCCCGCGCGCGGTGTTGACGATATAGGCGGTCGGCTTCATGCGCAGGAGGTCTTCCTTGCCGACGAGGCCGCGCGAGCGCGGGCCCAGCACGACGTGAATGGTGATGACGTCGGCGGTCCTGAACAGATCCTCCTTCGTCGCGTAGCTGACGCCGGCTTCCGCGCATTTCTCCGGCGTCAGGTTCGGGCTCCAGGCGATCACGTTCATGCCGAAGGCTTGCGCGAGCTTTGCGACCTTGGTGCCGAGCTTGCCGAGCCCGATGACCCCGAGCGTGCGTCCCTCGATCTCCATGCCCATATGAATCTGCCAGGGCTCGCCGGCATGCATGCGCGCGTTTTCGCGGCCGATCTTGCGGGTCAATTCCAGGATCAGGCCCATGGTTAGCGGCGCCGTGGGATCGCGGGCGAAGTTGGTGCCGCACAGCACCACATTGTGATCCTTGGCCGCCTCGAAATCGATCGCGGCGTTGCGCATGCCGGCAGTGATCATCAGCTTGAGGTTCGGCAGCTTGTCGAACATCGCCCGCGGAAATGCGGTGCGCTCGCGCATGGCGAGAATGATGTCGAAATCCTTCAAGGCTGCGGCCGCTTCGCCCTCGGAGTTGAACGGTTTTTCGAACACGGTGAGGTCGACCCGGTCCTTGATCCTCGACCAGTCCGCGGAGGTCAGCGCGATCTTGAAATAGTCGTCAGGAATTGCACAGCGCAGCCGCGTCATCGGAAGGTCCGTTCATGGCGAGAATGACGGCAGCGAAGGGGGCCGTCGGGGAGGTCGCCATGGTTGCGCGCCTCGATTGGGCGCGCAAGCGGCTTGCGGCAGCAAAAACGCGTTGCAGGCTTGCGGCTTACTTCAGCCGGAACGAAGCGTCTGCGCCGTATTTGGCGCGCCAGGCCGGACCGGGGCCTCGCATATAGTGCAACTCCGGGCGGTAGGGGTCGAAAGCCTTGGCGACGAACTCTCGCCAGAAGGCCCTGAAGCCGGTCGCAATAGCCTGTCCGTTCCCGCGAAGCGGGGGTGGGGAGAGGGTGGTTGAACTCATCGTTGCCATGACGCAGGCCCGCTGTTTTGGATGCGGCTTTTGCCGCTTGAAGGCGCTTTTTGGGCGCTGAAAACGAGCTTTGGCCCGATTTATTAAAAAGCAGTTTCAATTGTCGTGATCTGTCGCACACATGGTATCCGACCCGTATTCATCCATGGTGAATGGACGGAAAACGAAGGCGTGCGGTTGCCCTTTGGGCCCTGCGCGGCTACATGAGCCGCAGCAAAATTTCCTCAAATCCGCTCGTTTGCACAGGACCGCGATGGCTCGCCAATTCGTCTATTTCATGCAGGGTCTGACCAAGAGCTATCCGACCCGGAAGGTGCTCGATAACATTCATCTGAGCTTCTACCCCGACGCCAAGATCGGCGTGCTCGGCGTCAATGGATCCGGTAAATCGACCCTGCTCAAGATCATGGCCGGGCTCGACAAGGAGTATACCGGCGAGGCCTGGGTCGCAGAGGGCGCCCGCGTCGGCTATCTCGAGCAGGAGCCGCACCTCGACCCCAAGCTTTCCGTGCGCGAGAACGTCATGCTGGGCGTCGGCAAGCAGAAGGCGATCCTCGACCGCTACAACGAGCTCGCGGCGAACTACTCGGACGAGACCGCCGACGAGATGACCAAGCTGCAGGACGAGATCGAGGCGCAGGGGCTCTGGGATCTCGACAGCAAGGTCGACCAGGCCATGGACGCGCTCCGCTGCCCGCCCGACGATGCCGATGTCACCAAACTATCGGGCGGCGAGCGCCGCCGCGTCGCGCTGTGCCGGCTCCTGCTGGACCAGCCCGAGCTGTTGCTGCTGGACGAGCCGACCAACCATCTTGATGCCGAATCCGTGTCCTGGCTCGAAAGCCATTTGCGCAACTATCCCGGCGCGATCCTGATCGTCACCCACGACCGTTACTTCCTCGACAATGTCACGGGCTGGATCCTGGAGCTCGATCGCGGCCGCGGCATTCCCTATGAGGGCAATTACTCCTCCTGGCTGGTGCAGAAGCAGAAGCGGCTGGAACAGGAGGGCCGCGAGGAGGCTGCGCATCAGAAGACGCTGGCCCGCGAGCAGGAGTGGATTGCGTCCTCGCCCAAGGCACGCCAGGCCAAGTCCAAGGCACGCTATCAGCGCTATGAGGAACTGCTCAAGCAGGCGAGCGAGAAGCAGACCCAGACCGCGCAGATCATCATTCCCGTCGCCGAGCGGCTCGGCAACAATGTCGTCGACTTCGAAGGTCTCAGCAAGGGCTATGGCGACCGTGCGCTGATCGACGATCTCACCTTCAAGCTGCCGCCGGGCGGCATTGTCGGCGTCATCGGCGCCAACGGCGCCGGCAAGACCACGCTGTTCCGCATGATCACCAAGCAGGAGCAGCCCGACAAGGGCACCATCACCGTCGGCGAGTCCGTGCAGCTCGGTTATGTCGATCAGTCGCGCGATGCGCTCGATGGCAAGAAGACGGTGTGGGAGGAGATATCCGGCGGCAACGAGCTGATCCTGCTCGGCAAGAAGGAAGTGAACTCGCGCGGCTATTGTTCCGCGTTCAACTTCAAGGGAGCCGATCAGCAGAAGAAGGTCGGCGCGCTTTCCGGCGGTGAGCGGAACCGCGTGCATATGGCCAAGATGTTGCGTTCCGGCGCCAATGTGCTGCTGCTCGACGAGCCGACCAACGATCTCGACGTCGATACCTTGCGTGCGCTGGAGGAGGCGCTGGAGGATTTCGCCGGCTGCGCCGTCATCATCAGCCACGACCGCTGGTTCCTCGACCGTATCGCCACCCACATCCTGGCCTTCGAGGGCGACAGCCATGTCGAATGGTTCGAGGGCAACTTCCAGGATTATGAAAAGGACAAGATGCGTCGACTCGGTCAGGACTCGATCATCCCGCACCGGGTGAAGTATAAGAAATTGACGCGATAACCATTTGCGCATGGTCTTTTCGGAAAATCGCTTCACACCCCGTATCAAGCACGGGGCAGGCTTTTTCCGGATCATGCGATAGAGCAGCGATAGGAAATGGCGGACTGGAGTGCGGAGCAGTATCTCAAATTCGAGGACGAGCGCACGCGCCCGCCACGAGATCTGCTGGCCCAAATTCCGCGGACCGAAGCGCGCAAGATCGTCGACATAGGATGCGGTCCGGGCAATTCGACCGAGCTCCTGGTCAGGCGCTGGCCGAACGCCACCGTGATCGGCATCGACACTTCCGCCGACATGCTGCGCCAGGCGCGCGAACGCTTGCCGCAGCAGACCTTCATCGAAGCCAATGTCGCGCATTGGGTGCCGCCCGAAGGCACCGATCTGTTGTTCGCCAACGCGATCTTCCAGTGGGTGCCGGGCCATGTGAAGCAATTGCAGCGGCTGCTCGGCAAGCTTCCCGCGGGCGGTGTACTGGCAGTGCAGATTCCCGACAGTCTGGAAGAGCCGGCGCATCTGTTGATGCGCGAGGTCGCGCGCGAAGGCCCTTGGGCCAAGCAGCTTTCCGAAAAAGCGCACCTGCGCGATGAGGTCCTGCCGCCGAGCGGCTATTACGACGCGCTGAGTTCGCTCTGCACCTATCTCGATATTTGGCACACGATCTATAATCACCCGCTCGTCGATGCCGCCGCCGTGGTCGAATGGGTGAAGGGCACGGGCCTGCGGCCATTCCTGGAAATGCTGGAAACGGCCGAGCGCAAGCAATATCTCGCCGAATACACCGCGCGCGTTGCAAGCGCCTATCTGCCGCAGGCCGACGGCAAGGTGCTGTTCCGCTTTCCGCGGATTTTCATCGTGGCGGTGAAATGAGAGCGACGCTTATTGCTCTCGCCGTGGCTTTTCTCGCGGGCGTGAGTCCCGCTCGTGCCGGTGACGCCGCCTTCACCCAGTTCATCGCTTCGCTGTGGCCGGAAGCGCAGGCCGCCGGCGTTTCACGCGCGACGTTCGATCGCGAGACCGCGGGCCTCGAGCCCGATTACAAGCTCCCGGATCTGATCCTGCCGGGGCGACCTGCGACCGGCGCGCCGTCGCAGGCCGAGTTCGTGCAGGTGCCGGCCGACTACATCAAGGAAGCGAGTATCGCGCGGCTGGCCGAGCAGGGGCAAAAGCTGATGCAGCAATATCGCCCTGCGCTCGACAAGATCGAATCCCGCTTCAAGGTGCCAGCGACCATCGTGCTCGCGATCTGGGGCCGCGAGACCGATTACGGCCGCTACACGCTGCCTTACGATCTGATCCGGGTGCTGGCGACGCAGGCCTATGTCGGCCGGCGCAAGGAAAAATACCACGACGAGTTCATCCTCGGCCTGAAGATGCTGAGCGACGGCGTCGTGAGGCGCAAGGACATGCGCTCGTCCTGGGCCGGCGCCACCGGGCTCACGCAATTCCTGCCGTCCGACTACTACAAGAACGGCGTCCATCTCGACGGCGACGGCAAGGCCGACATCTGGCATTCGGTGCCGGATGCACTCGCCTCCGCCGCGCAGCAACTCGTCAACAAGGGTTGGCAGTCGGGCGTACGCTGGGCCTATGAGGTGAAGGCGCCCGCCAATGTCGATTGCACCATGGGCGTGCCCGAGGTGACCAAGCCCATCGGCGAATGGCTGCGCGCGGGCTTCGTGCCCGTGCGTGGGCAAAAGCTCAGCACCGCCGAGCAGGCGCAAACCGCTTCGCTGTTGCAGCCGGAAGGCACCTATGGCCCGTCGTTTCTGGCGACGCCAAACTATTTCGTCATCAAGGAATATAATTTTTCCGATCTCTACGTCCTGTTCGTCGGCCATCTCGCCGACCGCATGACGAGCCCGCTGCCGTTCGCGACGCCATGGTCGGCCTCGACGCAGCTGCGCACCGCCGATGTCGAGGCGATGCAGAATGGGCTGACGCGCATTGGCCTTTACAAGGACAAGATCGACGGCAAGGCCGGCATGCTGACGCGCGCCGCGCTCGGCGCCTACCAGAAATCGGCAGGGTTGAAGGTCGATTGCTGGCCGAGTGAGGCCGTGCTGCAATCGATCGATGCAGCGCGCTGATTTTCTGAGCCCAAAGGGAGGCAAGGGGGAGCTTGAAAGTCCGGCGGAGCCGGGCTTTGATTTGCCTCAAGGGGCGGCGCCGGAGCGCTGATGGGGCCTGCGAGCCGCGAACGAATTGAGCAACGGAGCGACCATGTATCGAACCTCGCTTCTCTTCGCGTTTCTCGCTTTGTCCTTTCTCGCAACTGAGCCCGCCTTTGCGGCGATCAAGTTCAAGCGCTTTCCGGCATGTCCCGAGGGGGCCGTGCCCGTGAGCGTGAGAACCTGCGAATGTCATAGAGGGACATCGGGCCGCTATCGTTTCTGTCATGCCGGAAACTCGTGCGACACCCAGACGGGCAAGTGTCACAAATAGTCCCGCAAGCATGATCCGGAAAAGTGTGCAGCGGTTTTCCGAAAAGATCATGCTCAATCAAAGATCTAAAGCGCGATGGCGATTCGATCTGATCCCATCGCGCTTTAGGCCGGTCCGGATCAGCCTGCTCGACTTAAAGGAAGAAGCCCGACGGATTGCTCCGCCGGGCTTCTTATGCGCTTCGATGCCGATCGTTTAGCTCAGTAGCAAACCCGCACGGGGCGGTAATTCCATTCGTAACCGTCCCAATAGCGGCGGTGCTGCCAGTAGCAGCCGACCGGCGGCGGGGGCGGCTCATCGTAGTAGGCCGGTCCGCCATAATAGGCGGGAGGGGGCGGGGGGCTGTTGGCGATGGCGCTGCCGACGATCGCGCCGCCGATCAGGCCGGCAGCGAGGCCGACGCCAAGGCCGTCATGCGCCTTCGCGGGCGTCACGGCGAGCGCGCCCGCGATCGATGCGACCGCGAGGGAGGCAGCAAGGGTCTTCTTCATTTCCTTTTCTCTCCTGGGGGACGGCGAGGGTAGCCGCCGGGGGTCTCGGGAACTCTTCACGCTTGGTTCGGAATCGGCCGCAAGCAAGAAAACGCGAAAACGGTCAATCTCCGGTAAACGGTCGCAATTACGTGATCCGAAAAAGCGGTCTTTTTCAGGCGCTTAGATGAATGGCGTCGCCGAGAGGCGGCGCCATCAACCAATTTAATGAAGCTGAACGACCTTATTCGCAAACGCGAACGCTGCGAACCCGCCAGCCGTAGCCGTCCCAGAAGCGCTGACGCTGCCAGTAGCAGGGTCCATACGGACCGCCGGCGTAATAGCCATAGCCCGGACCGTAGTAACCGGGACCGTAATAATAGGGGTTCGAGGAGGCGATCGCGCCGCCGATGATCGCACCGCCGAGAATGCCGAGACCAATGCCCGGGCCCCAGCCGCCACGCCATGCATAGGCGGGTGAAGCCATCGATACGGCGAGCGTCGCTACAGCCGCCAGCGCCAACAGTGATTTCTTCATGGGTGTCCCCTTGTTACGAGGCCAATTGTAAACTCCAGGCCCCGACAGAAAAAGCTTTCTGCCGCAGCCTAGGTTCCACATTCCGCTTGAACGGACGATGAACGGTGCCGCCATATTCGGCGACAAATTGTCATGGCGCATCTTACGATTTGGCAACTCACCCGATGTTGAGGCGATGGCACTCTGCTGGTGCGACGTCCTCGCAATCAATGGTTGCTGGGCGGTATTCGAGTCCACCTGCACCGCACAGGCGCGAGCTTAGATCGATTCCAAAATCTCCGGGAATTTGCGGGCCCAGTTTGGAATCACTTCAAAACGCTGCTTTTCCCTTTGCAACCGGCGTCTGCAATCAATATCGATTTGTCTGCATCACGGAAGGTCTTCTGTCCTAATGATTGTCTGTTCCTGCAACGTGTTGAGCGACCACGACGTCCGCGACGCCGTGAATTCCGCAGACAATCTTCCGCGTAGCGCCAAGCAGCTTTATGGTTGCCTTGGTTGCAGTGCCGAATGCGGCCGCTGCGCCCGCACCATCAAGGGCATCATCAACGAAGCGCTCGGCGCCTGTGCGCATGCCTGTCAGGCCGGCTGCCCGCACAGCCATGCGGCGACTGAACCGCCCGCTGGAACTGAATTCGCTCTAGCGGCTTCCTGAATTTCCCATTGAATTTCGGCGGATCGGGGCACCTGCGGCCATCCGCAGTGTTGCTCTGTCTCGCAATCACGTTTAGAAGCGTTCTAAATTGGATTTAGGGCTGAGTTCGGCCCCAACCACTGGAGTGCATCCATGCAGGGCGACCCGAAAGTCATCGATTATCTGAACAAGGGCCTCCGGCACGAACTCACCGCGATCAACCAGTATTGGCTGCATTACCGGCTCCTCGACAATTGGGGCCTGCTCGACATGGCCAAGGTCTGGCGCAAGGAATCGATCGAGGAGATGCAGCACGCCGATCGCTTCACCGACCGCATCCTGTTCCTCGACGGTTTCCCCAACATGCAGGTGCTCGATCCCTTGCGGATCGGCCAGAACGTCAAGGAGATCATCGAGTGCGATCTCGCCGCCGAGCATAGCGCCCGCAACCTCTATCAGGAGGCGGCGACCTACTGCCACGGCGTGAAGGATTACGTTTCGCGCGACCTGTTCGAGAGTCTGATGAAGGACGAGGAAGGTCATATCGACTTCCTCGAAACCCAGCTCGACCTGATCAAGCGTGTCGGCCTCGAACTCTACACGCAAAAGCATATCGGCGGGCTGGAGAAGGAAGGGGATTGAGCTTCGCGATATCGTGAGCTTTCACTCAGCGCCGTTTCTGAACTCGGTGTCGTCGGTAAATTCGGTGTTGTCCTGGCGAAAAGCCAGGACCCATACCGCGGAATCGTTCAGTGGGGCACACTGGTCGACGATGTGCCCGAAACTTCGCCCGGTGGTTGTGGGTCCCGGATCGCGCTCGCATTCGCTCGCTTGTCCGGGACGACGGCGATTATTTGATCAGCTATGTCAAAGCTGCGTCTTGTAGCGCTCATAGACCACATCCTGCGGATCGGGATCGCCGAGCGTGGTCTGGTCGTGGATCACTTGGCTGATGCTCGGAAAAGACTTGCGGTCGACCTGCGGGGCCGACCACAGCTTTGAGCGCATCAGCGCCTTGCCGCAGTGGAAATAGGCTTCACTGACCTCGATGCGCAGCACCGCGCGCGGCAGCTTGCCGAACTCTTCCATCGTAGCGAGCAATGCCGGGTCCACCGTCACCGCGCCCCTGCCGCCGACACGCAAGGTCTCGTCGATCCCGGGCACGAAGAAGATGAGCTGCACGAAGCCCGATCCTTCGACGACGTTCCTGAAACTGTCGATGCGATTGTTGCCGGCACGGTCCGGCATCAGCAGCCGGTTCGGCCCTTCGACATGGATGAAGCCGGGATTGCCGCCGCGCGGCGAGGCATCGACGCTGCCGTCGGAGCCCGAGGTGGCGAGCACGCAGAATGGCGACATCTCGATGAACTTCTTGGAATACGCATCGAGCGCAGGCCGCGCTTTTGCGATCACGCGGGGCGTCGGTTTGGCATAGATCGTGGCAAGGTCGCCAGAGGCAAGGTCGGTCACGGCGGTGCTCCCTGTGGTTTCGATCAAGGCTATCACCCATGATCGCAGGCGTCATCCGGCGCTGGAGCGATTCTAGCCTCGTCATTGCGAGGAGCCAACGGGTCCGCGCAAAGCGCGGCCCGATGACAGGCTCCGCGACGAAGCAATCCAGACTGTTTCCGCGGACGCAGTCTGGATTGCTTCGCTTCCGCCTTCGCTCTTCGAGCTACGGCGGACACGTTGCTCGCAATGACGAAGCGGCGATGCATACAGCACGCCAACCCACGCGCGACTTTGCGAAATTCCCTCGCAGTCATCGCGCTCGACCCTGCTGCGGCCGGTTACATCGTCTTCTGCGGCGCCGTCTGCAGCAGCTCCTTGAGCTGCTCGACATAGAATTTGGCATTGCCTGTCGTGAGATGCCCGCGCGTCTCGGTACTGGCTGGGATCAGATAGATCTTGCCATTCTTGATGCGCTTGATGGCGGCTGCGGTGACGCCTGTCTCGGGCGGGTTGCGCTCGTCGTCAGCGGCGTTGATGGCGAGCACGGTAGCCTCGATCTTTTCCATGCCGGCCGAGGGATCGTAATCGTGCGAGGCATCCCATTGGTAAATGAAGTCGTTGGCGTCCGTCGTGACCGGCAGTGCCAATTGTTCGTCGACCATCTTGTCGGCCTGCGCCGCGGTCGGCGCCTGCGTCTGGTAGGCGAGCGTGCCGCCGGCGCTTGCGAAGCGATAGGCGGCGATGGCGTATTTCATCATCCGCGGCTGCTTGGTGTAATTGCCGCCATTGTAGTCGGGATCGTTGCGGATGGTCTCGAGCATGCTCCGCCGCAGTATCCAATTGCGCGCCGCCATCGCGGTCGGCTGCGAGGCCATCGGCACTGCCGCATCCATCATGTGCGGATAGCGCTCGGCCCAAATCCAGGTGTGCATGCCACCCATGGAATTGCCGATCACGAGCCGCAGATGCTTGACGCCGAGCCCTTCGGTGACGAGCCGGTATTGCGCGTCGACCATGTCGTTGTAGTCGTAATGCGGAAACGCGGTCTTCATCCCGTCGGAGGGTTTCAGCGATTTGCCGTGGCCGATGCCGTCGGGGATGATGATGTAATATTTGCTGGCATCGAGCGGCTGGCCGGGGCCGAACAATACGCCGGCGAAGGTCGGCGTCAGCATGCTTGCAGCCGAGCCACCGGAGCCATGCAGCACCAGCACCGGCTGGCCGGTCGGCTCTCCGACAGTGGTGTAATGTAGTTTCAATTCCGGCATCGTCTCGCCGGTGTGAAATTTGAAATCCTTCGCGACCCAATCGCCTTGTTTCGGCGTGGGATAGTCAGCCGCCATTGCCTTGACCGA
>Ga0134128_10010220_pt1 | contig 11247 bp, 8 predicted proteins | sample KB31754_FD_96462 | JGI IMG/M metagenome (GOLD analysis project Ga0134128, IMG submission 96462) | Terrestrial soil microbial communities with excess Nitrogen fertilizer from Kellogg Biological Station, Michigan, USA - KB3-175-4 | ecosystem: Environmental > Terrestrial > Soil > Unclassified ...
CCGACTTCAACATCGACATCGCCGCCCACACCATCCCAAGAATCCAACAACTAGCCACACCCGCAAACACCGAAACAACAACCAGCACACACGGACAGTTCTATGACGAACCCCGCCGGGGGCACCACCTCGACAGCACACAGCGGCCCTGAGGAGCCAAATCGTGGTCGTCCAGCGCGGCAACGAATACATCGAGGTGCTTCGCGAACGACGCGAGTAAGGCATCGTTGGTGATGTTGCCGGTCGCGACGACTAAAGTCGCCGCGGAGACCTCCTCAATAGGTGGCTGTCGTGGCTGTCTCGGAAGTCTCGATCCTTGGTCACCACCACGCGATCGCTTCTATCCGAAACCTCGGCGATGGCAAATCACCCCATAAGGTCCCTCCCGGAATCTGGGAGGCGCGCCAGGCCGTCGGCCACCACCAGCGACCAGCGGCGCCGCCGGACCGCGCTGCACAGGAGTCCCCGAAGCCGCCGAGTAGATGTCATCCGGGTAGCCGATGGTTTTCCGCCGACCAGCCAGTGGCCCGCCCTCGCCTGGTGCGATCCGGCAGAAGGCGAACCCGGCGGCTTTAGCGGCATCCAGCAGCCGCTTCGCGGCCAGCAACTCGAGGCTGTCGGTGCACATGCCCGCCCATCCCCGGAGCAAAACAAGGTAGTTGCTGGCGCGACAGCACGGACGCCGCCATCCCGAGTGGCGCTTCACCAGCACGCCGTGGCCTGCCAGTCGGTACCGTTACCCGCCGCGCCAACCGCCGGCATGTTCCGTGGGCCGGATACGTTGCGCGGGCGCTGTGCCCACGCAGTTGAGTCCCCGATTGCTTCCACGAGCCACGGCAACGCCGCCGTGTGCAGATGTGATCACCTGTGATGACCTTGGGCTTCGACCGCCATGCAGGCCTGCCCGGTTCATGCCCCCGGGCCAGCAGGTCGCATCGCTTCAATCGCCGCCACCGAAGGCCTTCGGATTGACGATCTTGCAGACCAGCTACAGCACCTGGGCCAACCCCATGCTGTGCCTGCTGGCCGCCAAGGCCGGGTCCGCCGACTGCACCGGGACCTCTAAATGATCCGCGCGCAGATCAAACAAGGCCGATCTGGTGCGGAACGGCGGCCCCGCCCGTATTACCCGCAAGGGTTGCTGCTCGGGCGCGGGTTCTGACCGGGCAGAGGCTTAAGCGCGTGCAGCCCGCGTAGGAACGCGATCGCCTCGCCCTGTGTCTTCGGCTGCTGCGGCAGCGGGACTCCGGCGACCGCGGCGGCCCCGGCCACTATCGAGCGCTGCAGGTCGTTGAGCGGGGCTGTGCTGAAGTCGATGTCCCAGAGCCCGGCAGGAATCTGCGGTTTCGGGATATCGGGCCAGGTTGATACATCGCGCAGGGCCGGTGCGGTGAACACCTCACGGAAGTCGGGCGCGGCAGCGTCCCGGGCGGTCAGTGGTCCGGTGATGTAGCGGCTCCACTTTTCGAACATTGTTCTGAGGAAGGAGGTGTGGTCGTGGCAGGTGTTGATGACCGTGTTCGGCGCGATGTGCGCGGAAACCATCACCATCGGCACGCGCACGCCGAGGCGGGTGAAGTCGAAATCGTCCCACTTGGTGTAACCAGACAGGTCGGGCGGGGTGACTCCGGTGGGGGGCGCGACGTGATCGTAACAACCGCCGTGTTCGTCGTGGGTGATGATCAGCAGCGTATTGCGCCAGCTGTTGCCCTTGCCCCCGTGAGCGCCCGTCGAATTCTTGATCGCGTTGTACACCGACCAGATGAGCTCCTCACCCAGTAGCACGCTGCCCACAACGTCGGGACCGTAATGCTCGTCGTTCCAGGTTGAGGGATGCTGGTCGTTGTGTGGCGTCCAGAAAACCGGTTCAAGAAACGAGTACTTCGGTAACGTGCCGGCCGCGCAGTCGGTGAAGAAGTCTTCCAAGCGCGGGAAGTGTTCATCCAGCGGCGTGTGGTAGGCGGCAAGGGCCCCGGCGTGGATGATCCCGGTCAACGAGGCCTCGTTGCTGCTGTACACCCGCCAATCCAGCGGGGAGCTCAGGCCACTGTCGGAGATTTTGTTGAACAGTGTCTCGCCGATACTGTCGGCTACCCAGCTGGCGGTGTTCTCATCGTAGTAATCGGGGTCACCAAAGTTGATGACGTGTCCCCATGACGTGCCGGCATGCCAGAATGCACGATTGCAACAGGTGTGGCTGGGCACCGAGCAAAACCAGTGATCGAAAACAGCGAACTGCTCGGCGAGCGTGGTGAGCACCGGCACCTGCTCTGGCTTGAAACACTGCATGATCGGCTGATACTGCTGATATTTCGGACCGGCGCCACCGTCCGTGTCGTCAAGCGGAAAACTCGCGATGTAGTCACTCACAAATCCCTGCATCCCCGGTGTCGTCGGTACCGAGCTCGGCAAGTTGTAGGGCGCCTTGTCGTTGCCGTCGATCACATTGAACAGCTGCGTGTTGACGTGGTAGTACTGTTCCCCCGGATCAGGAAAAGGCTGGTGATAGTCGGGCGGGTCGGGCACCGGGGAGACCGGGATCGACGTCACACCGCGAGGCGGCGCGGACTGGCCGGTCGCGGTGTCGGGGATCGGATTAGCCAGGTTCTTGCCTGCCACACCCTCAAAAGTCTTACCCGCTGGCGCGTTGTCGGGCACACCGTCTGGGTACAGGTAACCCAGCAGATTGTCAAAGGAGCGGTTCTCCAACATCAGCACGACGACATAGTCGAAGCCATCGAAAACCTCACCCACATCAGTAGTCGGTCGCATCACTGCATCCCTTCGGCGTCACGTATTAGTAATATGTGCAATTGTCCCGCTCGCGGCGTCCACCGTCCTCGGCTCGTCTTTGCTGGCAGGCTCGACAACCTGCTGATCGTGATTATCTCTACCCTGTCAGTTACAATATCAGCCTTGGCGCCGCCCCGGAACGGCACCCCATGGCAGCGAAGATAGAATGATCGCGACTTCGCCACTGATCCGGTAGCGGTGCGCCCACTCTACTCCGGGCGAGCAGCGGCGCGCGATGAGCCGGAAGAATTACAAGGGTGAGCGGTCGCTATTTCATTGCGCACAATCGCCGATTCATAAAGAAGACTTCGAGCTAGCCCCGGGTCGACGGCAAGCATTACGTATTATCACCATCTGCTAAGAATGAGGTGCGCCTACCTGGTCGATGGTGTTCACCCTGGGAAGTCGACGATCGCCCATGCCATGGGTAGCTGGTTCGTGCGGGTCTCCGGTGTTGGGCGATGGTCTCGGCCGAAGAAGTTTCCGGTGAGGTAGTTGTCGGCGTTGTAGATGCTTGAGGGGGAGATCTGGCCCTGGTAGTCGAACGAGTCGATTACATACGGGATGCTGGGGCTGGCGATGGCCGATGGACCGTTCATGACTTGAAAATGCAGGTGTGATGCGTTGGCGTTGCCGGTATTGCCCAGCTTGGCGATCACCTGGCCCTTGGTGACCTTGTCACCTACCTTGACCCGCAGGCTGCCCTTGATCAGATGCGCGTAGAAGACGTAGGCGCCGTTGCCGATATTGAGCACGATGTGGTTGCCATCCACGTTGTCCACGGTCAACTTTGGCCCGAGTACCGGGTCCTCGGCCGGCAGCACCCCTGGGGCGTTAGCGTTCTGTCCATCCAGGATGGCTGTCACCGTGCCGTCGGCGACCGCGAGGACCTCCGAGCCATAGTCCACATAGCTCTCGTTCTTGGTCTTGTTCCCCGTGTAGAAGGCACCCTGGTTGTTCGTCTGTTTCCAGTCGATGGCGAACAGTTGGCTGCCGACGAGGTTGCCGTTGAGAGGCAGTGGCGAGCTGCGGTGGGGCCACCCTGGTTCACAGCACCCGTTGAGCGCGATCCAGTTGTTGCCCTTCAGGGGTGGACCGATGGTGATCGGGCCGCTGGTCGAGATGCGGTAGGGCGTCACGGTGTAGTCCACCGGAACCGGGGTTGTCGTCACCGGGCTGGCTGCCCCGTCGAAGTACAGGTGGTGCATCACGTACTTCGGCGCGTCTTCAGCAGAGCTGAAGGTGTAGTCGACGAACAGCACCCGCGCCTGCTGGGGCGGGATCACCGTGTCCGTTACCGGTGTGGCAGGAAGGGAACGGAGACGGTTGCAGTCACCGAAAGTGCACGCAGGGTCCTGCAGTTGCCTGTCGCTGAACGTGGCGAGAACCTTGCTGGTATTGGTGGCATCGACGACGTCGAGCTTGCGGATGGTCGCCGGGACTTGAGAGGCGTTCTGCAGCAGAAGGTTGTAGGCAACGTGGAACTTGCCATCGGTCCCAGCAACGGGGACCGATGGCGGGTTGTTCGCCTGCACCAGGACCGAGGTGTACGAGTCCTTGACAGTGATCCCAGGCGGCAGTGGATCGAAGGGGGAGTCCCCACCGGCGCCAGCTGCTGTTGCGTGCGTGCCGGCGGGAGACGAACTACAGCCAACGAGCAGCACGGACACGACAATCAAGAGCCTGAATCGCCACATACTGCCCCCTCTTATTTAATGCCTGAAAAGTGGTTTGCTGACCCATCAAGACCATTGCCGCTGCCTACGGTCGATCACCGTCAGGTGGCGTCATGACTCCTCGCCCGGTACAGGCTGGGCCGGTCAGGGGTGCCGCGCGGAAGCCGACGTAGCCATCAGGGCGCACGAGGTAGCCATTCCCCCCGGTAGCGCCGTAGGCGCCCTGGAACTCACCAGCCTCATCGACAATCAACGGCAGCGAGTTGCCGTCGAGTCGTGCTGACGTGGCCGCACCGATCAGGTAGGTCTTCATCCGGCCTCTGGCCAGGGCGCTGGAAAGCTGCGCAAGCTCGGTGAAGACCGGCAGTTGCGCAATGTCGTCGGCGTAGAGCAGCAGTGTGTGATGCGGGTGGGCCAGCAGCTCGAACAACCGCAGCGGGTGGCTCACCGCGGCGCGGCGCAGGCCGCGGCAGTCCGGGGCGCGCTCCCCGGGCAGCGGTCCGCTCGAGCAGCCGCCGCTATCACCGACCAGCGGGCTGTCGCGGTAGTGCACGAGCAGCTGCGCCTCCCGACGGATCACCGTCGAGGGATCGGCCGGGCCGGCCTCGAAACCCTCGCGGGCGTGACGCACTGTCCGGCTGACGACTTCCTCACCGACGGAATGGCGCTCGGCATGGTAGGAGCCCAGCAGCCCGTCAGCGGCAGCGCCCTGCGCGGCCAGCGCGAGCTTCCACGCTAGGTTGACACCGTCCTGGATACCGGTGTTCATGCCCTGAGCACCGGTCGGGTGGATATGAGCGGCGTCGCCATCGACGAAGACACGCCCCTGGCCGTACCGATCGGACAGCCGGTGGCTGATCCGGAACATCGACGACCAGCGCAGCGTGTGCGCCCGGGCTGGTTCGGGCGGTCCGTAGCGTTCTCCCACACCTCCAGCGTGCGCGGCTGGATGCCCAGGGCCTTGGCGTACTGCGGCGCCTCGACGAGCCGGTCGATTACCCGGCACGGCACTCCTCGTCGGAACAGCTCGATGCCTACGGTCAGGCCGACCGGACCCACCCCCCACCACGAGAACCTCATCCGTTACGACGGCCACCCCTTGCCTAGCAGGGACACAATCCGCTTACCGGAGGACGGTCACTCGGAGGGAACCGCCGAACGACCCTGTTGTCAACGTGGGCGATCCCTATCCGGACAAGGTTTTGCTCAGACGGTGAGGAGCGTCTTGATGGCACGGCGTTCGTCCATGGCTTTGTACCCTTCGGCGGCGTCTTCGAGCGGGAGGGTGAGGTCGAAGACTTTGCCGGGGTCGACCTGGCGGCGCCAGATCAGGTCGATCAGTTCGGGCAGGTACTGGCGGACCGGTGCGGGTCCGCCGTGCAGGTGTACGCCGGAGAAGAAGAGTTCCTCGCCGGGTAGTTGTACGTCATGGGCGACGCCGACGTAGCCGACGTGCCCGCCGGGACGGGTGGCGCGGATGGCCTGCATCATCGATTCCTGGGTGCCGACCGCCTCGATCACCGAGTGCGCGCCGAGCCCGTTGGTGAGGTCCTTGATCTTGGCCACGCCGTCGTCGCCGCGCTCGGCGACGATGTCGGTGGCGCCGAACTCTCGGGCCAGCGCCTGCCGGGACGCGTGGCGGCTCATCGCGATGACCCGGTCGGCGCCAAGCTGTCTGGCGGCCAGCACGCCGAGCAGGCCGACCGCGCCGTCACCGACGACCGCGACGGTCTTGCCCGGCCCGACATCTGCCGCGACGGCGGCGAACCAGCCGGTGCCGAGCACGTCGGAGGCGGCGAGCAGGCTCGGAACCAACTCCGCGGGCGGCGGCTGCGGGGTGGCGACCAGGGTGCCGTCGGCCAGCGGGATGCGCGCGAGCTCCGACTGCGCGCCGGTGGCCGCTCCGAGCTGACGGTGGACGCAGTGCGTCTGGTAGCCGGCCCGGCAGATCTCGCAGGTGTTGTCGGAGGCGAAGAACGACCCGACGACGAACTGGCCCGGCTCGATGGTCTTCACTCCGTTGCCAACCCGTTCGACGATGCCGACGTACTCGTGTCCCATCGGCGTCGGTTCGTCGAGCTTGTCTACCCCGCGATACGGCCACAGGTCCGACCCGCAGATGCAGGTCGCCGCGAGGCGGATGATCGCGTCGGTGGGCTCGACGATCGTCGGATCTTCACGGTCTTCTACCCGGACGTCGCCGGGGGCGTGCATGATGACGCCACGCATGATGACTTCTCCTCTTGTTGTCGGCTTGATCGATATCAGTGCGCACTTGTGCAGGCGAGTGCGTGCTCGGAGGCGGGTGCCGCGAGTGAGGGTTGGGCGGTGCGGCGGGTCAACAACGCGGCGAACGCCGTGACCGCGAGGGTGACCGACACGGTGGTGACGATTCCCAGCGGCATCATTGTGGCGGCGCCGGCTATCCCGACCAACGGGGCGGACACGCCGCCGAAGGCGAACCGCGCCATGCCGAGCAGCGAGGACGCGGTGCCGGCGATCTGCGGGTAATCGGCCAGCGCGAGGGTCGTGGCCGGCGGCGTGGTCACGGCGACGCCGCTCACCATCACCAGCAGCGACACGATCACGGCGGGCAGCGGCAGGGCGAACAGGCCGGCGGCGAGCAGGCCGAGAGCGCCTGACGCGCACATCGCAAGCCCGGCCACGAGGGTGCCGGTTACGCTCCACCGCTCGCTCGTGCGGCCGGCGAGGTATCCGAAGACCATGAACCCGGCCGAGTTCAGGCCGAACGCGACGGCGTACTGCTGCGGCGACAACCCGTAGATTCCCTGCAGCACGTAGGTCGCTCCGCTGAGGTAGGCGAACAGTGCCGCGTTCACGAAGCCCTGAACGAGCACCGCGCCCGCGAACCCACGGTTTGACAGCAGGATGCGGAAGTCGCGTCCGGTCTGGACGAATCCACCGGACGTGCGGAGGTGCCGAGGGAGAGTCTCGCGGTAGATCCGCGCGACGGCGACACCGATGACCGCGCCGATCGCCGCCAGGAACAGGAACAGACCACGCCAGTCGGTGACGCTGGCGAGCTGGCCACCCAGCAACGGTCCGATGATCGCGGCGAGGCCGCCGAGCACCGTCAACCGGCCGTAGTAGCGGATGAGTGCTCCACCCGAGTAGATGTCGCGTCCGGCGGCCTGCGCGATCACGATACCCACGCCCCCAGCGAGTCCCTGGATCAGCCGGACCGCGATCAGCGACTCGATGCTCGGACTGGCCGCGCACAGCACGGAGGTGGCGATGTATGCGACGACACCCGCGTACAGCGGCATGGTTCGCCCGAAACGATCGGAGAGTGGACCAGCGACGAGCTGGCCGAGCGCGAGCCCGACCAGACACGCGGTGACGGTCAGCTGCGCCATCGAGGTCGCGGCACCGAGCTCGTGGGTCAGCGCCGGCAATGCAGGCAGGTAGAGGTCCATCGAGATCGGACCGAACACCGTCAGCACGAGCAGCAGCGTCGGAAGCAGCCGCCCGAGAGGGCGCTGTGAGCGGTATGAGGAGGTCGGCACGACATCGAGTACACGCCGCTACGTCCCACGCTGGGAGTCTCTGTTGTGGGGTGTACTGCCAGGGTACCCATCCCCGACCTGGGTCGACCTATGCTCACCGCATGGACAATCGGGCCGAGGTCCGGGAGTTCCTGATCTCCCGACGGGCGAAGGTCACGCCAGCCGAGGCAGGACTCCCCGCCGGCCCCAATCGGCGCGTTCTCGGGCTACGGCGAACCGAGATCGCACTGCTCGCCGGCGTCAGCGTCGAGTACTACGCCAAACTCGAACGCGGCGCCATCGCCGGCGCGTCCTCATCGGTTCTCGACGCCATCGCGCAGGCACTGCAACTCGACGACACCGAACGAGCCCACCTGTTCGATCTCGCACGCGCCGCCGACGGCATCCCCACCTCCGGACGACCACGGCGGCGGGCAACCAAACAGAACGCCTCCCGCCCCAGCCTGCACTGGGCACTCGAAGCGATCACCGACGGCATCGCCTTCGTCCGCAACCCACAACAAGACCTGCTGGCCACCAACGCACTCGGCCGCGTCTTCTACACACCGCTGATCGGCGACGGCGGCCGCACCCCGAATCTGGCACGCTTCCAATTCCTCGACCCCGCCTCGCGGGACTTCTACCCGGACTGGGACCTGTTCGCGGAAATGTGCGTCGCCATCATGCGCGCCGAAGCAGGCCGCGACCCCCACGACCGCGGACTCCAGAACCTCGTCGGCGAGCTCTCCACCCAAAGCGAAACCTTCCGCACGCTCTGGGCCTCCCACAACGTCCGCACCCATGGAACCGGAACCAAACGATTCAACCACCCCGACGTAGGCGAGCTCGTCCTCGCCTACGAAGAACTCGCGATCACAGCAGAACCCGGCCTCGTCCTCATCATCTACACCGCCGAACCCGGCTCACCCTCCGCAGAACGCCTACAACTCCTCGCCTCCCTAGCAGCAGAACAGACCCCACAGGCAGCCCTGCAAGCGGACGACCACCCGCACTGACAGCCAACTCCGCTCGAACACCGTGCCAGCTGCCGTTGACGACGGTGCTCACTCGCAGTTGAAGCGTTCGGGCTGGTTGAAGTCCAGTTGCACGGTGGCGATGGTTTCCTCGTGTCCGCGCCCGTCCCGGACTTGCAGATCGAGTTTCGGCCCGTAGAACGCCGCCTCTCCTTCGGCTTCGACCAATTCGAGCCCGCGGTCGGCCAGGTCGACAGTCTTGGCGACCTCGCGCAGCGCTTGTTCGGCGTGCTCCCATTGTTCGGTCGAGCCTAGATAAGCCGCACTGGCGTCCCGACGCGATAGGCGCACGTATCCGACCGACAGGCCCAAGACCTCCTGAGCACGCAAGGCCGAGCGCAGCGCACGGGCCGCCTCGTCTGCCACCTGGTCCGGTCGGCAGAAAACATGGGTGTCATCCGGGTTGATCTGGCGCACCCGGCTGGGCCCAGCAAGGACGCCGGATCGCTTGGCGCGGAACATCGGGGCCAGCTCGTTGAGCCGGATCGGCAACTCGCGGTAGGAGTGACGGAGCCATGCTCCGGGGCTTGTGTGTGCGGTCAGTGCAACCCGTCAGCGCCGGAGTGGACCCCGCGTCGTCGTCCACTGAACAGGTCGCATGCGCCGGGTCTAGAGCACACCCTCCGACCGCAGAGAACCCGTTTATTAGACGAAGGAGCTACCGCCGCGCAGCCGGTCACACGTGGAAATCGCACTCCCGGGGCGTGACGTATCTGGTGGATGTACGGGACGGATGAGATCCGCGACAGTCAAGCCATTGCGGTGACCGTGCTCGACATCGGCCCTCACCACTGATCTTTCGCAGAGCCATCTTGAGCCGGGACGAGAAAACGGTACCCGTCAGCAAGATCATCCGCCCTTGCCGGGGGCGGCACTTCTCTTACCTCTCTTCTTACCGTCGGCCCTATACGCTGGGTCGCGCTCACGGCGAACGGTCGGCTTTTTTCCCTTGATGGTGGTGCGCCGCAGAGCTGCGATCACCTCGTCGACCGCGGACTCGGGCACCTCCACCAGTGAGAAGCGATCGGCGATCTCGATCGCCCCGATGTCGCGGCCACCGAGACGGGACTCCCCGGTGATCGCGCCGACCACGTCCTGTGGCCGGATCCCGGTGCTACGCCCGACACCGAGGAGCACGCGCGTCATCCCACCTGTCCGGTCACGACCGCGCCGCGCTTCGCGCCTATCGGCGCCATCGAGATCTGGCCGCTTCCGCCCGGGCTCCTCCGCGACCTCTGGAAACTCCTCTTCGTCAGTTTCGCTCCCAAGGGACTCGTGAGCCAACTTCACCGCAGCCAGCGCCACCTCCATGACATCGAACTCGTCAGCGAGCGTTTCGACCACGACACGGAAACGCTCCAGGTCGTCAGTGAGGAGGCTTTCCTGCAGCGCGGCACGGGTGAGCTCTAGGCGTCGTGCGCGCAGATCGGCGATCGTGGGCACCTTTTCTACTGTGATCCGCTGCTTGGTCACCCGCTCGATCGCCTTGAGCATCCTGTGCTCCCGCGGCTCGGCTAAGGTGATCGCCACACCCCCGCGGCCAGCACGGCCTACCCGGCCGATGCGATGTACATACGCATCGGGCGCTGAAGGAACGTTGTAATTGACGACGTGGGTCAGTTGCTCGATGTCCAGGCCCCGAGCGGCCAGGTCGGTAGCGATGAGCAGATCCGCGGTCGCGTTGCGCAGGCGCCCCATTACCCTGTCACGTTGCTCTTGGCCCATCCCACCGTGCAGTGCCTCGGCGCGGTAACCGCGTCCGTTCAAGGTCTCGGTGAGCTGGTCGACCTCTTCCCGGGTCCGGCAGAAAACGATCGCCGCCGAGGGCGCCTCCACATCTAACACTCGTCCGAGAACAGCGGGTTTTTGCACGCGAGAGACCACATACGCGCTCTGCCGCACCAGCGGCCCAGTACCTGCAGCTGTCGTCTCGCGGCCCATCTCAATCCGGACCGGATCACGCAGGTGGCGGCGAGCGATCCTGTCGACGCGAGACGGCATCGTCGCGGAGAACAGCACGGTTTGCCTATCGTCAGGAATGCCGTCGAGAATCGCCTCGATATCCTCGGCGAACCCCATATCGAGCATCTCATCCGCCTCATCCAGCACAACCGTCTTCACACCGCGCAGACGAAGTGTCCCCCGACCGATATGGTCCATTGCGCGGCCAGGTGTAGCGACCACGACATCGACCCCGCGTTCCAGCACCCGCAACTGCCGGCCGATCGGCTGCCCGCC
>Ga0134128_10010221_pt1 | contig 11247 bp, 9 predicted proteins | sample KB31754_FD_96462 | JGI IMG/M metagenome (GOLD analysis project Ga0134128, IMG submission 96462) | Terrestrial soil microbial communities with excess Nitrogen fertilizer from Kellogg Biological Station, Michigan, USA - KB3-175-4 | ecosystem: Environmental > Terrestrial > Soil > Unclassified ...
GCCATTGGTCCCACTCTCCTTAGTGGCGTCGTGCCCGCCGGAGGTTAGTCGTCTTTAATCAGGAGCACGGTCGCGGCCCACTCGACAATGTACTTGTCCCTCGAAAGGGCCTCCGCCGGTATCCTTCGCGGGATCGATCCTGTGGGGCCGCAACTCGGTACCCGGGAACCGGTGCGACCTCCCAATAGGAGGTCACCCACCGGGCCCCGATCGGGAGCATCAGAACTGGAATCCATCTTTGAGCGCCCCCAGCGTGCTGCGACGGCCACGCCGTCGGGGATCTCGACGTCCGGTTCTGCAATCCTCACTCCCGACGTTTGAGCACAGGCGCAGACAAGCACCGCGCCCGCGATGATCGGGCCGGCTCTCCAACGACGCGTTCGCGTCATCCGTGCTCCCCGTCCGCGGAACGATCACGCGTTCAGCGGGCGCGCGCAGCCCGGTCCCCTGCAACGGGTTAGACGCCTCCCCTCTCCCTCCAGTAATCGTCGAGAGCTTCCTTGGCGACGACATGGTCGCACCAGTGGTCACTTTGGGACGCGAAGAGGAGAAACGAGCACACCGCTCGGACCTGACGGGCATTCAATATTCCAAAGCGTTCCTCGGTTATACGTTCGTGCTGACGGATCCCGGCGGGGTCGAGTGCGTAGATGGCGCTGTCGATCGTACCTTTGTCCCGGTGGCGAAGGCCGTATCGAATGTACGCTGGGAGATAGAACCGCCAGCTCTCTGGGTCCAGGAACGAAAGGGCGACGGAGCATTCCCGAATCGCCCTGTCGGGGACATCGCGCCAGTCCCGCTCGCGATCGAGATCTCGAGCGGCGCGTCGCTCGACGTCCGTCGCGCAGGCATCCAGGGCCTCGGCCTCGTGCAAGGTCACCTTCCCGAGGGGCACTTCACGAAAGGCGTCTTCGACCTCCTCGATGACCTGCTCGACCGACTGCATGGCGTCCTCGCGAGTGCGTCTAACCAATAGAGTTTGCTGGAGGCAGGCTCGCACGAGCCAGCAAGGCGGTCCATCGGGACGTGGCCGGTGAGGCGGCGCGCGATCTCGAGCCTCGTGGTCGCGTTGGCAGCGGCGACCAAGCCGTAGTGGCGAATCTTGACAAAGCCCGTCGGTAGGACGTGCAGCAGGAATCGGCGAGGTCGCGTGGCGGCGGCCAGGCCGCTCAGACGAACCGCACCCAACCCGTCCGGTGCGCCGCCTTGTACCCGCGGTACCAGCGACAGAGCGGGTAGAGGAGCGCGACCACCGCCGCGGCGCCGAGGTACGCGGCCCCGACGCCGAACTGCCTTTCGACGCCGAACAGACGCGCGCTCTGAACCAGGATTGGGAAGTGGAGCAGGTAGAAGAACATCGGGACCTGGCCGAGGACCATGAACAGGCTGTTGGGGCTCGGCGTGCGGTGGGCGGCCAGGCGGAACATGGCGGCGAGGATGAGGGCCATGAGGCCGAGCTCGAGGGCGTCGTAGGTGATCGAGGGCGGGTACTTGCTGACGTGCAGCCACTGCAGCGGCGCCCAGGAGTCGCGCGCGAGGTGCATGTTGCCGTAGCCGTTGAGCGCGCGCAGGACCACGAACAACACCAGCGCGGCGATGCCGGCGCGCGCGAGGTCGCGGCCGGCGGTGGCGCGGGCGGTCGGCGAGGTGACGAGGCGGCGCCCCCACCACCAGCCGAGGAGCATGATCGCCAGCCAGTGGATCGTCGGGTAGGCGATGATGAGGCGGCCGGGGCGGCCGCCGGTGAGCAGGAGTTGCGCCCACAGCGGCGGCGGGCCGTGCCCGGACGCGAGGCCGACCAGCCACTGGCTGATGCCGATGAGCGCGAGGCCGACGAAGAGGGCGGCGCAATCGGGGAGGCGCCGCAGCGGCGCCATCAGCATGTAGGCGGTGCCGATGCCGTACAGCACCTGGAAGACGAACTGGCCGTGGCCGATCACCGTCAGCGAGATCCAGAGCTCGAAGGCGGCGATGAGGAAGCCGCGCACCAGGATGTAGCGATCCATGGCCCAGGGCCGGTCGCCGCTCGCCACCTGGCGCGAGGCGGTGAACGCCAGGCCCGTGCCGGCCAGGAAAACGAACGTCGGCGCGCAAATGTGCGTGATCCAGCGGGTCAGGAACTGCGCGGCGGGGAGCGCCGCGCCGGGGTGCCACATCGTGGCGGCGTCGGTGAAAAAGCGGCCGCCGTTGAAGGCGTCGGAGCTGTGGTCGATGGCCATCAGCACCATCACCAGGCCGCGCATCCAGTCGAGCGCGGGGAGGCGCGATGCGGCGCGAGCGCGGGCGGCGTCGGCGGGGGCGGCCACGCCCGGGGTGGCGGTGGCGGTCATGGTTTGCGCTCGGGCGGCGGGGGCGGTGACAGCGGCCAGCGCGTCGGGCGGTCGGCCACCACGTAGGCCAGCGTGGCCATCGCCGCCACGTCGCGGCCCAGCGCGGCGGGGTCGATCTTCTCCAGCGTATCGGCGACGGAGTGGTGGACGTCGAAGTAGTGGGTCGGATCGGCGAACAGGCCGAGCAGCGGCACGCCGCCCGGCCGCAGGGCGCTGATGTCGGAGCCGGCGAAACCGGTGTCGACCTGCGTCGCGCCGAGCGGCGCCAGGAGCGCGAGCAGCCCCCGCAGGTCGGCCACCGCGGCGGGCGCGGCGTCGATGCGGAAGCCGAGCGGCGTCCCGGCGCCGATGTCGGTCTCGAACGCGGCCACGTGGCGCGGAAGCTCGGCGGCGTGCGCCTCGGCGTAGGCCTTCCCGCCTTGCGCGCCTTCTTCCTCGGACGTGTAGAGCACCGCGCGGATCGTCCGTCGCGGCTGGAGGCCGAGCCGCCGCAGCGTGGCCAGCGACTCCATCACGATCGCGCAGCCGGCGCCGTCGTCCTGGGCGCCTTCGCCCACGTCCCAGGAGTCGATGTGCGCGCCGATGACCACGATCTCCTCGGGGTGCTCGCGGCCGCGCAGCTCGGCCGAGACGTTGAACGACGGCGCGTCGGGGCCCGCGCCGTCGTCCAGCACCAGATTCAGCGTGACCGGACCGCGGGCGGCCAGCCGGGCCAGGAGCTCGGCGTCCTCGACCGACAGCGCGGCGGTCGGAATCTTAGGGCCCGGACCGTAGTGCATCTGCCCCGTGTGCGGCGCGCCCAGGCTGGCCGAGGCCAGCGAGCGCACCAGCGCGGCCGCCGCGCCGTAGGCTGCCGCCCGCGTCGCCCCCTCCGTCCGGTAGTCGATCGACTGCCCGTAGGCCGCCGCGGCGTTGGGGGCGGCAGCGGGCCAGGGGTGATCGAAGACGACGATCTTCCCGCGCAGGCTGGCGCCCACCTTCTGGAGTTGGTCGAAGGAGGAGACCACCGCCACCTCGGCGGTGAGGCCGCCCGGCGGCGTCCCCACGCTGCCGCCCAACCCCAGCACGGCCAGGCGCCGCAACGCCGGCTTCACGATCTCCGCCGCTTCCTTACCGCGCGTCCAGATCGGCACGTGCACCGGATCCAGTGTCACGTTCTCCTGCCCGTCGGCGACGAACGCGTCGTGCGCCCAGACGATGGCGCGTTCCAGCGCCGGTGAGCCGTTCATGCGCGGCCCGAACAGGTCCGCCAGATCGGCCACTCGCCGATAGGCGGCCGCGCCCGGGCGCGTCGCCTCGGCGATGCGCGCCGCGGCTGCGCGATATTCCGAGACGTCGTTCTCGGCCGTTGCCGGTGCTTGCCGATGACAGCCGAGCGCCCACATTGCCGGGAGGGCGACGGCAAGACGGACGATCCGGAAGGCGCGAGGATCCACGATGAAAGAACCATACGGGGGAACGTGTTCTGCCGAAAGGTGGGGCCGTTGGGGGGCGAGGCTGGGGGCTCTGGCGTGCGTGCTGGTGTTGAGCGCGTGCGACGAAGCGATCGAGCAGGGCGCTGACGCCGACATCAACCATCGGCCCATGGTCTTGCGGGCGAACGGCGAGACCGTTCCCGCGCCTCCGGGGTTCGATCCGATGCCGCTCGCCGTCGGGCAGTGGGCGCAGTACGAGATGGTCGACGACAAGGGGCGGTCGTCCCTCTTGACCTACAAGGTGCTGGCGGCGCGGCGAGACGCGTTCTGGATCGAGACGCTGCACGAGACCTACGCCGGGCGCACCGCGCAGAAGATGCTGGTCGTCTTCGGCAGTCGCAGCGATCCGAACCAGATCGACGTCCGGGCGGTGGTGACGCTCGACCGGCGCGGGCACGTCAGCCCGGTGCCGCCGGAGATGATCCCGGCCATGCGCGTTCATTTCAGGCGCGCGCTCTCGCCGCTGGTCCCGTCCGATTGGGCGGGGATACCGCAAGAGACGACCAGCGTTCCGGCCGGTCGCTTCGAGGGGTGCTACCACGGCCGGACCGAGGCGCAGTGGGGGGCCTGGACCAGCCTCGCCGAGTCCTGGCGCCACCCGGCCGTTCCGCTCTCCGGACTGGTCCGGAGCCAAGGGATCGACCGTCGCTTCACGATGAGCCTGGTCGCCTTCGGCACCAGCGGCGCCAGGGCGGACTTCTGACGCGGCCGGCGCTTCCCGACGTCATGAACCGCTGCGCATGGCTCTGGGCGGCCGTCATCGCGCTCGGCGCCTGCTCAGGCGGCGGAACGTCGCCGCCTGACCGCGCCATCATGAGCGTCGGCGGGGGCAAGAACGGCGTCAGCGACGGCGGAGGGAGCGCCGGTCGAGGCGGCTTCGGTCACACCGACGGTGGCCGGCTCGGACTTGGCGGCGCGGGCGGATCGGGCGCGGGCGGCGCGGGTGGCTTCTGCGGCAGCCAAGGCGCGAGCTGCGAGACCCTTCTGTGTTGCGGCGCTCTGCGCTGCTGCAGCACCGCGGCGACGCGGACCTGCGAGTCCGTCTGCGACGCTTCTTGAGCGGATTTCTAGCTCGGCCGCAAAAGGCGCGGGCGCCCCAGCCTGATCGAGTATCCTTCGCCGCCGCGTGATTCGCCTCGATCAAGTCAGCAAGCAGCATGGACCGCAGATCCTGTTCGTCGACGCGTCGGCGGCGGTGTTTCGCGGCGAGAAGATCGGCCTCGTGGGCCCGAACGGGGCCGGCAAGTCGACGATCTTCCGGATGATCATGCGCGAAGAGTCGCCCGACGACGGGCAGGTGTCGGTCGAGAAGAACATCAGCATCGGGTACTTCAGCCAGGACGTCGGCGAGATGAAGGGGCGGCCGGTGGTGGCCGAGGTGATGGCGGGGGCCGGCGCGGTGTCGCAGGTGGCGGCCGAGCTGAAGCAGCTCGAGGACGCGCTGGCCGATCCGGCGCGCCAGAACAACCCTGCCGACATGGACAAGATCCTCGCGCGGTTCGGCGAGGTGCAGGCGCGGTTCGACGAGCTCGGCGGCTACGCGCTCGAGGCGCGGGCGCGAGAGATCCTGGCCGGGCTGGGGTTCTCCCAGGAGGTCATGGACGGCGACGTCGGCAACCTCTCGGGCGGGTGGAAGATGCGGGTCGCGCTGGCGCGTATCTTGTTGATGCGCCCCGACGCCATGCTGCTCGACGAGCCGTCGAACCATCTCGATCTCGAGTCGCTGATCTGGCTCGAGGGGTTCCTCAAGGGATACGAAGGCGCGCTCCTCATGACCTCGCACGACCGCGAGTTCCTGAACCGGATCGTCGGACGGATCATCGAGATCGACGGAGGCGTCCTCACCAGCTACTCGGGGAACCACGACTTCTACGAGAAGCAGCGGGCGCAGAACGAGGCGCAGGCGCAGGCAGCCTACGAGCGGCAGCAGGCGATGCTGGCCAAGGAGATGCGCTTCATCGAGCGCTTCAAGGCGCAGGCGGCCAAGGCGGCGCAGGTGCAGTCGCGGGTGAAGAAGCTGGACAAGATCGAACGCGTCGAGCCGCCCAAGCGGCGCAAGGCGCTGGACTTCGAGTTTTCCTCCTGCGCGCGCTCGGGCGAGGACGTCGTGAAGATCGAGGAGGTCGACAAGCGGTACGGGTCGCGCGTCGTCTACCAGGGGATGAGCCTCAACGTCCGGCGCAAGGAGCGCTGGGCGGTCATGGGGGTGAACGGCGCCGGCAAGTCGACGTTGCTCAAGCTGGTCGCCGGCGAGACGGCGCCGGACGCGGGGAGCATCGCCGTCGGACCGAGCGTCAAGCTCGGCTATTTCGCGCAGCACGCGATGGACATCCTCGACCCCGCGCGCAGCGTCTACCAGTCGCTGGAGGACGCCTTCCCGCTGGCCAGCGTCGGCGCGCTCAAGACGCTGGCGGGCTGCTTCGGGTTCTCCGGCGACGACGTGGACAAGACCTGCCGCATCCTTTCGGGCGGCGAGAAGGCGCGCCTCGTGCTGGCGCGCATCCTCTACACCCGCCCCAACTTCCTGGTGCTCGACGAGCCGACCAACCACCTCGACATGGCGACCAAGGACATGATCGTGCGCGCGCTCGCCGACTACGACGGGACGATGCTGTTCGTCTCGCACGATCGCCAGTTCCTGGCCAAGCTGTCGAACCGCGTCCTCGAGCTCGGCCCCGAAGGTCCCACGCTCTACGGCGGCGGCTACCTCGAGTACGTGGCGCGCAGCGGCCACGAGGCGCCCGGACTTCGGTAGCCGCGGTAGCTCGCGGGCGGCGGGTCGATTATCGTCTGGCCATGTCGCTCGAGGAGATCGCGCCTGGCCTGTGGTCGCACCGCCACACGCAGCGCTCGCCGGGCGGCGTGCGGGGCACGATCCGCATGACCGTCGTCGGGCTTCCCGACGGTCGGCTGCTGGTCCACGCGCCGACGCCGGTCGACGACGCGTTGGCCGGCGAGATCGCCGCGCGCGGCCGGGTGGCGTACGTGGTGGCGCCCAACTGCTATCACCATCTTTATGTGCTGCCTTTCTTGAAGCGCTTCCCGGAGGCCAAGCTCCACGCGGCGCCGGGGCTCGGCGGCAAGCGCCCCGACCTGGCGTTCGCCGAGCCGCTCGGCGACGGCGCCGCGGCGCCCTGGCGGGAGACGCTGGACCAGATCGCGCTGCCGGGCGCGCCGAGGTTGAACGAGGTGGTCTTCTTCCACCGGGCGAGCCGCTCGCTGCTGGTGACCGACCTGCTCTTCAACGTCACCGCGCCCGAAAATTGGCAGACGGGGCTGCTCCTGCGGCTCATGGGGACCTACAAACGCTTCGGCCCCAGCCGCCTCCTGCGGTTCCTCACCAAGGATCGCCCGGCGCTCAAAGCCGGCGTCGAGCGGATGCTGGCCTGGGACTTCGTGCGCGTGCTGCCGACGCACGGCGCGGTCTACGACGGGCCCGACCCGCGGGCGCGGGCGCGTGAGGGGCTCGGCTGGGTGCTGGCCTGATGTCGCTCCCGGTGCCGCCACCCGTGCTGCCGATGCTCTCCAAGCGCATCGACGCGCTCCCCGAGGGCGAGGGCTGGATCTTCGAGCCCAAGTGGGACGGCTTCCGCGCGCTCGTGTTTCGCGACGGCGACGACCTCACGATCCAGAGCCGCGACGGCAAGCCCCTCAACCGCTACTTCCCGGAGCTGGTCGCGGCGCTCGAGGTCGGCCTGCCCGAGCGCTGCGTGCTGGACGGCGAGATCGTCCTCGTGCAGGGCGCCGCGCTCGACTTCGAGATGCTGCAGCAGCGGATCCACCCGGCGGCCTCGCGCGTGAAGCTGCTGGCCGAGCAGATCCCGGTGTCGATCGTCTTCTTCGATCTGCTGTGCGACGGCGAGCGCGACCTGCGCGCGGCGCCGTTTCGCGAACGGCGCGCGCTCCTGGAGGCGCGGCTCGCCGGTGTCCGGCCGCCGCTGCACCTCACCCCGGCCACGACCGAGCGGGCGACGGCCGCCGACTGGTTCGGGCGTTTCGAGGGGGCCGGGCTCGACGGGGTGATGGCCAAGCCGGCCGCCGGCGTCTACGAGCCGAACAAGCGCGTCATGTTCAAGATCAAACACGAGCGCGAGTGCGACTGCGTGGTCGCCGGCTTCCGCTGGCACGCGCGCGGTGAGAAGACCGCCGTCGGATCGTTGCTGCTCGGGCTCTACGACGAGGCCGGGAAGCTGCAGCACGTGGGCGTGGCGGCCAGCTTCACCGCCCAGAAGCGCGTCGAGCTGGTCTCGTTGCTGGCGCCGTACCGCGAGAACGCGCTCGTCGATCACCCCTGGCAGGAGTGGGCCGCGGCGCAGGAGCTGGACGCCGCCGGGCACCGCATCCCCGGGGTCAAGAGCCGCTGGAGCCAGGGGAAGGACCTCTCCTGGGAGCCGCTGCGCGCCGAGCTCTGCGCCGAAGTCGCCTACGAGCACATGCAGGGCTCGCGCTTCCGCCACACGGCGCACTTCCGCCGTTGGCGTCCCGACAAGAACCCGCGCGACTGCACGTACGAGCAACTGGAGGTCGTCGCCCCGCACGAGCTGGCGGCGATCTTTGCGGCCGGGCGCTGAGCGCCACCTGGCGTGGTCTGCGCACGTAGGTTCGCCCACATCGGCCCCGCCGTTGCACGTCCGCGCCATTTTACAATTTTCAACGAACGGCGCCCCTGCCGGCACTAACCGAACAGATGGAGCCTCAGGAAGGGGCCCCCGCCGAGGGCGCCGGCGATCCCCTGTTCTCAGATCAGATCCGGCTTTGGCTGGACGAGGGCGATCGGTTGGATGCCGAGAGCGGCTCGACGCCGATCGTCGAGGCGGCCGCCGCTCCCGGACGTTTCCGTCGGGCGCTTCGCCGGCTGGCGGAGCAGGCGGCACGCCACCGCCTGACCGTCATGGCGGGGGTGGGCCTGCTCCCGCTCGCTCTGTTCGCTGCCACCCACCACCCGGCTGCGCTTCCCGCGACGGCGACGGCGACGGTCGCCGTCGTCGCGGTCGCCGAGGCTTCGCCGCCGCCGTCCTCGCCGGTGGTGCATGAGCGCGAGGTGATCTCCGCCGACTCGCCGCGCGCCCCCGCGGTTCCGGTCGTCGCCGCGCCACCCGGTCCCGCCACCCAGGTGCGACGGCACGTGGCGAAGAGACATCATCACCATCATCATCGGCTCGCGCAGCGCACGAACGGGCACCGCCGCTAACTGGCGGGCGGGTCTCGGTCGTTCTTGCGCGCCTCGGCCGAGAGGCGGCGCCATTCGCGCGTCGGGTCGTCGTCGGGGTCGGGCGTCTCCTGGGGGGGGCGGTCGGACTCGGGGACGTGGCGGAGGTTGACGCGGATGCGGGTCCAGGTCGAGGAGCGGCCGCGCATCGAATCGACCAGCACGTCGTCGGCGGCCAGCAGCGCGGCGGCCGCGGGGTGCTTCGCCTTCCAGCGCTCGAGGCCGGCCAGCGCGGCGGCCTTGTCGGGCGAGTTGGCGACGGTGACGAGCGGCATCTTCGAGACGCGCCGCTTCGGTCCGCCGGCCGCGCCCTCCGACTTCTTGGCGGCGCCGCGCGCGCGTGACGGCGCCACGCGCGGGGCTTCGCCCTCCGTCTTGCGGAAGTGGGGGGGCCAGGGGGCGTCGGCGAGGCCGGCCGCCTCGTCGCGCGCTGCCAGCTCCAGCAGGCCGTCGAGGCTGCCCGCCGCGCCGTCCATCGCGGCGTGCGGATCGCCGCGCGTGGCGAAGCGGGCGGGCATGGTCGCGACGGTGAAGTCGGCGGGCTCGCAGTCGGGGACCTCGCTCCAGTCGAGCGGGGCCGAGACGCGCGCGTCGGGGAGCGGGCGGACCGAATAGGCCGAGGCGGTCGTGCGGTCCTTGGCGTTCTGGTTGTAGTCGAGGAAGACGCCGTGCCGTTCTTCCTTCCACCACTTGGAGGTGGCGAGGGCCGGCGCGCGCCGCTCGACCTCGCGCGACAGCGCCAGCGCGGCGCGCCGGACCTCGCCGAAGCTCCAGCGCGGATGGAGGCGCGCGTTGACGTGCATCCCGCGCGAGCCGCTGGTCTTGGGCCAGCCGCGCAGGCCCACCTCCTCGAGCAGCGCCTTCACCTCCAGCGCCACGCGCCGCACGTCGCCCCAGGCGACGCCCGGTCCGGGGTCCAGATCGACGCGCAGCTCGTCGGGGTGGTCGAGGTCGCCGGCGCGCACGGCGTGCGGGTGCAGCTCGATGCAGCCGAGGTTGACGATGAAGGCCAGCCCCGCGGCGTCGTCGACGACCACCTCCTCGGCGGTTCGCCCGGAAGGAAAAGCGAGCGTCACCGTGCGGAGCCAGTCGGGCCGCTTGTCCGGCGCGCGCTTCTGGTAGAACGCCTCGCCCTCGGCGCCGTCGACGAAGCGCTTGAGCACGATGGGGCGATCGCGGATTCCGCCCAGCGCCCCGCCCGCGACCGCCAGGTAATAGCGGACCACCTCCAGCTTGCTGAGCTTGGCCTCGCGCGAAAAATAAGGCTTTGCCGGATTGGTGATCCGGACCTCGCGCCCGCCCAGCGTCAGCGTCTCCGCCGCCTCTTCCTTATTTTTGCGTTCGGGCACCCGGTCGAGGCTACAACATCAGGCATGGCCGACGGCAAACAAGACGTGCTCGACATGCTCCGCGAGCTGGCGGAGCTGACGATGCTGGAGGAGGGAGACCCGCAGTCGTTCCGGGTGCGCGCCTACGAGAGCGCCGCGCAGGCCATTTCGGCGCAGGCGACCGATCTGGGGCGGATGACCGCCAAGGAGCTGCAGCAGATTGAAGGGGTCGGCAAGAGCACCGCGGAGAAGATCCGCGAGCTCTTGGAGAAGGGGAAGGTGGAGAAGCTGGAGGCGCTGCGCGCCAAGCACCCGCGCAGCGTGGTGGCGCTGCTGCGAATCCAGGGGCTCGGCCCCAAGGCGCTCAAGCGGCTGCGCGGCGAGCTGGGGGTGCAGTCGCTCGACGATCTGCGCCGCGTGCTCGCCGAGCACAAGCTGCGCGCGCTCTCGGGGTTCGGGCAAAAGTCCGAGGAAAAGCTGGCGCAGGCGCTGGCCCGCCTCGAGGCGCAGGGGCCGATGGAACGGACGCCCATCTCCGTGGCGCTGCCGCTCGCCGAGCGCATCGTGGGCCACATGCTGGAGGTGCCCGGCGTGACGCACGCCTCGACCTGCGGGTCGCTGCGCCGGTTCTCTGAAACAATCGGCGACGTCGACATCCTGGTCTCGGCGCCCGACCCGGCGCCGGTGATGGAGGCGCTCTGCGCGCTCAGCCTGGTCGACCACGTGCTCGGGCGCGGCGACGCGAAGACCAGCATCGTCACCCGGCGCGGCACGCAGGTCGATCTGCGCGTGGTGGCGCAGCACCAGCTGGGCGCGGCGCTGCTCTACTTCACGGGATCGAAGGGGCACAACATCAAGCTGCGGCAGCGGGCGCTCGGGCGCGGCTGGACGCTCAACGAGTACGC
>Ga0134128_10010222_pt1 | contig 11245 bp, 11 predicted proteins | sample KB31754_FD_96462 | JGI IMG/M metagenome (GOLD analysis project Ga0134128, IMG submission 96462) | Terrestrial soil microbial communities with excess Nitrogen fertilizer from Kellogg Biological Station, Michigan, USA - KB3-175-4 | ecosystem: Environmental > Terrestrial > Soil > Unclassified ...
ATCACCGAGCCGATGCCGTCGATGCCTCTCTATCTCTGGGGCGACGAGGACGGGTCGCGCTACCGCGAGAGCTACTTCTCCACCTTTCCCGGAGTCTGGCGCCACGGCGACTGGATCGAGATCACCGATCGCGGCACCGCGATCATCTCCGGCCGCTCCGACGCGACCATCAACCGTGGCGGCGTCCGCATGGGGACGAGCGAGCTGTATCGCAGCGTCCTCGCGCTCGACGAGGTGCTCGACGCGCTCGTCGTCGACGTGCCGCGCGGAGGCGACCTCCGGATGACGCTGTTCGTCGTGCTGCGCGAGGGCGCGGAGCTCGACGAGGACCTACAGGCCGCGATCCGCCGCCGGATCCGCGAGGACTGCTCGCCGCGGCACGTCCCCGACGAGGTGCTCGTGGCCCCGGAGATTCCGCGCACCCTGTCGGGGAAGGTCCTCGAGGTACCGGTGAAGCGCCTGCTGATGGGCGCGCCGGCGGACGAGGTCGCGAGCCGGGACTCCCTCGCCAACCCGGTGGCCCTCGACTGGTTCTCGCGCCTGGCCAACTAACAAATCGGTTCAGCAGCGCGTCATACTGCGTCAGATGGGTGGCAGCTTCCCCTGCAATGAGATACCTTCCCCGCGGTCGTGACGGTACGGGTCGACACCACTCTCGAGGTTCCGCTCGACGCCCCGTCCGAGCCGGAAGCGGTAAAGGCGCGCGGCTACTGGGCGCTGATCCTGATCCGGTTCCGGCGCGACAAGCTCGCGGTCATCAGCCTCGGCTTCATCATCTTTCTCTTCCTCAGCGCCTTCGTCGGGGGACCGGTCGCGGCTCATTTCCTCGGCCACGGGCCGAACGACATTTTCCTGACGGCGATCAACCACCTCTCCAACACCCCGGTCGGGCCGTGGTCGTGGGTCTCCAAGGCGCCGTACCCGAACGCCCCCGGTCACTACGGCCACACACTGTTCATCCTCGGCGGCGCCGACCAGACCGGCACCGACATGTTCCTCCGGATCCTCTACGGGGCGCAGACCTCGCTCGAGGTCGGCGTCTTCTCGACGATCTTCTCGGTCAGCCTCGGCGTCTTCATGGGAACGCTCGCCGGCTACTTCCGCGGCTGGGTCGACACCGTCATCTCGCGGCTGATCGAGATCGTGATGGTCTTCCCCGCGCTCCTGTTCATCATCGGACTGGTCATCGTCGCCGGCCCGACGCTGAACAACATCACGCTCGGCTTCCTCCGAAACGGCGTCTTCACCCTCGTCCTCATCTTCAGCGTCTTCGGCTGGTTCTACCCCGCGAGGATCATGCGCGGCGTCGTCCTCTCGCTGCGCGAGAAGGAGTTTGTCGAGGCGGCGAGGATGACGGGCGCGAGCGACTGGCGGATCATGCGATCGCATTTGCTGCCGCACCTCGTCGCGCCGATCATCGTCTACTCGAGCATCCTCGTCGCGGCCAACATCCTCGGCGAGGCCGGTCTCTCGTTCATCGGCCTCGGGATCGTGCCGCCGACGGCGAGCTGGGGCAACCTCCTCGCGAACGCGCCGACGTACTACCAGACCGACATCTGGATCCTGCTGCTGCCGGGGATCGCGATCCTCCTCACGACGATCGCCTTCAACCTCCTCGGCGACGGCCTTCGCGACGCTTTCGACCCCCGCTCACGGATCTGATCCAGCCGGTCTGAAGCCGAGCTAACTCTTTCGAGCCGTAATCGTCTGATCAGTTGCTGGTGTCTCTCACTTACCTCAACCGGTCCGCTCGTGAGGGCGTGCGGTGCCGAGATGGAAGGAGTCAAATGCGCAGGAAGTCTCTGTTCTCCCTGTTCATGTTGAGCATGGGAGTTGCGCTGCTCGTCGCCGCCATGACGGTGGGTACGGCTGCGGCGGGCCACAAGGCGCAGGCCAAAAGCGGGGGCACGCTGGTTGTCACCCAGGCCGGAACACCGTTCGACACGCTCGACCCGCAGCTGTCGTACGTCAGCAATGACTGGGGCCTGCTCTACAACACCCAGATCTTGCTGCTGAACCTCCCGTCGAAGGGCGGCGCGGCCGGTCTCCGTCTCATCCCCCAGGCGGCGAAGTCGTTCCCGACGGTCTCGAAGAGCGGGAAGGTCTACACGTTCCACATCCGCAAGGGTCTCAAGTTCAACACCGGAGCTCCTGTCTCCGCGAAGAACTTCCAGCGGGCGTTCGAGCGGAACCTGAGCCCGAAGATGTTCGCGCAGTACGGCATCTTCGACGGCCTCGACGTCTTCCTCAAGGGCGGCCAGGCGTTCGCCGAGTCCGGCCCGTACGCTCACGACTCCAACGGTGGTTGTGGTAGCGGAGCCGGCCCGAAGTGCTCCCTGCATCCGCCGACGCACATCTCCGGGATCAAGGCCAAGGGGCTCACGCTCCGGATCACCCTGACGAAGGTCGTGCCGCAGTTCGAGTCGATCGTCGGTATGCAGTGGTTCTCGGCGATCCCCGCGAACATGCCGTATTCGAACCGCCAGTCCGGCATCCTGAAGTACGCGTCTGCCGGCCCGTACTACCTCAAGAGCAACAACCTCACCTCGCTGACCGTGCTCAAGCGGAACAAGCACTTCCCCAAGAGCCTGCTGAAGAACTGGCCGGCGAACTCGAGCACGATCATCGTCAAGAGCTACCCGACCTCGAACGGCGATCCGCAGCTCCTGCAGGCGGAGAGGAACCAGGTCGACATCGCAGGCGTCCCCTCGCAGGACGTCGCGAAGACGATCAAGAAGTACCACGTGAACAAGGGGCGGTTCCACGTCGGGCCGACCACCTGCATCACGTGGAACGCGCTCAACACGCAGTCGGCGAACGGCACCACCAAGAGCGTCAAGGTCCGCAAGGCCCTCAACTACGCCGTCAGCCGCAACGCGATCATCAACTTCGCCGGTCCGCTCTCCGGAGCTCCGTCGGATCAGATCCTCGTGCCGGCCATCCCGGGCTACAAGAAGTTCACCACGTACCCGGCGGCCGGGAACTTCAACAAGGCGAAGCAGATCGGCGGCAGCGCGCTGAACGGAGCCAAGCTCGTCATCTACTACCGCCCGTCGAGCGTGTACCAGACCAACGTTGCGGAGTACATCGAGGCACAGGCGACGAAGCTGGGCATGAAGCCCTCGCTCCAGCAGTCCGACCCGTCGAGCTTCTATGGCCCGCTGGAGACGAAGTCGACCGCTCTGGGTCCGAACGGCTACAACATCACCGCCTTCGGCGGCTGGTGCGCCGACTATCCGGACGGCTACGACTACTTCAACGTCAACTTCGACGGTCGCACGATCGGCGACACCGGCAACGTCGACTACATGTACTTCAACAACAACAAGTTCGACGCGATGATGGACAAGGCGGCCGCTGCCACCGGTGCAAAGCGGGCGTCTCTCTACGGGGCACTGGACAAGGTGTTCATGAACAACTACGCCCCGCTCATTCCGACCCAGGTCGGGAACACGCGGATCCTGACGTCCAACAAGGTCCACAACTGGCTCTACAGCAAGTGGTGGGGCCAGCCGTTCTGGAACGTGCTCAAGGTCAAGTAGGGATCGACCGGAGCAAGTACCGGACCAACGGAGGGGCGCCGCACGGCGCCCCTCCGGAAGTCCTAGAATCCGAATCTCCGACCAATCCGAATCGCACAGGTAGGCAGTGACTCAGTACCTCATCCGCCGCATCTTCTGGGCCTTCTTCCTCTTCGTCGTGGCGACGATGATCACGTACGTGATCTTCTTCGTGGTCCCGGCCGACCCGGCCACGCTGGCGGCCGGTAAGGCGACCAAGCCGGAGATCGTGGCCCACATCCGGCGCGAGTTGCACCTCAACCTGCCGATCTATCAGCAGTACTGGCTCTTCGTGTGGAATCTCGTCCGGCACGGCTCGTTCGGCTACTCCTTCGTGAACGGGCTGCCGGTGCGCACGATGCTCGGGCAGGAGATTCCCGTCACCGCCTCCATCGTCGTGGGCGGTGTCATCATGTATCTCGCGATCGCGATTCCGACCGGGGTCATCTCGGCGCTGCGGCCCCGCTCGATCCTCGACCGCTCGGGCATGATCTTCGTGCTGGTCGGGATCTCGGCGCCGTCGGTCTGGATCGGCCTGATCCTCATCTACCTCGTCGGCTTCCGCCTCGGCTGGACGCCGATCGGCGACTACTGCGACCTCAGACCGACCCACGCGATCGGTGTCTGCTCGGGTCCGGGCCAGTGGGCCTACCACCTGCTCCTGCCCTGGATCACGCTCGCCGTCGGCAGCGCCGCCCTGTACACGCGGCTCATCCGCGCCAACGTCATGGAGACGATGTCGGAGGACTACGTCCGCACTGCTCGCGCCAAGGGCGCCTCGCCCTCGCGCGTCCTCATCCAGCATGTGCTCCGCAACAGCATGCTCCAGGTGGTGACGATCCTCGGCATGGACCTCGGCCTCCTGCTCGGCGGCGTCGTGTTCATCGAGATCGTCTTCGGAATGCCGGGCCTCGGCGCGCAGCTCGTCCAGGCCGCACCCCGCTTCGACCTGCCGGTGATCGTGGGCATCGTCTTGTTCGCGACCCTCTCGGTCATCACCTTCAACTTCCTCGTCGACGTCCTCTACGCGTGGCTCGACCCACGCATCCGGCTGGCGTAAGCGGATGGCGCTGCTCGAAGTCCAGGACCTCCACACGCGCTTTCGCACCGACGACGGCGTCGTCAAGGCCGTCTCCGGCGTGAGCTTCGAGCTCGACCGCGGTAAGACGCTCGGCGTCGTCGGCGAGTCGGGCTCGGGGAAGAGCGTCACCTTCCTCACCGTGATGGGCCTCGTCGACCGCAAGATCGCCGAGGTGGAAGGCTCCGTCCGCTACGACGGCGAAGAGCTGCTCCGCGCCTCGAGCTCGCGGCTGCAGAAGATCCGCGGCCGGAGGATCGGAATGATCTTCCAGGACCCGATGACCTCGCTGAACCCGGTCAAGAAGATCGGGTGGCAGCTCGAGGAGGCGGTGCGCCTGCACAACGACGTTTCCCGCGACGAGGCACGTCGCCGCGCGATCCAGGCTCTCAAGGAGGTCGAGATCCCGCGCGCCGAAACCCGGGTGGACGACTATCCCCACCAGTTCTCCGGCGGCATGCGCCAGCGCGTGATGATCGCGATGGCGTTGATCAACCAGCCCGAGGTCATCATCGCGGACGAGCCCACGACCGCGCTCGACGTGACGACCCAGGCCCAGATCCTGCGGCTGATGAAGAAGCTGCAGGACGACCACGGTGCGGCGATCGTGATGATCACGCACGACCTCGGCGTCGTCGCCGAGCTCGCCGACGACGTGCTCGTGATGTACGGCGGCCGGGTCGTCGAGGAGGCGAAGGTCGACGACCTCTTCGCGCAGCCCCAGATGCCGTACACGTGGGGCCTGCTCGGCTCGCTGCCGCGGCTCGAGCAGATCGCCACACGGCTCGAGCAGATTCCCGGACAGCCGCCGTCGCTGCTGCATCCGCCGAGAGGCTGCGCCTTCAACCCGCGCTGCGCCTACGTGTTCGACAAGTGCCGCGCGGAGCTGCCCGGGCTGGATCCGGCACCGGACAAGCCCGATCATCGCTATCGCTGCCATCTCGACGACGCCGAGCGCGAAAGGATCTGGGCCGCCAAGAAGGCCGCGCTCACCGGAGTGGAAGGAAGTGCCGCATGAGCGAGCTGCTCGTCGTCGAGGACCTGCAGAAGTACTTCCCCGTCACCCGCGGTCTCGTGTTCCAGAAGGAGATCGCGCAGGTCAAGGCGGTCGACGGCGTCAGTTTCACGGTCGAGGCCGGCGAGACGCTCGGTGTCGTCGGCGAGTCTGGGTGCGGCAAGTCCACGATGGCACGTTGCGTCGCACGGCTGCTCGAGCCGACCGGAGGGAAGATCATCTTCGACGGCCACGACATCACGCATCTCGGCCGGGCACAGATGCGGCCGATTCGTCGCGACATGATGATGGTCTTCCAGGATCCGTACGCGTCGCTCAACGCGCGCAAGCGGGTCGGCGAGATCGTCGCCGAGCCTCTCGACGTGCACGGGATCGGCACCGACAAGGATCGGAAGCGGCGTGTGCAGGAGCTGCTCGAGATCGTGGGCCTCAACCCCGAGCACTACAACCGCTTCCCGCACGAGTTCTCGGGCGGTCAGCGGCAGCGGATCGGCATCGCCCGCGCTCTCGCGATCAACCCGAAGCTGATCATCTGCGACGAGCCGGTCTCGGCGCTCGACGTGTCGGTACAGGCCCAGATCCTCAACCTGCTCAAGGACCTCCAGCGCGACTTCGACCTCACCTACATCTTCATCGCGCACGACCTGAATGTCGTCCGGCACGTCTCCGACCGCGTGATGGTCATGTACCTCGGCAAGCCGGTCGAGACGGGCTCCAAGGAGGAGCTGTACGCCGAGCCGAAGCACCCGTACAGCGGCGCCTTGCTCTCGGCGGTGCCGATCGCCGACCCGACGCTCGGGCGAGCGCGGAAGCAGATCGTGCTCACCGGAGACGTCCCGAGCCCGATCAACCCTCCCGCAGCCTGCCGCTTCCACCCGCGCTGCCCCCGCTTCGTCGACGGCAAGTGCAACGTCGACGAGCCGGAGCTGACCCCCGTGGCGGGGGCGAGCGACCACGCCTTCGCATGCCACTTCCCACTCGAGCGCTGGCCGATGGACGAGGACGAGATCCGGCGCACCCCGTCGCTTGCCACAAGCGTCGACTAGCGGGAGCCCGGAGGGGCTGTACGTGCTGCGCGGCGCACTCCGGCGCATCGCCGTAATCGTCGCGGTGCTCGTCGGCGGCACGGCTGCGATCTCCCTGGCGCTCGGCGCCCTCGCCGGCAAGAACCTCTCTCACTCGCTGGCCGTCGGCTTCTACCTGGCCGGCGCCGGCGTCCTGTTCGGCAGCCTCGCGATGGGTAGCCGCGGGCCGATGCGCGCCGACCGGAACTTCGAGGACGACAACACAACCATCGTGCCGACTCCGATCGGGCCGCCTCGCCTGTTCTCGCGCAGGAACGTCCGCAAGGCGACTCCGGAGGAGCGCAGCGAGGCCCGGCGAGCCTCGCTCGGCCTCTTCGTGCTCGGGCTGATGCTCGTTCTGCTCGGCACCGGCTTCGACCCCTCGAGGCACGCGTTTTGAGCGTTCCGCAGCCCCAGGAAACGCGCTCCCCCACTGCCAGAGTCCTCTGGTACCTTGGGCGGCGGATGTCTTCGACGGCGTCATCTCCCAGCGGTCGGTTCGCCTCGCCGCGCGCGCAGCGGCGGCTGATGTGGATCAGCGGCGCCGTGCTCGCGATCGGGATCGCCGTCTTCCTCGGCGTCATCCTCAGCCGTGGCCCGAGCCAGTCGACCAACGACGTCGCGAAGGTGCGGTCGTCGAAGCCGTCCTCGACCAAGCCGGTTGCGAATCCGAAAGCGACACCGGCGCCCGCCGCGCTCCAGGTCGCACGCAGGTTCCTGGAGACTGCGGTGCAGCGGAAGAACCTCGACGCGGCCTACAAGATCGTCGGCCCCGATCTGAAGGGCGGCATGAGCCTCGCGCAGTGGCGGAAGGGGAACATCGCCGTCGCGTTCTATCCCGCGCGCAACGCGAAGACGACGAGCCTGATCGTCAAGGAATCGCACAAGAACGATCTGTTCCTCCAGGTCGTCCTCAACCCGCGCAAGGGATCGGGTGTCCGGACGCTCGCCTTCACCCTCGGGGTCCACCGGGCCGTAGGCAAGAAGTGGCTCGTCAACTACTGGATCCCGGACCCGACGTACAGGGTCAAAGCCACCGCCGGCAACTGAGCGCAGGATGACTCGAGATGCGGCGGGGCTAACCTCCGTCGGCATCGGTCGTCTATAACGTTGTGAGGATGGATGTAGACCGCTGCAGTGAATGGCGCGCGCTCGCCTCGTGCCGCCTGGACGGGGAGCTCGACGAGCTCCAGACCGCGCGGCTCGAGCGGCATCTTCTCGGCTGTCAGCCGTGCAGATCGTGGACCGGCGAGATCGCTGCTCTGACCACGGTGCTCCGCGACTCGATGGCGGAGTGTCCGGTCGGCTCGTCCGAGCTCCGGCCGCGGGCCCTGCGGCGGCGCCTCGTGCGTTCGGCCTCGGCAGCCTCGGCCGCGTCGGCAGCCGCGGTCGCCGCCTTCGCGATCGCCCTGCCGGGTGCCGCGATCGATCTTCTCGTCCGGCGCGACGCCCGTCGTGTCGTCCGCTCCCTGCACGTCGTGCATCAAGAAGCAGGCGCTCGTCACGCAAGGGCTCCCGTCCCAGGCGACGGCCGTCGCTCCGGTGCACGTGGCGCATCCAGGAACGGACTAGCCAGGCCGTAACGGCCGCCGGTCGATAGGCGGACCGGGCTCGTTCGCCTAGCTCAGCTGTGCCGGCTCGGTGGTCAAGTCGGTGCCGCCGGTCTTCAGCTCGGCGGTCAACGGCTCGTCGAGCGGTGAGAGCGTGTGCGTGCGCTCGGACTCCTTGAGCGTGCGTACGAGCAGCTCGTGTTCGACGCAGTACGTACTCAGCGTGAAGGTCGAGCACCCCGGAAACGCACAGCCGTGCAGCATCGGCATTAACACCAGCTTAACGGTTCTCGGTCGCAATTGCGAGGCTACGTTGGTCGCGATGCCGGGTACATGGGGGAAGGTGTTGAGGATCGTCTCGCTCGCAGCGCTCGTCGTGGGCGTGGCCGCCGGCTGCGGCGGCGCCTCCCGTCCGCAGCAGCCTCGCCTGCACGGGGTGCCGCACCGTCTGGCGCAAGCCTGGGAGGGCCAGGCGTCGCAGATCGCAGCCGCCGCCTCCGCAGGCGACAGCTGTCGAGCGATGCACCTCGCCGACTCCCTTCGCGACCAGGTCCGCGCGGCCGAGCACAAGCTGCCGCCTCGCCTTCGCTCGCCGCTCGTCATCGGCGTCGACAGGCTCGCCGACGGCCTCACCTGCACGGTGACCACCATGGTGACCGTGCCCCAGAAGCCGAAGCCCAAGCCCAAGCCGCCCGGCAAGCACGACCACCACGACGACCACGGGCACCGCGGCGGCGGCGGCGACGGCGGCGGGAACGACCAGTGAGCACCGTGACCCGCGTGGCGGGCCGCTACGAGCTCGTCCGCCCTCTCGGCCACGGAGCGATGGCGACCGTGGACCTCGCTCACGACGCCGAGCTCGACCGTCCGGTGGCGCTGAAGCGGCTCGCCGAGAACCTCGCCAGGGACGAGGATCTGCGGCGGCGCTTCCTCCGCGAGGCGCGCCTCGCGGCCCGACTCTCGCACCCGAACGTCGTGCGCGTCTTCGACGTCGGCGAGGACGACGGCCGTCCCTTCATCGCCATGGAATACGTCGAAGGAGAGACGCTCGCCGATCTCCTCGCGCGGCGCGGGCGGCTGCCGGCGGCCGAGGTGGCGTCGCTCGGGGTGCAGGCCTGCGCCGGGCTCGCCGCGGCCCACGCAGCCGGCCTCGTGCACCGCGACGTGAAGCCTCAGAACCTCCTGCTCGGCAGCGACGGCGTTCTCAAGCTCGGCGACTTCGGCATCGCCGCCGGCCACGAGGGAACCCGGCTCACGCTCACCGGCACCGTGCTCGGCACGGCCGGCTACCTCGCCCCCGAGCAGGCGCGCGGCGAGCAGGTCACCGCCGCCGCGGACATCTACGCCGTCGGCGCCGTGCTCTACGAGCTCCTCACCGGCGAGGCGGCGCGTACCGTCGGCTCCCTGGCCGAGCTGGGCGCGGAGGACGGCTTCCGTCCTCCCGACCTCGCGACCCGGGCGCCGGACGTCTCGGCGGAGCTCGCCGCCGCCGTCTCGGCGTGTCTCGCGGTCCGGCCCGAGGACAGGCCTTCCTCGGCTGCCGGCCTGGCGCGAATGCTCGCTCCCGCGGCCGCGGAGGCCGAGACGTTGCCCCTACCGGCGGACACCTCGCGCCGCGCGACCGAGATCCTCGCGCCCCAGCCCGACGGGCGACCGCGACGATGGACGAGGCGGCGCCTCGCTGCAGGCGCCGTACTTGTCGCGGCGGCTCTCGCCGGGCTGGTGGCGGCCCTGGTCCTGAACAGCGGCGGAAGCGGGACGCAGCTGCGGCAGGCCCCGCACCGGGTCGCCCCGCCGGCCAGGGGCTCGAACACCGCCGAGAAGGCGCACAACATCGTGACCTGGCTCCACACCCACAGCGGTTGAGCTCTTCTCAGCTCGTCCAGCCGTGCTCGAGAAGCGCGCGCGTCTCCTCGACTCCCGCAGCCCAGACCCGCAGAACGTCCTCGTCCGGCAGCGCATAGAAGCCGCCGTACTGGCCGTCGCCCGCGATCCCGCGCATCGCGGCCGGTGCGGCGGGAAGCGGCTGCGGTAGCGGCTCCTTGCGCTCCTCCGGCAGCTCGACGCCGGAGAGCCTTGTCCAGGGGAAGTTCTCCATCCACGAGGCGTGGCTCGCGCCGGGGTCGAGCTCCTGCACGAGCTGCCAGACACGGCGCCCGACCCACCAGTTGTGGAACAGCACCCGCGTGTCCTCGTGCGCCGCTTCCCACTCGCGGCGAGCCGCGTCTGCGGGGGCGTTCCCGCCGTGCCCGTTCACGATCAGGATCCGGCGGAAGCCCTGTGCGCGCAGCGAGTCGAGGAGATCCTGGACGACGGCGACGAGCGTGCCGGCGCGCAGCGTGGGCGAGCCCGGGTAGGCGCCGAAGCTCGGCGTGAGACCGTACGCGAGCACCGGCAGCACGGGCACGCCGAGCGGCTCGGCCGCCTCCTCGGCGACGCGGCCGGCGAGGATGTTGTCCGTCTCGAGGGAGAGGTATGCGTGCTGCTCCGTCGAGCCGATCGGCAGGACGATCCGGTCGTCGCTCTCGAGGTACTCCTCGAGCTGGAACCAGTTCAGGTCGCGGACGCGCACTCGGGGAGGATTGCAGGCAGATCGCCGACGCGCGCTGTGCGATGATCCGGCGTCGTGACCGCTGTCGTCCCGCACGAGCAAGACTACGAGGAAGAGGAGGACCTCCCGGCCTGGAGCCTTCCGGCCGAGGCCGTCGACCGGATCCGCGTGCCGGTCACGCTGCCGGAGCAGGTGACGCGGGAGTGGGCTTGGGGCGGCTCGACCGGCGGCGGAGTCCGCGTCTGCATCCTCGACAGCGGCGTCGAGCTCGACCACCCACTCGTCGGCCGCGTCGACCACTCGGTCGCCGTGGTGCGGGACGAGGACGGGAAGTTGCAGGTCGTCGAGGACGGCGAGGGCGACCTCTGCGGCCACGGCACCGCCTGCGCCGGAGTCGTGCGGGCGCTGGCCCCCGACGTCGAGCTGA
>Ga0134128_10010223_pt1 | contig 11245 bp, 8 predicted proteins | sample KB31754_FD_96462 | JGI IMG/M metagenome (GOLD analysis project Ga0134128, IMG submission 96462) | Terrestrial soil microbial communities with excess Nitrogen fertilizer from Kellogg Biological Station, Michigan, USA - KB3-175-4 | ecosystem: Environmental > Terrestrial > Soil > Unclassified ...
AACCCCAGTGGCGCGGAATACCCCGGAGACTTTGCCGGATTCATTTACGCTCTGCCGTTCGAAAACGAAAAGGTCGTGAATCGTAATCGTGTCGTCCTCCACTCCCGTGATTTCAGAAATAGAAACGACCTTTCTAGTCCCATCCACCAGGCGCGCGATCTGCACAATCACGTGAATTGCGGATGCAATCTGGTTGCGGATCGCCCGCTCCGGAATGTTCAGGTTTGCCATGGAAAACATGCTTTCGATTCTGGACAAAGCGTCACGTTGTGAGTTCGCGTGCACCGTGGTCAGCGATCCCTCGTGGCCCGTGTTCATGGCTTGCAGCATGTCGAAGGCCTCTTCGCCGCGCACCTCGCCGACTACAATACGGTCCGGGCGCATACGCAGGCTGTTGATGACCAGCTCCCGCTGCCGCACCGCGCCTTTGCCTTCAATGTTTGGAGGCCTCGTTTCCAGGCGCACCACATGCTCCTGTTTCAATTGCAGTTCCGCCGCGTCTTCAATGGTCACGATGCGCTCTGAATTCGGAATGAATCCTGAAAGCACATTCAGCAGCGTTGTTTTTCCGGTGCCTGTACCGCCGGAGATCAGAATATTCAGCCGGCCTTTCACCATATGGGAAAGCAATTCCAGCATGGGCTCGGTCAGAGTTTTATTTTCCACCATGACGCGGGAGGTTACAGGGTCGCGCCCGAAGCGGCGTATGGACAAACACGGCCCATCAATGGCCAAAGGAGGAATGATGGCGTTCACACGTGAGCCATCTGCAAGACGCGCGTCTACCATGGGCGAAGATTCATCCACGCGCCGCCCTACCCGCGAAACGATGCGGTCAATGATCTGCATCAGGTGCTGGTCGTCTTTGAAGCTGAGCCCCGTGGGTTCGAGCTTGCCCGCGCGCTCCACGTATACGCGGTTGTAGCGGTTGACCAAAATGTCGGAGATGCTCGGATCGCGCAAAAGGGGCTCCAGCGGGCCCAGGCCGAAAATCTCATCCAGAATTTCTCTGGAAAGGCGTTCGCGCTCGGCAAAGCTAAGCGGTACCGCCTCGCTGTTGACCGTGCTGCGGATGAGCAGCAGCACTTCCTCGCGCGCGGCATCGCCCGCGGTGCGCCCTAATTTCTCCAGGTCAAGACGGTCGAGGATCTTGCGATGCAAGTCCGCCTTGACCTGCTGATATTCGGTCCTCTCAAATGTCTGCGAATTCGCCATGCGAAATCGTAAATCTGGTACTCCCATTTTCTATCCTACCGCCAGGCCACTACACGGACTTAAACAATGACCATGCCGTTCGTTTTACATCAGCATCGTTTTCGGTGAGCCGTGACGCCAGCCCCGCGAAAGCGCGGGCAAGGTCAGTATGGTTCTGGTTCATCAACGGCACTCCGCGGTCAATGGCTGCTGAAACCGCAAAGTACTGGTTCGGAATCTTCCAAAGGAGTTTCACCCCCGCAGCTGTTTCCGCATCGGTCTCGCTGAAACCCGGAATCCTGCGGAAGCGGTTCAGCACCAGTTGCACCTTGTTCTTCCCGGCGCCATCGTGCAAAAACTGCTGCACTCGGGCGGCGCTCCACAGGGAAGCTACGTCCGCATGGGCCACCAGCAGTACTGTTTCAGAAAGATTGCACACTAAACGGGTGGCCCCGTCAATACGTGTGGAAGCGTCCACCACCACATAACGGAATTGATTTACCAGCATGTCAAACAGCCGGGCAAAATCATTGGCGGAAGGCTCTAATGCCAGCGGCGCATTGGCCCCGGCAAGCACCAGCAATCCGTCGCTGTTCCGGGTCATGAAGCTTTCCAGCAGGGAACTGTCGAGGCGGTGCAGATTGCGAATGGCATCTCCCAGGCCGAATGCCGGCTTCAGGTTCATTTGCAGCGTGGCGTGGCCAAGCGGCGCTATGTCAATGAGGGCGGTGTTGCCGTGGGCCGCTTGCAGCGCCATTGCCACATTTACCGCAATGGTAGTCGCTCCGCTTCCGCCCTTGGCATTTACCACCGTAAAGAGCTTGCCCCGGACCTCATTTTGTTTCACGGTCCGCTGCGCCGCGGTGAGCCTTATGAAGGCTTCCAGAAGGTCGGTGGTTGTGGTGGGGCGCTCAATGAACTCACGCGCGCCTGAGCGCATGGCGCTGACAATGACTTGCGGTTGCGACATGCTGCCGATGGCAAATAATGCCGTTTGCGGCATCTCCTGCCGCAGCAGTTCCAGCGCGCGCAACGCCGGGCCGGGCTGCTCCGCGGGAATATCCACCAGGGTGACCACTGGAGATCCGCTTTGAATCCGGCGCATAACGGGGTCCGCGGCTGCCACAGGATAGCTTCCGCACACATGCGCTACCCGGGCCACGCTTGTGCCATCCACAAGGACTCGCAAAACCGTTTGCTGCTCGCTGTCAGCAGCTACGATCACTACAGAAAGCTCTGCCATTACAAAAAACCCTTACCGTTTCAAATCCTGCCTGGCGGCACATTTCCGATGACACGAACGCCTGCGGCCAATTACTTTTTTGGCGCAGGCTTTTTCCCGTCAAATTTGTCCTTATCCATAAATTGCTGTGGATACTTTGGCGTAGCCGGCCCTTGCATGGCCGGTGAAATCTTATGGACCGTGCACAATACCATCAATTCGGAGTTGCTTTTCTGCAAGCTCTTGCTCCTGAAAAAGTTCCCAATGATAGGAATATCGCCGATTCCCGGCACTTTGTTCATTACACTGGTGACGCGATTGTCCATGAGGCCCGCAATCATAAAGCTTTCGCCGTCCTGCAATTCGAATTCAGTCTCGGCCTTCCGCGTGCTCAGCGCCGGGACCGTGAATCCGGAAATGGTCAAAGCGTTCGCAAAGTCGAGTGTGCTTACCGAAGGCGCAACTTTCAGGTGAATGTTTCCATTCGGCATAATTATTGGCGTGAATTTGAGCTGGACGCCGAACTCACGGAATGAAATCGTGACCGCCGTGAATCCCTGGCCGGGCTGAACAATGGGGAAGGGAAATTCCCCGCCTGCCAGAAAGCTCGCTTCTTTTCCATTGACCGCGATCAGATTTGGCTCCGCCAGAATCTGCAACAGGTTCTTTTGTTGCAGAGCGCGAATCACGGCGCCCAGGTTAATGTCATTCCGGAAGAGAAACAGGTTGAGAGGGTCGCTTACGTTAATCGTTGGAGCCGTTGAGGATGTAGAAGTGGTCGTTGTTCCACCGGCGGTGGTTGTGGAATTCGTGCTCGTGGAAACGCTGAATCCGCCGAATTGTCCTGTAGATAGTGTTCCGGTCGTGTTTCCGGCCCCGGGCGTGAATACGTTAAGTCCCAGTTGCGTTACTGCGGAGCGGTCCACTTCTGCAAACTTGACTTCCAGTTCGACCTCGTCCGCGCCCACCGGGCCGAACGTCAGCACATTCACAACGTTTTTAGAATAAGCCTGGGCGATCAAGCCGGCATCTTTTGCTACTTCTTCTGTTGTCACGTGCCCGGAAAGAACGATGGCCGAGCGGGACGCGGTGACTTCAATCTGTTCCGTCGGGAAAATGCGTTTTTCTTCCTCTATACATGCGCTGATGTCCACATCCACCCGCAGATCAAAGCTGCGCGAGCGTTCCAGTTCATCCCAAATCAACAGGGAAACTTCGCCCGGCGAGCGGCCATGCACGAGAATTTGCGTCGGCGTGATGGCAATGGCATCGGCGATTGTCGGGTCTGTTATCGAGACCCGCTTGATGCGTTCGGTGGTGTTAATCAGCAAGGACTTGTCTACCATCACGCGCAACGGCGCGGAGGCGCTCACCTGCGACCCGTTTGCGGAAGCGGTTTCCTGCGCCGGAGCGGATTCGGTCACCTGCGCGGGATGCTCGGCGGACCCTGAGCCAGCCGATGATGGCGCTTGCGCTTCTCCGGGAACAGTCATTGCCACGGCAAAAATCACTACCATGAGCGCGGATAGCACGCCATGCGATCGTTTGAGATTTCCCCAATACTTCTCCCAGGCAGGGGAGCTGGCAAGCATTCTTTTGACCTCAGTTTGGAGTTTCAAATTTCGTAATGTCTTTCTTGTCGCCTTTATAGACTTCCACGGAATAATCGGACGGGGGCGCAACATGGGCCACGTGGTGTGGATGAGCTGCGTGGGTAACAGGCGCAACCGGCGCTGCGATTCTGCCGAATACGCTCGCCTCATCGGTCGTGCTGGCTTCCGTTTGTCCGGTATCGAGCGGGTTGCGGAGCGACAGTTGTATTTTTCCTTCCGAGCTGGCCAATGCCAGCCTCTGCGCATCATCCGGGGAAACTAAAAGGGTAATGACCGGGGAAGTTTGCGCGGTGCCATTCGAGTTGCGTTCAAGATTTTGTCCCGAGGCGATAACAGCGACGTTTCGCAGCACTGTCATCGTCTGCTCCTGCGAGCCGCCAACCGGTGTGCCGGTGACCATCACGTCCACGCGAGTCCCCGGCTGTACAAAACCGGCAACCCCGATAACTTCATTGACGCGCACGGAAACAGCGCGCATGCCCGGCGGAATCAACGCCGGCAGTCCGGACCCCGCGCTCTCTCCCGCAATTTTATTGCGCAGTACAAAATCTCCTGCAGCAATAGGAAGGACCGCGCCGCGACCCACAATTTTGGTTGTGCTGCGGAAGCTGCCCGGCGGGACATCGGCTTCCGGCAAGTGGACTATTTTCAGGTCTTTTTCTTCAATCTTTGCGCCTAGCGGAATATTGACGGCCGCCACAACCACCTGCGCTCCAGCCTGCATACGCGAGCCGTTGCGCGATTCCAGGCTGTGATAGGCCGCATAACTGACGAAAGCGCCCGCCGCAATGGCGATGATCCCGATCAACAAAAACCGGTTCCGGTTCATAAATATTCCTCACTGGAAGGAAGCATAGGGCAAGATGTTCTTTTAAGTAGATAAATGCCGAGGCCGCTACCGGTCCGCGCATTTCTGTCCGCGGCTTTCCCTGGAAAGTTTGCTGCACCCAACCGCACTATCTCCGTTGCTCCCAACGCCAGAGATCCCTAACGCTGAAACTGCATATGGAACATCCGCTGCTTACTGGTTGATTGAACTCGCAACCGAGGAGAAGACATTGTTGGCACTGGAACCGATCAGCTTAATTGTGCCCACCACGATCACCAGGATCACTGCCAGCATCACCGCATATTCGGCGATGTCCTGTCCTTCATCCTCGCACCAAAGCCTGTGGAGAACATACCTCATGTGTTTTCCCTTCTGGATCAAAGCTATTGCAAGAATCGCGGCACAGACTCAAAACGTTGCTCTGCCCTCTTCTCAAACGCCCAAAATTTTCCACGTGAAAATCAATAGCTTGCGAGACCAATAGGCTCAGGTCTCGAATTCTGAATACATCATATCCTGCTTACGCTGCTTTCAAGCGATAAATTCTTGCAGATTATGCCCAAATGAGTTGAAGTTTGGCCTCAATCAGGCGGTTTTCCCCACAAAAATTGTGGCACATAAGGCTTTTACCTACGGCCTGGGAAGATGCAGCCTGCCCGTTCCCCCCCATCATTCCTTGCGTTCCAGAATAACGGCCTGCTGATCAGCATAAACCTGTTTCCAGCCGGATTGCAGGCGCAGCGCGGCAATCAGTGGGGCATTAGGAGGAAGTATGACTGTGCGGATTGGCCATGCCTCGAATTTTTGCCGCCAATGGTTCCGTACGAAGTAAATTTCTGCCAAATCATCCAAAAACCGGTCTCCGTAAACATCCGCCCGCCCATCCGCAAAAACCTCGTATCGAGGATACAGTTTCCAAATTAGGTACCCTCCCCAGTTGTAGTGGTTGAATAACGGCCCCGGAAGATCGTTTTGTGCCAGAAAGCAGATAGCCCGCACCGGAAAATTTTCCGCCTCTGCGCGGGGCTCGCGCTGAATGACTGACCTTACCCACAGCGCCACAAAAATAACAAACCCGGCGAAAATCGCTGCATTCACCGCAACCCTACCCTTCGCCGGTGGAGTCGGGTCGCTTAAATGAATATTCCGTTGCTCAAGCAAGCTTTGAACCAAGCGCCCAAGAATTGGCGCAGCCACAAGAGCAAAAATCGGGATATGACGCACCGATCGGAGCCCGGCAAAGAGCATGACTGAAACCAGTAATATGTCCCGAGGTCTGAGTCGCAGCCTGGAAATGGCTGCCGCTGCAAGCAATGCCAACACCATCAGCAGAAAAGGCAGATACATCAATTTATGAAAGTCGGGCGACATCCACTCCTGTATGTACGCCGCCATAGCTGTGGACGACAATGTGTGCCACGGATACAAATACATCTTTGTGCCGTACGGATTCAAAGGGACTAACGCCAGGCAAAAGCCCAGAGCAAGCGCAAGGTTCCGAAGAGAAGAGGCGGCCTGCGCCCAGGCGCGAAATCCAAAAATCCAATCCAGCGCTGTGCCTATGAAAAACAGCGCAATCAGGGCAATGCCCAAAGCGAATTCCGCATGCAGGTTTACCCACAATACGGTAAGAGGCAGGGTCCACCACAAAAGAGTGACTTCATTTTCGGAGCGCTCCAAAATCCATAGAAAAATACTGGCCAGCAGCAGAGAAAAAATCTGCGGCCGTACGCCCCAGCTTGGCCCAGAAGCCAGCGCTCCCCATATCGTGACCGCCCCCGCGAGATACGGCTTTCCCGGGCAGCGCAGGAAGACAATCAAAAATGCCGCCGCGGAAATCGCAGCAAACAAGAGGATGAGGGCCGCAGTACCGCCGGACCAGTAGAAGCCATACATCAGCAGGTCCGAAAGCCATTCATGATTGATCCACGGCTGCCCTGCGCGGGTAAATGAATAGGGATCGGCGTGAAAAATGTGGTACGTATGCGCAATGATTTGCCCGGTCTTCAAATGCCATCCCAGGTCTGGATCGGTAGCCGGGCGCGTGGCCATGGAGAAAAGACCAAGGGAGAGGACAACAAAAAAAATAGTCCTCAAATCAAGTACCCTGACTGGAATTCCTTTCAACAAAGGAATGCCTTTTGGAGCACTCTTTGATAATTTGTCCACAGAAGCAGCTTAGACTATGCGAATGATTTCGTCAGTTTGCCGATGAAACAAAACCGGCCACGCCCTCTGATCATTCTGTTTCTTGCTGGAATGGTTGCAGTGAATGCGATCGTCCTTTGGTATGGGCGCAATTTTATCTTCAAGGGTTATGGAGATTTTGCGGCGCTTTATACCGCCGGAAAATTATTGGACCGTGGCCAGGGTCCCGACCTATATCTCCGCAGCGCGCAGTGGAAAGTGCAACAGGAATTTGCTTCAAACGTAGAGGTCCGGAAAGGCCCACTACCCTACATTCGGCCTCCATTTGAGGCCCTGCTATTTGCTCCTTTTGCAAGATTTAATTATCCAACTGCATGTGGCCTCTGGATGATTTTTAATATCTTAATTTTGTTTTGTATTCCACCTCTGCTTGCCTTCAATGCCAGGTCTCAACTTGGAATTCCTTACTGGTTGTTAGGGCCTCTTTGTCTGGCATTTACGCCTGTAGCCGTCAGCCTGCTAAATGGTCAAGATGCAATTCTCTTATTGTTCATTTTTTGCCTTGCACTGCATATATTCCAACGCGGTCATAGCTATTTAGCGGGAGCTGTCTTAGCTTTGGGCCTTGTTAAGTTTCACCTTATGATTCCCTTTATTCTTGTGCTCTTATTTCGCAAAAAAATCAAAGTAGTAGCAGGCTTTCTGTTTGCCGCTTTTGGCCTGATTTTAATTTCCATTGCAATTACAGGGTGGCCCCGGGCGCTCGACTATCCCAGATATTTATGGAGGCTAAACGGCATGGTTGGCGCTGGCGTGGTCACTACCGTGAGCATGCCAAATTTTCGCGGCGCTCTTACCGTTTTGCTTGGGAACAGGCCATTGCCCGTTCATGCGAATTTTATTTTGGTCCCAATAGTAATGATTGGAATCTTTATAGCGGCTTCTGGTTGGCGTGATTCAAAAGGCATTCCTGCTCTATCTAGTGCCAGCTACAGCTTTGCGCTCGTTGTTACTCTTTTATGTAGCTACTATGCTTATGGTTACGATCTGACGTTGTTGCTGCTGCCATTCCTTTTATTTTCCGACCAATTTTTAAATCTTCAAGGTTGGCATTGGCCTAAGCTTCTGTTTGCCATCTCGGCAATAATCTTGTTCTGTTCACCACTGATGTGGGCGATTTTCTTCGGCCTGGCGCGCTTTTATTGGCTGATTCTGCCAATGCTTGCATTGGCGCTCTCTTTGTACTGGTGTCTCGCTTGGTCAAACCAGTCGAAGATATTGGCTTTTGATGGAAGATGATGCCAATTGACTTCAGCGATACCAATCCTCCCGCGTCAGCGCCATTCCGCTTTGGCCGTTTGCACTCTTCACCAGCAACGTTTGGTAAAGGTCCAGTTTGCCCGTCTTAAAATAGTGCGCCGAACCCGCCATCTGCAGCTTCCAGATTCGATAAGTCGTGTCATCCACAGCTTGTCGGACGGCCTTTTCGCGGTCCCTCATATTGCGCACCCAATGCCCGAGCGTGAGCGCATAGTGCTCGCGCAAGTTCTCCACGTCGCGGACCTCAAATCCCGATTCTTCTGCATAACGAGTCATGGTTCCAATGGGCACAAGCTCGCCATCGGGAAAGACATACGTATCGCAAAAATTCGGACTGGGTGAAACCCGCCGGCTCTCAGGCACGCCAATGCCATGGTTTAGAAATACTCCTTGAGAGCGCAGCAGCTTGTATGCGCAGGCGAAATATTCCTTGAGGTTTGCTTCCCCTACATGTTCCACCATGCCCACGCTGGCAATTTTGTCGAAGGAGCCGGCCTCGCCCACATCGCGGTAATCTGTCAACGTGGCCTCGCAACGGTCCGCCAATCCCTCCTGCTTGATCCGCTCCCGAGCCAACGCCAGCTGTTGCTCGCTCAACGTAATTCCCCTTGCCTGCACGCCATAGTTCCGTGCTGCGTGAAGAATCAGCCCGCCCCATCCGCAGCCGATATCTAAAAATTGCTCGCCCGGTTGCAATCGAAGCTTCCGGCAAATATGGTCGAATTTTTGGACCTGCGCCTCGTCCAGGCCGTCTTTGGGCGTTTTGAAATATGCGCAGGAGTACGCCATGTTTTTGTCGAGCCAGAGCCGGTAAAAATCATTGGAAACGTCGTAGTGGTAGTGGATCGCGCTCCGGTCGCGGCCCCGCGAATGTCTGCGGCCGTGGAGCTTATTGCCACCGCGCACCGGAAGGTGCGCATGGGAGTCAGAAGGCAGCTCCAGCAGCATCGCGCCCAACCGGAGTTTTTGCGCCTTGCTCAAGTGTTCCACCAGAAAATCAGCCAGCGGAAAAATGCGCTCAATCGCGCCATCTACATCGAAATCTCCGCGCACATAGGCCTCCGCCAGCCCCATTTCATTCCCGGAAGAAAATGCCGTTCGCAGGGCGGCGGGATTAGCGATGTGCCAGGTGAATTGGCGGAATTGTCCGGCCTCCGCCGGCCAGAGATTTCCGTCCCACAGCTCAATTTCAAAATCCCGGGGATGATAATCGCGCAGAAGTTCTTGTAGAAAATGCAGAGTTTTTGCAGATGTTTGTTCCTGTTGCCTAACTTGCAGGGCCATTGCGCACCCCTTCGTCAGCCATTTTCCACCACCAAAGAAAAGTTTGTTCCTTCCCAGTGATTGGCTTCCGGCCAAAAAAATGTAAATAGGATTTCTGTTCCGGCAGAGAACGTTTTCGCCGGGAGATCAGCCGCATGCACGCCCAGGCCCGTATCGCTCGTGGGCAACTTTTGGATGCTCGTCCAGTTGTCTATGCTCCAATGCACGACTGCCGGAACAAGGGTCACCATGCGCAGCGTCTTCCCCAGGGGCATGGAGCGGCATTTATTGTTGAAGCTCCAGAGGAAAAATTCTGCCTTTTGCTTTTTAATCTGGTAACGTTCCACAGTCTGCGGAGGCTGATCGAAAATTTTCCCCTCATGCAGCGACCGCCGCAGCTTAATGTATTCCGAATGGGCCCATACAAGTGGGCACGCTGAACCGGAAGGCTTACCTCGAAACAATTCCCGCCCCGGAATGTCCTCCGCATCCCAAACCTGCTCCGGCAGCAAACGGCTTCCTTCCGTAGCAAATTCCATGACTTTGAGCAGCCTTTCCGCTTCTTCCGGATGTCCAGCGGCCAGTTCATAGTGGGCGCGCTCGCCGGCCAGTAAGGGCCAGGCGCGCCCAATGCCCGTTCCGTCAAAAGGGCTGCCATCTTCGTGCTCTCCATAGCCGTCGCCGTTATAGCGGTACCAGCACGGGCCTTGCGGCAAATTCACACGCAGCAATGAATCAATCACTTTCACGGTATTCAGCATTCGCGGGTCATCCGCAGCCCGCAAGCCGAAGCGCACCAGCGCTAATGCATCCGGACTGATGAGATGCTGCACAGACGAATTGTTTTGCCCCGCCGGGCGGTTCTTAATGGGAACATACCCTTGCAACGGCGATGCTGCGCAGTCGCCACCGCTGGAGGAAATGCGCACGTAGTAACCATCCACGCCCAGCTGCCGTCCCAGGTCGCCATCTTCGGCATAAGTCCAGCGCTCTATGTTTTCATTCCAGCAATCGGCGGTTTCGCGCAGGTAAGTCGCGGCGTTTCTTTCACCTACGGCGTCTGCAATGTCGGCAGCCGCGAGTAAAGCCGAGACTTCCACGGCCAGGGTGAAGGGAGAATATCCCGCGTCTTCTTCCCAGCGGTCCTGCTGGGTCACCGGCCCATTCCGCAGTAGAAACATCGCGCTACGAGATACCATGCGCCACCAGCGCTTCAGGTCCCCTAACGGCGAAGGCGCGGCGCGCCTGAGAACATCAACCAGCAGAATAGGGAAAACGGCCTCATCCATTTGCAGGCCCTTCCAGTAGGGCCTGCCATCCAGCCACATGTTTTGCGCCCAGTGGCCGTCGGCTTCCTGTGTGGATTCCAGGTAGTGCAATACACGCATGGCGTCGGGTTGCGCGCCCGCGGCCAGAAATCCCCATGCGGTTTCAACCAGGTCGCGCGGCCAGATCAGGTGATAGCCGCCCAGGTCTTCATCGCCTTTGTTGAATCCCCAGGGAATAGAGAGGCTGGCAATCACCCCGCCCAGAAAATCTTTGGACTCATGCGAGCGGAGCACCGCAATGCTGCTGCGGTAAAGGTCGCGTTCGCGCCGGGGCTCATCGAGTTTTAGCAGCCCGCTCTGCCAATGCTTCCAATGTCGCACATACTCA
>Ga0134128_10010225_pt1 | contig 11243 bp, 11 predicted proteins | sample KB31754_FD_96462 | JGI IMG/M metagenome (GOLD analysis project Ga0134128, IMG submission 96462) | Terrestrial soil microbial communities with excess Nitrogen fertilizer from Kellogg Biological Station, Michigan, USA - KB3-175-4 | ecosystem: Environmental > Terrestrial > Soil > Unclassified ...
CGAGGCCAGGCATATCCATGGCGCGCAACACCCGGTCGGGGATGTTGGTCGGTCCTGGAATCTGGAGAAAATGCCTTCCTGTATGCACGGTCATCTGGGGTCCCTTCCCGGCGAGGTCAGTGGAGGCGCTCGAATAGCACCATTCGGCCGGCTTTTCCTCCGCCAAGCGCCTGCCGTCAATGCATAAGAGGTCGCTCTCCGCGGCCGAAATGCCGCCCATGCGTGGGGCGGTCCGTCGCTTTGCGGGAAGGGTTAAAACCACCATCGGGGACCGGCTAGTTCTTCACGATCTTCAGGTGCGACGGCGAATTGGCGACGGACTGTTCCTCCAGCGATTTGATCGCGGCCTCCACGCCACCGGAGCGGTGCGGCACGCCGGCCGCCGCCAGCCCCATCTCGACCCCCGACAGCGCCCCAAGCAGGGTCAGCTCGTTGCACTCGCCGAGATGGCCGATCCGGAAGACTTTGCCGGCGACCTTGCCGAGGCCGGAGCCGAGCGACATGTTGCTCCTCTCCAGCACGACCTTCCGGAACTGGTCCGCATCGTGGCCGGGCGGCATCAGCACGGCAGTCAATACCGGCGAATACTCGGCCGGGTTCTGGCACAGCACTTCCAGGCCCCAATGCGCCACCGCGGTGCGGGCCGCAGCGGCAAGGCGCTTGTGGCGGGCGAAGACGTTCTCCAGCCCCTCCTCCAGCAGCATCGCGATGGCTTCGCGCAGGCCGTAGAGCAGATTGGTCGCGGGCGTATAGGGGAAGAAGCCGTTCGCATTCGGCTTTAACATCTCCTCCCAATCCCAATAGGAGCGCGGCATCTTGTTGGTCTTCGCCGCGGCCCGCGCCTTGTCCGAAATGGCGTTGAAGCCGAGCCCCGGCGGCAGCATGAAGCCTTTCTGCGAGCAGCTCACGGTGACGTCGACCTTCCACTCGTCATGCCGGTAATCGACCGAGCCGAGCGAGGAGATGGTATCGACCAGCAGCAGCGCGGGATGGCTGGTCTTGTCGAGGGCGGCACGGATTTCGGCGATCCGGCTGGTGGTGCCGGTCGAGGTCTCGTTATGGACCACCATCACCGCCTTGATGGTGTGGCGAGAGTCCTGCGCGAGCCGCGCCTCGATCGCGGCCGGATCGGCGCCATGGCGCCAGTCGCCCGGCATAAACTCGACATCAATGCCCCAGCGCACCGCCATGTTGCGCCAGAGGGTGGCGAACTGGCCGGTCTCGACCATCAGCACCTTGTCGCCGGGCGACAGCGTGTTGACGATCGCCGCCTCCCACGCACCCGTCCCCGACGAGGGGAAGATCATGACGGGGCCCGCGGTCTGGAAAATCTTCTGGCAGCCCTGGAAGACCGTTTTTGCGAGCTCGGCAAACTGGGCGCTGCGATGGTCGATCACCGGCATATCCATCACGCGGAGCACGCGGTCCGGCACTGGGCTGGGACCCGGAATCTGCAGGAAATGGCGTCCTTGGTGCTGCATCCGTGCCTCCCACGGCGATAAGAGCTCGAATATTGCATTCATTTTTGATCGCATCAAGCCCAATACTGAGCACAATCTTATTGCCCAGCGACATCAAAGCGCGGCATAAACTCGTTCCATGAAACCCCTGATTCCCAGCGAGACGATCCCGGCCGCCACCGCCGAGCGCGAAGACCAGTCGCTGCATGACGAGATCCTGACCCGCCTGCGCGACCACATTGTCGAGGGCAACATCCCCGACGGCGGCCGCATCCCGGAACGGCAGCTCTGCGAGATGCTCGGCATCTCGCGCACGCCGCTGCGCGAGGCCCTGAAGGTTCTGGCCGCCGAAGGCCTGATCGAGCTGCTGCCCAACCGCGGTGCCCGCGTCCGGCAATTGAGCGAACGCGACCTCGCCGAACTGTTCGACGTCATGGGCGGGCTCGAGGCCCTCGCCGGCCGGCTCGCCTGCGAGAATATCAGCGATGCCGAGATCGCCGAGATCGAGCGGCTGCATTACGAGATGTACGGCTTCTACCTGCATCGCGACATGCACGGCTATTTCCGCGTCAACCAGCTCATTCATCAGAAGATCGTCGAGGCTTCGCGCAACGCCACCCTGCTTGCGACCTTCGCCAGCTTCGCCGGACGCATCCGCCGCATCCGCTACTCCGCCAATTTCGCCCGCAAGCGCGAGCGCTGGGGCGAGGCCATGCGCGAGCACGAGGCGATCCTGGAGGCGCTGCGCCGCCGCGCGGGCAGCGAACTCGCCGACATCCTGTTCGCCCATTTGCGCAACAAGCACGCGGCCGCAGTCGAGCACTTAAAGCAGGCCGAACCGGCCATCGAAGCCACCTGACCTCGCAATTTTGCATTCAAAACTTCAATCCCATCCAAAGGGATTGAATTGCCGCCTGCCGCCGACTACGGACAAGCATGCCCGAGAACGGAAAGACCCCGCTTCAGTCCAAACTCGCCCGCGAGATCACGGGAGAGGTGCTGTTCGACCGTTTCAGCCGCGGGCGCTATGCGACCGATGCCTCCTTTTACCAGATCGTGCCGGAAGGCGTGGTCGTGCCCCGCACCATGGACGAGGCGCTGCGCGCGCTGGCGATTGCGCGCGACGATGGCCGCATCGTCACTCCCCGCGGCGGCGGCACCTCGCAATGCGGCCAGACCGTCAACAACGGCATCGTCATCGACTTCTCGAAATATCTGAATCGCATCCTCTCCCTCGATGTCGAGAACAGGACCTGCGTGGTCGAGCCCGGCATCGTGCTCGACGATCTCAACCGGCAACTGAAAAAGCACGGCCTGTGGTTTCCGGTCGACGTCTCGACCGCCTCGCGCGCCACCATCGGCGGCATGGCCGGCAACAATTCCTGCGGTGGACGCAGCCTGCGCTACGGCACCATGCGCGACAACACGCGTTCGATGGATGCCGCGCTCGCCGACGGCACGCGGCTGCATTTCGGCGAGGTGCCGCGCGACCTCGCGCATGTCAATGCGCCGGACGACGGGCTCGCGCTGTTCCGTGACATGCTTGATCTCGGCGAGCGCGAAGCGGCGGAGATATCAGACAAGTTTCCAAAGGTGCAGCGCCGCGTCGGCGGCTACAATCTCGATGCCCTCACCCCGCGCAATGCCGCCAACAACATGGCGCATCTGCTCGTCGGCTCCGAGGGCACGCTGGCCTTCACCACGCAAGTCGAGTTGAAGCTCTGGCCGGTCATCCGCAACAAGGTCCTCGGCATCTGCCATTTCGGCAGCTTTTATGAAGCGATGGATGCGGCCCAGCATCTGGTGAAACTGCGCCCCATCGCGGTCGAGCTGGTCGACCGCACCATGATCGCGCTCGGGCGCGACATTGCGATGTTCAAGCCTGTGATCGCATCCGCCGTGCGCGGCGATCCGGATGCGATCCTGGTCGTGGAGTTCGCCGAGGAAGATCAGGCCAAGAATCTGCAACGCTTGAAGCAGCTCACGGAGTTGATGAGCGATCTCGGCTTCGGCTGGAGCAATCCGCAGCGCAAATGGGGTGGCGTGGTCGAAATCACCGAGCCCGCGCTGCAAACCGCGATTGCCGATTTCCGCGCCGCCGGTCTCAACGTCATGATGTCGATGAAGGAGGCCGGCAAGCCCGTCTCGTTCGTCGAGGATTGCGCGGTGCCGCTTCAGCATCTCGCCGACTACACCGATCGGCTCAACGCCGTCTTCCGCAAGCACGGCACCAGCGGCACCATGTATGCGCATGCCAGCGAAGGCTGCCTGCATGTGCGCCCGGTGCTGAACCTTCGCCTCGACAAGGACGTCAAGGCGATGCGCGCGATTGCCGAAGAAGCCTTCGCCATGGTGCGCGAATACAAGGGCTCGCATTCCGGCGAGCATGGCGACGGCATCGTGCGCTCGGAATTCCATGAGACGATGTTCGGCCAGCGCATCGTCGCCGATTTCCGCGAGGTGAAGCAGCGCTTCGATCCCGGCAATGTGCTCAATCCCGGCAAGATCGTCGATCCGCCCAAGATGGATGACCGCACGCTGTTCCGCTATCCCTCAGGTTATCGCGTCAGCGAACTAAAGACCGTGCTCGACTGGTCGGCCTATCCCGGCGCCGGCGGCGGTTTCCAGGGCGCGGTCGAGATGTGCAACAACAACGGCGCCTGCCGCAAGCTCGAGGGCGGCGTGATGTGCCCCTCCTATCGCGCGACCCGCGACGAGAAGGATGTGACACGCGGCAGGGCGAACACGCTGCGGCTTGCGATCTCCGGCCAGCTCGGACCGGATGCGCTCGCCTCGGACGAAATGGCGGAGACGCTGACACTCTGCGTCTCCTGCAAGGCCTGCCGCCACGAATGCCCTGTTGGTGTCGACATGGCCAAGATGAAGATCGAGGTCCTGGCCGCGCGCGCCGCCGTCAAAGGACTTTCGCTGCGGGACCGCCTGGTCGCTTACCTGCCGCATTACGCTCCCCTCGCCTCGCGCTTGGCGTGGCTGGCGAACGCACGCAACGACAGCGCGATATTGCGTTCGCTGTTCGAAAAATTCGCCGGCATCAGCGCCAAGCGCGCCTTGCCTGCTTTCCGTAGCGATACGTTCCGTACCGATGCCGACGCGTTCGGCCCGGCCAATGGCCGCGAGGTCGTGCTGTTCGCCGACACCTTCAATCGCAATTACGAGCGCGAAAACCTCGACGCCGCGCTGCGCGTGCTGGTCGAAGGCCGCTATCGCGTACATGTCCCGAAGCCCGCGAGTGGCGGCCGCCCGCTCTGCTGCGGACGCACCTTCCTTTCCGCGGGCCTCGTCGATCAGGCCCACGCCGAGCTCGACCGGCTGGTTGCGACCTATGCGCCGTTCGCGGCGCGCGGCGTGCCCATTATCGGTCTCGAGCCGAGCTGCCTGCTCACACTCCGCGACGAGCTGCTGTCGCTACGCAAGGACGATGCCGCGAAAACCATCAGCGCACATGCGCTGTTGTTCGAGGAATTCCTGGTGCGCGAGGCCGAGGTCGGCCGGCTGCAACTGAAGCTCGGCGCCGTCGGCGCCAAAGCTCTGGTGCATGGCCACTGCCACCAGAAATCGTTCGGCGCGTTCAAGCCGGTCGAGCAGGCGTTGCGCCTGATCCCGGATCTCGCGGTCGAGACCGTGGAGTCGAGCTGCTGTGGCATGGCCGGTGCCTTCGGCTATGGCGCGGACACCTACGACGCCTCGATCCAGATGGCCGAGCTGTCGCTGCTGCCCGCGGTGCGCAGCGCCGATGAGGCAACGCTCATCGTCGCCGACGGCACGTCATGCCGGCATCAGATCAAGGATGGCACGACACGCGAGGCCATCCATGTCTCGCGCGTGCTCGCCATGAGCCTCGACCGCGCGAAATCCGATTCATCCTCTACATAAGGAAAAACTCAATGGCTGAACTGACCCTCGACGTCGCCCGCAAGATCCTCGATGCCGCGCTGGCCAAGGCGGTCGAGAAGAAGCTGAAGCCGCTCTGCATCACCATTCTGGACGCGCGCGGCGTGACCAAGATGACGGCGGCTCAAGACGGCACCAGCCTGATGCGCGAAGAGATCGCCAACGGCAAGGCCTATGGCGCGCTCGCCATGGGCATGGGCTCGCGAGCGTTGTTCCAGCGCGCGCAGGAGCAGGCTTATTTCATCGGCGCCGCCAACGCGCTCGCGCAAGGCCGCCTCGTGCCCGTGCCCGGTGGCGTCCTGATCCAGGACGGCACCACGCTGCTCGGGGCGATCGGCATTTCCGGCGACACGTCAGACAATGACGAAGCCTGCGCCATCGCCGGCATCGAGGCCGCGGGCCTGAAGGCCAATCCGGGATAGTCTTGCAGGCTGGGTTGAGCGCAAGCGAAACCCACCCTCGCACGACCGCCGCTTTACCCGAACTGCCCCATCAGCACAAACGCCTGCGCAATGGCGGGAACGTGGCAGGCGAGCAGCAGGCTCACGCACCACGGCAGCAGCGAAACAAGCGCGATCAGCTCGAGCTCGGACGCTTGCGTGGATCGGGTCCTCACGGGCAGTTCAGTGGGCACAAGAGCGCCTCGTTTTCGTGGAAGCTCCAGCAGGGCGGAACCAGCTCGCCACTAACCGACCGCGTGCCGTCTCCCTACTTCGCCTTCGGCAAAGGCGGGCTCAGTGGCTGGGCGTGCCAGCCGCGCCTTGATGACCGGCTTCAGCACGAAGAAGCCGAGCAGTGCCGCAACCACGTTCATGCCGCATCCGACCGCGTAAACCGCGTGCCAGCTTCCGGTGGCGTGCGTCAGCACATTGCCGAGCGGCACCAGCAGCGAAGCGACGCCCTTGGCCGTGTACATGATGCCGTAATTCACGGTGACGAATTTCCGCCCGAACGCATCGCCGACCGTCGCCGCGAACAGGCTGAAAATGTCGCCCCAGAACAGGAATACCAGCCCATCGGTCACGATGAACGACATCGCCGTCACGCCGAAGAAGCCGAAAGCGCCAAGGGCGATCGCCTCGATGCCGAACGCGATCGCCATCATGTTCGCCCGCCCGATATGATCGGAAATCCAGCCGTTGAGCGGTCTGCCGACGCCGTTGGTGATGTTGTGGAAGGTGAGCGCGGCCACGATGGCCGGCATGCTCAGGCCGAAGATGACGACGGTGGCGTCAGCGATGCCGCGCTCCTTGGCGATCGGCGCGAGCTGCGCGGCCGATATCAATCCGCCGGCGGCGACCAGGAAGAACATCAGGTACATGATCCAGAAGATTGGCGATCGCACCGCCTGCGATGGCGGAACGTCTTCGCTGCTCTGCAGCACCTTGATGTTGGAGACGTCAGGAAGCTCCTCGACCCTCGGCGCTCTGATGAAATTCGAGACGATGACGATGATGACGCCGTAGAGGATGCCGAAGAACAGGAAGGTGTGCTGGTATCCGCTGGATTGGATCATGGCCCGAATGGGTGCGATGGTGATCGCAGCGCCCGCTCCAAAACCCGCGGCCGTCAGCCCGCCACACAAGCCGCGCTTGTCAGGAAACCATTTCAGCGCGTTGCCGACGCAGGTCCCGTACACCGCGCCGCCGGCGAAGCCCGCGATCGCGCCGCCCAAATAGAACATACCAAGAGAAGTGGCCTTTGAGTTGACGTACCATGCGAGGAAGGTGCCGACACCGCCCGCCAGCACCATCCAGCGCGGACCGATCCGATCCACGATCCAGCCTTCGAACGGGACGAGCCAGGTTTCCAATAGAATGAAGATCGAGAACGCGACCTGGATCTCGGCCTTGGACCATCCCCACTGATGCTGGATCGGCAGCACGAACAGCGTCCAGCCGTACTGAAGATTGGCGACGCTTGCCATGCAGATGATGCCGAGAACCAACTGAACCCAGCGATTGGAATGACCCGTGCGGGCCGATGCAACGGACATGAGGCGCTCTCCCTGAGCGGAAAGGCGGATTTTGCTTATCCCTTTGGGAGACCAGAATGGAACGATCTGACGGATCGCGCCTTAACGGCGGACATTGATCCAGGTTAAGCCCGCGTTCTTCGCGCGGCCTATCTTGCGCATATCGCTCAGCATTTCGGCTAATAGCAACGACCGGCAGGGAACCTTGCGACAGCCCATCGGTTGATCGGGGATCAACGGGTTTTATTGACATGGATCAATCGCTACGCCGTCGCGCGCATGCTGTTCGCGTGACAGAGCAGACGTCTGCGCCGGCAAGAGCCGCCCGCGAGGGCGCCGTCGCGGATGACTGGCTCAGCGCGCATGGCCGCAGCGTGAGACACCTGAAGCTTGCCAAAGCCAGGGACGCCGTGATCTCAGGCAGCCATCATGATTGCATCTACTTCAACCAAGATGGCTGGCTCGCCCGCTACAAGATCCTGCACAAGGGCTCCCGCCAGATCCTGGACTTTATCCTTCCCGGCCAGGTCTTCGGCCTGCCGGCCTGCCTGTTCCCGCACGCGCCCTACTCCGTCCTCGCGATCACCGAGGCGACCGTCACCGCCATTCCGTTCAACATGGTCGACAACATCTTCGAGCGCGATCCGGCGCTGGCCAAAGCCCTGCTCTGGTCCACGGTGCAGGAAGCAGCAATCCTCGGCGAGCATCTTACCGATGCCGGCCGCCGCTCGGCCTATGAGCGGGTCAGTCATTTGCTGCTCGAACTGCTCGTCAGGCTGAACAGGGGTCATCGCAGCGGCGGGATGACCCTCTCGATGCCGCTGACGCAGGAACTCATTGCCGATACGCTTGGCCTCACCACCGTTCATGTCAACCGCACGCTGCGCGCGCTCCGCGAGGACAAGCTCATTGCGGTGGATGGAAAGTCCATCACCATTGTCGATTTCGAGGCACTGTCATTGCTGTGCGACTTCGAGAAATCCTACCTCGGGCAGGTCGGTCGGATGGTGCCGCACGGCACCGCAGGCGTCGCGTTCGGAAATTAATCTCAAATCAAAAGGCCATCACTTGAAGATGTGGTGGACAAATCAGCGAAATCGCAATGATTTCGGATGGATATCTTTGTCACTGCTGCTCGTTTGCTCGACTATCTCCTCTCGGATCGCGCTTGGGAAATCGAGATTGGGAAATTGAAAACGCTCGCCGTTCCAATTTTTGCTGTCAGCGGCCTGCCGTTACGCTTTCGACAATGAAGACTATCCGCGTCTATGAGCCCGTTCTCGAGGTTCTGCGCGCCGCGCTGGATCGGCGTGGTGACGCAGATCGCCATGCAGCCGCCTCCGCTTCTCATCATGTCCGCGATAGAAAGTAGATGCGACACGATCTAGCTGAACGAATCCTGGTCACGGGGGGCAGTGGATTTCTCGGTTCTCATCTATGCGAGCGCCTGCTTGCAGGTGGAGCCGAAGTCCTGTGCGTGGACAATTTCTTCACCGGCACTCGGCGCAATATCGAACATTTGCTCGGCCATCCCCGCTTCGAGTTGATGCGCCACGATGTGACCTTTCCGCTCTATGTCGAGGTCGACCGCATTTACAATCTCGCCTGCCCGGCCTCACCAGTGCACTACCAGCACGATCCCGTACAGACCACCAAGACCAGCGTGATCGGCGCCATCAACATGCTGGGACTCGCGAAACGGCTGAAGGTTCCGATCCTGCAATCGTCGACCTCAGAGATCTACGGCGATCCCGCTGTCCATCCGCAAACCGAGGACTATTGGGGCAACGTCAACCCGATTGGAGTCCGGTCCTGCTATGACGAAGGCAAACGCTGCGCGGAAACCCTGTTCTTCGACTATCGGCGCCAACACCGGGTCGCAATCAAGGTTGCGCGCATCTTCAACACTTACGGCCCGCGCATGCATCCGAATGATGGTCGGGTGGTGTCGAACTTCATCGTCCAGGCGCTCCAGGGTGATGACATTACAATCTACGGCAATGGCGAGCAGACCCGTGCCTTTTGCTATGTCGACGACATGATTGATGGTCTCATGCGGCTCATGGGATCAGCCGATGAGGTCGTCGGTCCGCTTAACATTGGCAATCCCGAGGAGATTACGATCCGCGAGCTCGCTGAGCTGACGATCGAGCTGACACGCTCGCGTTCGAAAATCGTCTATCGCCCGCGCGCGCAAGACGATCCGTATCGACGCCGGCCAGACGTTTCGCTCGCGAACGCCGTGCTTGGTTGGGCACCACGGACCCCGATCCGCGAGGGACTCGTTCAAACCATAGCTTATTTCGAAATGCTGCTTTCCAGACTGGCTGACCATTCACGAGAGAGGCGCAAATGAACGCCCCTCTGTTGGCTTGCGCCTAGCGAACCATCCAGGGCTGCAACTCACCCGTCTTCAGGATCGCGAAAGCAAACTCGTTGCACTGGCTGGGCAGCACGGCGGCGAACAATCGCGATAAAGGCTCAACCAGCGATCCTGCGGCACGTAGCGCATTGCTGCCCGATCGCGTGAACCGCTGTACCGGGATTCGCATGTCATAGAAGAACTCAATATTCGGCTTGCGGGATGGATCGAAGGTCGCGACCGTCTTCCAGACCTCCCGCTCGGTCCACCGGTAGACAAAATTCGGAATACCGGTCTCGGCTACCCCACCACTGCCGTCTGCGCCGACCGAATCGACCTCATAGTCCATCGTCAAACCCAGCTTCACCGCTGTCCGCATCAGCAGGCTGTCGCGGGATTCGAACGCAATTGCTGCTTTGCGAGCTACCCGGTACATCTCCAGGAGCGCACGATGCGGCGAATAGCAGTGATGCAAGCCAGCGTGGACGATCACGATATCGAACGAGCCATCCGCATAGGCCAGGTGCTCGGCGTCCTGGCGCTCTTCGGCACCGCTGATATTGGTGAGCTTGAAATTGGTAAACCCGATCTCCCGCACGACGGCTTCGTCCAATGGACCGCCGCAGACGATCAGGACGGTATCCGACGTGGACAGCTTGCCGGCGGTAATCAATTTCCGGAGAACGTCGCAATAAAAGCCGGTCACTACGTCGCGCATGGATCACTTCCAGGTGGAGAAACTCAACGGGCGGCACCGGCGTTATAGAGACTATCCCGGCGGACCGCGAGATCAGATGGATCGATCCGTAAAGAATAAAGGCCGCAGCTTTCGACAGACGCGCCGCCCAGTATATGCTTTGCCCATCCCAGGATTTCTCGGAGGCGTATCATGATCGAGGCCATCAGCGCCATCACTCTCGCCACCCACGACATGCAGCGCGCCGTCCGCTTTTACAATTCGCTCGGCTTCGACATGCTCTATGGCGGCGAGACGGCTCCCTTCACCAGCTTCCGCGCCGGGCCCGGCTATCTCAACCTGATCGCGCAGGGTGACGAGAAGCAATGGTCGTGGTGGGGACGCGTCATCTTCTATGTCGACGATGTCGATGCCCTCCACGAGCGTGCGATGAAAGCCGGCCATCTGCCCTCGAGCACGCCCCGCGACGCCGAATGGGGCGAGCGCTATTTTCACTTGAGCGACCCCGATGGCCATGAGCTGAGCTTTGCACGGCCGCTGCGTAAAGCAGCGTAACAATCCAGCTGCCAAAACGCCGATATTGCGAAATCGTTCAAGGCGATCCCACGCGTCATCTCCCCTGTCACCCAAAAGACACTTGCGCCGTCGGGCAAATCAGTGGCCTTGCTTCGTCTGTTCTGTCCAATCACAGAGGGGCGTTTGCGCAATCGCCACGAACGTTGGATGCAGGATGCGATGGACGCTGATGGGCCGCAGGCGAGCGGCGCAGCCGGCGGACGGCGAAATCGTGTGGTCCCGGCCTCCCGACGCTGAGGTCAAGCCTTGCGGGCGATCCGC
>Ga0134128_10010226_pt1 | contig 11242 bp, 9 predicted proteins | sample KB31754_FD_96462 | JGI IMG/M metagenome (GOLD analysis project Ga0134128, IMG submission 96462) | Terrestrial soil microbial communities with excess Nitrogen fertilizer from Kellogg Biological Station, Michigan, USA - KB3-175-4 | ecosystem: Environmental > Terrestrial > Soil > Unclassified ...
CAGCTATTTCGGCAGGTACGCGGACTTCCGGTGACATTGTTTCGAGTGATTGGATCACGATGTCGAGCGTAATCGTCTTCATGAAAGCGCATACTGCTTCCGGATTCACCGGATAGAACTTCTTGTCCGAAAAGTCCTTATTCAGACGATGCATGATGCCCAGTTCGGTGCCGACGGCGAATTCGGGAGCGGGAGACTGGCGAATGTGCTTGATCATGCCCTCGGTGGAAAGGAAGAATGTCTTTTCCTGCGGCAAAGTGCCGTCAAAAACCTTGGCCATGCACGAGCTGACGCAGCCGCATTCGGGATGAAGCAGCAACTCAATGTCCGGATGATCTTCCATTATTTGATTCACCTGCTCAGGCTTGATCGTTTTGTGAACATGGCAATAACCGGGATACGCGATCACGTTGCTCCGCTGGGTTTGGCGCGCGACGACCGTGGCGAGGTATTTGTCCGGGACGAACAGGACTGGCCTATCCGCGGGAATCGAAGCGACTACTTTCGCCGCATTTGCGGATGTGCAGCAATAATCGCTTTCGGCTTTCACGGCCGCGGATGTATTGATGTAAGACACGACGACTGCGTCCGGATATTTTGATTTCCACTCGCGCAGTTCTTCAACTGTGAGCGAAGCCGCAAGCGAGCATCCGGCGCGCAGGTCGGGCAAAAGCACGGTTTTCTCAGGACAGAGAATCGAAGCCGTCTCTGCCATGAAGTGGACGCCGCAGAAAACGATCGCGGCAGCGTCCGTTTTTGCCGCGGTCTGCGAGAGACGCAGCGAATCCGCCACGGCGTCTGCCACTTCCTGAATTTCCGGACGCTGATATAGATGCGCCAGAATGATTGCTTTTCGCTCGGAGCAAAGCTCGCGAACCCGTTTCTGCTTGCGGAGGATTTCTTCGGGCGAGTCGCCAATATTTTGAATCACGGGTAGCTCATACCGTTCGTCGAATGATTTCCGTGGTGCCGCTGCTGTACTCATTTAGGTTCCTTTCACCGGAAAATAGGATTATGAAATTCTTTGTGCAAGGTCGAGCGCCCTCACGGAATGCGTCAGGGCGCCGGCCGATATGGCATCTGCGCCGGCCGCCGCATATTCCTCGATGTTGTTTTCCGTAACTCGGCCGCTGGCTTCGATCAACACCTCGTCATAGAGACTCTTCGCGCGCAGGTTCTCAATAATCCGTGCAATCTCCTGAGGTGCCATATTGTCCAGCAACAACAGACACGGATAAGGCTTGTCATCCTGCTCGCGGAGGCCGCGGAATTTTGTGGCCGCCGCAATCGCAGCCGGGGCGCTGCGTACCTCGACCTCGATAAAGGCAGATTCGCGACGGAGTTCCCAGGCGCGTTCGATGGCTATCGGCACAGCGCGCTCTTCGCTGGGCGCGAGCACGGCGAGATGATTGTTCTTCACGAGGATGGCGTCGCCCAATCCGAGCCGGTGCGTTCCGACGCCGCCGAGATGGACCGCGCGTTTATCGAGCAGACCACAAGGAGTCTTGCGCGTGCCGACGAGCCGCGAGTCAGGATTGCGGCGGGCGACTCGGCTTTGCAGACGATGAGAGACGGTGGCGATACCGCACATTCGTTGAAGTAAATTCAATCCCACGCGCTCCGAAGAGAGAAGTCCGGATTCGTCGCCTTCGATGCGTGCGAGAATTTCTCCCGCATTAAATGGACTGCCGTCTTTAACGAGTAGAAAAACCGCAAGCTGCGTCGTTCGAAGCAAAAAGGCCAGCTCTTCAAGACCTGCGGCAATGCCGGGCTCGCGCGCCACGATGTCCGCTTTTGCTTGCCTTCGCGGGAGGCGTAGCGCTGCAACAGTGATATCGCGTGGCGCCGTGTCCGATTCAAGGAGGCTATCCAGCAGGGGACGGACGGCATTTCGGTATTCGGCATTTGCCAGTGTGAGCGAACCGCCGCGGAAAAGCGCTTCTTCGGTGCGTTGTACACGCGTTTGGGGCGCGGCGATAAACGATGCGGCGGTCATTTCAGCAAGAGCCCTTGTTCGCGCAGATGGGCCTTGGCCCGTGCCACCATTTCCGCGCGATGCGCTTCAACCGTGTGCAGATGCACTCCGCCGGTAAGAGATGAGAGAAGCGAAGCCTTCTTCGCACGGACCTGTTGCAGAAAATCCTGCACGTCTGCGCGCGATTCAATCATTAGCGAGCCGCGAAGCTCGCCATAAAGCGGATGCTCGACGATTACGTCGATCACTTTCACGCCATGATCGACCAGAATATTCAGCTCTTCCTCCGTGCGCTCCGGAGAATGATCGCAGGCAAGAATTTCTCGATGACCAAGTTTGAATGCGTCCGGCAGGCGATACCCACGAGGCGTGGCAAGAATTTCAGATCCTGCAGCGCGAAGGATGGCGATATCTTGGACGATGCACTGCCGGCTGACGTCAAAGTGCTGGGCCAGCTCGCTGCCGCGCACAGGTGAACGATGCCGCTCTATCCAGGACAAAATGCGGCGGCGCCGGTCTTCGCCCGCGTCGTTCGCCAGAGAAGGTGGAGGCGTCGTGCGCCTCGATGGCCGAGAGGTGGCCAGCATCGTGCCTCACAGCTGTCTTGTCAGCTAACTAGACAGATGACAAGCATAGCAAAAGAATGGGCTAAGAGCGAGTCATTAGCGATGAACAGCCTAGGAGAGGACTTTGCGGAGGCGTTCGTAGGTCGTGCTGAGTTCTTCGGGTTCAGTACGGGTTTCGCCGATCACGGTCATGAAACTGGAGTCGCCAGACCAGCGCGGCAGGACGTGCAGATGCAGATGGCCGGTTATGCCGGCGCCCGCCGCCCGGCCCAGATTCATACCAATGTTGTAGCCTTCCGGGTGGTATAGCTGTTCTTGCGCCTTCTGCACCCGCTGCGCCAAGAGCATCATTTCAGACAACACATCCGGCGGCGCGGCCGTAAGCTCCGCTGAATGGGCATAAGGCACGATCATGACGTGCCCGCTGGTGTAGGGATAACGATTCAGTATAATGAAATTTTTCTCGGCGCGATGGACGATCAGCGTTTGCCTATCGTCGTTCGCCTCAAGTGAACGGCAGAAGACGCATCCATCGTCCTTGGACGCTTCCGCCACATACCGGTAGCGCCACGGCGACCAAATGTAATCCATCCGGTCAGCCTTGCGTTGTACCGCTGCCTGCCGCGCCCGCCGCGGTGGATTTGGGATTATTGACGTAGTCCTTCAGTTCTTTGCTCGGCTTAAAGAAGGGGATTTTCTTTGCGGGAACTTCGACCTTTGCGCCCGTCTTGGGGTTCCGGCCGGTGCGTCCGCGGCGCTGGCGCGTGCGGAAGCTGCCAAAGCCGCGAATCTCGATCTTGTCATCGGTCTGCAATGCGCCGATGATGCTGTCAAAAATTGTCTCGACGACCGCCTCAGACTCCTTGCGCGGCAACTCGGTAACCCGTGTGACCTCTTCAACGAGGTCTGCCTTTGTCATCGTGTGGTTGTCTGGTCCAGCCGCGGCTTCTGCCATGAGATGCGAGCCTCCTGTGAATGCTGAATGCGTTATCTGCGCGCCAGGCGGGGTTAGCGCACAATCTTTGGATACCATCAAATGGCTGCAACGTAAAGATTTTCCTGATAGATAGCGGCCTACCAGAAACCCGCCGGGCCGGCTGCTTCTAGCTCGACGCCTGGCGCTTGGCCAAGATTGCGTCACCAATGGTCGCGTTCGGCGAAGATTTCGACGAACGGAATGACTCGATTTCCTGTTTCTCCGCCTGCTTCTGGGCGGCGCGGTAGCTCAAGCTAATTTTGCGCTGCTCTGGCTCAAGGCGAAGCACCTTGAAATCGTAAGACTGCCCCTGATTGAGTACGGCCGTCACGCGATCGGCGCGCGACAGCTTTTCCCGATCCCGCTCGCCCTTCGGGCGCCGCTCTTCGATTTCGGAAACGTGGCAAAGCCCCTCGATGCCTTCTGCCAACTCCACAAACGCGCCGAAATCGGTCGTGCGAACCACCTTGCCCTTCACGAGATCGCCGATCTTGTTGCCGGCAAACCAGTTCGCCCAAATATCGTTCACCTGCTTTACGCCGAGCGACAAACGCCGGTTCTCCGAATCAACTTTCAAAACTCGCGCTTCGACCGTCTCGCCCTTCTTGAATTTTTCGCTCGGATGCTTGATGCGCTCGGTCCAGCTCATGTCGCTGATATGGATCAAGCCCTCCATACCGTCTTCAACCTCGACGAACGCTCCAAAATCGGCCAGATTGCGAATGCGACCGGTCACCACCGTGCCGACAGGATATTTCTGCGCAGCGGCTTCCCACGGATCGGGCAGCGTCTGCTTCAGCCCCAAGGAAATGCGCCGCTGGTCCATCTTCAGCTCGAGCACCACCACATCCACCAAATCGCCGACCTTCACGATCTTCGAAGGATGCTTCGTACGCTTCGACCAGCTCATCTCGCTAATGTGCACCAGTCCCTCGACGCCAGGCTCGATCTGAACGAAAGCGCCATAATCGGTGACGCCAACAATCGCTCCCTGAATCCGCGAGCCGACCGGAAAACGCTCCGCCACAGTCGCCCATGGGTCGGGCAAAAGTTGCTTGCGCCCGAGCGAAATTCTCTGTTTCTCTTTGTCAAACTTGAGGACCTGCACCTGAATTTCGTCGCCTGGCTTCACCAACGAAGAAGGATTCGGCACGCGCCCCCACACGAGATCGCTCACGTGGAGCAGGCCATCCATGCCGCCCAAATCGACGAAAACGCCATAATCGGTCACGTTCTTCACGCGGCCGGTGACTACAGCACCCTCGGCGAGGGAATCCGCAAGCGCATCGCGCTTTGCCTTTGCGTCCTCTTCAAGAATTGCGCGCCGGCTGACGACCACATTGCCGCGCTTGCGGTTCAGCTTGAGGACGCGCACCTCGATATCACGATCCTTCCATACGTCGAGATCGTGCACGGGGCGCAATTCAATCTGCGAAGCAGGCAGAAACGCGCGCACGCCGATATTGACGACCAAACCGCCCTTAATCCGCTCGACGATCTTGCCGCTGATCGTAGTGTGATCCCGATAGGCCTTCTCGATGCGTTCCCAGACGCGGCGCCGATGCGCCCGCAAGTGGGAAAGAAGAACGTAACCATCTTTCTGCTCATGCAGCCGCTCAACTTCAATCGTCTGCCCAGGACCAAATTCAATCGGGCTGCCGGAATCGAGAAACTCCTGCGCGGGAACCAATCCCTCGAACTTGCCGCCGACATCAACCACAACGCCCGCTTCGGTCACTGCCAGAACGTGCCCCTCGAACACCTCACCCTGCGCCGCCACAGGCTCCTGCGTCGCAAACTGATCCATAAGCTGGTCCATCGTTTCGGCCGATTCGGTAGCTTCGGCCGTTTCTGAACCAGACGTTTCAGCAACGGGTGCCGTAGATTCGCCCTCAGAAGGCGTACCGGAAGCACTCGCCTCGGGCGCATCCTCAATGGCGACGGCAGAAGCTTGCGGAGCAGACTGCGGCTCACGCGCCACAGCCGTAGCTACGCCAGCCGCCTGAAAGTCAGCCGCAGCTGATCCAGCCGGACCAGCGGGCTCTTGCGGTGCTACCGAACTAGCTGATGGATCGAATGTAAATTGCGTTTCCTGCGGATTCTCGGTTGACATGTGTGCGGCCTCCCTGCAGATTCATGCCCCGCGTGGCGAGACGTGTGCCTCGTTTGATTCCCTCCAACGTGGGGGATGGACCAAGAGGGGAAATAGGGCGCCCGCGCTCGACGCCGTATCGCAAGGATAATACCTGCCCAGTTTATCGGTTGTCAACAAAAGGGCTGTGAAAAACGCGCCTGCCCTTTGCAGCTAAAGTGTTTATGGTACAGTCGGTTATCCATGCGAATCTTCGTCCTCGGGGCAGGCGGAGCGGGCTCCCTTCTCGCGCATTTGCTGGTTCGGCAGGGACATACCGTCTGGTGCGGCGACCGCGATCTCGACCGGGCAAAGAGGTTTCTCGGCAAGAAGAGCGAGATTCCGCTGGTCCTCGCAAACGCGCGCAACATGTGGTCAATCGTACGCGCTGGACGCGGGGCGCACCTGCTGGTGAATGCGTCTCCGGCGGTTTTCAACGAAATCGTCATGCGTGCCGCGCTTCGTCTGCGCGCGCATTACCTTGATCTGAATGCGCACCTTACACGGAATCCCTTCAGGCCCGAGCAGTTCCGCTTTGCGAAAAAATTCGAAGCGAAAAACCGGGTTGCGCTCATCTGCGCCGGCGCCGCACCTGGTCTCACAAATCTGCTGGCGAAGCGCGCATCCGAAATGCTCGATTCCGTCGAATCGGTGCAGTTTCGACTGTACGAAAGCACGGAGAGCCGCGATCCAATCTCGACGTGGTCTCCTGATGTGGCTTATGACGCCGCAATTTCCCGTCCGCGCCTTTATCGCGACGGCCGCTTCGCCTTGACCAAGCGGTTCACGGAGAGGGAGAAGTTCGCTTTTCCGAGGCCAATCGGAACCGCTCCCGTTTATCTGGCGGCGCAAGACGAAGTCTGCATGATCCCTTATTCAATCGAGGTGAAAAACGTTGACGCGAAAATCGGAGGAAACGATTTCGAGAAGTTGCGCCGTTGGTACAAACAAGGACGTCTCAATCGCTCGCAAGGCCTCGTTCGCAAGCGTTTTCCTGCACCGCCCACGCCGCGGCAGGTCGCGAAACTGATCCGCACCGGAATCCTCGAGAACGCGCGATTCGCCGCAGCCGTGCTCATCAAAGGAGTGAAAGCCGATCAGCCGCTGCTGATTCGTTGGGACGTGAGTTTTCCGACGCTTTATCAAGTAAGGCAGCGTGGACTGGTCGCCACGCCGATTTCTTATGCTACGGCGCATCTCGCCGCCGTTTTTATCAAACATTTCCCGAAGGGCTTCGCCGGCGTCGCCAGCCCGGAGATGCTCCCGCGCGAAACACGCAAAGCACTCCTCGCTGATGCGCGAGGCCGTGACTTTCGAATGAGCATTAAGATTCGACGGTTGAAACCCGTGGAAGAGGAAGAGTTTTAGGATCGTAGACCGCTACGCAAGAATTTCGTTCGCCATTCCGCTGACGTATTCCGCGATCGCCCCGGCCGAGGTGAGCCCCGGCGATTCCATTCCGATCAGATGAATCACGCCGCCGAAATCCGCGTCGCGCTGAATGATAAAGTCCGGAGCGCTCTTGGAATCGTGCCCGCCCTTGGCCGTGCCTGGTGCCGTCAGTTTGGGACGAATGCCGGAGTAGGCAAGCACTAGATCTTCTTTCGTTACCTCGGGCAAAAGCCCCTTCGCTCCTTCGACGAACATTTCGACGGAATCGCGGTTCTTTTCGTAATTGTTTTTGTCATCCACGTACCGCGCCGTCGGCCCGAGCAACACCGTACCATGCAGCGTTTTCGTTAAATGGAGGCCCAGGCTTAGGCCTTTCGGATGTGGCATCGGATACACGAGGCCTCGCACCCAATCTTGCCGCGCGCGCACGAATTCGCAGTATTCGCCGCGGACCGGATAAATCTTGTGCTCCGCTGCCTTTGAGTCGAGCATTGCGGCAATTTCATCGGCATAGAGCCCGGCGCTATTGATCAGGCAACGCGCTTCGATTTCTCCCACCGAGCTCTCCACGCGAATTCCGGTCGCCGTTGGCTCAAGCCTTTCCACCTTTGCATTCGTCACAATATGCGCGCCTTGGTCTGTCGCCAGGCGCGCATAAGCCTTCACAAGGTCCTCACTCGAAAGAATCCCGGTCGATGGCACTTCCAGCGCCGCGTGGCCTTCGATGTGGGGCTCGCGTTTCCGAAACGCGGCGCGATCGATGATCTTCAGCCCTTCGACGCCGTTCGCTTCGCCGTTTTTTTTCAGCGTCTCAAGCCCGTGTAAATCTTCCGATGGAGCGACGACGATTTTCCCGCAATTGCGAAACGGGACGCCGTGAGCCTTGCAGAACTCATATGTGAGGACATTGCCGCGCACGCAAAGCTTCGCCTTCAGGGAGCCTTGCGTGTAGTAAATCCCCGAATGGATCACACCGCTGTTGCGCGTACTTGTCACCATGCCGATCTTCGGAAGCGCTTCGAGCACAAACACATCGCTATGCATCTTCGAAACAGCCCGGGCAATCGCGCAGCCGATCACGCCGCCGCCAATGATTACAATGTTCGCTTGATCCACTCTATTTCCTCTCGCATGCAGTTGCAGATCGCAATTAAGCGCTTTTTGGCAATGCTTTCGGAACGCCGCCCTCTGCGTTGATCCAGATCATTCCTATTACAGACATAATTGCTGCAAGGCACAAATCGCCGACCGAAATCGGTTGGCTGCCGCTCAGCCCCAGCGAAACTTCCAGAATTACGGAAGGCACAATTATGCCAAGAAGGCTCAGCAGCAGTAAATTCATGAATCCACGCGATCTCCTCCACGCAAATCCCAGCAGGCACCCGGCTGGGAAAAACACAATTCCGTAATACGTGTACCGATAGCCTTGGAGTTCCGAGGGCCGAGTGTAGCGAACAAGTTCCGCTAACGCAGTCGCAGGGCCCAGCCTGTATCCTTCGTAGCGCAATTGCCCATCCATGTATGCCCAAAGCTTGGAGCCGTCATATGAAAAAAGCACGTTGCGCCGCCGGTTGGGTTCGCACCCCCGCGAAATAGACCATTCCAGATCGAACGGCTCAGCCGAGAGCGGCGTTCGAAACCAGAACGCCAGCGCTTCCGAGGCTTGGCGAATTTCCATATTCGGCGGTTCCCCGGCTCGTCCGATCGTCACCAGACTGGCATTCATATCGCTTGTTTCCGCTGGCGTGAATTGCAAATGGATCGAGAACTGGCCTGATCTCTGGATCGCTTCCACCAATTTCGATATAGGTACAGTGGTTGCGAGCCAGGAGTTCCCGTCCCACGTGCCGGCTGCTGGAGAAGGTGCTGCTCGTTGAATCTGCTCCAGATTTAGAAACGGTAAGTGGTGTTGCAGGTCCTGAAAAGGAGCGGCGCCTGAAAAGCGGTAAGAAGCAATGGAATCGGGACTGGGGCTCCCGCCGACCGCGGACGAAGTAATCCGAGAAGCCAGGTCGCCCGGAATCGCACGATCCCACAGCTCAAGTCCGGACATCGTGCCCTTCCATGTGTGTGTGCTCCATGGATTCGCGAACCCGCCGACCGTGAGGAACGTTTCCGCATTCCAGTCGTGCAATCCGGCCGTTCTCTGCAACCGGGCTGAGACGCCAAACCACAAGGCGAAATAACAGGCGAGGACGATTGCAACGTTTCGTGCCGTCGCGAATCTTTCGATGGCCGCTTCCGCCGATTGCACGAGCCAGAGCAGTGGCAATCCGGAGATATAAAAGAAGAGGCATCCTGCGAGCGAACCGCTGCCATTTGTGAAAATGTCCTCCCAACCCGAATCGCGGCCGGGAATAAAAAATTGCGCCAGTTCGACGCCGTAGGAAAGCAGCGCTCCTGCAAGCAGGGAGATCGCGGCAGTCGCCACTCGGGAGAAGCCTCGCCTGCGCAACAGTCCCGCGAGACCGAGTCCAAACGGCATAAAGAGCAGCACATTCAGAATCGCATCGCGAGTTCCGGCAGCCTTTGCCCAACCCACCAGTCGAAACGGATTTATGCCCGGATGCGAATGCAGGAGATCAATTTGGAAGGGATATAGCGTAAGCAGACAGATTCCGAGGATCCCAAGAATGAGGGTTCGAAGCGACCAGCGATACCTGTCCCTGAATTCCGGCGAAGCCGATGCAAATTTTGGGTTCATGCGGCGGGCGCTACCATTAACAGTCCAAGACGCAGTCTAGCACCATAAACGCGCGCTCAACTCTCCACGAATGCTGAATGGAGCTGCTCGCGCCAATCCGCCAATTCGACGCCGAATGTGCGAGTCAGCCGCGAATTTGACAGCACGGAATAGGCTGGACGCCGCGCAGGCGTTGGATATTGATCGGTGGTGATGGGCAAAACACGTTTTGCGACCAGCGGCCGTCCTTTCATCGCAGCAGTAAGCCACGGCACGTCTGCCGTCGCGCGTCCGGCTTCGTCCAGAATAGCTCGCGTGAAGTCGTACCAGGAGCCTGTCCCCGCAGCGGTCATATGATACGTGCCTTCGATGCCCCGCGCGGATTCTGGCGTCGAGCCTTTACTCACTACATCTGCCAATATTGACGCCGTTGCGCGAGCGATTTCGCGGCACCACGTCGGCGCCCCGATCTGGTCGCGAACGATCTGCAACTCTTCACGTTCAGACGCGAGCCGCAAAATCGTGAGCAGAAAGTTGCGCCCTCGCGTGGCATACACCCACGCCGTGCGGAAAATCAGGTGCTGCGCCCCAGTTTCCCGGATTGCACGCTCGCCTTCGAGCTTCGTCTTTCCGTAAACACCGAGCGGGTTCGGCGGATCGTCCTCTTCGTAAGGCGAGTGCTTCGTGCCATCGAAAACATAATCAGTAGAGTAGTGCACGAGGAGCGCGCCGATCTGCTTCGCTTCTTCCGCCATCAGGGCTGGTGCTTCGGCGTTGATCGCGCGAGCGGCTGCTTCTTCTGACTCGGCTCGATCAACGGCCGTATAGGCGGCCGCATTCACAATAATTTGCGGGCGAATTTCGCCGATTGTCCGTCGGAGATCGGCAGGCTTTGCAAGATCGAGCTTTTCGCGGTCGAAGCTGAATACCTCACCGATCAAGGGCAGCAGTTTCTCAAGTTCGTGCCCCACTTGGCCATTTCGGCCGGTAAGCAGGATTTTCGGTTTCATGCGTGGATAGAATGAAAGATCACGTCGGCTGCCGCGCGATCTTGTGTAGGGAGGCGTCGCGGTTTTCGTAATATTTTTCGTAGTAGGTGCGGTAGTCTCCGGCGCGAACTCCTGCAATCCACTCGCCGTGCGTCTTGTACCAGTCGATGGTGCGGCGCAGACCTTCCTCGAGGCTGATCGTCGGCTTCCAGCCAAGTTCGCGTTCCATCTTGTCGCACCTCAATGCGTAACGCCGATCGTGACCGGGGCGATCCGTCACGTATGTGAGCAGGCTCTCCGCCTTGCCCATCAGCCGCAGAAGCTGCCGCGCCATATCCAGATTCTCCACGATATCCGAGCCGCCGATATTGTAGACCTCGCCGATCCGCCCGTGCTCGAGCACAGCAATCAAGCCCAGGCAGTTGTCACGAACGTGCAGCCAATCCCGCTGCTGCTTGCCATCGCCGTAAATCGGCAACGGCTTATCTTCCAGCGCGTTCGTGATCAGCAGCGGCAGAAATTTCTCAGGG
>Ga0134128_10010228_pt1 | contig 11241 bp, 11 predicted proteins | sample KB31754_FD_96462 | JGI IMG/M metagenome (GOLD analysis project Ga0134128, IMG submission 96462) | Terrestrial soil microbial communities with excess Nitrogen fertilizer from Kellogg Biological Station, Michigan, USA - KB3-175-4 | ecosystem: Environmental > Terrestrial > Soil > Unclassified ...
AAAAGTGGCGGAAGCCTCAGTTCGATCCGTGAACGCTTGGCGCAGGCTAGCCGCGCCTGCGAGCGCCTAGCAAACGACCCATAAATCCTATCCATGAGCACAGTATCGGAAGAAGGCAATATTCGCTTCAGTTGGTGGCGAGAACAGCGCCATCAGTTGGTCTGACGCCAGTGGTTTGGTCACGCATCGCCGGTGAACCAGTGCAGCGTTGTCTGACGAGTGCGGAGGTCGAATGGAGTTGTGAAGTGACGCGATGCCAGCAAACACCGCGAACGCGAGTGTCGGGCTCCATTTTGGCGCCTAATTGTTCTTGAAAGTCGCTCGCGCCGCCAGCCAACGTTATGTCAGTTCAGGTCCGATAACGTCTATCGCAGCTGCTCTGCGCAACTCTCACTGCGTAGCCTGCTTGGAGATCGCCGGATGTGTGCCATCGAACAAACATTTCAAAGGTTCCTTGGGATCAGTCTTTCCAGATTACGCCCCGTCTCTGCTTCGTCGCGCCTGATGACCAAAGTCGCAGCCATCGCTCGGAAACGGCTGTCAGTCAAATATGGCGAGCGTACGTTCCGCGAACCTGATCTGGAAGAGTTATTGAGCGCACAGATTGTCCGCTTGGTCATGCGTAGCGATGGCGTCGATATTCGAGAATGCCACACTCTGATACGGAACGCTGTCGCCAATCGCCTCCAACGCGCTCGGAGCGATTGATCTCATCGGCAAATGGTCGTGTCCATTTCAATCTCTAGCGAGGCTAAAAAATGAGCGGTGATCTCCTCCTCTCCTCAAGACTGACGACGATGTTCAGCGGCAACGCGACTGAGTCATCGATATATGCGAGCGGCGGGCTCCGCAACGAGACCGGCGGCGGAGAAAACACGCCGGAAGCGTTTGAAGAGGATTCTCGGCCAGAAGCTGAGAAAACTCGATCGGTTGCACGATCGCCGTTGTTCACCCATTTGAATGGTGAAGAAATTGACCGACTCAACTGGCGATGCAAATGGCGCCATGTTCGCTCCGGAGGAATAGTCTGGGACGAAACTGCGAATGACTACCCGATTACGATCGTGGCGCGAGGCTGCGCACGCGCGTTGCGGTATGCAAATGGTCAAGAAATCATCTTGGAGGATATCCGGGAGGGGGGGCATTTTGGGGCGTTTGCGCCGGTCAATACTGGTCCCGGCCGCGTCCAGATCCTTGCAGTGACGGATGTCATGGTCGCACACATTCCAGCGCCGGTGTTAAGGGACCTGATGTATCGTTTTCCTGGAGTCGCGGAACGCTTGCTGGCGGAGTTGACCGAGCGCGTTCATTTGCTCAGCGCGCGGCTCGCGGAGCAGCGTCTCTTGGACGCACGCGGCCGTCTATGCGCTGAGCTGCTGCGGTTATCACGACGCACTGCCGCCAACCGCGTCGCAGTTTCTCCGCCTCCCTCGCATATAGAACTTGCAGCTCGAGTCGGCGGCTGTCGTGAGTCCGTCACAAGAGCTCTGATTTCCCTGGACCGAGAGGGGCTAATAAGCCGAAGCCGCGGCGCGATCGCGCTCACGGATTGCGACCGGTTGATGCGGATTGCGGGCGTAACAGCCGGCAGGACTGCGCAAGATCCATCGAAATGGAGGATGCGATGAGAGTCAAGCCCGGTACAATTTACCGACGCCGAGATGGCGAACTTGTCGGCCCGGCAAGACCATCAGGTCACAGGGTATACCCTTGGGAGGCCGGAGGTTGCATTTACACCGGAGATGGTCGCTTCTGGACTGGCGTGCCCCAATGCGATTGGGATCTTGTACTGGAACATTCGTGCGTCGATAGAACCGAACCCGACTGCGCTCCCGACTCGTGTTGCCTGGAGCGAGTAGAGCTTCAGTTCAGCCGGGCCGCTGAACAACATGCCTGGCCTAGGGTTGAATTGCAAGCCTAGCTGCTCCAGCACGTCTTACCAAGAACCTCGACGCGAATCGCATTGTAATTGAGCAACGGCGGACCCGGTTTCGGCGCGCGGTAAGATTCCTACGCTGGCTCAGAGGCGACTCGATCCCTTGATCTGAGGCGATCAGGTTCGGTTCGCCGGACCGGGTAGCCTTGCTTTGTTGAGGGCGGGCGATCGCGATGGGTCGCGTTCGCGCTCAAATCTGCATCCGCCTTACCGCTTGACGGTAAATTGGCGAGAGGGCAGCGCAATTGGCGCGGGCCGCTTGATCTTACGGCTAGAGCACGTTCGGCTTTGCTCGATTCGTGGGGGATTCCCGTCTGGGTGGCGATATGCGAGTCTTGGCGCGTGACTACGACGGAGACGCGCCATGCCTCAGCCCTACAGCCAGGATTTGCGTGACCGCGTTATAGAGGCCGCGTTTTCTGGCAAGTCGGTTCGTGGCTCGGCGGCCCAATATAATGTGGGCGTCGCCACGGCGATCGTCTGGGTTCGGCGCGCTCGGGAGAGTGGGGAGCGATCCGCCCGCAAACAGGGCGGGACCAAGCGTTGCAAGCTTGAGGCCCATCGAGACTATCTGCTCGGCCTGATCGGCGAGACGCCGGACTTGACGATCAGCGAACTGCTCGAACAACTTGCGGCGGAGCGCGACGTGACGGTCTCGCGCTCGACTTTGTGGGAGTACCTCGCGCGTTGCGGGCTGACTTTTAAAAAAAGACTGCCCACGCGAGCGAGCAGGCCCGCCCCGACGTCGCCCAACGTCGCCAAGACTGGTTCGAACGGCAACTCGACCTTGACCCGGAACGGCTCGTCTTCATCGACGAGACCTGGGTAACGACCAACATGGCGCGAATACGCGGCCGTGCGCCCAAGGGCGAGCGCCTGCGCGCCGCGATCCCGCACGGACACTGGAAAACGACGACATTCATCGGTGCGCTGAGGTTAAGCGGACTGACCGCGCCCATGGTCATCGACTGCCCCATCAACAGCGCCTGGTTCCAAGCCTATGTCGATGAGGTTCTGGTCCCCACCCTCACGCCAGGAGACGTCATCATCATGGACAATCTGAGCAGCCACAAGCGACCAGGCGTTCGCGCCGACATTGAAGCTGCGGGCGCGACGCTTCTATACCTTCCGCCCTACAGTCCCGATTTCAACCCCATCGAGAACGCCTTCGCCAAGCTCAAGGCGCTTCTGCGCAAAGCCGCAGAACGGACCATCGAGCGACTATGGGCCGCTATCGGCGAACTCCTCGTCGCCTTCACTCCGCAGCAATGCGCAAACATGTTCGTCGCCGCCGGATATGATCCGGATTAATCCGAATGTGCTCTAACAAAGCGGCGACGACTGGCTCATACGACATGCAGGATATTTCGAGATGTCACCGCGCTCTGCGATTTATCCCAAATTCGGACAAGCTCTCCAATCGAAGTCGCCTCCAGCTTGCGCATTACATTGCTCCGATGAAGCTTTACTGTCACCTCGCTGATGCTTAGATCAAACGCAATTTGTTTGTTTACCCGCCCTTGAGCGACTAGGTTCAACACCTGCCGCTCACGGGTCGTCAGTCTTTCCAATCGCTCAATGGTGCTCTTAAGCTCAATGGCTTCCGCCCGCAACGTCCTATCCCGCTCAATTGCGGACACCACCGCGTCCAATAGGGTCTGATCTCGAACCGGCTTCGTCAGGAAATCAACAGCGCCCGCCTTCATGGCCTGGACTGTCATTGGAATGTCGCCATGACCGGTGATAAATATGATGGGCTTGGGATTGCCGCTTTTTGCGAGACGAGCTTGCAGGTCCAGTCCGCTCGTGCCGGGCATTCGCACATCCAGGATCAGGCAGCCCGGTCTATCCAAGGCGTCAGACTCTAAGAGTTCGCTGGTCGACGTAAAACACTGACTCGTCAGACCGGCTGAGAGCATGAGTTCCGCCAGGCCTTCCAGAACCCTGACGTCATCATCTACGATAACGACTAACGGCTGCTCGTTCTGGGCGATTCTTCTCATGTCGGACCGCTGCGAGTGCGATAATGCTGACGCTTGGTTGACTGACATTTTCACCCTCCGTGGGTTCCACCGAGAACCCGGTTCACCTCAAGAAGTAGGCGTTGCGGGTCAAATGGCTTCCGAAAGAAGCCCTTTGCGTCCTCGGAGAGGGCGCGCGATTGATCACCGCTTTCGTACCGGCCTGTTATCATAAAGACCGGCAAGCTGGGGTGAGAGTCCCTCACGGCCTTTGATAGGGCAAATCCGTCCATTACAGGCATGCCGATGTCGGTTATGAGGCAATCAATAGCAGAATGGTTGGAGGAAAGCAGGGCGCCTGGGCCGGTGAACGTAAGGACGACGTAACCAGCAGATTCCAGGAGATCCTCAAGGGACTCGAGTACGCGCCTGTCGTCATCGACGACTGCTATCGCAAGTTTTCCTTCAATCACCTTCACGTCCCCCCGATCGGCGAGAGTGGGTAACCGGAATTCCTAGACGCTGAGACATGCGAACCAGGTCGGCCAGTGATTCCGCCGCCATCTTGTGCATGACTTTTCGACGGTGTATTTGCAACATGACCTCGCTGATACCCAGCTCAGCCGCCGCTTGTTTATTCAAAAGTCCACTGACGATAAGCGGCAGAACTTGGCGTTCGCGAGGCGTCAGCTCTGCGTATCGACGCTTGAGCAGCGCAATCTCGATTCTCTCGACGCGAGCCGCTGAGTCCTGAGTGATTGCGGCGTTAATCGCTGCGAGCAAATCTCTCTCGCTGATTGGCTTGGTTAGAAAGTCGATGGCGCCATGCTTAATCGCCTGAACGGATGACGGGATGTCGCCATGTCCCGTCAAAAAGACAATCGGGGGGTGATCTCCCGACGCGATCTGCTTTTGGAGATCAAGGCCGTTGATATCCGGGAGTTCGACATCAAGGATGAGGCACGATGGGATATCCAACTTATCCGCGCCGACATATTCTCCGGCCGATGCGAACGTGATGGCGCGCATGCCATGCGACGCAAGAAGGTCGCCCACTGCTTCCCGGACGCGGTCATCGTCATCCACGACATAGACTATATATTCAGACGTCTTCATCTCGCCGCTTTCGTTTTCCTTGGCAATGAGTACGCGCGATGGTCCACGTGGTTTGCGCTCCCGGGGCGCTTCTGCTTACATCGAAACGGAAAATGATTATACTTTCTAAGTCTAGAGACTCTTGATTTAGCTCAGCGTTGAGAGGCGCCGTGTCGAGTTACCGGCTGGGCGCCCCTCCCGCGACGCCTGCCGCCGCCCATCGCCCTCGATCTACCTTCGGCCTGCCATTTCTTTCGGCAGACTAGCGGTCACGCGCTCGTTTGGCAGCCTATGGAAATCCATGTACGTAAGCGGACCGGCAAGTTTTAGTGGTTGTGCGGCATCGGGCCCTTAGGGCTCGCGTTGAAACGCTTCGGAGCCAAACTGCGGCAGCCTATCGCTCAAACGTGGAAACTCACTTCGGCGGGATAACAGCCGAATCCATGAGTGATTCCATGCCGTTAGTCGTTGACGCGATTGAGGAATATTTGCGCTGATCGCGGGAGTGACGGTCGCGCTCGCGCCGCTCCTTCCTCTCATACCGAACGACCGCACGAGGGGCAGCGGCGCCGTCGCCTTGAACCCGAGCCAATCGGGGCCATTGCTGGGTGTGCTGACGCTTACGGCGACTGTTGGCCGCCTCCTCCACGCTTTGCGCATTCAGTGAACCCCTGAGCGAGCGTGCGGGCCTCGATACGAGCGTGGCGGCTATATGCTGACCATCGCGACTCAACTAACGGGGACTTGCGGCGAAACCTGAGGCGCCAGCGGCAGGGTGAAAGCGACGACGGCGCCGCTCGTCTCGCCATTCCTGACCCAGACACGCCCGCCATGCGATTCAATAATTGAGCGGCAAATAGCGAGCCCCATGCCCATCCCCTGCCGTTTGGACGTGAAGAACGGCTCAAACACGCGCTCGGCGTCTCTGAACCCCGTCCCTGCGTCCCGAACTTCGATGCGGATTCCGTTTTGCCCGTCGCGGCAAGAGTTGATATGGAGCACACGCGCGCCCTCGCTCACGGCGTCCATGGAGTCGATCCCGTTTCGGATCAGATTCACAAGCACCTGCTGCACTTGAATGCGGTCTAGCGCGGCGGCCGGCAAATTCGGTTCGAGAGAGGTCTCGAGCCGAACGCCTTTGGTCGCCAATTCGGCGGCCATGAGCAGACACACTTCGTTGACAATGGGATTTATGTATTCGTGGAGGCGGGCTTGCGGCGCCTGGCGAAAGAGAGCGCGGATGCGACTGACGACATCTGCCGCCGAGTTGGCGTCGCGAGTAATACGCTCCATCGTGTTCTTGGCGCGCAAGATATTGGGCGGCTCGGCCGTCACCCAGCGAAGACATGCGTGGGAATTGGCTACGATAGCCGCCAACGGCTGATTCACTTCATGCGCAATCGACGCAGAAAGCACCGCCAAGCTCGCCGCCTGCGTCGCCTGCGCGAGCTTGGCTTCGGCAAGCTTTCGCTCGCTGATATCGCGAATAAATCCGTTGAAGGCCCATGTCCCGCCGACTCGATAGGAGGCAATCGACACCTCAACCGGGAATTCCTCGCCATTTTGACGGAGCGCCGAAATCTCGATACGCCGATTGAGCCAAGGCCCATCTCCGGAGGCCAGAAAGCAGCGCATTCCCTGATCGTGGCCGGAACGATAGCGCGCTGGAATCAGCAAATCGGCCATCCGACGGCCCATCGCCTCCTGGCGCCGCCAACCGAACATTGTTTCGGCTTGCGCATTCCATTCCGTAATCCGGCCTTTCTCGTCGATGCTCAGAACCGCATCCAGCGCCGTGTCCAAGATCTGACGCATCTTTGCTTCTCGTTCTTGGAGATCATTGTAGAGACGCATCTGCTCGTCGATGTCCAAGCAGATGACATTCCACTGCACGATCCCGCCATCGGTGTTGCGCATGGGCGCCGCCCGCGTTTCGACCCAGCGATATTCGCCATCGAACCGTCGCAGTCGGTGCCGGCGCGCGTAGGGTTCCCCCGTTGCCAAGCAATGGGCGTATTGTTGTTTGACGCCCTCCAGGTCCTCGGGATGAACTCCGGCGTCGAGAGTGCCATTCAATCGCGACTTTCCGGTGTCGTCTAGCTCTTCGAGGTTATACCCGAGGAATTCGCGTAGTCCCTTGTTGCGAAAGATCGGCTCGCCGTCGGGCTTGGCGCAATCGATCATTGCCGGAACCGTTTCGACGAGCCGCCAAAGCGCCCGTTCCCTCTCACGCAATTCCTCCTCAACCCGCACCTGGTCCTCTATGTCGTGACAAAGCCCAAACCACTGGACAATGTGCCCGTCTTCGTCCCGTAGCGGCTCCGCGCGGCCCGACATCCAACGATACGCACCGTCGGTGCGACGCAGGCGGTATCTTGCAGAGAAGGGTTCCCCCGTGACGAAGCATTGGCCGAGAACCTCAGCCACGCGCCCCGCATCGTCTGGGTGGAACATGGTGGCGAACACCTCCTCCAATTGGTGCTTGTCGCCGACATTGAGGCCGAAAAAATCCGCCATTCGCTTGTTGACGAGGGTCGTTTCGCCATCAGGGCTCACTCGCCAAAGATTGCTTGGAACCATTTCCGCGAGCACCGAAAGTTCGCGCTCGCGCTCGCGCAGCCTGTTTTGTGCACGCATCTCATCATCGATATCGTGGCAGAGGCCATACCACTCGACGATGCCACCAGCGTCATCCCGCATCGGCTCCGCACGGCACGACATCCAGCGGTAGACGCCGTCGACCCGCCGCAGACGAAAACTGGCCGAGAACGGCTCGCCGGCGACGAAACAGCGGTTGAATTCGTGCGAAAGCCAGGAGACATCTTCGGGGTGAACCGCGTTCTGCCTGAGCGCCCCCAGGCGAACCATCCCAGGCCTATCCAGATCCACAGCGTCCGGGCCGAGGTAATCGATCATACGCCTGTTGAAAAACGTCGGCTTGCCATCCGAGGTGAGCCGCCAGACGTGGCCGGGAACCATATCCAGCAAATGCAAGAGCTCCCGCTCCTGTTTGCGCAAAGTCACCTGCGCAATGGTCATGTCTTCGATATCGACCGAGACGCCAAACCATTGGACGATGGCGCCGGCCTCGTTCCGCAGCGGCTCTGCTCGGCTTTCGACCCACCGATAAGAGCGATCCCCTCGCTGCTGGCGGTATTTCATTGCGAAGGGGGCGCCTGTCTCGATTGAGCGAGCGAGCGCCCGATCGACTTCGCGCCGATCTTCCGGGTGGATTGCAGTCAAATAACGCGATCCATCGGGCGCAACCAAATCTCTCAGGGTAATGCCGGTAACCTCGATGAGCCGCTTGCTGAGATAGGAGGGGATTCCCTCAGGCGTCATGCACCAGATGAGAGCCGGCACGGCGTCGACAAGCTGCTGAAGTTGCTGCTCGCTTTTGCGCAATGCCGCTTCGGACTGCTTCAAGTCTTCAATATCCACGCTTGTGCCGCACCACTGCGTGATGCGCCCCCCCGCGTCGCGCGACGGCTGCGCCGAATTTCGAAACCAGCGGAAGACGCCGTCCGCGCGTCGAAGACGGTGCTCGCAGTCATAAGGGTCTCCAGTCCTGAGGCTGTCGCCCCATTTGGACGCGGCGCGATGGAAGTCATCGGGATGTATGACCGCCTGCCAGCCGAACGGATTGCCATTTCGCGAAATGAGATCGCGACGTATGTCGCCAACATAGGCTATGACGCTCGGGCTCAAGTAGGTCAGATTGCCGGCCGGGTCGGTCGACCAGGCATGATCCCGCATAGTCTCGACGATTTTCAGCGCTAGCGCCGCGTCGCCCTCACTCACGTCTGTCGACATGGGCCGCTCGGCCATTGTTTTCTCCCGACGTGGGCGCCCAGCGGACGCCCTTGCGAAACCGACGTTATCCCTGGCGTTGCTGAGCGCATCTCACCATTTTGCACAGGCCGACAAGAGCGCTGCGAACATGCCCGCAAAGCGAGCGCCGACGATCACAAGCCGCTGTCGCATTGTAGCGCTCCTTTCTCTCCCCTTGAATATTCAATTGCGCAGCGCAACTGCGGCCAGCGCACTGGCCAACGAGCTCGTGTGTTCGAAACCCGTCGACGAATAGTCGCCAGGCGGCCGTCGCGGCGCCGTGCTGGCGGATAGATAGCACTCGCCAAACGGCAGGTGAAGCGACCATCGGGCGCGGGCGACAGCCTCCTCTCGCGACAACGGTGGGGCGAGTCCGCCCCGCCACCGGCCCGCAAGCGCTCAGGCATACAACGCGCGGGTTCCCCCGCCAATTGCTGAGACGCTTGACTCGAGTTGTACGGCCTCGAGGCGAGTCGAGACTGCCTACCGGCCACAATGACCTATCTCTGAGCACAATATGACAGTCGCGGGGAAGGCGCGATGATTGGCCAATTGGCGGGCGCCTTGTCGCGAACGTGCCGACGCGGCCCGGACCCGTGGCGGCGCTGACGCCACGCTGGCGGACGAGGAGAGCAATATGAGTGCGCATGAAATCGTCACCAAAGCCGGAAGCGAACGCGCGGCGGCTACGGAGATCGCACGAGGGCCTCTTGAGGCACGCCAACGGGGCGAAACGAGAGCGCAGGAGGTTCTGCCGCACGCCGCCACAACTGCACGCGCAACGCTGGGCAAGACGCACCGACTTGCAAAACGACCCCCCTTTGATTGTGTGGCGCTGGTTTTGCAGGGCGGAGGCGCACTTGGCGCCTACCAGGGCGGCGTCTATCAGGGTCTCGCAGAAGCAGGCATTCACCCCGACTGGGTGGCGGGGATTTCGATAGGCGCCATCAACGCGGCGATCATCGCCGGCAATCCTGCGGAGTTTCGTGTCGCGCGACTGCGCGAGTTCTGGGAATTCGTCACTGCCAATCCTGCGCGCGGTTGGCTTGACGCATTCAGTTCCACCCTGCTTCGCGGCGACCTCGCGCGAGGGGTTTTCGGCCAAATCGCCGCCGCGGACGCGCTGGTGAACGGCGCTCCAGGGTTCTTCCGATTGCGCCAACTGAACCCGTGGTTAAGTTCCGCCGGCTCGCTCGAGGCGACAAGCTACTACGACACGACGCCGCTGCGCGCCACGCTTGAGCGACTCATCGACTTTGATCGAATCAATTCTGGACAAATGCAGTTCAGTGTCGGCGCAGTCAACGTGCAGAGCGGAAACTTCGCCTATTTCACCGACAGAACGCATCACATCGGACCGCAGCACATCATGGCAAGCGGCGCTTTGCCGCCAGGTTTCGCGGCCGTCGAGATCGACGGCGAACACTACTGGGACGGCGGATTGGTCTCCAACACCCCGCTGGAGTGGGTGGTTGAGAGACAAGAGCGTAGGGACATGCTGATATTCCAGGTGGATCTCTGGAATGCCAGGGGCGCCCATCCCGCCACGATCGCAAATGTGATGTCGCGGGAAAAAGAGATTCGATTCTCAAGCCGAACGCGAGCCGCGACAAACGCATTTCGGCAGCGCAGAAGGCTTGGTTCGGCGCTAGCGTCGCTTCTGGAACGAATGCCCGCAGACCTCAAGCGCGGGCCAGAAATGGCGCTGCTCGAAGATGCGGCGGACCTCAGCGTTTACAACATCATCCACCTGATTCACCGCGCCAGGAGCTTTGAGGGCGCATCGAAAGACTATGAATTTTCCCGCCTTGCCATGGAGGAACACTGGAAGGCCGGCTATCATGACGCCATCCGAACCCTGCGACATCCTGAAGTGCTGCAACGCCCAAAAGCGCTAGACGGCGTCTTCACGTTCGACCTCGCGGTCGACGGCCGCGAGTGAATTCCGCGCTCTCCCCCCCAAACAGAAAAGGCAACCTTCGCCATGAACGCAACCGAAATTCGAACTCGCGCCTTCGCCATGCCGCTGACCAGTCCCGCCTACCCGCCCGGCCCCTATCGCTTCGTGAATCGCGAATATCTGATTATCACTTATCGCACTGACCCGGAGAAGCTGCGCGCGGCCGTGCCGGAACCGCTGCAGGTCGATGACCCTCTGGTGAAATACGAATTCATTCGCATGCCGGACTCGACCGGATTTGGCGACTATACCGAGACCGGGCAGGTTATCCCAGTAAGATTCAAGGGCCGCAAAGGGTCTTACACCCATTGCATGTTTCTCAACGACGAGGGACCAATCGCCGCCGGTCGCGAGATTTGGGGATTTCCCAAGAAGCTTGCCGGGCCGCGGCTACACAAGGAAGTCGACACCCTGGTTGGCACGCTCGACTACGGTCCCTTGCGCGTCGCAACGGCCAC